>Ga0272444_10000309_pt1 | contig 54628 bp, 50 predicted proteins | sample SSMForm13_FD_201033 | JGI IMG/M metagenome (GOLD analysis project Ga0272444, IMG submission 201033) | Marine sediment archaeal communities from Little Sippewissett salt marsh, Falmouth, MA, United States - SSM-Form-13 | ecosystem: Environmental > Aquatic > Marine > Wetlands > Sediment ... | reverse complement strand
TTGGCCGATGTAGCTCAGACGGTAGAGCAACGCACTCGTAATGCGTAGGTCAGCGGTTCGATTCCGCTCATCGGCTCCATCTTTCCTCCCTGCCCGCGCAATCCAGCATGTCCAGGCTCTTCGTCAATCGTCTTACGGTCATCGACTTCTCCTATCTGAACGGGGAACGCGGGCTGCTGGGCGACAGCCTGCTGGCCGACGTGGAACTGGTCGGCGAGCTGGACGCGCAGGGCATGGTGCTGGACTTCGGCGACGTCAAAAAGCAGCTCAAGCGCGCCATCGACCAGCACTTCGACCACAAGCTGCTGGTGCCCTACCGCTACCCGGGGCTGCAGATCGCCGATCAGCACGATGGCCGGCAGCGGCTGCTGTTCCCGCTCGCGGCGGGCGGCGCCATCGAGCACATCGCGCCGCAGGATGCCGACACCCTGATCGACACCGATGCCATCACGCCCGACAGCCTGGCGCAAGCGATCCGGGACCGCCTGCGTCCGCTGATGCCCGCCAACGTACAGGACCTGCGCATCCGCCTGACGCCCGAGGCCATCGACGGCCCCGCCTACCAGTACAGCCACGGTCTCAAGCTGCACGACGGCAACTGCCAGCGGATTGCCCACGGCCACCGCTCACGCCTGGCCATCCTGCGCGACGGCCAGTTCGACGCGGCACTGAGCGCCGACTGGGCCGAACGCTGGCGGGACATCTATATCGGCACCCGCGAGGATCTGCTGGAAGAGACCGAACTGGCCGGGGTCCGCTGCTACCACTTCCGCTATCAGGCGGCGCAGGGGCAGTTCGACCTGACCCTGCCCAAGCGCTGCTGTTACCTGATCGACACCGAGTCGACGGTGGAAAACCTGGCCCAGCACATCGCCGATGTGCTGAAGATCGAGCAGCCGGCTGCGCACTTCGAGGTACAGGCCTTCGAAGGCGTGGACAAGGGCGCCTTCGGCGAGGCCTGAACCCGTATCGCGGGCAAAAAAAACCGGGCTCGGCTACCAGCGATCAAACGCCAGGCGCCAACCCACCGGGCCGCCGTGGAACGCCCCATCGGCATAACCGAGCTGGCCGCTGACGAAGGTATGGCTGATGCTCGAACGCAGGGTGTCGCCCTCCAGCGGCGACCAGCCGCACCTGTACAGCACGTCCTCGCGTCGCACGATCTGCGGCCTGCCCTTGTCCACCAGCACCAGATCGGCGAAATAGACTTCGCGCAGATAGCCGCGCGACGATATTGAACATACGCGGCGCGCCACGGCCTTCACCGCCGGGTTACATTTGATGAGGCTGCCGCGGCTCTCGTAGCCGGCCGGGATCTGCCCGTCCACCCGGGCGATGCGGTCATGCTCGATCAACAGGTCACCCGCGGTGACCTGGCCGTCGTTCACAAGGCGGGCGCTGGTAATTCAGTATCTTGGACATGGCGGGTGACTTCAGTTGGCTGACCGGATCGGATCGGCGGGCAACCACTTACCGGCTTAACGCTGCTTGCAAAGCACCCCGCCCGGATTCGCGCTACGCTTTAACCACCAGTTGTCGATATGACTGATCGATAACCGTCGACAAGTAGAACAAAAACGACCCTAACGTGACCTCGAACCGTCGCCAACCACACAGCCTGCGTACCCGCTACCTGCTGCTTATCGCCAGCCTTGGTGTGGTGGTCTTCGTCACCGCCCTGTGGGGGCACCACACCCTCAACCAGGTCAGCACCGCCAGCACCCAGCAGCTGCAGGCACGCCAGGACGTGTCCCAGCACAGCCGCATGGTCCGGGTGGAGATGTTCGAGAGCTACAAGTCGCTGAACGCCTTTCTGCTCGATCCATCGCGCAAGGACCACCGCCAGCGGACCCTGGCCTATCTCAATATGGCCATCATCGACAGCGACCGGCTGCTGGCCACGCCGTGGATCACCCTGCATCGCCAGCAGGATGATGCCCGCGCCCTCAAGGACGCCCTGGTAGCCATGGGCCTGGATATCGCCAGCCTGGCTGAGACCCGCACCGACCCCACCCGCCAGTACCCCTCCATGGCGGCCAGCAACCGCACCATGCAGCCCAACCGGAACCGTTTCAACAACGCCATCGCCCTGGCGCTGGGAGAAACCAGCCAGCTCTCGGCACAACGTACCGACGTGCTGGAGGAACTGATCGAGGTCCGTCACCTGTGGACCCAGATGGTGTCGAATTTCCGCATCTACCTGGCAAACCGCATGGGCTCGTTCAACGAGGCGGTCCTGCCGAAGCAGGAACAGGCCGTGATCACCATGCAAGATGTCCTGGCCGAATATCTGGCAAGGCTGGCCAAGCGCGGCGAAAACGACGAACTCGGCTTCGAGACCACCGCCGCAGTGCAGGACATGATCGAGGCGCTGGCCGGCTGGTACGCCGGATTCATCCAGGTGAAAGCCATCCATGGCTCGACCGAGTGGCGGGCGGACGTCCAGTTGATCAAGGAGCGCATCGAACCCAACCTGGCGCTGATCACCGCAGCGCTGGGCAACATCGATCAGGCCATGACGCAGGCCGTGGCGGATGACCTGACCAGCCTGACCGATGCCATCCAGGCCCAGACCCGAATGGCCTGGATGCTGGGCGGCATCGGCCTGCTGTTCATCGGCCTGATCATCGTGTCCCTCGACCATCTGGTATTCCGACCCATCCGGCTGGTGGCCGATGGCCTCAAGGCCGAGGCCTTCGGCAAGGAGGGCGTGCCACTGCCCAAGGCCAATTCACTGGAGGCCCAGAACCTGATCGACGCCTTTACCGAGATGCGCAACCAGGTCCATCAGCGCCAGGCCGCACTGCAACACCAGGCCACCCACGACACCCTCACCGACCTGCCCAACCGCAGTCTGCTGCAGGACCGCCTGGATCAGGCCATCCAGGCGGCACGCCGGCACCACACCCCGATTGCCTTCATGATGCTGGACCTGGACCGCTTCAAGGACATCAACGACACCCTGGGCCACCATGTGGGTGACCAGTTGCTGGGCGAAATCGGCAACCGGCTGAACCACACCCTGCGCGAGGCCGACACCATCGCCCGCCTCGGCGGCGACGAGTTTGGCGTGCTGTTGCTGGACACCGACCGCGACAGTGCACCGCAAGTGGCCGGCAAGATCACCGAGGCCCTGACCTCGCCCTTCCAGCTGGGCGAACTGCGCCTGTATATCGGCGCCAGCATCGGCATCGCCGTGTACCCGGACGACGGCGAGGACGCCACCACCCTGGTGCAGCGCGCCGACGTGGCCATGTACATGGCCAAGCGCAACCAGACCCGCCACGCCCTCTACCAGCCGGAGCAGGACACCTACAGCATCGGCCGGCTGGCACTGATGGGCGACCTGCGCACCGCGCTGCAGCGCGACAGCCTGACACTGCATTACCAGCCCAAACTCAATCTGAGCGACGGCCAGGTCACCGGCGCGGAGGCGCTGCTGCGCTGGAACCACCCGGAATACGGCGCCATACCACCGGACCAGGTGGTGGCGCTGGCCGAACATACCGGCCAGATCGGCTCACTGACCTACTGGGTGCTGAACCGGGCGCTCAGCACCGCGGCCGGCTGGCATCGCGACGGCCAGGCGCTGAACCTGGCGGTCAACCTGTCGGTGCACAACCTGCGTGACCACAACTTTCAGCAGCAGGTGCGCGACTGCCTGGCGGCCCACCGCTTCCCGGCCGAGTCGCTGACCCTGGAGATCACCGAGCACGCCATGATGGCCAATCCCGCCGACGCCATCGAGGTGCTCAAGGAACTGGACGTGATGGGCGTGCGCCTGGCGGTGGACGACTATGGCACTGGTTTCTCGTCGCTGGCCTACCTCAAACAGCTGCCGGTGGACGAGCTGAAGATCGACAAGTCCTTTGTGATGCGCATGCACCGCAACCCCAATGACGAAGTCATCGTCCGCTCCACCATCGAGCTGGCCCACAACCTCGGCCTGCGCGTGGTGGCCGAAGGCGTGGAGAGCGCGGAGAGCTGGGGCATGCTGAAGCGCTTCGGCTGCGAGACCGCCCAGGGCTTCCACATGAGCCGGCCCCTGCCGGCCGAGCAATTCAACGACTGGCTGGCACAGCGCTGAGTCGCACAGCGGCGGCATCCGACTGACCGGCGTCAGAAACCCTGCAGATCGGTCATCGGCATGCCATCCGGCTGGCCTATAGTCGGCGGACATCCCACTGCAGCGCAGAGAGATCCCGATACCATGGCCGACATGCTCACCATCGACGGCAACGAGGCCGCCGCCCGCATCGCCCACAAGGTCAGCGAGGTGTGCGCCATCTACCCCATCACGCCCGCCTCGCCGATGGGCGAATGGGCCGACGCCTGGTCCGCCGAGCACCAGCCCAACCTGTGGGGCACGGTGCCTCAGGTCATCGAAATGCAGAGCGAGGGCGGTGCCGCCGGCGCCATCCACGGCGCCCTGCAGACCGGCGCCCTGACCACCACCTTCACGGCCTCCCAGGGCCTGCTGCTGATGATCCCCAACATGTACAAGATCGCCGGCGAACTGACGCCGACGGTCATTCATGTGGCGGCGCGGTCACTGGCCGCCCAGGCGCTGTCCATCTTCGGCGACCACAGCGACGTGATGGCCTGCCGCGCCACCGGCTTCGCCATGCTGGCGGCAGGCAGCGTGCAGGAGGTGCAGGACCTGGCCGCCATCGCCCACGCCGCCACCCTGCACGGCCGCATCCCGGTGCTGCATTTCTTCGACGGCTTCCGCACCTCCCACGAGGTGGCCAAGATCGCAGGCCTGGACGACGGCGTGCTGCACGCGCTGATGGACGACGAGGCCATCGCCGCCCACCGCGCCCGCGCCCTGTCGCCCGAGCACCCGGTGCTGCGCGGCAGTTCGCAGAACCCGGATGTCTACTTCCAGGCCCGCGAGGCGGTGAACCCCTACTACGACGCCTTCCCCGGCATCGTGCAGGAAACCATGGACCGCTTCGCCGAACTCACCGGGCGGCCGTACAAGCTGTTCGACTACGTCGGCCCCGCCGATGCCGAGCGGGTGATGGTGCTGATGGGCTCCGGCGCCGAGGCGGCACAGGAGACCATCGAGCAGCTGAACCAGGACGGTGCCGACACCGGCGTACTGAAGGTGCGACTGTACCGTCCCTTCGCCGGCCAGGCCTTCATCGACGCCCTGCCCGCCGGCGTCAAGACCATCGCCGTGCTGGATCGCACCAAGGAACCGGGCGCCGACGGCGAGCCGCTGTACAAGGACGTGATCACCGCGCTGGTGGAATACGGCAGCGACAAGTTCGCGCAATTGCCCAGGGTGGTCGGCGGCCGCTACGGCCTGTCCTCCAAGGAATTCAACCCGGCGATGATCAAGTCGGTGTTCGACAATCTGGCCGGCGACAATCCCAAGAACCACTTCACCGTCGGCATCCACGACGACGTGACCCACACCAGCCTGGACTGGGACGCCGACTGGCGCACCGAGGCCCACGCCGGCGCGGTGCAGGCGATGTTCTACGGCCTGGGCTCCGACGGCACGGTGAGCGCCAACAAGAACGCCATCAAGATCATCGGCGAGGCCACCGAGCTGTTCGCCCAGGGCTACTTCGTCTACGACTCCAAGAAGTCCGGTGCGGTCACCGTGTCGCACCTGCGCTTCGGCCCAAACCCGATCCGCTCGTCCTATCTCATCGGCGACAACCAGGCCCAGTTCGTCGCCTGCCACCAGCCGGTGTTCCTGGAGCGCTACGACATGCTGGCCAAGGCGGCGCAGAACGGCGTGTTCCTGCTCAACTCGCCGGCCGAGCCCTACGCCGTGTGGGACACCCTGCCGCGCGCCATGCAGCAGCAGATCATCGACAAGCAGCTGCACTTCTACGCCATCGACGCGGTCAAGGTGGCCGCCGAGTCCGGCATGGGCGCGCGCATCAACACCATCATGCAGACCTGCTTCTTCGCCATCTCCGGGGTGCTGCCCAAGGACGAGGCGATCGCCGCCATCAAGCATGCGGTTGAGAAGACCTACGGCAGGAAAGGCCGGCGCATCGTCGAATTCAACTACAAGGCCATCGACGCGGCGCTGGCGCGCCTGCACCAGGTCACCGTGCCGGTTGCGGCCAGCAGCGATTTTGAGCGCCCGCCGACGGTGGCCGCCAACGCACCGGACTTCGTGCAGCAGTTCACCGCCGAGCTGATTGCCGGGCGCGGCGATCAGGTGCCGGTCAGCCTGCTGCCCGCCGACGGCACCTTCCCGCTGGGCACCGCCGCCTGGGAGAAGCGCAACCTGGCGCTGGAGATCCCGGTATGGGACACCGAGCTTTGCACCCACTGCGGCAAGTGCCCGCTGGTGTGCCCGCACGGGGTGATCCGCTCCCATGCCTTCGCTGCCGACCTCGTCAAGGACGCGCCGCCGACCTTCAAGCACGTGCCGATCAAGGGCAAGGGCTTTCCCGAGGGCACCCAGATCGCCTACCAGGTGGCGGTGGAGGACTGCACCGGCTGCGGCCTGTGCGTGGACATCTGCCCGATCCGCGACAAGACCAACGCCAGCCGCAAGGCGCTCAACATGGCGCCCTACACCCCCGAGTTGCGCGAGCAGGAACGGGCCAACTGGGCCTTCTTCGAGAAGCTGCCGTCCTACCACCGCAGCAAGATCCAGCCGACGGTGATGAAGGAGGTGATGCTGTACGACACCCTGTTCGAGTTCTCCGGCGCCTGCGTGGGCTGCGGCGAGACCCCCTACATCAAGCTGGCCACCCAGCTGTTCGGCGACCGCATGGTGATCGCCAACGCCACCGGCTGCTCGTCCATCTACGGCGGCAACCTGCCCACCACGCCCTACACCACCAACGCCGACGGCCGCGGCCCCGCCTGGAACAATTCGCTGTTCGAGGACAACGCCGAGTTCGGCCTGGGGATGCGGGTGTCCATCGACAAGCAGGCCGAGTACGCCAGCGAATTGCTGGAGCAGCTCAAGGAAGGCATCGGCATCGAGCTGGTGGAGGCGCTGCTCGGCGCCGACCAGTCCACCGAGGCCGGCATCCATGAGCAGCGCCAGCGGGTGACCGAACTGCGCGCGCGGCTCAAGGCCATCGACGATCCCGCCGCGCGGCGACTGGAAACCATCGCCGAAAACCTGCAGCGCAAGAGCGTGTGGATCATCGGCGGCGACGGCTGGGCCTACGACATCGGCTACGGCGGCCTGGACCACGTGCTGGCCAGCGGCCGCGACGTCAACATCCTGGTGCTGGACACCGAGGTGTACTCCAACACCGGCGGCCAGACCTCCAAGGCGACGCCACGCGGCGCGGTGGCCAAGTTCTCCGCCGGCGGCAAGCCCACCGCCAAGAAGGACCTGGGCATGCTGGCCATGGACTACGGCAACGTCTACGTGGCCCACGTCGCCTACGGCGCCAAGGACATCCAGACCCTGCGCGCCTTCCTGGAGGCCGAGGCCCATCCCGGCCCGTCCATCATCATCGCCTACTCGCCGTGCATCGCCCACGGCGTGGACCTGAAGCACAACCACCGCCAGCAGAACCTGGCGGTGGACTCGGGCCACTGGCCGCTGTTCCGCTTCGATCCGGGCCGCATCGACAAGGGCGAGCAGCCGCTCAAGCTGGACAGCAAGGCGCCGTCGATCCCCTACAAGGACTTCGTGCAGTCCGAGACCCGCTTCGCCATGCTGTGGCGCAGCCACCCGGAGGACGCCGAGCGCTTCCTGGCCGAATCCCAGCAGGAGGTCAGCGACCGCTTCCATCACTACCAGCAGCTGGCCACGCTGGAATGGGACGGCGGCGAGCCGCCACCCGCACCCGAACAAAAGACCGCGCCGGACAAGGCTGCCGGCAAGGCCGAGGAGAACTGAGCATGGTGGACCTGTCGACCGAATACCTGGGACTGAAGCTGGCCAATCCGCTGGTGCCATCGGCCTCGCCGCTGTCCCGTGACCTGGACAGCGCCAGGCGCCTGGAAGACGCCGGCGCATCGGCACTGGTGATGTACTCGCTGTTCGAGGAAACCATTCGCAGCGAGGAACGGCTGATGCAGCGTTTCCTGGTGGAGCAGGACACCGGCTTCGCCGAGGCGGGCGGGTTTTTCCCCGAGCCGCCCAGTTATTCGAGCAGCCTGGACGACTACCTGGAACAGCTGGCCAAGCTGAAAGCCAGTCTCGACATCCCGATCATCGCCAGCCTCAACGGCGTATCCAGCGACGGCTGGGTGAGCCACGGCCTGGACCTGCAGGAGGCCGGCGCCGATGCCCTGGAGCTGAACGTCTACTACATCGCCGCCGGCATCAGCGAGACCGCCGAGCAGGTTGAACAGCGCTACGTGTCGCTGCTGCAGGAGCTGAAGGAGGCGGTGAACATCCCGGTCACCCTCAAGCTGTCCAATCAGTTCAGCGCACTGGGCAACATGATCAAGCAGCTGGAGCGGGCCGGCGCCGACGGTGTGGCACTGTTCAACCGCTTCTATCAGCCGGACATCGACCTGGACACCCTGCAGGTGAAGCCTGCGCTGCAGCTGTCAGATGCCCACGAGGCGCTGCTGCGCATCCGCTGGATCGCCCTGCTGTACGGCCGGGTGAAACTGTCGCTGGCGGTGACCGGCGGCATCCACAACCACGAGGACGCGCTGAAGGCGCTGCTGGCCGGCGCCGACGTCACCCACCTGTGCAGCACATTGCTGCAACATGGCCCAGGCAGACTGACCGAGATTCTCGACGGCATGCGCGCCTGGATGACGGACAAGGAATACGCCTCGGTCAGTCAGCTCAAGGGCAGCGTCAGCCAGCAGCACGCCATCGACCCCGGCGCCTACGAGCGCGCCAACTACCTGAACGTGCTGGACAGCTACAGCCCGGCGCCTGGCGTACTACGCTAAACGACACAGACAAGGAGATCGGCATGACGGACATCAACGCCCTGCTCGGCGACGAGGCCGAGAGCCTGCTCAGCCACACCTGCAGCGGCATTCCCAAGGAGTCCCTGTACCCCCCCGGTCCGGACTACATCGAGCGGGTGGTGATGGACAAGCAGCGCAAGCCGGCGGCACGACGCAACCTGGCATCGCTGTTCAACCACGGCCGCCTGGCCGGCACCGGCTACCTGTCCATCCTGCCGGTGGACCAGGGGGTGGAGCACTCGGCCGGGGCATCGTTCGCCCCCAACCCGGCGTTCTTCGATCCGAAGACCATCGTCGAGCTGGCCATCGAGGGCGGCTGCAACGGGGTGGCCTCGACCCTGGGGGTGCTGAACAGCATCGCCGGCCGCTATGCCCACCGCATCCCGTTCATCCTCAAGATCAATCACAACGAGCTGCTCAGCTACCCCAGCATCTACGACCAGACCCTGTTCGCCAGCGTCGAGCAGGCCTTCGACATGGGCGCAGCAGCCGTTGGGGCGACGGTGTACTACGGCTCGCCCGAGTCGCGCCGCCAGATCCAGGAGGTCAGCGAGGCCTTCCAGCACGCCCATGAGCTCGGCATGGCCACGGTGCTGTGGGCCTACCTGCGCAACCCCGCCTTCAAGCACGAGGGGGTCGACTACCACACCGCCGCGGACCTGACCGGCCAGGCCAACCACCTGGCCGCCACCATCGACGCCGACATCATCAAGCAGAAGCAGGCGCAGACCAACGGCGGCTACACCGCACTGAATTTCGGCAAGACCAGCGACAAGGTATACAGCGAGCTGACCAGCGATCACCCCATCGACCTGGTGCGCTACCAGGTGGCCAGCTGCTACATGGGCCGCACCGGCATGATCAATTCCGGCGGCGCCTCCGGCGCCCACGACCTGGCCCAGGCGGTGCGCACTGCGGTGATCAACAAGCGCGCCGGCGGCATGGGGCTGATCTCCGGGCGCAAGGCCTTCCAGAAGCCGATCAGCGAGGGCGTCGAACTGCTCAACGCGATCCAGGACGTCTACCTGTCACCGGATATCACCCTCGCCTGACGTTCCTGCGACTTGCACATTTCTTGCCCAAAGGCCGTGCATACTGCGCGCTGAGGGCAAGAAATGATGCGCTTTTCCATCCGCTACAAACTGCTGCTCGCGCTGCTGCTGTCCACCGCCCTGGTGGTGGCGGTGATGCTGGCGTTCACCGCCTGGTCCTTCCAGCGCGGCTTCACCGGCTTCGTGGAGCAGGCCCAGCAGGCACGCATCCACACCCTGACCCTGCAGCTGGCGGAGATCTACGACGAGGAGCACGGCTGGGAGCAACTGGCCGCCAGCCCGCGGCGCTGGGCGCGGCTGGTGTGGAGTCGCGATGACGACGACCGTCACGACGACGATGACCACGAACACGAGCGCCGCCCGGCGTGGCGCGACCGCCCGCGCAGCGACAATCCGCAGCTGTGGCCACCACGCTGGCGCGACGGCCCCAGCCAACGCCAGCCCTTCGCCTTCCGGGTGATGCTGCTCGATGCCGACAGGACCCTGATCTTCGGTCGCCCGGAACGGATCGCCCAGGCGACGCTGCATCCCATCGTCCACCACGGCGCCGAGGTCGGCTACCTGGCGGTGCTGCCCGGCCCCACCGTCTCCCAGCTGGGCGAGCTGCGCTTCCTGGAGCGCCAGCGCCATGCCTTCATCGTCATCGGCATCGCCATGCTGGTGCTGTCCGGCATCATCGCGCTGCTGCTGGCCCGGCGGCTGGTGCGGCCGCTGCGCGCCTTTACCGAGGGCGCCCAGGCGCTGGCCGCCGGGCGTTACGATACCCGCATCCCGGTGCAGTCCCGCGACGAACTGGGCCAACTGGCCCGCGACTTCAACGGCCTGGCCGAGGCCCTGGCCGACAACGAACGCCAGCGCCGCCAGTGGGTGGCGGACATCTCCCACGAACTGCGCACCCCGCTGAGCGTGATGCGCGGCGAACTGGAGGCGCTGCAGGACGGCGTGCGCCCGCTCACCCCGGAGGCCGTCGCCTCGCTGCACGCCGACACCCTGCGCCTGTCGCGGCTGGTGGACGACCTGTACGAGCTGTCCCGCTCAGACCTGGGGGCGCTGGACTATCACAAGGTGCCCACGGACCCGCTGGCGCTGCTGGCCGACGACATCGACGCCATGCGCGGCGCCTTCAGCGAACACGGGCTCGACCTCGATTTCGACAACCGCCTGACTGCGCCGCTGCAGATCAGCGCCGACCCCGACCGCCTGTCCCAGCTGTACCGCAACCTGCTCAGCAACAGCCTGCACTACACCGACCCGCACGGCCGGGTACAGGTCAGCGCCCGGCGCGCGGGCGAGCGGCTGCTGATCGACTTCCAGGACAGCGCACCCGGCGTGGCCGCCGAGCACCTGCCCAGGTTGTTCGAACGCCTGTACCGGGTGGAGCCGTCACGCAGCCGCGCCCACGGCGGCGCAGGGCTGGGGCTGGCCATCTGCCGCAACATCGCCGAGGCCCACGGCGGCAGCCTCACCGCCCAGGCCTCGCCGCTGGGCGGGTTGTGGATCCGACTGAGCCTGCCGCTGTGACCCTGCACGACGCATCCACCATCCTGATCGTCGAGGACGAGGCCAAGCTCGCCCGCCTGGTCGCCGACTACCTGGCGGCCGCCGGCTACCGCCATCACTGGCTGGCCGAGGGCACCGGCGTGGCGGACTGGGTGCGCGAGCACCAGCCGGACCTGGTACTGCTGGACCTGATGCTGCCGGGCCGCGACGGCCTGGACATCTGCCGCGACATCCGCGCCTTCAGCCAGGTGCCGATCATCATGGTCACCGCCCGGGTGGAGGAGATCGACCGCCTGCTGGGCCTGGAACTGGGCGCCGACGACTACATCTGCAAGCCGTTCAGCCCGCGCGAACTGGTGGCCCGGGTCAAGGCGGTGCTGCGCCGTCTGCAGGTGCCGCTTGCCGCGAACGACGACCCCCTGAGCCTGGATCCACACAGCCACCGGGTGCGTGCCGGCGACACCGTGGTGGAGCTGACCACGGTCGAGTACCGGCTGTTCGAGACCCTGTACCAGGCACCGGGGCGCATCTTCTCCCGCGATCAGCTGATGGACCGCGCCTATGACGACGACCGCATCGTGTCCGACCGCACCATCGACAGCCACATCAAGAAGCTGCGCCGCAAGCTGGACGGCCTGCTGCCGGCACAGGAACTGATCCACTCGGTGTACGGCGCCGGCTACCGCTACGAACCGACACCGCGACCGGTGGCCTGAACGGTGCAACTTCCACACTCCTTGCACAATGGTTACCCATTGCTTGCCCACAGCCGCGCCACACTGCATCTCAAGGACGGCAGATGCCGCCCGGTAACTCCCAGAATCAGATGGAGAGAACGATGAAAAAGACCGTAGCCGCACTGGCGCTGAGCGCCATCCTGATCCCCGCCGCCGTGATCGCCGGCAGCCACTATGGCGACCGCGGTGAAAACCGCGCCGAGCGCATGGCAGAACACCTGCAACTGAGCGAGCAACAGCAGTCCGAGGTGCAGAAGATCTTTGAAGAACAGCGCGCCAAGCGCAAAGAACAGCGCCAGCAGATGCGCACCGAGACCCAGGCGCGTCTGAACAAGGTGCTGACCCCGGAGCAGCAGGCCAAGTGGCAGGAATACCGCAAGGACCGCAAGGACCGCTTCTGTGACAAGCACGGCAAGGGCGAACGTTACGAGCACGGCAAAGGCGATCGCTACGGCCGCGACGACGACTGAGCGTCCCTGCCGATCCCGTCCACCTCAGGCGGACGACAACCCGAGGGCACCGCAACGCGGTGCCCTTTTTTATTTGCCGCTCGACAGTTGGTTTGGATCAAGCCCGGTTCAGTTTGGCTTTGCCAAACTACTGCAACTAACGTCTATTAGACTCTGAAGGTTTTAAGGGCCGGCGCCTGCGTCCAACGGGGTCCGGTCGTATCCAGAGGTATGCCACGCTTGCCTATCGAGGTCATCAACGCCGCGGTGCCCGGTCGCCTGCGCTTTCGCCTGCCCGGCCTGTACCGGGCGCCGGCGCTGTGTCAGGCGGTGGAGCAACGCGTGGCCGCACTGCACGGCTTTCGCACCGTCAGGGCCAACACCCTGACCGGCCACGTGCTGGTGACCTTCGCCGACCCGCTGCCCCTCGACCAATTGCTGTCCAGGCTCGGCCAGGCACTGGGCGACCTGGTGCCGGACGTCGCCGTACCCACCGCCACTGCGCGCACGGCGAAGGCCGCCGAGCCGACACCCACGCCTAGAACCGGACCCGTCTCGACCGGCGAACCCTGGCATGCCCGCCCGCTGGAGGCGGTGCTGGCGCGGGCCGGGGTCGATCCCAGTCACGGCCTGGACGAAGACACGGTGCTGCAGCGCCTGGCCGAGTTCGGCCCCAACAGCCTCAGCAAGGCCGAGGTGCGCTCGGCACTCAGCATCATCCTCAAGCAGTTTCAGACCGTGCCGGTGGCCATGCTGGGCGTGTCGGCGGTGATCGCAGTAGCCACCGGCGGCATCGCCGACGCCGGAGTGATCCTCGGCGTGGTGGTGATCAACGCCGCCATCGGCTATGCCACCGAGCAACAGGCCGAGCGCACCATCGCGGCGCTGAGCCAGAGCGGCCCGCGCCACGCCCAACTGGTGCGTGCCGGCAAGGTGTCCCGCATCCCGGTGGAGGACATCGTGCCCGGCGACGTGCTGCTGCTGTCGCCCGGCAGCCAGGTGCCCGCCGATGCGCGGCTGGTGCAGGCGCGCCGCCTGACCATCGACGAGTCCGCACTGACCGGCGAGAGCCTGCCGGTGACCAAGCGGGTGGTCGACGAACTGGCCGAAGACACCCCGCTGGGCGATCGCCGCAACATGAGCTACATGGGCACTCTGGTGACCGGCGGCAGCGGCGTCGGCGTGGTACTGGCCACCGGCAGTTCGACCGAGCTGGGTCAGATCCAGTCGCTGGTGGACAGCACCAAGCCACCCGAGACCCCCATGGAGCGCCAGCTCGACAGCCTGGGCACCCAGCTCGGCCTGCTCAGCGGCGCGGTGTGCGCCGGGGTGTTCGTGGTGGGGCTGCTGCGCGGCCAGCCGATGTTGCAGATGCTCAACGCGGCGGTGTCGCTGGCGGTGGCGGCGGTGCCCGAGGGGCTGCCGGCGGTGGCCACCACCACCCTGGCGCTGGGCATCAAGCGCATGCGCGAACGCAAGGTGGCGGTGCGCCAGCTGGGCGCGGTGGAGACCCTGGGCTCGCTGCAGGTGCTGTGCCTGGACAAGACCGGCACCCTCACCGCCAACCACATGACCACGGTGGCCACGCACTACCAGGGCAAGCACCTGGCGGTGCGCGACGGCCGGGTCATGCTCGACGACGACACCCCGCTGCCGCTGCCCGACGACGGCCTGTCGCGCATGCTGCAGGTGGTGTCGCTGTGCAGCGAGGTGCAGCCGCGCGGCGAGGACGAACTGGAAGGCTCGCCCACCGAGATCGCACTGGTGGAACTGGCCATCACCAACGGCATCGAGCTGGCCGCCCTGCGCCACGAATTCCCGCGCCTGGAGTTGCGCGAGCGGGCCGAAGGCCGGCCGCTGATGAGCAGCGTGCACCGCGCCCCCAGCGGCCAGCGGCTGATCACCGTCAAGGGCAGCCCGGCGGAGACCCTGCAACGCTGCAGCCACCACTGGCTGCACGGCAAGCCCGAGCCGCTGGACGACGACACCCGGCGCGCCATCCTGGCGGCCAACGAGCACATGGCGGCGCGGGCGCTGCGGGTGCTCGGCACCGCCTACCGCTTCACCGACCAGGACGGCGACCACGATGCCGAGGGCCTGGTGTGGCTGGGCCTGCTGGGCATGCAGGACCCGCTGCGCCCGGGCATGGCCGAGCTGATGGCCAGCTACCACGCCGCCGGCATCAAGACGGTGATGATCACCGGCGACCAGAGCGCCACCGCCGGCGCCATCGGCCGCGAACTGGGGCTGAGCGGCAACGGCAGCCTGGAGATCCTCGACTCCAGCCGCCTCGACCAGCTCGACCCCGATCTGCTCAAGGGCCTGGTGGGTCGGGTGGACGTGTTTTCGCGGGTCAGCCCGGCGCACAAGCTGCAGATCGTGCAGGCGCTGCAGAGCAGCGGCCGGGTGGTGGCGATGACCGGCGACGGCATCAATGACGGCCCGGCGCTGAAGGCCTCGGACATCGGCATCGCGCTGGGCGCCAGCGGCACCGAGGTGGCGCGCTCGGTGGCCGACGTGGTGATCGAGGACGACAATCTGCACACCATGTCCGAGGCGGTGCGCCAGGGCCGCACCATCTACACCAACATCCGCAAGACGGTGCACTACCTGCTGTCCACCAACTTCAGCGAGATCGAGGTGATGTTCACCGCCATCGCGCTGGGGCTGGGCCAGCCACTCAACCCCATGCAGCTGCTGTGGATCAACCTGGTGACCGACATCTTCCCCGGCCTGGCGCTGTCCATGGAGCCGGCGGGCAGCGACGTGATGCAGCAGCAGCCGCGCCCGGCCAACGAGCCGCTGATCAGCCGCGACAAGCTGCTGCGCATGGCCGGCGAGTCCGGCTTCATCACCGCCGGCGCGCTGGGCGCCTTCCTGGCGGGGCGCGCCGCCGGCGGCCAGGCCCACGGCTCCAGCCTGGCCTTCCACACCCTGACCATCGCCCAGCTGCTGCATGCCAACGTCTGCCGCGACGACCACCATGGCCTGTTCAATCCCGCCGATCGGCCGCGCAACCCGGCGCTGGACCTGGCGCTGGGCGGCACCGCGGTGGCGCATCTGGCCACCTTACTGCTGCCCGGCATGCGCCGGCTGCTGGGCACCACGCCGCTGGGGCTGGCCGACCTCGGTATCATCGCCGCCGGCGCGGGGCTGCCGCTGCTGGCCAACGAGGCCATGAAGGCCGCGCGCCAGGCCCGTTCCGAGCCACCGCCACCACAAGCCACACAGGAGAACAGCTGATGAGCACGGACTTCGTATTCACTTCCGGCTCGGTCACCCGGGGTCACCCGGACAAGCTGTGCGACCAGGTCAGCGACGCCATCCTCGACGCCTGCCTGCGCCAGGACCCGACCTCGCGGGTGGTCACCGAGTGCGCGGTATCGGGCGGCGTGCTGTTCATCTCGCACCGGGCGGCGAGCGACGCGGTGATCGACCTGGCCGACACGGCGCGCGGGGTGGTCAGCCGCGCCGGCTACGACAGCGGCGAGTTCAACGCCCGCGACTGCTCGGTGATGATCAGCGAGGCCGGGTTGTTCGGTCAGGCCGCGCAGCGTTACAACCTCGCCACTCTCGACCCTGCACAGGTGCAGCGCATCCCGGCCGGCCACCAGGCCACTCTGTTCGGTTATGCCTGCCGTCAGACCAGCGAGTTGATGCCGCTGCCCATCGTGCTGGCCCACCGGCTGGTGCGACGACTGGACCAGCTGGTTGCGCACGGCGAACTGGCCTACCTGGCGCCCGACGGTCAGGCCCAGGTCAGCGTGGCCTTCGACGGCCGCAAGCCGGTGGGCATCCACGGCATCACCCTGATCGCCGCGCAGAAGAGCGCCGACAGCCGCGATCTGGACGGGCTGCGCAACGACCTGCTGCAGGCGGTGGTGGAACCGGTGCTGGCCGAGGCGGAACTGCGCAGCGACGCCAACACCCGGCTGGTGGTGAATCCCGAGGGGCCGGTGATCGGCGGCGGACCCACCCTGCACTCGGGCCTGACCGGCCGCAAGACCGGCATCGACACCTATGGGGAGTACGCCCGCCAGAGCGGCGCGGCACTGAGCGGCAAGGACCCGCTACGTATCGACCGCATCGGCGCCTATGCGGCGCGCCATGCCGCCAAGCAGGTGGTGGCTGCCGGCCTGGCGGACGAGTGCGAGGTGCAGCTGAGCTACGCGGTGGGGCAGGCCGAACTGCTCAGCCTGCGGGTGCACAGCTACGGCACCGGCAAGGTCGACGACGGCGAGATCGCGGCGCGCATCCGCCGGGTGTTCGACTTCCGCCCCGGCAGCATCGCGCTGGGCTACGACCTGCAGCGACTGCCGCAACGGCGCCAGGACTTCTTCCGCGAACTGGCCAGCTACGGCCAGCTGGGCCGGGATGATCTGGCCGCACCCTGGGAGGCACTGGACGGGCTGGAGGCGCTGGCCGATTAACGGCATGGCTGCGGCATGCGGCGCAGTGCGGCTGCGCCTTATTGCGCCCTACGGCTTGTCGCGGGTGGTGCGGTTGACCACCTCGAAGGCATACCACAGCAGCTGAGAGGCATGGCCCAGGGTCTGGCCGCGCAGCGCCTGCATCAGCCCCAGCCCGCCCAGCCCCAGGAACGCCAGGGTACGCAGGTCGGCGCCGCCCTGGCTGACCTCGCGCACCAGGTTATCGGCGCGATCAATGCGTTCGCGCAACGGCACCAGCGCGGGGCGCGCCGCTGCCCGCGGCTGTTCCTGCAGCACGATGCCGGCGTTCACCAGCAGCTGGATCAGGGCCGCCCCGGCCAGCAACGGATGCAACACCACCAGCGATCCGGTCGCCAGGCGGGCCTGTGCGGCCTCGACGCCCTCGAACGCCGCGATGCGTTCGGCCATGGCCGCGAACACCTCCGGGTCAGCCGGCATCTCCAGCACCCGCAGGCGGGTGCGGCCCTCGGTCTGATGGGCGACGTAGCACGCCAGACTCACGCCGCGTTGTCCTCGTTGGCGGCAGCCTTGGACGCCACCGCGTCGGCCGCTGCAGATGCTGCCGCACCGGTTTCGCTCTGTGCAGCCTCGGGTTCCGCTGCCGCCTCGGCAGCCGCTGCTGCGGCACCGGCCGGCACCTCGGCGCGTGCGGCGCGCAACTCGGCCTGGGTCTCGGCCAGCATGTCCTCCATCATCTCGCCGAGTTCGGCGACGGTCTCGCGGCCACGCTCGAAGGCCAGGGCGCCGGCCTTGAGGGCGGTGCGGGTCATCGGCCGCAGCACCGGCGCCAGCGCCGTGGCGGCTACCGGTATCAACAGTGCCGCGCCGATCCCCAGGGCGACGCCCTTGGCCAGATCGCTGCGCAGCAGATCATCGACGCTTGCCATGAACAACCTTCCTGTCAACTATGATTGCCGAGTAACATTAGTATCATAGGTTGTAAGCGGAATTTACGCGACAGCGCCGGTTGCCGCCGATCAAGCCGCAGTGAGGTAGTCCATGTTGATGCGCATCGTGACGGGGGTCGGACTGTTCGCCCTCGGCTATTACCTGGGCAAGGAGGTGCAGCGCACCCAGCCGGCCCGCGACGAGCTGGCCGAAGCACGCGGTGACACCACCAAGCCCGACCAGGCCGCGGCGCCGGTCAAGGGCGAAGATCCAGTGACCTGAGGATCAGGTCGACATCCTGCTCGGCCTCCAGCCAGTGGGACACCGGATCCAGATCGCCGCGCCGGCGCGACTTGTCGAAGGCCAGCGCGCGGATCAGCCGCTCGCGGGTGTCGTCGCCCACCGGCTCGGGGCCGACGAATTCCCGCACCCGCCGCGTCGCCTGGTCCGCCACCCGGCCCAGCGCCTGCTCGGCGGATGATTCGAGCTCGACGACCCGGTTACGCACGTTTTCCAGCTCGTCGGCCAACAGTTTCATGGTCAGTTTTTTACCCATGGTGCTTCTCCATCTGCGTAGGTGTTGCGATACTCTCCCAGTATCGGTCAAGCATATGACCAGATTTCGAACGCGCAACACCGCATCCCGCAGCACCGGAGCACGCACGACATGGCCACGGCAAGCAAGCAACTGTCAGCGCCTGTGATGGACGAAGCCGACTTCGAATGTCTGACCCGGGCGCACCATTGCCTGGAACACCCCAGCTTTGCCGCGCGGCTGACCAACGTGGTGGGCACCCCCATCGACATCGCCCTGCAGTTGCTGCCCAAGTCTTGGTATCGCAGATTGCATGGCGCGGCGGAAGCGGCCATCACCAAGGCCCTGGCGGTAGGCATGTCGTCCATGCGCCACGAGCATGAACCGAGCGCCCACGAAAGGCTCTACCGGGTACTGGCGGCGGGCAGCGGCGCGGCCGGCGGGCTGTTCGGCCTGGCGGGCCTGGCGGTGGAGCTGCCGGTCACCACCACCCTCATGCTGCGTGCCATCGCCGAGATCGCCCGCAACGAGGGCGAGAACATCCACGACCCGGATACCCGTGCCGCTTGCCTGGAGGTGTTCGCCCTGGGCGGCCGCAGCGAACTGGATGACGCCGCCGACACCGGCTACTACGGGGTTAGACTGGCGCTGGCAGCCTATATCGGCAGCAGCATCCTGCGCTCACCGCAACTGCCGAATACCAGCGCGCACCTGGTCAGCATGGTGGCCAACCGCTTCGGCGCCAGCCTGTCCCAACGCGGTGCCGCCCAGCTGCTACCGGTGGTGGGCGCGCTGGGCGCGGCCACCATCAACACCATCTTCATGCACCACTTCCAGGACATGGCACGTGGCCACTTCAGCGTGCGCCGGCTGGAGCGCAAGTACGGTGTCGAGGTGGTGCGCAGCCACTACGAAGGCCTGGGCACGCCGGCCTAGGCGAGGCCCTTATCCAGATATTCGGTCACCGCCTTCTCGACCTTGCCCTTGAACGGGCTCAGCACCATGCTCAGCTTGACCTCCACCTCGACGCTGTCCGGCTTCACCTCGATGGTGCCGCTGGCGCCAGTGCGGGAAAAGCGCAGCGTGTCGCCGTCCCAGTGGTAGCTGGCGTCCAGCTGCTGCTGCAGCTTGCCGGCCAGTTTCTCCACGTGGGCGCGCGCCTCGGCGCGGGGCAGGTGATGTTTGCGGCTGATCTTGATGGTCGGCATGGCGGTATCCGGCTGGGTCAACGGGCCGTGAATTATGCCAGAGTCCAGTGAGCTTGCTGTTGCAACAGCACGGTCATGAAGGATCGATAAACTGGATAATGGCAGATCTTGTGGACCGTTAGATGACCGTCACCCCCTCCTGGCACACCCTTGATCCAACTGAAACCGCGCATCACCTGCAGGTCGACCCGGCCGGCGGGCTGACAACGGCCGAGACAGAGCAGCGGCTGGTCCAGCACGGTGCCAACCGCCTGAGCGAGGCCCGTCGCCGCGGCCTGCCGGCCATGCTCATCAGCCAGTTCCAGGACGTGATGATCCTGGTGCTACTGGCCGCGGCGGTGGTGTCCGGCCTGCTCGGCGAGCTGTACGACACCCTGGCCATCGTGGTCATCGTGCTGCTCAACGCCGGTGTCGGGGTGGTGCAGGAATACCGCGCCGAGCGTGCCCTGGAGGCACTGAAGAAGCTGACCGTGCCGCAGGTGCGGGTGCTGCGCGATGGCGCCCCGCTGATCGTCCCGGCCGAGCAGCTGGTGCCCGGCGACCGGGTGATGCTGGAGGCCGGCGACCTGGTGCCGGCCGACCTGCGGCTGATCGAGGTGGCCGGCCTGGAGGTCGACGAAGCCGCCCTGACCGGCGAATCCAATCCGGTGCTCAAACAGGCCGACGGACTGCTTGCCACCGAGCTGCCGCTGGCCGAGCGCAACAACATGGTCTATCGCAGCACCCTGGTGACCTACGGCCGCGCCAGCGGCCTGGTGGTGGCCACCGGCATGGCCACCGAGATCGGTCGCATCGCCAATCTGCTGCAGACCGGCGAGCACCCGCAGACCCCGCTGCAGCAGCGCCTGGCGCAGTTCGGCCGACGCCTGGCGCTGATCATCCTGGCGATCTGCGCGCTGGTGTTCGTGATCGGCCTGCTGCGCGGTGTCGAGCCGGTGCTGATGTTCCTCACCGCCGTCAGCCTGGCGGTGGCCGCCATCCCCGAGGCACTGCCGGCGGTGGTGACCATCAGCCTGGCACTGGGCGCGCACAAGCTGGTGCGCCAGCACGCGCTGATCCGTCAGCTGCCGGCGGTGGAGACGCTGGGCTCGGTGACGGTGATCTGCTCGGACAAGACCGGCACCCTCACCCAGAACCGCATGCACGTGGAGGCGTTCGTGGTGAACGACCGCATCCACCAGCTGGACGGTCCCGACGACAGCCTGGCCGCGCAACAGCTGTTCGAGGGCCTGGCGCTCAACAATGATGCCCAGTTCGACAGGCACGGCGCGCTGCTCGGCGAACCGACCGAGGTGGCGCTGCTCAATGCCGTGCTGAAGATGGGCGGCGATGCCAAGGCGTTGCGCCAGGCCCTGCCGCGGGTCGCCGAACTGCCCTTCGATGCCGGCCGCAAGCTGATGACCACCCTGCACGCCGTGGACACCGGGGTGCGCGCCTACACCAAGGGTGCGCCGGAACAGCTGCTGGCGCGCTGTACCCGGCAATTGCAGAACGACCGGCCGGCGCAGCTGGATCAGGCCGCCATCCTGCAACTGGCCGAGGGCCTGGCCGGAGACGGCTACCGCGTGCTGGCGGTGGCCTGCCGCGACTGGCCGAGCGTCCCCGAACATCTGGCCAGCGACAACCTGGAGCAGCAACTGACCTTCATCGGCCTGGTGGCGTTGATGGACCCGCCGCGACCCGAGGCGCAGCAGGCGGTGGCCACCTGCCAGGCGGCCGGCATCACGCCGATGATGATCACCGGCGACCACCCGGTCACCGCGCGGGCCATCGCCCACCGGCTGGGCATCGCCGACCAGCACCAGCCGCTGCTCACCGGCGCCGAGCTGGACAAGCTGTCGGATGCCCAGTTGCACGCTGCCGTCGCCGCCACCCGCGTCTACGCCCGGGTCGCGCCGGAGCACAAGATCCGCATCGTCGAGGCACTGCAGCGCCGCGGCGAGTTCGTCGCCATGACCGGCGACGGCGTCAACGACGCACCGGCGCTGCGTCGCGCCAACATCGGCGTGGCCATGGGCAAGGGCGGCACCGACGTCGCGCGCGAGGCCTCGCACATGGTGCTGCTGGACGACAACTTCGCCACCATCGTGGCAGCAGTGCAGGAAGGACGGCGGATCTTCGACAACATCCGCAAATTCATCCGCTACATCATGACCGGCAATGCCGGCGAGATCGTCACCCTGCTGCTGGCGCCGCTGCTCGGCCTGCCCATCCCGCTGCTGCCGCTGCACATCCTGTGGATCAATCTGGTCACCGACGGCCTGCCCGGCCTGGCGCTGTCCGGCGAGCCCGCCGAGCGCGGCATCATGCAGCGCCCGCCACGGCCGCCCAGCGAACCGGTGCTGTCCCACGGCATGGGCTGGCAGATCGTCTGGCTCGGCCTGCTGATCGGCGGACTGACCCTGGGCACCCAGGCCTGGGCCTTGCATCAGAACAATCCACACTGGCAGACCATGGTGTTCATGGTGCTGACCTTCGCGCAGCTGTTCAACGCGCTGGCGATGCGCTCCGAGCGCCAGGCGCTGTGGCAGCTGGGACTGGCCGGCAACCGCTTCATGATCGGCGCGCTGCTGGTCACCGCCGTCCTGCAACTGGCGGTGATCTACGTCCCGGCGCTGCAGGCCATCTTCAAGACCGATGCACTGTCACTGGCGGATCTGGCGTTCTGCATCGGCGTGTCGGCACTGGTGCTGCCGGCGGTGGAACTGGAAAAGTGGCTGGTACGCCGCGGCCTGCTGTACCGCGACCAGCAGACCCGGCGGAACGGCTGAACAGCCGCCGGTCTTTTACTTGGATCAACTGAGTGTCATTTGTCATACACACTCGACCCGCACCGGCCTACTATCTACACGCCATCACACAATCATCATCAAGGGGAGCATCTCATGGCAAAGAAGGTCAGCAAGAAGAAGGTCGCTGCCAAGGCCGGTATGGCCGGCAGCATCAAGACCACCGCCGGCAAGATCGTCGACGAGGTTGAAAAGGTCGGTGACGTGGTACTCACCGAGGTACGCGACGGCTTCAACACCGTCAGCGCCAAGATCAGCACCACCGCCAAGAGTGCCGCCGGCACCGTCGCCGACAGCCAGGCGGGCCAGCTGTTGAAGAGCCTGGCCGAAGAGGTCGAGGAGATCGGCGAGAGCCTGGTCGGTGTGGTGAGCGCGCGCATCAAGCAACTCAGCGGCAAGGTGACGGCCGAAACCGAAACCCTGGCCGCTGCTGCCAAGCCGGCCAGGAAGAAGGCGGCTCCGAAGAAGAAATCCGCGACAAAGAAAAAGGCCGCGCCGAAGAAAAAAGCGGCCGCCAAGAAGAAGCCGGTAGCGAAGAAAGCCGTCACCAAGAAGAAGGCCGCCCCGAAAAAGAAGGCCGCTGCCAAGAAGGCGGTGAGCAAGAAGGCCGCTGCGAAGAAAGCCGCTGCCCGCAAGGCCACCCCGAAAAAGGCCGTGACCAAGAAGGTCGCCAAGAAGAAGGTGGTCAAGAAGACGGCCCGCAAGAAAGCCGCGGCCAAAAAGGCGTGAACCGGGCTTATGCCTGATTCCAGCCCCCGGTCGCGCCGGCGCCGTCAATGGTTGCACCCTTGACGGCGCCGACGGAGGGCGCCGACGCCTTGGCTGCCGGCACCATGGCCGGCGCATCCTCGGCGCTGGCGGGCTTCTTCAGCTTCGATCCAGTCCTGCTGGCCGACCCCGAACTGCTGCTGCGGCTGCTGGTTCAGGCCATGCTGTTCGTCGGCTCGGCATTCTTCTCCGGCTCCGAGACCGCGCTGTTCTCGCTGTCGCGCCTGGACATGCAGCAGCTGCGCCGTACCCGCCATCGCAGTGCTGCCGCGTTGCACGCCCTGCTCGATCAGCCCCGCCGGCTGATCATCTCGGTGCTGTGCGGCAACGAGCTGATCAATATCGCCGCGGTGGCCAACATGACGGCCATCCTGGTGCATCTGTACGGCGCGGAGCGGGCCGGCGTCATCAGCATCCTGGTGATGGTGCCGCTGCTGCTGCTGCTCGGCGAGATCACCCCCAAGACCATTGCGGTGAGCAACCCGGTAGGCATCAGCGCCAACGTCATCGCGCGCCCGATGACACAGTGGGTCCGCCTGGTGGCCCCATTGCGCTGGCTGATCCGCAGCGTGTCGGACCGCGTCACCACCTGGCTGGTGGGCGAGGAACGCGCGCCCGAGCACATCCTGCGCGACGACGAATTCCGCAGCATCCTCGAGGAAGTGACCCGGGAGGGCGAACTGGGCGCCACCGAGCATACCCTGATCCGCCACCTGCTGGACGCCGGCGCACGCGAGGTGGTGGACATCATGACCCCGCGGCCACGACTGGCCTTCATCGACGGCGACCTGCCGCTGACCGAGGTGATCGCGCGCTTTCGTGCACTGCGTCACTCGCGGGTGCCGGTGTATCGCGGCGACCGTGACAACATCGTCGGCTTCCTGAAACTGGAGCGGGTGCTGCCGCTGGTGATGGGCAATACCGATCTGACGCCGATGAGCCTGGAAACGCTGCTCGATCCGGCGACGGTGGTGCCGCCAACCAAGAAGATCCAGGAGATGTTCGATTACTTCCAGGATCACTCGTCACGCGCGGCACTGGTGCTCAACGAATTCGGCACCGTGGAAGGCATCGTCACCATGCGGGATGTGCTGACCTTCATCTTCGGCCAGCTGTCCGGTGACGTATCAGGACGCGAGCTCTACCAGGAGCGCGACAAAAACCTCTACGAGGTACCCGGCGACATGCGCCTGGCCGATTTCAACCACCTGACCAATTTCGGCATCCGCGATCCGCGCATGACCACCATCGGCGGGGTGGCCTTCCGCCACCTGGACCGGCTGCCGCAGACCGGCGACCAGGTGGTGGTGGAAGGGGTCACCCTGACCGTGCTGGCGATGGCCGAGCAGCGCATCGACCGCCTACGGGCGGAACGTGGCCAGGCCAAACCGGGCAAGGCACAGACCAAGGGAGACGGCTGAGATGGAGGTGCTGCTGCTGTTGCTGATGGTGGTGCTGGTGCTGCTGGAAGGCTTTTTCACCGGCGCAGAGATCGCTCTGGTCAATGCCGACCGGATCCTGCTGCATGCCCGCGCCACCCAGGGAGACCGCGGCGCCCAGCTGTTGCTGAAGATGTTCCGCCGCCCGGAACAGCTGCTGTCCACCACGCTGATCGGCACCAACATCGCGGTGGTGTCAGTGACCACCATCGGCACCCTGCTGGCGATGCGCTGGTTCGGCGATGCCGGCGAACTGGTTGCCATCGCCGTGCTCACCCCGCTGCTGCTGACCTTCGGCGAAGTGGTGCCGAAGAGCGTCTATCAACAGAACGCCGACCAGCTGGCACCGCGGGTCATCCATGTGCTGCGGGTGTTCCGCATCGCGCTGTATCCGATCGTGCTGGCCTTCGCCGGGGTGGCCCGGCTGGCGGCGCGACTGGCCGGCACACCGGGTTCGCGGCACAGCCTGTTCATCTCCCGCCAGCAGCTGCGCAGCGTGGTGGAGATGGCCGAGCGCGGCGCCGAGGTGGGGCTGTTCGACCAGACCCGCATCACCCGCGCCATCCGTTTTGCCGAGACCACGGTGGGCGAGGCCATGGTGCCGCTGGCCGAGATCGTGGCGCTGGACGTCCGCCGCGATACCCTGGCCGCCTACCAGCTGGTGCGCGACCACGGCTACAACCGGATGCCGGTTTACGAAGGCAACGTCGGCAACGTGGTGGGCATCCTCACCTTCACCGTGTGGGACCTTATGGAGGGAGCCCCTCCCGACCAGCCGCTGGTCGAGTTGATCCAGCCGCCGCTGTATGTCTCCGCCGCGCAGCCCGTCGATGAACTACTGCCGCTGCTGCGGGAACGGGATGACCACATGGCCGTGGTGGTGGACGAATTCGGCTCGGCGGTGGGCATGATCACCATCGAGGACATCTTCGAAGAGGTGGTTGGCGACTTCAACGTCGGCTACGACTTCGACGAGTACCGACCGCGCCGCAAGCACCATGTAGCGATCGTGGGCGATGACGTCTACGAGATGGATGCCCGGGTCACGGTGTCGGAAATCAACGAGCTGCTGCAGCTGGACCTGCCCTCCGCCGAGTTTCACACCGTCGGCGGCTTCGTCGAGGCGCGGTTACGGCGCATCCCCCAAGTGGGCGACAACGTCAGCGAAGGCGGCTGGCGCTTCACCGTCACCGATCGCACCGAGCGCACCATCCTCAAGCTGCACGTCGAGCCCGCCTGAGCGCCGGCTCAGTCGTATTCTCGATCCTTCCAGCTGCGAATCGCGCGGAACACCGCGTGGCGGCCCGGCAGGGCCTCACCGGCCCACTGCTCGGCGGCGGCGATCACCGTCGGCTGCTCCTGGCGCAGGAAGGGGTTGGTGGCCAGTTCGACGGCCAGGGTGGACGGCACCGTCGGTTCGCCGCGCTCGCGGGCCGCGCGGTCCGCGGCCTCGCGCTCGTCCAGGTCCGGGTTGTGCGGTTCCACCCAGCGGGCGAAGCCGAGGTTGTCCAGGGTGTATTCGTGGGCGCAGTACAGCAGGGTCTCGGGCGGCAGGGTGGCGATGCGTGCCAGCGAGTCAGACAGCTGCTCGAAGGTGCCCGAGAATACCCGGCCGCAGCCGCCGGCGAACACCGTGTCACCGCAGAACAGCACGCCCTTGCCGTGATAGGCGATGTGGCCCTCGGTGTGGCCGGGTACGTCCAGCACCCGGTAGCGGCCGAGCGGCCCCAGGTCCACCTCGTCGCCATCATTCAAGCGGTGGTCGAGCAGGCCGATGGGTTCGTTGGCCGGGCCGTAGACCACCGCATCCGGCCAGCGCGCCTTGAGTGCTTCGACGCCACCGACATGGTCGCCGTGCTTGTGGGTGATCAGGATGACGTCCAGGTGCAGGCCCTCGGCGGCCAGACGTTCGAGCACCGGGTCCTCGTCGCCCGGGTCCACCACGGCACAGCCGTCGTGGCCATCGGCGGTCAGCAGCCAGATGTAGTTGTCGTCGAAGGCGGGAATCGGGGTGATCTGGAGCATGGGCGTTGACCTGGTGGGTTACTTGGGACCGTACAGTTCCTTGGGATCGATCAGCGGCGCCTTGTCCACCACCACCCGATCACCCTCGACCTTGTTATAGAAGCAGTCGCGGCGGCCGGTGTGGCAGGCGGGGCCGGTCTGGTCCACCTTCAGCAGGATGGTGTCGCCGTCGCAATCCAACCGCATTTCCTTGAGCTGCTGCGTCTGCCCGGAAGATTCTCCCTTGCGCCAGAAGCTCTGGCGCGAGCGCGACCAGTAGCAGACCCGGCCGGTGTCCAGGGTCTCCTCCAGCGCCTGGCGGTTCATCCACGCCAGCATCAGCACCTCGCCGCTGTCGTACTGCTGGGCGATGGCCGGCAGCAGGCCGTCGGCATTCCAGGGCAGGCCGTCCAGCACCTCGGCCAGCGGCAGGCTGTCACCCGGGGCGAAACCTTCGGTTTGCTTGATCTTTTGCACGATTGACTCAATCTGTGAACATTGCGCCATCATAGCGCAGCCGGCCTGACGCCGGCCGCTTATGCGGCGTAAAATCACTCACCTGTCATGATCGTGATCTACTGCCATGCGTATCTTCCGTATCACCTTCGTCAACCAGGGCAAGATCTACCAGCTGCATGCCGAGTCGGTGCGCCAGGGCGAGCTGTACGGCTTCGTGGAGATCAGCGGCCTGCTGTTCGACGAGCACACCACCGTGGTCATCGATCCGGCCGAGGAGAAACTCAAGGCCGAGTTCGCCGGCGTGGCGCGGGTGCAGGTGCCCATGCACGCGGTGATCCGCATCGACGAGGTGGACAAGCGCGGCCAGAACAAGATCCTCGATCTGGAAGGCCGCGGCAACGTCACCAGCTTTCCCTCACCCATCTACACACCCAAACCCGGCAGCGAGTGAACGCGCCCCGTTAACCAACAGGTCACCATGTCCAGTTCCGAACTCCCACCGCCGACCGCCGAAGTCAGCCCCGGCACCCTGCACGAGCGCATCGTCCGGCAGCGCGCCACCCTGTTCAACATGCTGCTCGACCCCATGCATCGTGCCGCGTCGCGCGCGCGCCGGGTGTGGGACGACCGCGAGGCGCTTGACCAGGCGCTGGCGGGCGCCATCGCCGAGGTGCCCTACTGCAAATTCCTGTACGCCATGGACATCCGCGGCCAGCAGCTGAGCAGCACCGCCTCGAACGAAGGACCGAATCCCGCCGAGTTCGGCCGCGACCGCAGCCACCGTCCGTACATGAAGCGCCTGGACCCGACCAAGGAGATGAGCCTGTCGGACGCCTACATCAGCCTGGCCGCCAACCGGCCGTCGGTCACCGCGGTGCAGAAGGTGCTGCGCAAGGGCGAGCTGATCGGCTACCTGGGCGCCGACTTCGACCTGCGCGACCTGCCGATCACCAAGGACATCTACAGCGAGCCCGGCCGCTGGCGGCAGATCAAGGGCGACCCGGCCATCCGTGGCCAGGTATTCCAGCAGCGCCGCACCCAGAGCCGCCTGGACGAGCGCATCGACGACGTGCTGCCGGTGCTGGAGGAACTGGTGCTGGACAACGGCGTGTTCCACATCAAGGTGCACTTCTCCAGCAGCCGGGCCACGCTGTGGCTGGTGGACGACCCGTATCGATACCAGCTGCTGGAGTTCGACGACCTGGTGGACCCGGACGTGGTGCTGGCCTTCCCGCACTGCGACTATCCCCACGATGCGGTGGTGCCGGCCAGCAGCATCCGGCCCATCCTGGAGACCTTCCGCCACCTGCGCTTTGCCGACGACACCATCTACCTGCGTGCCGGCTCGATCAACATCTTCAACGGCATCGTCGGGCTGAACTTCTCCTGCGATGGCTCCCACTACATTCCCTTCCAGCAGTTCCTGGCCAAGGACTCGGAGTTCTGGGAAGGCATGGGCTGATTCGCCCAGCCGCAGCGGGTTGAATTCACCCCGCCCCGCGCCGACCATTGGCCATCGAATAAAGCGGAGTCCGCCATGAGCATGCAGCAAAAGATCGAAGCCCGACTGCAGGAGCAGTTCACCCCCCTGTACCTGGAGGTGGTCAACGAGAGTCACATGCACAACGTGCCGGCCGGCTCCGAATCCCACTTCAAGGTGACCCTGGTGTGCGAGCAGTTCGACGGCCAAATGCTGATCAAGCGCCACCGCGCGGTGAACCAGGCGCTGGGCGGGATCATGGGCGAGATCCACGCCCTGGCGCTGCACACCCTGACCCCGGAGGAGTGGTTCGCCAAGGGCGGCCAGGCGCCCGAGTCACCGCCCTGCCTGGGCGGTTCCAAGGCGGGAGAGTGAGCGACGGCTCACTTACGCCGACGGAAACATAAGCTTCACACCAGCTTCACCGAATTCTCACGATCCAGGCAGAGCATGCGCCAGGCCCAATAACATGCTGGCGCCGTGCAACGACAGCGCCCGCCAAGGAATGCACCGGAGAATCGACTATGAAGATGAAGCTACTGAGCGCCGCCGTCGCGGCCCTGCTGTCCGCCCCAGCCTTTGCCGACGCCCTGCCCGAGGGTCCGATGGCCTTCGAGGGCCTGACCAGTTCCAAGACCACCCCGTCCGACCAGTGGGACATCCCCGCCGGCTACAGCCAGCGCATCGTGTCCGACGAGAGCCGCCTGGACATCTACGCCGGTGACGACTGGAACGACATGAACACCGTCAATGAGGACAAGGACGACGAGAAGACCGGTCGTTACCTGTACCGTACCCACGAGGTCCGTCCGGACGCGGCCAACCTGGCCGGTTACGAGGGCGGCGCCGTGTCCGTGGTCGACCTGAAGAACGGCAAGGCCACCGTGCTGGTCCAGCGCTACGACTGGGAAGCCCTGGACGGCATCGTCTGGACTCCCTGGAACACCATCCTCATGGCGGAGGAGACCGGTGGTGCGCTGCTGAAAGACCCCGAGGTACCCCAAGCCAAGCATGGCCTGCTGTACGAGATCAGCCTGCGCAACCACACCAAGGCCAAGTCCGTCGACGTGCGCCCGCTGCTCGGCTCCCTCGCCCACGAAGGCATCGAACTGGACGGTGACGGCAACGTCTACGTGATCGACGAGTACTCCGCCGGCGGCATCTACAAGTTCGTGCCCGAGGTCTACGGCGACCTGTCCAGCGGCGACCTGTACGCACTGGTGCTGGACTCCGCCACCCCTGACAGGACCGGCCCGGCCGAGTGGGTGAAGCTGGATCGCGACGCAGTGCAGGTATCCGCCCGCGAGGCCGGCGCCGCTGTTGGTGGCGTCACCTACGGCCGCCCGGAAGACCTGGAGCGCATCGGCAACACCCTGTACGTGGCAATGACCAGCGAGAACCGTGTCATGGCCATCACCCTCGGCGGTAAACCGATGGTGACCACCTTCGTCGACGGCGGCACCCCGAACTTTGTCGCAGACAAGGACTTCGAAACCGCCGAGGCCACCTTCGAGAAGGTGGACAACCTGGCGTCGGGTCCCGACGGCCGCCTGTGGATCGTCGAGGACAACATCCCGTCCGACATCTGGGTCGCCGACCCGGACAGCGATCTGGACGGCGCCTCCGACAAGGTCCGCCTGTTCGCCTCCTTCAATGACGGCTCCGCCGAGGGTACCGGCATCTACTTCGGCAACGATCCGCACACCCTGTTCGTCAACGTGCAGCACTCCGCCGACGACAACGACCGCACCGTGGCCATCAGCCGTGACCTCGAAGAGGACGACCATCACCACGGAAAGCACCACGACAAGCACGACCGTCACGACAAAGGCCACAAGCGCCACCACTGACCGACAATAATTATCGCCCCAGGAACGGGGCTCCCCCCCACCTTTAACGGCGCCCTCGGGCGCCGTTTTTTACCATATGGCCGGCGTGCCGGACGGCCGCTTCCCGGCTGCCGATCGCCATTCCGCGCGGGCCGACGGCCGGCCATCGCCGCGCCACATATTTGTCTTCGAACCACCACCCGGCTGTCATTCCGCTGTCAATCAGGCGTTCCAAGCTGCACCGGCCACGGTCACCCCGGTGACCCCTCCTTGCGCCAGACAACCACACGAATCAGAGGAAGACCGATGGACGATAAAACCCTGAACGCCCAGACCGATCCCGTCCTGTGGGACGACGATGGCACCCATGACGTGCTGCCCGGCACCGCCGCGCGCCCCGCTGCTGCCGAGCCCTTCCAGAGCGTGCTGCAAAAGACCGTCAGCCGCCGCGCCGTGCTCAAGGGCGCAGCGGTGGCCGGTGCAACCCTGGTGATCACGCCCGCCGCCCTGCTGAGCCCCGCATCCGCCGAGGCGCACGGTTTCGGCCGTCGCCATGGTCGCCGCAACGACCCATCCAACCGTCTGACCTTCGAAACCGTTCCCGCCGGCAGCGAGCCGGACGTGGTGGTGCCGCCCAACTACGACGTTGACGTGCTGCTGCGCTGGGGCGATCCGCTGTTCCCCGGTGCGCCGGCATTCGATGTCAACAACCAGACAGGCGCCAGCCAGGCCCAACAGTTCGGTTTCAACGCCGACCTGGTGCTGTGGTACCCGCTGCCGGACTTCGTCAAGCGCTCGGTGCACCGCAATGGCCGACTGGGCGGGCTGGCCAACAAGTTGCTGGGCATGGCCTATCCGAAGATCATGGACAACTACAGCAAGAGCGCCCTGGTGGTGGTGAACCACGAGTACACCTCGGCCGATGACATGTTCCCGGACTACGATTCGGCCAGCTACCCGACGCTGGATCAGACCGAGACCGAAATCGAGGCACACGGCTTCTCCATCGTTGAGCTGATCATCGACCGCAAGGGTCGCTGGCACTTCAACCAGCATTCGCCGTTCAACCGCCGCTCCACCGGCTCCAGCGCCATCGAGATCACCGGCCCGCTGCGTGGCCACCCGCTGATGCAGAGCCAGGACGATCCCAGCGGCACCGTGGTCAAGGGCAGCCTGAACAACTGTGCCGGTGGCAAGACCCCATGGGGCACCATCCTCACCTGCGAGGAAAACTTCGATCAGTACTTCGCCAACTTCGACTCGGTCCCGGCCGGGTTTGCCGCGCTCAGCGCCCGCATTCCGGCCCCCGGCGGCGCCAGCGGCCGCGCGTGGGAGAAACACGTCGACCGTTTCGACCTGGCCAAAGACCCCACGGAATACCACCGCTTCGGTTACGTGGTGGAGATCGATCCCTACAATCCGGATGCACCGGCCAAGAAACGCACTGCCCTGGGCCGTTTCAAGCATGAGGGCGCGGCCAGCCGCGTCGGCCGCGACGGCCGTGTGGCCGTGTACTCCGGTGACGATGCCCGCTTCGAGTACGTCTACAAGTTCGTCAGCGAGGGGCGTTACCACCCGCACGACCGCCGTAAGAACCTGGACCTGCTGGACCAAGGCACGCTGTACGTGGCGCGCTTCGATGCCGGTGACGTCGCAGGTGACGACATGGGCGACGGCGTATGGCTGGAGCTGTCGCCGAACAACCCGGCGCTGGCAGGCTGGACGCTGGAAGAGATTCTGCTCAACAGCCGCGGCGCGGCCGACGTGGTCGGCGCCACCCCCATGGACCGTCCTGAAGACATCGAAGTCAGCCCCAAGACCGGCCATGTGTACGTTGCCCTGACCAACAACTCGCGCCGTACCGAGCCTAACGAGGCGAATCCGCGGGTCAACAACCAGCACGGCCACGTGGTGGAGATCATCGAGGACCGCGGTGACGCCGGCGCCAAGGCCTTCAGCTGGAACATTCTGGTGAAGTGCGGTGATCCGGCAGTGCCCGAGCACGATACCAGTTTCGGCGATGTCGCCGACCCGATGGCCGAGGGCGTCAGCCCGATCTCCGACCCGGACAACCTGGCCTTCGACGACGATGGCAACCTGTGGATCTCCACCGACGGCATGCCTTTCAGCGGCAGCTATGGCTTCGGCCAGAACGACGGCGTGTTCGCCGTGCCGGTGGCGGGCGAGAACCGCGGTCTGCTGCGACAGTTCCTCAGTGGCGTGCCTGGCGGCGAGGTCTGCGGTCCGGAGTTCTCCGGCGACAACAAGACCTTCTTCTGCGCCATCCAGCACCCCAATGACGGCAACGCCTTCGTCAACATCTGGCCGACCGACGAGGCCGTGGTCTCCAAGCCCAGCCTGATCGCAGTGCGCGAGAAGCATGGCCGCAAGATCGGCAACTGAGGAAAGTCGCAGACTGCCGCAGGGCACGGCACGCATGACTCAGGAATAGAAGAGCAACATCGCCCCACGGATGGGGCTTAATACTTAATAACTGTTGACGGCGCCCACGGGCGCCGTTTTTTTTGCGCCTGACCGCACGCAGTGCAAAGGCACAGATGCCACTGCGGCAATCGCGCCATAATGAACCGATGCATCCTCTGATCCCTTTCCTGCCGCTGTTGCTGCTCGGTGTCTGGCCGGCCGCCCATGCCGCTGAGCCCATCGCCGACATCCACCTGCACTACAAGTGGAACCAGGCCGAGAACACCTCGGTCGAGGAGGCCCTCGCCATCCTCGACCGCAACGACGTGGCGCTGGCGCTGGTCACCGGCACGCCACCCGAGTTCGCCCTGAAGCTGGCCGACGCCGACCCGCAGCGGTTCATCGCCGCCTACGGTCTGTACCAGGTCAGCGGCGGCGAGAAGTCGCGCTGGTCGTTCGATCGCGGTGTGCTGGATCGCGCCCGCCAGGCGCTGGCCAGCGGCCGCTACCGGGCCATCGGCGAGGTGCACATGATCCCCGGCTTCATGGCCAGGCCGACAACGCCGGTGGTCGAGGGCCTGCTGGAACTGGCCGCCGAATACGACGTGGTGTTCTGGCTGCACACCGAGTTCAGCCGCCCGGACTTCGTCATCGAGCTGTGCCGCAGCCACCCCAAGGTGCGTTTCCTGTGGGCCCACGCCGGCTCGGTGCTGCCGGCCGACCAGGTCGATCAGGCGATGGACGCCTGCCCCAAGCTGTGGATGGAACTGGCCGCCCGTGATCCCTGGCGCCACCGCTCAGAGATCATCAGCGGTGAAGACGGCCTGCTCAAGCCGGACTGGCGGGCGCTGGTAATCAAGCACCAGGACCGGGTGCTGGTCGGCTCCGACCCGGTGTGGCCCGTGGAGCAGCTCGACGCCTGGGACCAGGACGACACCGGCTGGCAGGAGCTTGGTCGCTTCCTCGACTACCACCGCGGCTGGCTGGCCGGGCTGCCGCCCGAGGCAGCGCAGAAGATCCGCCTGGACAATGCGCGGCGGCTGTTCGGGCTGAGTCAATAAGCACAGCCCCGGTTGAACAACCTTAGGTATCGGAGTCTGTGACTCCGATACCTGATTTTTAGCCCATCAGAGAAACTCACCCGTAGGTTGGGCTGAGCGACTCGAAGCCCAACAACGACGCACCTCTCGTTAAAAAAGGGGTCGGAGTCACAGACTCCGACCCCTATGTTGCTTTGTTTGGGCGACGACTCAGGGCTGCCCGTCGTGCGTGGCGAAGTACTCGCGGGTCAGGCGGAACACTACCGGCCCCAACAGTACCAGCGCGATCAGGTTGGGGAGGGCCATCAGCGCGTTCAGCGTATCGGCCAGCAGCCACACGAAGCCCAGCTTCAGCGTGGCACCCAGCGGGATGGCCAGCACCCACAGCAGCCGGAACGGCCAGATGGCGTGCACGCCGAACAGGTATTCCACGCAGCGCTCGCCGTACACGCTCCAGCCCAGCATGGTGGTGAAGGCGAAGATCACCAGCCCGAAGGTGACGATGTAGTTACCCACTCCCGGCAGGGCGTGTCCGAAGGCCGCCGCCGACAGCGCCGCGCCGGACTCGCCTGTGGTCCACTGCCCCGACACCACGATCACCAGCGCGGTGATGGTGCAGATTACGATGGTGTCGATGAAGGTGCCCAGCATGGCCACCGTGCCCTGGCGCACCGGGTCGTCGGTCTTGGCCGCGGCATGGGCGATGGGCGCCGAGCCCAGGCCCGCCTCGTTGGAAAAGATGCCGCGGGCGACGCCGAACTGGATGGCCGCCGCCACCGCCGCGCCGGCAAAGCCGCCGGTGGCCGCGGTGCCGGTGAAGGCGCTGCCGAAGATGGTGCCGAAGGCGGCGGGCACCGCCTCGATATTCAACGCCAGCACCACCAGGCCACCGCCCACGTAGGCGATGGCCATGAACGGTACCAGGGCACCGGCCACGTGGGCGATGCGACGGATACCGCCGAACAGCACCAGCGCCACCAGCACCGCCATGGCAATGCCCACCCACAGCACCTCCAGGCCGAAGTTGCTGTGCAGCGCGTCGGCCACCGAGTTGGCCTGCACCATGTTGCCGATGCCGAAACCGGCAAAGGCACCGAACACCGCAAAGGCGCCGCCCAGCCAGGCCCATTTCGCGCCCAGGCCGTTCTTGATGTAGTACATGGGGCCGCCGACATGGTTGCCCTCCTCGTCGGTCTCGCGGTACTTCACCGCCAGCACCGCCTCGCCGTACTTGGTGGCCATACCCACCAGCGCGGTGCACCACATCCAGAACACCGCGCCGGGTCCGCCCAGGGCGATGGCGGTGGCCACGCCGGCGATGTTGCCGGTACCGACGGTGGCGGACAGCGAGGTCATCAGGGCATTGAAGGGGGTGATGTCACCTTCGCCGGCGGCATGGCGGCCGCGCCACAACATGCGGAAACCGTAGCCGATGCGCCGCAGCGGCATCGCCCGCAGGCCCAGCGTCAGGAACAGGCCTGTGCCCAGGATCAGCACCAGCATGGGCACACCCCACACGATGCCGTTGAGATCGCCCACCAGGGCCTTGATGGTCTCCATGTCTCCCCCTTTGCTGTTGTTATTTACCGGGCCAACACTACCGTATGGTCGCAGGCCACGCATCCGCGCGCGCGCAGGCTGGCATAATGCCCGCACTGTCCCGAGCCGCCCATGACCGACATCCTGCCTGCCCAGCCACAACCGCGCCGCCGCCTGCTCCGCTTTCTGATCCCGGTGCTGCTGGCCCATGGGCTGCTGCTGGCGTCGCTGCCCTACTGGCCGAACCGCAGCCCGCCCGGCCGTCCGGGGGTCAGCGTGGTACTGGCGCCCATCGCTGCCGACAGTGACCGGCCAGCGGCGCTTGAACCCGCAGCCGAGTCACCTGCAGAGCCGGTGACAGCCGCAAAACCGTCGACCCCGTTGGCCGCGCCGGTTACGCCGGGACCAGTCGCCGTGCGCAAACCGAGCCGGCCAGCAGCCCCCGTCGCAGCTGCGCCTCGCGCCGCAGAGACGGCACCAGCCACCCCGCGGGCGAACCGGTCGCCGCCCGTCGTGACAACCGGCAGCGCCCCGCCGCAGGCCCAGGACAGCGAGACCGCCGCAAGCGACGCTGATTGGCGGGACAATTATCAAATCGCGCTACGCGCCGCACTGGCCCGCCAGCACCGTTATCCGCCCCGTGCGCGACGTTTCGGGCTGAGCGGCGAGGTGCTGGTGGCCTTCACCATCGAGCATGACGGGCAATTCTCGGCGATCCACCTGGCACGCAGCAGCAATGCCGACCTGCTGGACCGGGCTGCGCTGGATACCGTGCGCCGCCTCGGTCGCTTCCGGCCCCTGCCGGCCGACTATTCCGAGGACGGCTGGGCTGTCTCGGTCCCCCTGGTGTACCGCCTGGACTGAGACCGGCAAGGCAGCCCGCGCCGTGCAAAAAACCAGCGGACAATACCAGGCCGGCATCACTCAGCCGCAGTCTCGACAACAACTCGGTGCATGAGTGCGTCTATCCGAACCACAACGCAATGCAGATGCCCGCGCTACGGGCACGCTATTCACGCATCCATGCACAACACACACGCTGCGGTCTGGAGCCAAGTTGTCGCCCTGGTCACACGCGTCTGCTAAAGAGGTTATCCTGTGGGTCTGGATGGACAATACCCCAGCTATCGCAGGGTGATACCCGGCAGCCCACGCCGCAGAATGACGGCATCTGCTGATTTACTGATTCACACCAAAATTACCGCTGAGGAATAAAGATGGACTTACAAGTCGATGGCGAAGGCTTCCTGATCAATCGTGACGACTGGTCCGAAGAGGTCGCTACCTACATGGCCGAGCAGGAAGGCTTCGAGATGACCGACCAGATCATGGATCTGATCAAGCAAGCCCGTGCCATGTACGACACTGACGGCGTGGTGCCCCCGATCCGCAAGTTCTCCAAGGCCGTCGGCGTGGACAGCAAAGAGCTGTACAACATCTTCAAGAAAGGCCCCATGAAACTGATCTGCAAGTGGGGCGCCCTGCCCAAGCCGACCGGCTGCGTGTAAGCAAGCTGTCAGCCATGCAGTAAGAAAGGGGCCGCCAGGCCCCTTTTTTTGTGCCCAGCCTGGAAATGCCGGGGTCTGAGTCGCAGACTACGCCCCCTGTCTTTATGGTGCTGCCGCCCTCTCTGGGAGCAAGAACCCCAGGAATCCGGCGACTGACTTGCAGCCGGACCATCAACTCCCGGAAAAGCCGGCCGATAGCGTGGTTGTAAGCAAGCAGTCACGGGGTAATACGTCATGATCGACAGCGTGTCAGGCAGCGGTCTCACGGCCGTGCACAGAGGACAGGAAACCGCCGTCTCGGCGGCCAACAAGATCGCCCGTGCCGGCACCACGGCTGAGAGCAATCCTACCCGCGACATCACCGAAGGCGCCGTGGAGCTGAAGCAGGCCGAGCACCTGGTGAAGGCCGGCGCCAAGGTCATCCAGGCCGAGAACGACATGATTGGCAGCCTGTTCGACGAGCGCGCGTAGCGGCGCGGCCAGCGGGATTATTGGCACCGCCAGTCAGGCGTCAAGCAAAAAGGCGAAGTCTTTAGACTTCGCCTTTTTACTTGCTGGAGGCTATTTTCAATCGTCCAGCCGCAACGAAAAATCCGTCGCCTTCAGGTCCTTGGTGATGGCGCCTACCGAGATGTCGTCCACACCGGTCTCGGCGATGGCGCGGATGGTCTCCAGGCTGACCCCGCCGGAGGCCTCCAGTCGCGCCGAACCGGCGTTCAGCGCAACCGCCTCACGCAGCTGATCCAGACTGAAATTGTCCAGCAACACCCGCTCGGCACCGCCGGCCAGCGCCTCGCTCAACTGCTCCAGGGACTCAACCTCGATCTCGATCCAGGCATCGCCGGCCACCTGGCGGGCAGCGGCCAGGGCCGCCGCCACCGAGCCGGCCGCGGCGATGTGGTTTTCCTTGATCAGCACCGCGTCGAACAGCCCGACCCGGTGGTTGTGACCGCCGCCACAGGTCACCGCGTACTTCTGCGCTCGGCGCAGCCCCGGCAAGGTCTTGCGGGTATCCAGCACCCGTGTGCCGGTGCCGGCCACCAGCTCGGCATAGCGGGCAGCGGCGCTGGCGGTACCGGACAGGGTCTGCAGGAAGTTCAGCCCGCTGCGCTCGGCGGTGAGGATGGCGCGGGCCGGGCCGGCCAGCTCGCACACCCGCTGATCCGGCAGCAGGCGGTCGCCATCGCCGGCATGCCAGACGACCTCGACCGCCGGGTCCACCTGGCGAAACACCTCGTCGAACCAGGCGGTGCCGCACAGCACTGCAGACTCGCGGCAGATCACCCGGCCGCTGGCACGGGTGTCGGCGGCCACCAGGGCTGCGGTGAGGTCGCCGGTGCCCACGTCCTCGGCCAGCGCCTGCTGGACCTGGGCGGCGATCTCCTCCAGTGACGGCAGTTGCGCCATCAGCGCAGCTCGAGCAGCTCGACCTCGAACACCAGCGTGGCGTTGGGCGGGATCACACCACCGGCACCGGCGGCGCCATAGCCCAGCTGCGGGGGGATGGTCAGCTTGCGGGTGCCGCCGATCTTCATGCCCACCACGCCTTCGTCCCAGCCACGGATGACCATGCCCTTGCCCAGGCTGAAGCTGAACGGCTGGTTGCGGTCCTTGCTGGAGTCGAACTTGGTGCCGTCGGTAAGCCAGCCGGTGTAGTGCACCACGGCGGTCTGGCCGGCGGCGGCAACGGCGCCGGTGCCCTCGACGGTGTCTTCGTACTTGAGGCCGGAGTCGGTGATCTGTTCGGACATGGGAGATTCCTGTATCTGGCCCGCGCGACAGTGGGCGACGCGGGCGATTGCTTGATTCGGGCTGCGAAGTTTAGCGGGCGCGGCGCGCAGGGGCGAGTGCCGGGGTAGCGGCAGAGACATATGGTGCAAAAAAAACAGGGGTCAGAGCCACAGACTCTGACCCCTGTGTTTGGCCAGTGCTCCCTCAGGCAGGACTTGGCTCTGCGCCCGGGGCGGTGTTGCGTAGCGCTTCGAGCATGGCTTTGAGCGCCCGATCCATCAACGGCGCACCAGCGTCATCCAGCAGGGCGGCCTTGTGCTCGCGCAGCAAGCCGGCCAGTTCGTCGATACGCATCTCGGCGTTTTTCAGGCCCTTGCGGTTGACGAACACGCAGCTGCCGGTAGTCTCGCTCTTCCAGGACAGCTTGCCGCGCAGCTTGCGCTCACCCTGCTGCCACTCCAGCCACTGGCCGACCTCAAGACCGCGCGCCTGACGATAGAATTCGTCCTGCAATACCACCGGTGGCTGCTCGGCGGCAGGCTCCTGCAACGCCGGCCGGGTAATCTGGGAAGGATCCGTCTCCTTGCCGCGCAAGGCTGTGATATGACAGGCCTGCAGCTGCTTGAACAGGGTCGCGGCCTTGTGCTGATCGTAGGAGATATTGGCCAGGCCCTCACGCATCTTGCGCAGCAGGTCCGGGATCACCTTGAGCAGTTCCTGGCGCTCCTGCTGTTCGATCTTGGGGGTGACGCTCCACACCAGGCGGTGAGCCACCTCGACCGAATCCCGCCAGGTCTCGCTTTCCTCGCCCTCGCGCAGGAACGCCAGCAGCAGCACATCACGCCATGGCTCGTTGAGCAGATCGGTGGCCGGCTCTGGCAGCCCCTCCAGGTCGCCGAGGCACTGCCTGATCACGGTCTCCACCCGGCGCCGCGCGACCCGCAGGTGCTCCTGGCCACGGGTCACCTGCGCCATGCGCTCCTCGGCCACCTCGGCGCTGCGGCTCTCGCGGGCCTGCACCGCGCTGAATTCCTTATCCAGTTCGTCGAACAGCGAGACGTCGTCAGTGAAGCCGGTCAGCACCCGGGTAACCAGGGATTCGACACGGCCATACAGGCTCTGCGGGGTGCGATCGCCGTCGTCCACCCAGCCCACCACGCTGCGGGCCACGTTGTTGAGCAGACGGCGTGCGGGGTGACTCTTGCTGCCGAAGAAGCCCTTGTCCACCATCGCAACCTTGGCCATGGGGATCTGCAAGCGGCTCAGCAGGGCCTTCATGGCATCCGGCAGGTTGGGATCATCAAGGATGAAGTCGAACACCATGGACACCACGTCCAGAATATCCTGGTCTACCTGCTCCAGGCGCTTGACCGGATGGTCTCCACTGCCAAGCTCCAGTTGCTGGGTCAGGCTCACCCGCAAATGCTCGCGAACCTCGCGGGCCTCATTCAGGGTCGAGGCCGCCTCCACCAGGGCATCCTGCTGCAGATCGTCCAGGACATCGACCAATTGCACCGACGGCACCACCGGCAGGTGCAGCGTGCGCGCATCCACCCCAGACTGGGCGCGGCGACTGGCCAGCAGACCGGAGATCACCTCCAACAGGTTGGCAGACAGCTCGGCGTCATTACTGCGGGCAGAACTGGTGGCAACCTCGGAGGCCTCCTCATCGGCCTCGCCACGGGCGCGCTGTACCGAGGGCGCCACCGGGTTGCGCTTAACCGTCTGAACCAGCTTGGGCAGTACCTCGGCGGCCACCAGCACGTCGTTCACGTCGTCGTACAGGCCACCCACGTAGTTGACCACATGGCGCTCAAACAGCTTGAAGATCACCAGCTTGACCGGCAGCTCGCCGTTCCACAGATTCAGACCTCGGCGGAAGGACTCGGCCAGGGCGCGGGGACCCAGGGGGTTGTCACTGGGCGACACCTCACCGATGCCGAGCAGGAAGCCAAAGCGCTGACCCAAGGCATAGAGGGCACGGTGGAACTGGTTCTCGGCCCGGGTCACCACGGCGGTGACGGCCAGGTTCTCTTCCAGGTCCTCCTCGGTCACCAGCGCCATGTCTTCGCTGTCCGGCTCCGCGCCGGAAATGACCGGTTCCACGTCGCGACCGTCCCAGAAGGCGTCATACTGATTCAGCATGGCGCGCAGCATCGCGTCCTGAATGGGGGAACGCAGCTTGCGCAGTTCGCGCATGGCCTCGAAATAACGGGTCTGCAGCAGATCGCTGCCGGACTTGTCGGCCAGTTGGAACAGGTCGTCGTCGAGATTCTCGAACAGATCCTGCAGCAGGCGCGGCAACACCGACGCTGTCACGTCACGCATCTGAGTGACGAGGCTTTGGATTTTAGCGTCCGCCACTCGTTGGCGGGCGCTCCCGACGTTGTCCATAAAGGAAATTATGTTGTCGCGTGACATAGCTGTCCGCCTCGGTTCGTGGCCATATTTGCCAGCTGCCCTGCCGGCTTTCGGGTGTCCTTCACGGTAAAGACTATCGGCAAGTATCGAAAAACTGGTGTGACCACAATCACATTAGCTGCCCTTGCCGGCTTTTACTCCTGACCGCGGCAAGTCCCCGTGACGGTCATCACAGGGCGAGTGCGCACCCAATCACCGCCATCCCTGCAGCGCGGCTGCGATAGACTCTACAGCCACGTGCCGACATCCTATACCCAGATACATCCCGTGACTGTAGCCACCCTGTCCCAATTCGATTTCCACCACACCCTGGCCGACACCCCGGGCATCAGTCTGGTGATGTTCGGCACTACCGACTGCGGCAGCTGCCGTCACCTGAAACGGGTATTCGCCGAAATGGCCGTTCTGGACCCGCAGCTGCACCTGTTTGAGGTGGATGCCCAGCGGGACACCGCGCTGGTGCGAGAATTCGAGGTATTCCACCTGCCGAGCATGTTTCTGTTTCGGGACGGCCACTTCCATTGCCCGTTGCACAGCCCAGCCACCCCGGACGCACTGCGCCGGCACATCGATCAGGCGCTGACCGCGCCGGCGCAGGAGGCCCCGTGAGCACAGACCGCGACTGGCTGCCCGGCGCGCGCCGCTGCCCCTCTCCCAACCAGGACGAGCGCCCGGCCGGCTGCCCGGTGGACCTGCTGGTGATCCACAACATCAGCCTGCCGCCGGACGAGTTCGGCGGCCCCTGGATCGAGGACCTGTTCCTCAATCGCCTGGACCCGAATGCGCACCCTTATTTCGCCGACATCGCCCAGCTGACCGTATCCGCCCACCTACTGATCCGCCGCGATGGCGAACTGGTGCAATTCGTGCCGCTGAGCGCCCGCGCCTGGCACGCCGGGGCGTCCTGCCACGACGGGCGCGAGCGGTGTAATGACTACGCCATCGGCATCGAGCTGGAGGGCAGCGACCAGCAGCCGTTCACCGAGGCCCAGTACCAGACGCTGGCCACCGTCACCCGGCAGATCATGGACCGTTACCCGGGTATCAACGCCGAACGCATCACCGGGCACAGCGACATCGCCCCCGGCCGCAAGACCGACCCCGGCCCCCATTTCGACTGGGACCACTACCGCAGCGCACTGGCGCAGGCTTGCAAGGACCGCCAGCTTTCCTGACACTGGCCCACACAACAACATAACGTATGGGTATGCCATGACCCTGGTCACCATCCTGATTGTCCTGCTCATCGACCGCCTGCTGTGGCAGGGTGACCCGCTGCGTGAACACCGCTGGTACGACCGCTACACCGACCGGCTGCTGAACCTGGCCACCGGCCAATGGCTGGCCAAAAAGGCTCAAGGCGCGTTGTGGCTGCTGCTGCCGCCGCTGCTGCTGGTGGCCGTGCTGCAATGGCTGGGCGGCAACACCGCCGGGCTGGTGATCGGCGTCGGCGTGCTGCTGTTCGCGCTGGGGCCGCGCGACCTGGGCCGCGACACCGACGCCTATCTGACTGCACGGGCGCGGGGAGACGGCGACCGCAGCCAGGAAACCGCCACCGCCCTGGCCGGGGAGGACGCACCGACTGAAGAGCCCGCGCGCGCCCTCGCCGTGGCCCAGGGCCTGCTGCGACAGTCCCTGCCACGGTTGTTCGCGCCGCTGCTGTGGTTCGTGCTGCTCGGCCCGCTGGGCGCGGCCCTGTACCGGCTGACCGACCTGACCGCCCGCCGCAGCAGCCACCACGACAAGGCGCCGAGCCAGCTGGGCGACTCCGCCCGTCGCATGCTGGCGCTGCTCGACTGGCTGCCGGCACGACTGACGGTGGCCGCCTTCGCGGCCGCCGGCAGCTTCGACGCCGTAAGCCGCGCCTGGCGCGAGCACCAGCGCGCAGACGCCGACCAACGCGACGCCGACGTCCTGCTGGTCAACGCCGGCGAGGCCGCCCTGGACAGCTGGCCGGACGAGGAAGAGATCGCCGCCGGCGAGCCGGCACCGGTGGTGGAAGACGCCTTGGCGCTGGTGTGGCGCAGCCTGGCGGTATGGATGGTCGCGCTGCTGGTGCTGACCCTGCTCGCTGCCGCCCTGTAGTCCGATGACCACCGTCATCGATCTGCTGCGCCACGGCGAACCCGTGGGCGGCCGCATGTACCGCGGCGGCATCGACCATCCGCTGAGCGAGCTTGGCTGGCAGCAGATGCGCGCCGCCACCGCCACGCCCGAACCCTGGCAACACGTCGTCAGCTCGCCACTGGCGCGCTGCCGCGACTTCGCCGAGGAGCTGGCCGGCAGGCTGGGACTGGACTGGGAGATCGACGAGCGCCTGCGCGAGGTGGGCTTCGGCAGCTGGGAGGGCATGACCGGCGCCGAGCTGCGCGCCACCGACCCGGACCTGCTCAAGCGTTTCTACCACGACCCGGTGGGCGAACGACCCGAGGGTGCCGAACCGCTGGATGCATTCCTGGGCCGGGTCGGCGCCAGCATCGACGCACACAAGACCCGTCACGCCGGCCGCCACATCCTGCTGGTATGTCACGCCGGGGTGATTCGTGCCGCGGTGGCCCATACCCTGAGCGCGCCGTTGCCGGCCATGTACCGGCTGGACGTCGCCAACGCCGCCTTCACCCGTCTGCAGCAGACCGACGAACGCCCGCTGACGGTGATGTACCACAACCGCACCACCGCCTGAGCCGGGGTGATGCGCGCGCTGCTGTTGTCCATCCTCGTCGGGATCTGGCCGGGGCTGGTCGCCCTGGCCAGCGACCACGACCGCACCACACCGCCGCATGCCATCACCGTCACCGACGACACCGGCCGCACCGTAAGCCTGGGCGCACCGGCGCAGCGCATCATCACCCTGTCGCCCCACACCACCGAGCTGGTGTTCGCCGCCGGCGCCGGCGACCGGCTGGTGGCCGTGGCGCCCTACAGCGACTACCCGCCCAGGGCCACCGGCCTGCCCTCCATCGGCGGCCTGGGCGGGCTGGATCGCGAACAACTGCTGGCACTGGCACCCGACCTGGTAGTGGCCTGGAATTCGGGCAACCGCCCAGCGGACCTGGCCTGGCTGGCGGACGCAGGTATCGCCCTGTACCGCAGCGAGCCATGGGCACTGGACGACATCGCCGACAACCTGATCGCCCTGGGCCGACTGGCCGGCAGCAACAAACAGGCCCGGCAGGCTGCCGCCCGCTATCGCCAGGCGCTGGCCGACGCCTGCCCGCATCCGGCAGCGCCGCCGCTGCCGACCTTTATTCAGCTGGCGGCTAAACCACTGCTCAGCGTGGGCGGCGGCCACTGGCTGAATCAGGCCGTCGCGCGCGCCGGGCTACACAACATCTACGCCGACCAATCAGGCCACGCCCTGGTGGTGGGCGAGGAATCCCTGCGCGCGGCCAGCCCCGCGGTGCTGCTGTACCTGGCCTACCCCGGTGCAACGCCTGTGCCTCTGCCGGACCCACCCCTTGCCATCGGCCTGGACCCCGCGCTATGGGCCCGCCCCGGGCCGCGGTTGCCAGCCGGCATAGCCGCGCTGTGTCGCGCACTGCCACGCAGTCCCAAACCACATGCGGTAACATTAAGCGCTGGAAATTAGATATCGCTGGTGGCCACACGCATGACAACGGATAACAAGGTTGCCCTGATCACGGGCATTACGGGTCAGGATGGCGCCTATCTGGCCGAATTCCTGTTGAACAAGGGGTATATCGTGCACGGTCTGAAGCGACGCGCCTCGTCCTTCAATACCGACCGCATCGACCACCTGTACCAGGACCCGCACGTCTCCAAACGCAACTTCATCCTGCACTACGGCGACCTGACCGACTCCACCAACCTGATCCGCATCGTGCAGCAGGTACAGCCGGACGAGCTTTACAACCTGGCTGCCCAGAGCCATGTGGCGGTGTCCTTCGATTCACCCGAGTACACCGCCAACGCCGATGCCCTGGGCACCCTGCGACTGCTCGAGGCGATCCGCATCCTGGGGCTGGAAAAGAAGACCCGCTTCTACCAGGCCTCCACCTCCGAGCTGTTCGGCGAGGTGCAGGAGACCCCGCAGACCGAGAAGACCCCCTTCTACCCGCGCTCGCCCTATGCGGTGGCCAAGCTGTATGGCTACTGGATCACCGTCAACTACCGCGAGGCCTACGGCATCTACGCCTGCAACGGCATCCTGTTCAACCACGAATCGCCGGTGCGCGGCGAGACCTTCGTGACCCGCAAGATCACCCGCGCCCTGGCGCGTATCAAGCTGGGCCTGCAGGACAAGCTGTACCTGGGCAACATGAACGCCAAGCGCGACTGGGGCCATGCCAAGGACTACGTGGAGATGCAGTGGCTGATGCTGCAGCAGGACCAGCCGGAGGACTTCGTCATCGCCACCGGCCGGCAGTTCTCGGTGCGCCAGTTCGTCGACGTTGCAGCCCAGCACATCGGCATGGACATCGAATGGCGCGGCGAGGGCATCGACGAAAAGGGGTACGACAAGGCCACCGGCAACTGCCTGGTGGAGGTCGATCCGCGCTACTTCCGCCCCACCGAGGTGGAGACCCTGCTGGGCGACCCGGCCAACGCCAAGGCCAGGCTGGGCTGGGTGCCCAAGATCACCTTCGAAGACATGGTGCAGGAGATGATGGCCCACGACCTGGAACTGGCAAAACGCGACGCACTGGTGGTCAGCGAGGGCTTCCAGGCCTTCAACTACCATGAGTAAAGCCTGCCGGATCACAGAATTCGCCTGGGCTTGAACGGCCGGCAGCCAGCCGCTGAACCCGGCGAATCACAATCACCGTCACTGAAGCATCAGCGCCCCATGAACAGAAAAGGGATCATCCTCGCCGGCGGCTCGGGCTCACGCCTGCACCCGCTCACCCACTCGGTCAGCAAACAGCTGATGCCGGTCTACGACAAGCCGATGATCTACTATCCGCTGAGCACGCTGATGCTGGCGGGCATCCGCGAGATCCTGGTCATTACCACCCCCAGGGACCAGGCGGCCTTCCGCGAACTGCTCGGAGACGGCTCAAAACTCGGGCTCGAAATCCAGTACGCAGTCCAGCCCAACCCGGAGGGCCTGGCCCAGGCCTTCATCATCGGCGAGCGGTTCGTCGGCGACGCCCCGGTCACCCTCATCCTGGGCGACAACATCTACTACGGCCATGGCCTCGCCCAGCAGTTGCAGGCCGCCGCGGAGCGTGAATCCGGCGCGGACATCTTCGGTTACTACGTCAACGACCCGGAACGATACGGCGTGGTGGAGTTCGACGCCCAGGGCAATGCCCTGAGCATCGAGGAAAAGCCCGCCAAGCCGCGCTCCAACTATGCCATCACCGGGCTGTACTTCTACGACAACGACGTGGTCGCCATCGCCAAGGGCATCAAGCCCTCCCGCCGTGGCGAGTTGGAGATCACCGACGTCAACAACATCTACCTGCACAACCGCAAGCTAAACGTGCAGATGATGGGCCGCGGTACCGCCTGGCTGGACACAGGCACCCACGACTCGCTGCTGGACGCGGCCCAGTTCGTGCGCGTCATCGAGGAACGCCAGGGCCTGAAGATTTCCTGCCCGGAAGAGATCGCCTGGCGCTATGGCTACATCACCGATGAGCAACTCGCCGAGACCGCCCGGATCCTGAGCAAGAATGGTTACGGGCAGTATCTGGAACGCCTGCTGACGCACCCGGTGAGGGAATAGCAAGCCATGAAGCTCATCGATACCAGCTTACCCGACGTGAAGATCCTGGAGCCCCGGGTGTTCGCCGACAGCCGCGGCTTCTTCCTGGAAAGCTGGAACCGTAAAACCTTCGCGGCACTGGGACTGGACCTGGACTTCGTGCAGGACAACCACAGCAGCTCGGCACAGGGCACCCTGCGCGGCCTGCATTATCAGACCGAAAATCCACAGGGCAAGCTGGTGCGCGTCACCCGGGGCGAGGTATTCGACGTGGCCGTGGACATGCGCCGCGACTCGTCCAGCTTCGGTCGCTGGGAGTCGATGATCCTCAGCGAGGACAACAAGCGCATGGTCTGGATCCCGCCAGGCTTCGCCCACGGCTTCTACGTCATCAGCGAGATCGCCGAGTTCCAGTACAAATGCACCGACTACTACTACCCGCAGCACGAATGCAGCCTGCTGTGGAACGATCCACAGCTGGCCATCCCCTGGCCGCTGGCCGGTGGCGCCGCACCCATCCTGTCGGACAAGGACCGCGCAGGCCTGCTGCTGGCCGATGCACCCGGCTGTCCGGACTGACGGGTAAATCATGAAAGTGCTGATCACCGGCGGCAACGGCCAACTTGGCTTCGAGCTGACACGCAGCGCCCCCACCGGGTATGAGCTGATCCGCACGGACAAGGTCGCACTCGACATCACCAACGCTGAGCAGGTGCAGGACGTCATCGCCAGCCACCGCCCGGACGCCATCATCAACACTGCCGCCTATACCGCGGTGGACAAGGCAGAAAGCGAGCCGTCGCTGGCTCAGGCAATCAATGGCAGGGGCCCTGGCCACATCGCGACTGCCGCCAAGGCTATCGGCGCCACAATGGTACAAGTATCAACCGACTTCATCTTCGACGGCAGCCAATCCACGCCCTATGCAACTGACGTTAAGCCCGCACCGCTCAATGTCTACGGTGCCACCAAGCTGGCCGGCGAACGGGCGGTGCTCGACACTCTGGGCGAGCGGGCGCTGATCCTGCGCACCGCCTGGGTGTATTCCAGCCACGGCCACAACTTCGTCAAGACCATCCTGCGGCTGCTGAGCGAAAAGCCCCAGCTGGGCATCGTCGCCGACCAGGTGGGATCGCCAACATGGGCCGGCGGCCTGGCCCGCGCGATCTGGCGCGCCCTGGACAAGAATGTCACCGGCGTCCACCACTGGACGGATGCCGGCATAGCCAGCTGGTATGACTTCGCCGTCGCTATCCAGGAAGAGGCACTGTCCGCCGGCCTGATCGACCGCCAGATACCCATCCTGCCGATCCGCACCGAGGATTACCCGGTGCCCGCCAGGCGCCCGCCCTACAGCGTGCTGAACAAACACCCCACCTGGGCTGCGCTGGACATGCAGGGCGAGCATTGGCGCGTCACCCTGCGCCGCATGCTCAATGAACTTTCCAAGTGACCCGATATCCGGAACGTCAACCCATGTCTTCAGTCAACACTGCCACACACACACCGAAGACCCTGCTCGTCACCGGCGGCGCCGGCTTCATCGGCTGCAACTTCGTGCACTACTGGCTGGCAAACCACCCGGACAACCAGCTGGTGGTGCTGGACGCGCTGACCTACGCCGGCAATCTGGCAAGCCTGGAACCGCTGATCGGCCAGGATGACTTCCACTTCGTTCACGGCGACATCTGCGACACCGAGCTGGTGGAACGACTGCTGCGTGAGCATCGCGTCGACACCATCGTCCATTTCGCCGCGGAGTCCCATGTCGACCGTTCCATCCATGGTCCCGATGAATTCATCCAGACCAATATCGTCGGCACCCACAGCCTGCTCAAGGCCGCCAAGACCGTGTGGCTGGACGACCCCGCCACCGCCATCGCCACGCACCGCTTCCACCACGTTTCCACCGACGAGGTGTACGGCTCGCTGGATGCCAACGATCCGGCGTTCACCGAGGACACAGCCTATGCCCCCAACTCGCCCTACTCGGCCAGCAAGGCGGCCTCCGACCACCTGGTGCGCGCCTACCACCACACCTACGGGCTTAACGTGGTCACCAGCAACTGCTCCAACAACTACGGGCCCTACCAGTTCCCGGAAAAGCTGATCCCGCTGGTGATCATCAATATCCTGCACGGCAAGGCGCTGCCTATCTACGGCGACGGCATGAACATCCGCGACTGGCTGTACGTGGACGACCATGCGCGCGGCATCGAGCTGTGCATCCAGTCCGGTCGCCTGGGCGAGACCTACAACATCGGCGGTAACGAGGAACGCACCAACATCGACATCGTGCGCACCCTGTGCGCCAAGATCGACGCCCGCTTTGCGGCCGACCCCGGCCTGGCCGCACGCTTCCCCGACGCACCGCCCGCAGCCGGCAAGCCGAGCGACTCGCTGATCACCTACGTGCAGGACCGCCCCGGCCACGACCGCCGTTACGCCATCGATGCCACCAAGACCGAGGCCGAATTGGGCTACAAGCCGATGGAGGATTTCGACGGCGGCATGGAAAAGACCATCGACTGGTACCTGGCCAACGAACCCTGGTGGCGGGCCATCCTGTCCGGGGAATACACGCGCTGGCTGGAAAAACATTACGCGTAAGCACCCCTGTTTGCCTTGCTGCGATACACTCGCACAGGCTTACTGCTCATATCCCCGGCAGACTCAATAAGGAAACGCAGGACTGTGCCCGTCGACAAACAGACCATCCACCTGATCGCCGCCGCGCGACCCAACTTCATGAAGATCGCGCCGCTCTACCATGCGCTGGCGGCGACGGACTGGGCCACGCCGGTCATCGTGCACACAGGTCAGCACTACGACCTGAACATGTCCGATGCCTTCTTCCGGGACCTGCGGCTGCCCGAGCCGCACATCCACCTGGGCGCCGGTACCGGCAGCCATGCCGAACAGACCGGCAAGGTGATGATGGCCTACGAAAAGATCCTGCTGGACACCCGCCCGGACATGACCGTGGTGGTAGGCGACGTCAACTCCACCCTGGCCTGCACCCTGGCCGCCACCAAGCTTGTCTATTCCAAACCCAACGCCCACGGCCGCAGCCGCCCGGTGGTTGCGCACCTTGAAGCCGGGCTACGCTCCTTCGACCGCAGCATGCCCGAGGAGATCAACCGCCTGGCCACCGACGTGCTGGCGGACCTGCTGTGGACGCCGTCGCCGGATGGCGACGAGCACCTGCTGCGCGAAGGCATCGCCGCGGACAAGATCCAGCGGGTCGGCAACATCATGATCGACTCGCTGGAGATGATGCGTACGTCCATCGAGCAGGCCGACGTCGCCGCAGAGTTGGGTCTGCCCCAGGGTGGCTACGTAGTGGCGACCCTGCATCGCCCCGGCAATGTCGATGATCCCGCCAAGCTGGCGCAACTGTGCGACATGCTGATCGAAACTGCTGCCGAGTTGCCGGTGGCGTTCCCGGTGCACCCTCGCACCCGCAAGAACCTGACCAGTGCTGGTTTGCTGACATGGCTGGAGCAGGCGCCCGGCATCACCCTGCTGGAACCGCAGAGCTATATCCGCTTCATGAGCCTGGTATTCAACTGCCGGCTGGTGCTGACCGACTCCGGCGGCATCCAGGAAGAGACCACCTACCTGGGGATTCCCTGCCTGACCCTGCGCCCCAACACCGAACGCCCCATCACCGTCACCGCCGGCAGCAACCGGCTGTGCGACCTGGGTAACGTACGAGCAGCGCTGGCACAAGTACTCGCCACGCCACCCGTACCGGCTGCACCGCCAGAGTTGTGGGACGGCCATACCGCCCAACGCGTCAACGACCGCATCCAGCAGGCCCTCATTAAATAGCCCTTTTCCTTCCGGAGTGCGCTGAGTGCAAGGAAGCATCAGGCAAAAAAGCAATTAGATCACCATGACCAACTTCAGCTCCGACCAACACGCCAAGATCTACGTCGCCGGCCATCGCGGCATGGTGGGCGCCGCCATAGTGCGCGCCCTGCAGGCACGCGGCTACGACAACATCGTCACCCGCACCAGCAAGGAGCTGGACCTGCGCGACCAGGCTGCGGTGCGCGCCTTCTTCGACACCGAGCGCCCGGCCTACGTGTTCCTGGCCGCCGCCAAGGTGGGCGGCATCGTCGCCAACGACACCTACCCGGCCGAGTTCATCCACGACAACCTGGTGATCGAGACCAACATCATCCACGCCGCCCACCTGGTGGGCGTGAACAAGTTGCTATTCCTGGGCAGCACCTGCATCTATCCCAAGCTGGCGCCGCAGCCGCTGAAAGAGGAATACCTGCTCACCGGCCCGCTGGAACCCACCAACGAGTGGTACGCCATCGCCAAGATCGCCGGCATCAAGCTGTGCCAGGCCTACCGCCGCCAGTACGGCAGCGACTTCATCTCCGCCATGCCCACCAACCTGTACGGCCCGGGCGACAACTTCGACCTGGAAAAGTCCCACGTAGTGCCGGCCATGATGCGCAAGATGCACGAGGCCAAGGCACGCGGTGATGCCAGCGTCACCCTGTGGGGCACCGGCACACCGCTGCGCGAATTCCTGCACGTGGACGACCTGGCCGATGCGCTGTGCTTCCTGATGGCGGACTACTCGGGTGAATCCCACATCAACGTCGGCGTGGGCCGCGACATCACCATCCGCGAACTGGCAGAGACAATCAGGGACATCACCGGCTTCGAGGGTGAACTTGTGTTCGATACCAGCAAGCCCGACGGCACCCCGCGCAAGCTGGTGGATACCAGCATGATCAACGCCATGGGCTGGCAGGCGAAGATCGGATTGAACGACGGCCTGGCACAGGCGTACCAGTGGTTCCTGAAGAACCGTGAACACATCCGCGGCTGAGTCCGATAACTACTGGGCATGGCTTCGCTATGCATGCCTGACTCAAGCCGCAGCGGATTCCTCGCCCCTGCCGACCGGCGAGCCGCCGGACGAACTCCACCGCCTGCTGCCTCTGATATACGCCAACCTGCACCGGCACGATCACGCTGCCGATATTTCACCAGCGCTGGCGGGGCGGCTGCAGGCCGGTACCATCGCCACCATCGCGCAGCAGGGCATCTATCAGCACTGGCTGGCGGGCTTTGGCAAACGGCTAGCGGAACAGGGCCTGCAGACGATCCTGCTCAAGAGCAGTGCGTTCAACGGCTGGCTGTATCCGGCTGACGCGCCGCGCGGTGCGGTGGACATCGATCTGTGGGTGCCGGCCGAGGCGTTCGACGCCTGCTGCGCATTGATGACCGCCACCCATCGGCCCGTGCTGCTCGACCAAGCTCGGCGCGCCACCCATGAACGACTGTTCGAACGGGTATTCGAACCACTCGCACAGAACGGTCCCTCGGTTGAAATTCACCGCGGCCTGACCAACCCGCACCTGTACCGGATCGATGCGCAGACCCTGCTCGATGCATCGCGTCCGCATCCAGGTTACGCCAACCCCGCTCTGCGTATCATGAGCCCGATACATAACCTGCTGAACCTTGCCCTGCATGCTGCACGCGACCGCGACTTTGCTAGCTACGGCCTGGTGGACGTGCACGAACTGTGGTGCCGGTCGCAGCCTGCCGCCGATCAGGTACTTGAGGAGGCTCGACGCTGGCAGTGTGCCGGCGCTTTGTATCTGCTGCTGCGCAATGCCGCCGAGCATCTGCATACACCGGTGCCGCCCACTCTGCTCAAGCAATTGCAGCCGGCCGCATGGCGGCTGTCTCTGGCCAGCCGCACCTGCCGGCTGATAGTCGACGCGCCCCGGCCGCCGGGCGAACGACTGGCGCAGCTCGGCGCCAACTTTGCGCTCACCGATCGCGTCGGTAACGCGCTACGTTTCCAGTGGAACTATCTGCGGATGCGCCTGGCTGACCTCCGCCAGCGAGGCTAATCGGGGATCGGTAGGGCGCGCTCACCGCGCCAGCGCGCCGCGAGAACGCGCAGCACGAAGCGCGGGTTGGATACGAAGTTCCGGTACCAGAGTCGCCGCGGCTCCTGCAGCAGCCGCGGCAGCCACTCCAGGCCCAGGCGCTGGAAAACCGGGGGCGACCGTTTAACCGTGCCCGCATAGAAATCGAACACCGCGCCGATCGCGCCGGCGAACGCCACGTCCAGCTGGCCGACATTGGCTGCCAGCCACTTCTCCTGCTTCGGCGCCGTCATCCCCACCCAGAGCACATCCGGCCGGGCGGCATTGATCGCATCGATCATCGCCGTGTTGTCCGCATCGCTGAACGCCGGCTTGTAGGGCGGCGAGTAGGTACCGGCCAGCGTCAGCGACGGGAAGTCGCGGGCAAAGCGTTCACCGATCTTTGCCAGCACACCGGCGCTGGAGCCGAGGAAGAACACCCGGCCACCGGTGCGCGCCAGTTCAGACATGACCGAAGCGAAGACATCGTGCCCGGTTACCCGGGTGCGGATCGAACCGCCCAGCTGGCGAGACGCAAACACCACACCGACGCCATCGGGAACCAGGAAGTCCGCCGTCAGCAGAGCCGTCTTGAAGTCGGCGTCGCGCTCCGCCACCTCGACCGAATGTGGATTCAGGCAGGCGAACCAGCGTCGACGCTCGCCGTGGACGACCCAGTCCGCCACCCGCCTGCCAAGCGACTGCGCCGACTCCGTACTCACCGGATAGCCCAGCAGCATTTCGCCGCTCATTGCCGACTCGCCATGGCGTCTTGGTAAATCGCCATCAGGCGCTCGTAGTAGCGATCCTCGCTGTACTCGCGCAGTACCTTTTCCCGACCCGCCGCTCCCATCTGGCGACACAGTTCGGGGCGGTCCCACAGATAGCGGATCTTCTCAGCGAGGTCATCCGCATTGCCCGGCTCAAACAGCAGGCCGGTGATGCCGTCTTCGACGATCTCCGGGATACCCCCGATGCGCGATGCGATCACGGGCTTGCCGTGGGCCATGGCCTCGACGATCGCCATCGGGAAGCCTTCGTAGCAGATACTGGGGGAAACCGTTAGTCGCAGTTCCTGGTAGAAGCCCTGCAGGCTGGGCTTGTCCAGCATGCCCATAAACAAAACGTTGGAGGACACCTGAGCCGGCAGCTCAGGCTGCCTATCGAATGCCCCGGCGACCGCACACGGGATATGGCCAAGGCCGCGCATCGCCTCGACCAGCACGCGCACGCCCTTCTCCTGACTGACCCGCCCTACGAAGCCCACTTGACTGCCAAGCAAATCCGCATCGTTCTGCTCCGGCAGTTCAGCCGTATTCGGCAGCAAATCGATACGGTCCTGCGGAAAACCCGCGGCGACGAGCTTGTCACGCTGAAACCCGGTGAGCACCGCAAAGCGATCGACGTTGTCGAGATACCAGCGCCGCTGCCTCGCGACAAAATTGCGCAACGCATATCCGACACTCTTTCCTATCTGACCTTCACAGTTGCGCAAAACGCACCAGTGTTCGCCAGAGGTCGCGCAGCGCTCGCAGATCTCCCCGTGGGTGAACATCAGGCCGTTGGGGCAGAGCAGCCTGTAGTTGTGCACGGTCATGACCACTGGCACACCGTATTCCCTGCATACCGGCAGGATCGCAGGCGATATCCATGGATACAGATTGTGTACATGCACGATGTCCGGCTGGAAGCTGCGGAGCAGGCGCCTGAACTCATCCAGGACATCGCGACTGCCAAAGGCGGCAAAAAATGCCCGCACCTGCGCCGCCCTGCTGTATCGCAGGCCATGACTAGATCGCGCGAAGCGCATCACGGCATCACCCCGCCCACCAAGCAGCTGCTCCTGACGGTCGACGACGACCTCCTCGCCACTGTGCGCCCCGTAGCTGTTGTGCACGAGCAGGACTCTCACTTGCGCCT
>Ga0272444_10000308_pt1 | contig 54744 bp, 52 predicted proteins | sample SSMForm13_FD_201033 | JGI IMG/M metagenome (GOLD analysis project Ga0272444, IMG submission 201033) | Marine sediment archaeal communities from Little Sippewissett salt marsh, Falmouth, MA, United States - SSM-Form-13 | ecosystem: Environmental > Aquatic > Marine > Wetlands > Sediment ... | reverse complement strand
CGCCTGCCTTTGTCCGGGAGGGATTGTATCATGTTCAAAAAAGCAGGTTTTGTAATCTGGTTTTTCCTGCTCCTTTCCATGCCCCTGTACGCGCAGATTATTCTTCCTGAACTGTATCACGGCCAAACCCTCCCGTTGCCGATAGATCCCGACAGTTGCGGCACCATGATCCTTACTCAGGCGGATCTGAATTGTAAGAAAAAAGCCGAGTCATACATGCGGCAGGGCGACACGAGTCGTGCGGCGCAATCGCTACGCGGCATCTCGGATCCCTGGGTGTATCACTGGTTTACGTCATATATGCACCAGATCCATTTTAAATTCCATAGTGCTCTGCCGGAAGTCGACTGGTTGATATACCATAACAATTGTCGCAATCTTATGATTTCGCTCAGAAACAGGAAGAAGAATCTTGAGGAGGCGATTCGCAGAATACACCAATGGGAAAAGGATCACCTCACTCCTTTAAAACCGGAGAAGAAATTACCGATTACCGATAAATAACAGAAAGGAGCAATCATGAAGGGAAACGAATCGAAGCGTATAGTACTGACGGCGATGTTCGTCTGTCTGATTCAGCTTCTGCTGGTACTTTCATCCGCTCAGGCCCGGACGGAAATCATACCTTTGAAGAATGGAAACGTCGCATTTGATGCACCGTATGTAATTGAAAAAACAATGCTGTATAAAGACGGGGGAACTATTGCGATTATCATGAGAGATGCAAAGGGAATATCGGTTCCTGTCTGTTACGACCGCAGAATCAAGGTGCCGGAATCCGAGCGTTTCGTATATGCGGGGGCAACGTATCCCGGAAAATCCTCCGCCACCAGGATAGAACGGGGTTCTCCCGCGGCACACGCCCTGCTGAAGATTCTCTCTTCGGCGACGATACCATCCTCTCCACATATCAGACAAGATCTGGTTCGTGCCGTCATAGCAAAACTGAGCGGAAAGAGAATCCTGTTAGGCGGCTGATTCGATCGATTGTATGACCGTTTCCCGGTGATCGGGGCTGCCTCGGTTCGGAATCAGCCCCGATTACCCATCTAAACATGTTTTTTCTATTTTCTCCTTCCGTAGCTAAACATTTCATTCAACCGGTTTTACGTTTCTTTTAACGAAGCGTTCTTCTCTCGCCTCTTTTTGCCATCCTCTCCGATTCGCTGAATCGTAATAACGCTAATATATCCGTTGCGTTACGATTATTTTATCCGGAAAATCGCCGATTGGCACGGATATTTCATTACTATAAGACAAAAGAGATCGAGTGATAACCACAAAGGAGGGTATACATCATGAAAAGAATGGTACAAACATTGATCCTGGCGGTTTTCGTGGTACTGACAACCGCTTCATTCGGATACGCGGAGTATGTGGCAAGCAGCGCGGGTAATTTCCCCTATTTCCATCTCGGATGCCTGATCGTCGGCGGTCTGATCATTACATCCCTGAAACAGAAATATTCCAGGCTCTATCTTTCCGAGGCTGTCGGGTCCTTCGCTCTGTACGCGGTGCTTATAGCGCTCTTCACGGCGCCTGTCGTCAACGCGCTCAAAACACTGATAAGCTAACGATACACCCCTGCTCTCGCTTTGGAGAGTAAATAAAGAAAGGAGGGTGCAGTCATGATGATCACACACCACCATCAAATGAACCTGAGATCAAGTCTCTCTCAGATATTACATATAAGCGCATGGGGAATTGTTATTGTTGTATCCTCGTTCATGTTCCTCTATGCCGGTCGCTGGATTGATACCAAACTGAATACCGAACCCAGTTTCATGCTGGGGCTCTTCGTGCTGGCCATATTCCTGTGCATCTGGAGGCTCTATGGAGAGGCGCGCATGCATATGAAAAAACAGTAACGATACTCTCCTTATCGTGTCCCTATATTATCCCCGAAGGTGCCCCCCGTCTTCATGAAGGCGGGGGGCACCTTTATGATGACCGGAAAGAATCGTCCCCCGGCGTGTCATCAAAAACACACTTGCATGTATCATGCTTCGTGCACTACAATAAAGTCAAAACACCCAAAAACAACTTTTTATAACAGGAAGGAAGGGTATCGTGTCAGTTATAGAGAATAATATAAAAAAAGTGAGGGAAACGATTGCCGAAGCGGCCGTCAAATCGGGGCGAAATCCTTCTGAGGTACAGTTGATGGCCGTGACCAAAACGGTGGATGATGACAGGATACTTGAAGCAATTGAGGTTGGTGTTGATATAGTGGGTGAAAATTATGTCCAGGAGGCAAAGAGAAAGATTGAGAAGATGGATGTGGATGTGAAGTGGCATATGATAGGGCATCTGCAGTCCAATAAGGCGAAATACGCGGTGAGACTCTTTGACATGGTCCATTCCGTTGACAGGATGGGCCTCGCTTCCGAGCTTGACAGGAGATCCGCGGCTGCAAAGCGTGTGACCGATATACTCGTCGAGGTAAATGTCAGCGGCGAAGAGAGCAAGAACGGCATTTCTGCTGATGAAGCACCGGATCTGATCAGGAACATTTCGTTGCTTAAGAATCTTTCTGTCCGCGGACTTATGACGATGCCTCCGTGGTTTGATAATCCCGATGATGCCCGGCCTTACTTTGTCGCTCTGCGTGAACTGAGGGACAGGATTGTTGAGGAGAATATCCACGGTGTCGATATGCGAGAGCTTTCAATGGGGATGTCGGGTGATTATCGAGTCGCGGTGGAGGAGGGTGCGACTATTGTAAGGATAGGGACCGCCATATTCGGCGCGCGGATATAGTAGTCCGGTCTTACTCTTCGTTTTCCTGCTTTTGTCCCTTATAGAGAAATCTTTCCAGGAGTCGATGGTAGTGCGTCCAGTTCGATTCATCTTCCTGGGCATTGATAAATCCGGTGAACGCGTTTGTCTTCGAATCCATATCATCAATAAAATTTACGATCAGGGCCTCCACCGTTTTAGGACGTTTCGGAGAACCGAATTCCGCCGTTCCATGGTGGCTGAGGAGTATGTGCCGAAGCTCGAGCGCGAGCGGTTTCGGAAAATCCGGGATCTCGGAGATCTTCGCGTCCACAAGTTCCACGGCCATTACGATGTGTCCTATAAGTCTCCCCTCATCGGTATAGTCTAACGTTCCGTTAAATGAGAGTTCATAGATCTTTCCGATGTCATGCAGTATCCCTCCGGCTATAACGAGATCTCTGTTTACTTCCCGGTAATGATTCGCCACCAGGTCAAGAAGCTGTGTCACGGACAGGGTATGTTCAAGAAGTCCGCCTATATACGCGTGGTGAAACCCCTTCCCGGCCGGTGCCTTTCGAAAGGAATCGGCTGTTTCTTCATCACTGAATATACGTTCCAGCAAAGCTTTCAGGTGCGGATTGCGTATCGTATTGATAATGTCCATGAGAGACGCGAACATTTCTGAACTGTCTGATGGTGATGACGGCAGGTAGTCGGTCGGATTAATTGACGGATCATCTGCGACGGCGATCTGTGAGATGGAGAGTTGCAGCAGATTTCTAAAACTCACTGCGTGGGACTGTATCCGGATTACGTCACCGATTTGGAATATGTTGTTCATTTCCGTCGCCCTGTCCCATACTCTTCCGTCCACTTCACCTGTTATATCCCTGAGCTTTAAGTTCAGATACGGGTTTCCCTTCTGCGATATCGCCATATTTTTTTCCGTTACGAGGAAGAGGTCATTAACCCTGTCCCCCGCCCGTATATCTTTTATGTAGATATTTTTTGTGTTCAAAACTGTACCCGCCTTTCGTGGGAGTATACCTTAAAAGACCCGTTTCTGATATGACCTATGAGTGTTATGCCGGCGTTCTTTGAAATATGTATGGCTTCGGATGTCGGGACCGAGTGCGAAATAACAATCGGAACGCCCATTATCCATACCTTTTCGGCAATCTCAGAGGAGACCCTGCCCGTCTTGATTATCATTTTGTCGGAGCAATCGATGCCGTTCAGCAGGGTGTATCCTGAAAGCATGTCTATGGTGTTATGCCTTCCGATATCATCCCTTGAAATAATTATATCGCGTATATCTGCAAGCGCCGAGCAGTGTGTCCCGTGTGTTACTGTGTGCAGGTTTGATGCGGAAAGCACAAAACTCATGTATTCCGAGACCTTTGTGGCGGGTATCGAAATGTCTGAAATAATCGAACTCTCAAGCCCCCGGAATTTTTGTGTTCCGGTTCCGGCGGACGTGACGAAAATTTCAGGAGAACCGGGCTCTGAAAGAACTTCATTCGTCGTAAGAACATCAATCCTCGATTTTTCGGCTGATAGTGTTATTCGTTCTATCTCTTCCCGAATGGAGATAACGCCGGCCCAGCGGAGAAATCCGGCGGCAAGCTCCTCAAGGTGGATTCCCGTACAGGCGATGGTCGTGATCTTTCTGTTGTTCAGGAACAGATCTACGGATTCTTCTCTTATGACAGGTTCGGAAATCCGGGAGGCTTTTCCCTCGCTGTAAAATCGTACATCAATTTTTTCCGTGGGAGCCTTCAATTCGTTCTCTCTCTTAAGATTCGATGGTTTTCTACGCGGATGGTCAGCTTTTTCTTATCAAAGAATTCCATCAGTGGAATTATGAATTTTCGGGACAGCCCCGTCATCTCTTTGAAGCTGGCGGGAGACGCCTTTCCTTCCCTGATGAGGAGCGCTTTATAATCGTTTTCCAGTTTATCGATGGCTTCTTTGTAAAAATACAGGTCTTCATTGGCCCTGACGAGTGTTTTATTGTTAAGCATTACTGCCAGAATATCGTTTACTGCGTCCTGTTTTCTGGAAAATTTTTCCATAAGTTCTCTCGTTGAGGGGGGCGTCAAAGCGGAATCGCGATAAATGCCGGCTATCTCTTCCCTGAGTTCAACCTCTTCATCTTTCAGGTTGACTCTGTGGCCTTCGATTCGAACATTTTCCTTTTCCGCCGCTATCTTCCCGTTCTCTTCCAGATCTCTGAGGGCTTTGTTAAACAGTCTGGGGTCGATATACCTGCCTAGGGTTGTTCTCAGCTCCTCCCTGGAAAAGCCTTCCTTCAGGGGATACTTCGCATGATATGCCGTTATCGCGGAGAGTATCCTGTCCTGAAGATCTCCGTATGCCTTGGAGGAAACAACCCTGTGCTCATCGCGGTCAATCAGTATGGCATTCTTTTGTGACAGCATGTTTTCCAGGATCTTCTCCTGCTCACCGGGGAGAAGCCCTGTCCGTATCGAAAGACTCCGGCTGGGGATACCGTCAAGGCCGGCTCTTTCCAGTATTATGGCTGTCTTTTCGTCAGCTGTTCCCCTGAGAAGGCGTTCTTCTTCGTCCGCGTGTGTGTGTTTCCGGTATTTTTTAGCGAGAGGATCTATTATCTCGCCGCCCCCTATCGTGGTAACCGGAGAATAACTTCTGATGACAAACCGGTCTCCCGACATGGCTACCACGGGAGTTTGGGGAATTACCTGAGCGTATGTTTCTTCGCCGGGGTCGATCTCTTCCCTGTCCGGCAGGATGATCCTTGAAATGGTTTCGCTGGTGCCGGTATGGAATCTGACAAGGGTCCTGTTTTTCAGTTTCTTCCCGCTTCCGGCAAGATATTTCATATAGATATCCAGACGGCTGGACGGCTGCAAGGTAGAGATGCCGGTGAGAACGTCTCCCCGTTCTATCGCCGCTCTTTCGATTCCCTGGAGGTTGATGGCGGTTCGCTGGCCGACCTGGGCTGTCCGGGATATTTCGTTGTGAATCTGAATGCCCCGTATCTTGGCCTTTGCCCCGGATGGCATGATTTCCACCATATCGCCGACATTTATTTTCCCGGATGCCAGTGTTCCGGTCACCACGGTGCCGAACCCCTTCATCGTAAAAACCCTGTCTACGGGTAGCCTGAACAGACCCGAATCCCTCCGTTCATCCAGGGTTGAGAGTATCTCGCCAAGGGCCGTGAGAAAATCCTGTAGTCCGTCGCCTGTAGTCGATGATAAGGGTATTATCGGTGAATTTTCCAAAAAGGTGTTTTTCAGGAAATTTCTGATATCCTCCTGTACGAGGTTTGTCCATTCCGCATCAACCATGTCTGTTTTCGTAAGGGCTACAAGCCCCCTCTTTATTCCGAGAAGATCACATATTTCAAGGTGTTCGCGTGTCTGAGGCATTACGCCTTCGTCCGCCGCAATGACCATCACAACCAGATCGATTCCCCCGGCGCCGGCGACCATATTCTTCACGAATTTTTCATGGCCCGGCACATCCACTATACCGATCTTCCTCCCGTCGGCAAGTGTAAGAGGGGCAAATCCGAGCTCGATAGTGATGCCGCGTTCTTTTTCCTCTTTGAGTCTGTCGGTGTCTGTACCTGTGAGGGCCTTGATAAGTGCGGTTTTCCCATGATCGACATGTCCCGCAGTCCCTAAGATTATATGTCCCATACTTTCTGTCCGATATATCTGATTATTGTCGGTATTTCACTCTACGCCTCTTGGGCAATAGCAGAAACTCGTGATTTATACAAGCGGATTGTCTGAGGGGTTTTGTAATATCATTGTGAGTGTGGTATAGGGCTTCCTCTACCATGAGAATATTAGGCCTTGACTACGGAGAAAAGAGAATAGGGGTGGCGATTTGTGATGATCGTGGCATGACGGCCAGGCCTGTCGGAACGATTGTCAGGAAGTATTGGAAGCGGGATATTGAGCGGATAGACGAATGTGTCAGAGAACACGGTGCCGAAAAGATAGTGGTCGGGTATCCGGTACGGCTTGACGGGACCGAAGGAATCCAGTGCGAAAAGGTGAATCGCTTCATTGATGCTCTCGAAAAGGGTGTTTCGGTTCCCGTCGCGAAGTGGAACGAAGCGCTTTCCACGAAAGAGGCCGAGGCGCTGCTGAGAGAGGCGGATATGAATCCCCGAAAGAGGAAGGCGGTTGTTGACAAACTGGCGGCCGCGATTATTCTCCAGGACTATCTTGATCATATTTCGGACCATTCAAAAATACCATAAAAGCTCGGGAAGCCATTAATTGAGTATGAACACTGCGCGATCGATTACAACAGCCGCGGTTATCTGCATAGCCGTTGTGGTGTTAGCATGTATGATTTTCTGTAATTATGCCACCAGTCCGATAGACTTTCAATACAGGGAATATACTGTGGAAATACCCCGGGGCAGCAGTTTTTCCACGACGGTCGATATACTGCAGCAAGAGGGGGTAATCAGGCATGCGAAATGTTTCTATTTCCTGGCGTTGTTAAAAGATGCCCCGAAGCATATTAAGCCGGGAGAATATGCTCTCGGCAGTTCCATGACTCCGGCTGGCATACTGGACAAACTGCTGCAGGGAAAGGTCAAGGGATATTATGTTTTTATCCCGGAGGGTTTTACGCTCAGGCTGATCGCCGGTCGTCTTGCAAATGAAGGGCTTGTCGATGAAGAAACATTCATCGGCCTCGCATCGGACAGTAATCTGCTTTCATCTCTTGACATCGGGGGAGAAAGCGCTGAAGGATATCTTTTCCCCGATACCTATCGATTCGACAAATCCATGGGGGAAGAAGGTATCATACGATTCATGGTCAGGCAGTTTAGAAAGAAGATAACGCCCGGAATGCTGGAGAGGGCCCGCGAAATACACCTGACATTGAATGAGGTTGTGACACTCGCCTCTATTATTGAAAAAGAGGGGGGGTCGCCTGAAGAAAAACCATTGGTATCGGCAGTCTTCCACAACAGGCTGAAAAGGGGAATGAGGCTCCAGAGTGACCCGACCGTTATCTACGGCATGCCAGATTTTGATGGGAATCTCAGGAAGAGTGATCTCAGGAAAAGGACACCCTACAACACCTATTTGATAAAGGGTTTGCCGCCGGGACCTATATGCAATCCCGGTCTGGAGGCAATCGAGGCTGCCCTGTACCCGGCATCCGTGAATTTTCTGTATTTCGTATCGAAGAACAATGGCTCCCACCAATTTTCGTCCAACCTGAAAGACCACAATAAAGCAGTCCTAAAATATCAGATTAAAAGAAGAAAATAGCCATTTTTTCCTTGACAAAGCCGCTAAGCCTCTTTATAGTTCAATCAATTGGTGGAGCAAAGTGGATGATTGTGGAGGATATTCTCTAATGTCTGTATTTCGGGGAAGATATTATCACACCATTGATGAAAAGGGGAGGGTCATTTTTCCCTCCAGGCTGTGCCAGGTTTTCACTGAGAAATACGACGAGCGAATGGTGATAACGAACTGGGATGGCTGCCTCCTGGTTTTTCCCTACAATGAATGGGTCGCCATAGAAGAGAAGGTCTTTCAGCAGTCCATAATACGAAAAGAAGTCCGTGCATTTCAGCGCCTCTTCATGTCCGGCGCTGTTGACTGTTCTTTCAACGCTCAGAGAAGAGTTCTTATACCGCCTCCTCTCAGGGAGTATGCGAAACTTGAAAAAGATATCGTTATTGCAGGTATGGGGCGGAGCATCGAAATCTGGAACAGGGAGCGATTTGAGAATGAAATCGACAGCTCCAGCCAGAATGTTGAGGCCTTCAGCGATTATATGGCTGATCTCGGGATATGACGAAGTCATTCTTTCATGAACCGGTTATGCTCAAAGAAGCAGTGGATTCGCTGGGATGCCGGCCGGGCGGAGTATATTTTGATGGAACGTTGGGGGGTGGAGGTCACGCATATGAGATTCTGACGAGGACAGCCCCTGACGGAATCCTTGTCGGTGTTGATCGTGATAGAGATGCCCTCTCCGCATCGAGGCGCAGGCTGGCGATTTTCAGTGATCGGGCGCTGCTTGCGAGGGGTAATTTCGCCGATATAGGGGATATCTTGTCCGGCCTGGGAATTAAGAAGGTCGATGGGATTCTGCTGGACCTGGGCGTTTCTTCGCATCAGTTCGATACACCCGAAAGAGGGTTTGGCTTTTCTGTGGATGCGCCCCTTGACATGCGGATGGATCGGGAAGATGTCCTGACGGCGTTCGATATAGTGAACGGTTTCCCGGAAGAGAAACTGAAAAAGATCATAAAAGATTATGGTGAAGAAATGATGCCCGGAAGGATTGTCAGAGCAATTTCTGAAAGGCGGAAGCTGTCTCCCATAAGAACAACGGGCGAACTTGCCGCGATCATCACCGGTGCTTTGCCCGGCCAGCTGAAGAAGAAGAGAATACATCCCGCCACAAAGACCTTTCAGGCCCTTCGAATTGCCGTCAATAATGAACTGGCAAACCTTCATGACGCAATAGAAAATGGAATCGATGTACTGGAGGGCGAAGGCCGGTTTTCCATAATATCATTTCATTCACTTGAAGACAGGATGGTGAAAACCATGTTCCGTTCCTGGGAAAAGGGGTGTATCTGCCCCCCGGATTTCCCGGTCTGTCGCTGTAACCGGGAAAGCAAACTGAGAGTGCCGGTCAAGAGAGCTGTTATGCCGTCCGGCGCCGAAATAGCTTCTAATCCCCGGGCTCGGAGCGCACGGTTGAGAACGGCTGTAAGGATCTGACATGTCGGTGGCTGGCAGGAAAAAGGGAGGCTTGAAGCTTTTTCGCTTTATCGTAATAGCGCTTGTGTTTATGGCGGTTACCCTTGTCTGTGTGTGGTTTCGAATAAGTATTACAAAGATCGATTACAGGATAGCCGAAGAGATGCACAATAAAGACAGTCTCTTAGAGGAAAACAGGAAGCTGAAGATTGAGATTGCAACCCTGAAGTCTCCTCACAGGATAGAGTCCATTGCCAGGACGAAGCTGGGGATGTGCTATCCGGAAAGGGATCAGGTGATTTTCTTAAAATGAGTGCAAAATCGGGAAAATGGCTGAGATTCAGGATGGCGTCAATACTGGTTTTTTTCCTTGTGCTGTATATAGCGCTGGTATCGAGAGCCTTTCAGCTTCAGGTTGTCTCCGGAGAAACGCTGGGGAAGCTTGCCGACAGGCAGCACAAGAAAAGCCTGACGCTCTATCCGGAAAGAAGATTCATATTTGATAGAAACGGGCAGAAGCTCGCGGCTACCGTAATGGCGGATTCCGTTTACGTAGATCCTTCAAATGTCAAGGATCGAAGAAAGGTTTCATCGAAACTGGCATCGATTTTAAGGATAAAGAAACAGAAGGTTGCAGAAGCGGTCTCGGCTCAGGGCAGCTTTCGCTGGGTTGCCCGGCAGATTTCTCCGGTCAAGGCGGAGCGGATACGTGCCTCGAAGTTGAAGGGTGTTCATTTGATACAGGAACCCAAAAGATTTTACCCCCACAGAGAAATGGCCTGCCATCTTCTCGGCTTTGCCGGACTGGATTCCACCGGATTGGATGGTCTGGAATCAAAGTATGACAAATATCTGAAATCGACTCCAAAGAAGGTTGTGTGGGGCAGGGACGCGCGGGGATACAAGATATATCTTAACAATAATTCGGGCGGTACGACAGATGACGGGAGCTGCAGCCTTTTCCTGACGATAGACAGCAAGATTCAATATATTGTTGAATCCCAGTTGAAAAAGGCTGTCGAGGGTACGGGCGCGAAGGGGGGGACGGTTATCGTTATGGATCCCGGGACGGGAGAGGTGCTCGCGATGGCAAGCGAACCGCGCTTCAACCCGAATGCCTTTTCTAAATATCCCGCGCATGTAAGGAAAAACAGGGCGGTTACCGATTGTTTTGATCCGGGCTCCGTCTTTAAACCATTTGTGGCTGCTGCCGCCCTTGAAGAGGGCATCGTTTCCGAAACGGACCTGTTTTATTGTGAAAACGGGTCGTACAGGGTCGGAAACAGGGTGATACATGATGCCCAGAATGAAAAGTTCAAGGACCTTACCCTGTCTGAGATTATACAACATTCCAGCAATATCGGTTCCATTAAAGTCGCTGAAAGGCTCGGAAAAGAGAATCTCTATCGGTATATTAAAATGTTCGGATTCGGATCGAAGACAGGTGTCGATCTCCCGGGTGAATCACGGGGTATTCTTCGAGATCTGAAGGAGTGGAATGATGTTGATTTCGCGACGATATCCTTTGGTCAGGGTGTTTCAGTGACGGCTATACAACTGGTGACGGCAATGTCCGCCATAGCAAACGATGGTGTTTTGATGAAGCCGCATACGGTCCGTTGTATGGTGGATAAAAACGGGAACATGTTGAAAGAGTTTAAGCCCGTTGCGATAAGACGGGTCATATCTCCCGAAACTTCGCGTACGATCACGGCCATCCTCACCAATGTGGTGGAAGAGGGGACCGGGGCGAACGCCCGTATAGTCAATCTTTCAGTGGCGGGCAAGACCGGCACATCCCAGAAGTTCGATTTCGATATCGGACGCTACTCGCCTGAAAAGGTGGGGGCTTCCTTCGTAGGGTTTTTCCCTGCCGAGAAACCCCGGATGGTAATTCTCGTGATGCTCGATGAGCCGGAGACACACAGATGGGGGGGGGCCGCCGCCGCGCCGGTGTTCAAGAGGGTTTCTGAACAGATATTGAGATGTTCCAATAAGAGTGTGGAGCTGAGAGAAGTCGCAACTGAAGAAAACAATGAAGAGGTAGACATAATCCAGGTGTCCGCTGGTATGGAACCGGTCTATCACGATACGAGAGGGGATACATCGGTTATTCCGGATTTTACGGGGATGTCGATGCGAGAGGTTTTAAAGCTTGCTCAGAGCAGAGAAATCGAGGTCCGAATTGCGGGAAGCGGTTGGGCCGTAAGTCAAAAACCGGCTCCGGGTGTTCGAATCGAAGAAAATCAGCCATGTTACATTCTGTTTGACAGGGATGTCTGAGAACGGGGGAGTGTTTTGATGAAAGCTTCACGTTTGCTGAGCGGGGTCGATATTCTTGAGGTATCAGGAGACATCTCCGGGGATTTTTCCGATCTTTGCTATGACTCCAGGAGATGCACGGAAGGATCTGTTTTTGTGGCAATTGCCGGCGCCCTGTTTAACGGCCATGATTTCGTGGGGGATGCGGTGAGCAGGGGCGCGAGATATATCGTGCATGACGAAGAAAACATTCCCGAAGAGCCGGGCGCGGTTTTTATACGGGTGAAAGACAGCCGCCACGCGTTGTGCAGGCTGGGAAAGAACTTTTATAACAATCCATCCGGTGACCTCTGCCTGATAGGGATTACCGGCACGAATGGAAAAACAACAATAGCGTATCTCCTTGAATCTATTCTGAAGGCAGATGGCTATCGGACAGGAGTAACGGGTACGGTCAATTACCGGTATGACAACACCGTGTTGCCGGCTAGCCATACGACACCCGAATCGCTCGATCTTCAGAAGATGCTGAGAGAAATGGCCGATGCCGGAGTGACCCATGTTATGATGGAGGTCTCGTCTCATGCGATTGATCTTAAGAGGGTCGACGGGTGCGAATATGATGTCGGAATTTTCACAAATCTGTCCAGAGAGCATCTCGACTATCATCACACCATGGAAGAATATTTTCAGGCGAAAAAAAGGTTTTTTACCGACATGCTCGTCGGGCGCGTGGCAGTTGTGAACGGTGATGACCCGTGGGGCGTAAAACTCCGTGATGAGATACACGCACCGTCGATTACATTCGGTATGAGTAAGTCTTGTGATGTGTGGTCCACTGATTATTCCATTTCCATTAATGGAATAACCGCGAATATCCAGGGTCCGGATGGCGAATTTCCGATATCCTCATCCATGGTGGGGAAATTCAATCTTTACAATATCCTTGCGGCTGTTGCGGCTGCTCAGTCGCTCGGGATACGGAGAGAATCCATACGATCAGGCATAGAAAATATGGAATCAGTTCCCGGACGACTGGAGAGAGTAAATATGCCCGGTGATCCTGCGGTGTTTGTGGATTATGCCCATACCGGAGACGCCCTGGAGAAAGTACTCCAGAATCTTTCAGATTTTAAAAAGGGCAGGATCATAACGGTCTTTGGATGCGGAGGCGACAGGGACACTACGAAGAGACCTGTTATGGGGGAAATAGCGGCACGGCTGAGTGACCTGGCTGTGGTTACTTCCGATAACCCGAGAACGGAAGATCCCGCAAAAATTCTCGGTGAGATAGAAGCGGGAATTGACACTGATTCAAACAGGTATTCTCCTGAAGATATTACTGCAGGGTTCGATAAAAGGGGATATACGGTGATAGATGACCGGCGGGCTGCCATAGGTCTGGCGATATCAGTTGCCGATGAATCGGATATCGTTTTGATAGCGGGAAAAGGCCACGAAGACTACCAGATACGAGGAACCAGAAAGGTTTCCTTTGATGACAGGGTAGTCGCCAGAGAGGCCCTCTCCGGGCGAAGGTAGGAGGTATATTGTAGCCATCATGAGATCCCCCGTGCTGAAAATTGATGAAATACTGTCGGCGACCGAGGGAACCCTCATCCGGGGGAATCCTGAAGGTCGGTTAGAGGGGGTGTCTACCGATTCAAGAACGATAAGAAAGGGCAATCTTTTTATTCCGCTCACAGGTGACCATTTTGACGGACACGGTTTTGTCCCGGATGCGATACAAAACGGCGCCGGGGGTCTGCTTGTTCAAAAAGGAGAGGAGGATGCAATCGGAAGCCTTTCCGGGGATCTTCCCGTGGTTCTCGTTGACGATACCCTGCATGCTCTGGGAGATATAGCCAATTTGTGGAGAAACAAATCTACAATTCCTGTTGTGGCGGTAACGGGAAGCTCCGGTAAGACGACAACAAAAGAAATGATAGCCACGGTAGCAGGGCTTTCGAAGAATGTCTTGAAGAGCAGAGGGAATTATAACAATCTTGTGGGGCTTCCCCTCAGCCTCCTTGAACTGAACCGTGAGCATGAAATGGCTGTCGTCGAAATGGGGACCAATCGGAGAGGAGAAATAGAGCGGCTCACCAGCATTGCGGAGCCGGATATCGGGGTTATCACCAATATCGGCCCGGCTCACCTGGAAGGATTCGGTTCGGTTGATGCGGTCATGGAGGAAAAAGGGGATCTTTTTTCCAATATGAAGAACAGCGGCATAGCGGTTATCAACAGGGACGATAGATTTTCGAGAATACTGGCAGATCGATGGGTGGGGAGAAACATCAGTTTCGGTATCGATGAAAACGCATTTGTTCGTGCCGAACGTATCTTCATGCGCGGTGAGGATGGTATCAGTTTTACGCTGGAAGTCGGGGGAGTGGGGAAGGGTGTCGATATGACCGTTGTCGGCAGGCATAACATATATAATGCCATGGCCTGTACGGCAGCATGCCTGGCGATGGGTCTTGAATATGATTTGATTTGTGAAGGGTTGTCGGCATTCAGACAGATACAGGGGCGAATGAATATTCACAGGCTTAAGAGAGGCGGCACCGTCATTGATGATACATATAATGCCAACCCCGCCTCGGTAATAGAATCTCTCAACACGTTGAAGGATTTAAAGGGAAATAACGAGAGCATTATTATCTTTGGAGATATGCTCGAGCTGGGTGAAGATGCCGAAAGGCTCCACGAAGAGGTTGGAAGGGTTATGGCCGATACCGGTGCGGGGAGGATATTTCTCAGGGGAAATTTTGCGGAATCTGTGGCGAGGGGGGCTATAGAGAGAGGGTTCAGGAAAGACCATCTCTATTTTGTTGAAAGGCCGGAAGAAATAATGAAACCGCTCCATTCATTATTGCGCGAAGGGAAGTGGATACTGGTAAAGGGATCGAGAAGCATGAGGATGGAAGAGTTTCTTCACGCTATAATAGAGGAGTTCAATTAAGATTCATACATGAATAAACGGCTCTCTGCTGCGGCATTTTGCGGATCTGGCCGGGGGAATGTATACATGATCTATCACTTCTTATATCCATTAAGCGATACATATTCGTGGCTCAATGTATTCCGCTATATAACCTTCAGGACGATATACGCCACGATAACCGGCTTGGTTATCTGTTTTATCCTGGGTCCCTGGGTGATCAACAAACTGCAGGCGCTCAGTGTCGGACAGCCGATCCGCGGTGACGGCCCGGGTTCTCATGTTTCCAAGGAAGGAACACCCACAATGGGTGGTATCCTGATCATCTTCTCTGTCGTTATATCAACACTCCTGTGGACGAAACTCACCGTGGAATATGTCTGGATTGTTCTTATGGTAACCGTTGGTTTCGGCCTTATCGGATTCTGGGATGATTACAGGAAATTATCAGACAGAAGCAGCAAGGGTGTTCCGGGGAAAATCAGGCTTGCCGCGGAGATTGTGATAGCGTTTTTTGTGAGTGTTGTTTTGTATATGAACCCTGATTTCAGTTCACATCTCACGATACCCTTCTTTAAGACGATCCTCCCTGATCTGGGATGGGGATATATACTCCTTTCCACCTTTATTATCGTGGGCGCGGCGAACGCGGTAAATCTTACCGACGGTCTCGACGGGCTTGCCATAAGCCCGGCAACGATATGCTTCGGGACGTATATCCTGTTTGCCTATTTTGCCGGGAATATCCGGGTATCCGGGTATCTGCAGATCCCTTATGTGGCAGGTGTGGGGGAAATTGCAGTTTTCTGTGGTGCAATGGTGGGGGCGGGGATCGGATTTCTCTGGTACAACACCTATCCGGCTCAGATATTCATGGGAGATGTGGGGTCGCTCTCTCTGGGCGGTGCGTTGGGAACCATCGCCGTTCTGACAAAGCAGGAGATATTGCTTGCGATAGTGGGGGGGATATTTGTTGTCGAAACATTTTCAGTTATCTTTCAGGTTGGCTGGTTCAAGATGTCCAACGGGGAACGTATGTTTAGAATGGCGCCGATACATCACCATTTTGAACTGAAGGGATGGGCGGAGCCCAAGGTAATTGTTCGTTTCTGGATTATTTCAATTATCCTCGCACTGATCGCGATCAGTACATTGAAGCTGAGGTGATGGGAGTGTTTGTGGGTACGTGTTCATGGATTTAAACGCAAAAAGGGTTCTGGTGATCGGCCTGGGAAAAACGGGAGTGGCGACGGCCAGATTCCTGATTGACAAGGGAGCCAGTGTTATGCTTGCCGATCAAAAACCGGTATCCGAGCTCGGAGATGCCGTTGAAACCTTTATGGGAATGGCTGATGTGGAGTTGGGCATCGGGCAGGATGATACGACCGTTCTTTCACGAGTGGATATGATTGTGCCGTCACCGGGTGTTCCGCCATCCCTGCCTTTGCTGGAGGATGGTTTGAGGTTGGGGATTCCAATTGTAAGTGAGCTGGAGCTCGCCTTCAGTTATTTGAAAAAACCGGCGATCGCGATCACCGGAACAAACGGGAAAACGACAACGACTGATCTGCTGGGCAGAATACTGGAACAGTGCGGCAAAAAAATCTTTGTCGGGGGCAACATAGGCAATCCCCTTATCTCGTATGTGAACGGCGCGCAGGAAGACGATTACGCGGTGATAGAGGTAAGCAGTTTTCAACTACAGTGGGTCAGGGCATTTCATCCCCGTATCGCGATGCTTCTGAATGTAAGCAGTGATCACCTCGATTATCACGGATCCTTTGAAGAATATCGATCTGTTAAGGAACGGGTCTTTTCATGCCAGGGTGAAGGGGATTGTGCCATTCTGAATGCTGATGATCCCTGGTCGGCGGATCTTTCGGGAAGAGTACCGGCTGAACATGTTGTCCAGTTCAGTTCGTCCTCACGATTGAAAGAGGGAATGTTTGTCGATGGCGAGGTCTTACGGTATCGCTCTGCCGATATTGATGAAGAATATCCCATCGGTTCGATACGATTAAAAGGTGTTCACAACCTGGAAAATGTTATGGCCGCCGTCCTTGCTGCGAGAATGTGCGGGTGTTTGCCCGGGGAGATACTCGATGTGCTGAAGAATTTTGCCGGCATCCCTCACAGGATAGAGTATGCCGGAACTGTGGATGGTGCAGGGTATTACAATGATTCCAAGGGAACAAACGTCGATGCGGTTCGCAGGGCGCTTGAATCATTCTGTGCGCCGATTGTGCTCTTGATGGGAGGCAGATATAAGGGCGGAGATTTTTCAATACTTTCCGAGCTTCTGAGAAAACAGGTCAAAACACTTATTCTTTTCGGTGAAGCCGGAAGAAAGATAGATTCAATTATTGGCGGGATTACAAGAACTGAAATTGCGGGTACCATGAAAGATGCCGTCGGCATTGCCCGCAGGGTTTCAAGATCAGGCGACATTGTTCTGCTGTCGCCGGGCTGTTCGAGCTTTGATGAATTTCAAAACTATGAGGAACGGGGGATTGTTTTCAAGGAGATGATTCATCACATGAGCAGCGAGAAGGATATGGGGAGATGAGCGAACGAGCGTTATTAACAAGAAGCAGGCCGGATATGGCACTGTTTATTGTTACCATGATCCTGATCGTCATCGGGGCGATTATGATCTACAGCTCAAGCTCCATCATTGCCATGGAGAAATATGGCGACGAATATTACTATATACGGAAACAGATAGTATTTGTATTGATCGGACTGGGCATCATGATAGGAATATCCAGGATACACTACAGGCATTGGAAAAAAGCGGCGTATCCCGGTGTGCTTATATCCATAGTGCTTCTATCGCTGGTTATTGTTCCGGGAATCGGGTTGAAGGCCGGCGGTGCCACCAGGTGGCTTCCCCTCGGGTATGTGTCTTTCCAGGTCTCCGAACTGGTAAAAATCATGATGGTTATATTCCTGGCCCATTATCTTACAAAGAAGATAGTGCACATAAAGGAATTTTCACGTGTCTTTGTTGTTCCGCTGATCATAATGCTGGGAATTCTCAGTCTTATATTGTGTCAACCGGATTTCGGCGCGGCTGTTATCATGGCTGTCGTATTTATGCTTATGTTCTATCTGGCGGGCAGCAGACTGGTATATCTGGCCGGACTGGTGGCAACTGTAATTCCCGTGGGGGTCGCACTGATTATTCATGAAAGTTATCGCATGCAGCGTCTCATGTCGTTTCTCAATCCCTGGGAGGACCCGGCTAATACAGGGTTTCAGATAATACAGTCGTTTATCTCTTTCGGTTCGGGGGGAGCTTTCGGTGTCGGACTTGGAAACGGGATGCAAAAACTTTTTTATCTTCCGGAACCGCATACCGATTTTATTCTTTCAGTAATTGCGGAAGAGGGCGGGTTTATCGGGGTGGTACTCGTTATCCTGTTGTTCTGCATTCTTATTTACCGGGGTTTCGCTATTTCCTTTACCTGCGAAGATCTCTTCGGCATGCTCCTGGCTTCCGGATTGACAACGGTTATCGCGCTGGAGGCGTTTATAAATATGGCGGCTGTTATGGGTCTGATTCCCACGAAGGGGCTGGTACTCCCCTTCCTCAGTTACGGAGGAACATCTCTGATGATGTGTATGATCGCCGTGGGGATATTGATGAATATATCTTCCTGCAGACAGAAAGACAGCGAAACGACGGAGGGGCGTTCTTGATTAATGGTTCCTAATGGTAAGGGCATACGGATCATTATAGCAGGCGGTGGTACCGGAGGGCACGTATTCCCCGCTGTGGCTATTGCAGGGGAATTTATGGAGAGACCGGGAGTTGATAATGTTCTCTTCGTGGGAACTCGAAAAGGGCTTGAAGCGCGGGTAGTCGCAGATACCGGTTTCAGTCTTCGTACGATAACCGTCGAAGGAGTGAGGGGAAAAAAAATAGTGGCGATGCTTATCAGTCTCTTGAAGATTCCGTGGAGTATTATCCAGTCGATATCAATTATTCAGGATTTTAAACCCGATATCGTCCTGGGAGTGGGCGGATACGCTTCGGGACCGGTGGTACTCTCCGCCCATTGCATGGGGATAAAAACAGCGATTGCGGAACAGAATGCCCTGCCCGGGTTCACTAACAGGATGCTCGCCAGATTTGTGAATAAGATATTTCTCTCGTTTCCCGACAGAGGAGAGTGGTTTCCGGATGCCAAAAGTATTGTTACGGGCAACCCGGTACGAAAGGATTTCGTGACGGGGATTACCGGGTACCAGAGGACAAAAGATACATTCTCCATTCTTGTATTCGGGGGAAGCCAGGGGGCTCAGGCCATCAACAAGGCTGTTATTGATTCGATCAGACACCTGGAGGATATAAAAGACAGATTGACGATTACACACCAGACAGGTGCTCGGGATATGGACGAGGTGTCTGCCGCGTATCGTATGTACGGGATTAATGCGGATGTTCGCTCCTTTATCGACGATATGTCTTCGGCGTATGAAAAGGCTGATCTCCTGATATGCAGAGCGGGCGCCACTTCTATCGCGGAGATAACGGCAAGCGGAAAGGCATCGGTGCTTATTCCCTATCCCTTCGCGGCGGGAGGGCACCAGGCATTGAATGCCCGCATGCTGGCGGATGCGGGAGCGGCAGAGATGATATTGCAACGTGAGCTCGACGGTGAGAGGATCGCCGGTATTATCAGAAAGCTGTTCAATGATGCCGGTTTGATCATGAAGATGGAAAAAGAGTCTGAAAAATTAGGAAATACAAAGGCGGCCGAACGAATTGTTGACGAATGTCTCGGCATGCTGGTGCCAAAAGCGCCGGCCGGAAAGAACATATAATGTACAGGCGGGTAAAACATATACATTTTGTCGGGATCGGCGGTATCGGAATGAGCGGTATTGCCGAAGTCCTTCTGAACCTCGGGTATACGATCAGCGGTTCGGATCTGGAACGGTCCGATATTACATCGAGACTGGAATCGCTTGGAGCCACGATTTCTCACGGTCATGCGTCAGAACACCTTATGGATGTCGATGTCGTTGTGAAATCGACAGCGGTGGGTGAAGATAATCCCGAGGTGGTCGAGGCGCACAGAAGGAACATTCCGGTCATTCCGAGGGCCGAGATGCTGGCCGAGCTGTTAAAAATGAAATATTCAATCGCCGTATCCGGTTGTCATGGAAAGACAACCACGACTTCTATTATTTCAACTATCCTCGCTCATGGCGGTCTCGATCCCACTATGGTGATAGGGGGCAGACTGGACAGCATAGGAAGCAACGCGAGACTGGGAGAGGGAGACATTGTTGTCGCCGAGGCTGATGAAAGCGACGGGTCTTTTCTCCATCTGAATCCGTACATTGCCGTGATTACAAATATCGATCGTGAACATCTGGATTATTATCCGGGAATCGGAGAAATCAAGGATGCCTTTCTGCAATTTGCCAATTCGGTCCCCTTTTACGGATCGGTGATAGCATGCGGAGATTGTGACAATGTGAGAGATATATTGCCACGGATGAAAAGAAAAACGGTCACTTACGGTATAGATGACCAGGTTGATTTGAGAGCGGCCGACATCTCGTTCAACGGACTGACATCTCAATATACCCTCTACCATCGGGAAGAACTTCTTGGAAAAGTCCGGATGCAGGTTCCGGGCCTTTTCAATGTCTATAATTCGATGGCCGCCGTGGCCGTGTCTCTGGAGCTCGGGATGAATTTTTCGACCATACAGGAGGGACTCAGCGCGTATAAAGGGGTGCACCGTCGACTGGAGATCAAAGGTCGCAGTGGCGGTGTAACGGTGGTCGATGATTACGGGCATCATCCGACTGAAATAAAAGCGGTGCTTGAAGCGGCGAAAAACGCATGGGGAGACAGACGGCTTGTCGTTGTGTTTCAACCTCACCGCTATACGCGAACCAAGGCCCTGTTTGATGAGTTTCTGGATGCCTTTGACGACGCGGGGGCGCTTATTCTGACGGACATATATGCCGCGAGCGAGAAGGAGATAAAGGATGTGAATTCCATGAATCTTTGCAAAAGCATAAAGGATCGCGGTCACGATAATGTTATCTATCTGTCGGGTTTTAAAGAGATTGTTAATCACCTCTCCGATACGGTAACCCCCGGCGACGTGGTCATTACACTCGGGGCCGGAAATGTATGGGAGATAGGAGAAGTATTGCTGGAAAGACTCGGGAACCAGGAACCGGAAATCAGGGATAAGTGATTGGGACAGATGAATACAGGCAGAGAGATTAAGGACACAGTACGAAACATATTCACCGGAAGGGTGCTTTTCGATGAGCCCATGTCCATGCACACCTCAATGGGTGTGGGAGGAAGTGCTGACGCGCTGATCTTTCCTGAAACTGTTGAAGAGCTGCAAAAGCTGGTGGGCCTTTTTTTTGGGGAGGGAATTTCGTTCATACCTGTCGGAAACTGCACTAATCTCGTTGTGAAGGATGGTGGATACAGGGGTGTATTGATTTCGCTGGAGAACTTCCGAAGTCTGGAGATACGGGACAGGATCGATTCTGGCAAATCTTCCGAAGGAGAAAATGATGCCGGTAATATCTCTGTCCATGCACAGGCGGGAGTTTCATTTTCCACGTTCATTGAACTGTGTGTCAGGGAATCACTTTCGGGAATGGAGTTTTGCGCCGGGATCCCCGGCAGCGTAGGCGGTGGTCTCAAAATGAATGCCGGCGCTTGGGGAAGGGAGCTGAAGGATGTGGTGAAGTCGATCTCCATTGTTAATGCCGGCGCCGGCATACGGGAAATAGAAAGAAACGACCTGCTCTTTACGTACAGAAATCTTGCTCTTCGCGAAGGAGACATTATTACCGGTGCCGATTTTACCCTTGTAAGGGGAGACAACGATGAAATCCGGAGAGAGATTTCAGAGATTCTGACGCAGCGCCGGGAGAAACATCCCCTTTTATACCGTAGCGCTGGGTCCGTATTCAAAAATCCCCCCGATTATCCGGCAGGAAAGATGATCGAAGAAGCCGGCCTTAAAGGCCTACGGGTGGGAGATGCGGAAATATCTGAACAACATGGGAATTTCATTGTGAATCGAGGCAACGCGAAAGCGGCCGATGTGGTTGCTCTTATCGAGACAATCCGGAACAAGATTCTGGATGACAGGGGAATTTTTCTTGAAACGGAGTTGAAGATCATAGGGGAAGAACCATGAAGAGGCTGTTCAAGAAAATTTCATTAAAAAAGAAGAACACGATTAAACGGCAGCCGGAAATCAGAGTAGGTGAAATTTTCAGGACCCTTACCATTGTCGGTATTGCCGGTCTGTTAGCCGTTTCAATGGTGTACGCATATAATTTTGCCATGTGCGCCGAATACTTTCAGATGAAGGACATTGTTGTCACGGGGTGCAACAGAACCAGCGAAGAGAAGATTGTTGAACGTGCGGGTATATCGCCTTCGATTAATATCCTGACGGCTAATCCCGGAAAAATAGAGCGGGATATTGAGAATGATCCGTGGATTGCGGATGCCTCTGTCGGGAGAGAATTTCCCGACAGGCTGGTTATTGAAGTTGTCGAGAGAGAGGTTGCCGCTCTTCTGAAAAAGGATGAAGAGCTGTATATCGTGGATCGTGGAGGGAACGTATTCAAAAAGTTTGAAAAGGGTGACAGTGCGGATGCCCCGTTGTTCACCGGGTTCTACAGAAATGGGAAGGTACGGACATCTCTGTTGGAAAAAACCTTTGAATTCCTCGATTATCTTTCTAAAACTGACAGTTTTCCGAGAGCGTGGAACGTATCGGAGATTTATGTGGATGACCGGTATGAACTTTCTGTTGTTACGGATAACCACCTGTTTTTGAATATTGGTTTTGGAAATTACGGGGAAAAGTTGAAGAGATTGAAGAGAGTTATGATCGATCTGACGCGAAGGAATCCGGAAGGGGCATCTTTGAGTATTGATCTCGTCGATTGCAGCAGGATTACGGTTCAGCGTGGAAATGTTTTCAGGCGGAAAAATCCGGGAGGAGATTACAATGCGGAGATATAGTATCGGAGAGGATGTATAGATGGCAAAAAGGGAAAATATTGTAGTGGGACTGGACATAGGGACAACCAAGACATGTGCCATCGTCGGTGAAATTACAAATGCCGGGGTAGATATAATCGGAATCGGCACTCATCCGTCGAGTGGTCTTCGTAAGGGTATCGTGGTTAATATCGACAGTACCGTGGATTCGATAAAAAGGGCTGTGGAGGAAGCGGAATTAATGGCGGGATGCGAGATACGGTCAGTTTTCGCGGGTATTGCCGGAAGTCACATCAAGGGATTAAACAGCTATGGGATTATGGCCGTCAAGGGCGGTGAAGTCGGTGAATACGATGTCAAAATGGCGTTGGAAGCGGCCAGGGCGGTTGCCATTCCCCTGGACAGGAGGATCATTCACATACTGCCTCAGTATTATATCGTTGACGATCAGGACGGGGTCAAAGAACCCATCGGGATGTCGGGAGTCAGGCTTGAAGCGAAAGTACATGTTGTCACCGGAGCGGTGACATCCATACAGAACATAATAAAATCAATTAATCGCGTAGGTCTGGATGTCAATGACATTGTTCTCGAACCCCTGGCTTCCAGTGAGACAATTCTCAATCAGGACGAAAAGGAACTGGGTGTTGCTCTGATCGATATCGGGGGCGGGACTACAGACATTGCGGTGTTTGCGGAGGGGAGCATTAAACATACCGCTGTTCTGGGGCTGGGAGGTGATTACGTCACCGGGGACATATCGGTAGGGTTGCGAACACCGGTAATGGAGGCGGAAAAGATAAAGATACGATACGGTTGCGCATATATTCCGCTTATACCCCAGAATGAAATCATAGAAGTGCCAAGTGTCGGGGGTAGAAATCCGAGGACTGTTTCGAGGCAGGTTCTGGGAGAAATCATTGAACCGCGCTTGGAAGAGATTCTCAGCCTCGCTCACAGAGAGATTATTAAATCAGGTTATGATGATATGCTGGCAGCGGGCGTTGTGCTGACGGGAGGAACGGCAATCCTTGAGGGAATAACCGAACTGGCAGAGCAGGTATTTAATATGCCGGTACGAAAGGGTTGTCCCGTAGGTGTTGGAGGTATTACGGATATTATCAACAGTCCGATGTATGCAACAGGAGTGGGGCTGGTTGTCCATGGAAGTAGAGACCACTCTGATTATGCCGCAAAGGAAAGTGAGAAGAATATACTGGGCGGAGTGACAAAAAAAATAAAAAGGTGGTTCAACGATTTTTTCTGAGGAAGGAGGGTGTAAAAATGTTTGAATTAGTCAAGGGTGGCGCAAAGAGCAACGCCGCGAAGATCAAAGTTATCGGTGTCGGAGGTGGCGGAGGAAATGCCGTTAACATGATGATTGAATATAACCTCACCGGTGTGGATTTTATCGTGGCGAACACGGATTCACAGGCCATGGTAGCATCGCAGGCTCCCATAAAGGTACAATTGGGCGCGGAGATTACAAAGGGTCTTGGTGCGGGATCCGATCCCGAAGTGGGAAGGAAAGCCGCCGTCGAATCCGAAGGCAGGTTGAGAGAAGTTCTGGCTGGAGCGGACATGGTGTTCGTGACAGCGGGGCTGGGCGGCGGAACCGGAACAGGAGGCGCGCCGATCGTGGCGGAGATCGCGAAAGAGTTGGGCGCACTGACTGTCGCCGTGGTCACAAAGCCTTTCCAGTTTGAGGGAAAGAAACGGGAACGGCAGGCTGAAGAAGGGCTCGCCGAATTAAGAGCTATGGTCGATACTCTTATTGTCGTCCCTAACCAAAGACTTTTAAGCATCAGCGGGAGAAGCATGTCTTTGCCGGATGCCTTCAAGAAAGCCGATGATATTCTCTACAACGGAGTTAAAGGAATTTCAGACCTTATCATGGTCCCCGGACTGATAAATCTGGATTTTGCCGACGTGAAGAACATTATGTCCGAGATGGGGCTGGCCCTTATGGGGACCGGTGTGGCAAAGGGTGATAACAGGGCTATAGAAGCCGCGCAGAAAGCGATTTCCTCACCTCTGCTCGAAGACAATTCTATCCAGGGTGCTCGTGGTGTGCTTCTCAACGTGACGGGAGGATCTGAAATGACGCTCTTTGAAGTTAACGAGGCATCCTCACTGGTCCAATCCGAGGCCAACGAAGACGCGAATATTATATTCGGGACCGTTATTGATGACAGCATGGGAGATGAGATACGCATCACGGTTATCGCAACGGGATTTGATCCAAAGGGGCGAAATTTTGAAAAGAAGCCGGAGATCTCCAGTGTATCGGGGTATTCCAGAGGAAAGGAAGACTTCGCGAAACCAACTTTTATCAGGAATAGAAGCGAAAAAGCCGAGGATAAGCATGTTGTGGTCAGGATGGGAATGATAAACGATGACGACAATCCCGATTTTGAGACTCCTGCATTCCTCAGGAAACAGGCCGACTAAACAGTCTCAGGGTATAGTGCGCTGTCGCAGGCCGCTGTATGTTCAGTCGGATGTGTTACTGAGACAACACCTTCGTTCCGGCTGATGCGGGGATAAGAGTAGGGGAATCCGGCCCGGCGGCACAGCGTTTTACCTGCCTGGAAAGTCTGCGCAGGCAGGAAGAACGTTAGAAAATCAGTAACAATCATGAAACCGTAAGAGAGGTAAGCGCGACATCACATGCTGATTGGACGATTGAAATGACATTGTTTTCGGGTAGACAGTAAAAATGAAAAATGCAACGCCGTTTTACGGTTGAAGGGTGAAAACGTAACAAAGTTAAGAATCATGAAAACCACTTTTGTGCTTTCTGCTTTTCTCTCTGCTGATAAAAGATCCGAACCACCGCAATGCCTTCTTCATCAGAAAACGGGAATAGCGAACACCTTCCGGACCGGCCAGCAATGCGCCCAGCCCCAGCATTCCCCAACTCATGGCGTATAGAACTATCCCGAGATAGAAAAAAAACGCATCATGCCTGTTGATAGCGATGGCATCACATATCAGCATGACCCCCCAGCCGAGCGGCTGGTTTGTTGTCAGCAGCACTATTCCTACCCAGAACCTGGTGCTGAATTTCATAGGTTATTCACCACGGCTTGCGATCCCTTTGCATGTAAATAATTCTGTTATCCGACTGGAGTATTGCTGTGAGGAGTGTGATATGCCCGCTGTTTCCTTCTTATAGGCGGAAAGATTCTTTCTCCTTGGGCGCGGTGCATATCGTGGATGACCCTTTTTCCTGCAACAGGTCCTGTGCCATTTTCAGTTTCCTGTCGATATCATCATCTGTCTGATCAGGATCATGGTGAAACAGATATAGTTTTTTTACTCCGGCGCGGTCTGCCAGATTCACCACTTGACTTACCGATGAATGTCCCCATCCGATTTTTTCTTCGTATTCATCATCCGTGTACGTGCAGTCGGTTATCAATGTATCGGCATCTGATATAAAATCTGTCAGTTTATCCACATAGCTTTTGTTATAGAGACTGCTTGATTCCGGATAAATCTCATTATCCGTGATATAACAAATAGAGGTGCTCATGTACTCCAGACGGTACCCGAGGCATTTCCCGGGGTGATTCAGTAACATCGTTTGAATTTTTATTGTTTCCACATTGAATTCTTCTTCTTTCAGATCGCGGAAGGATACCGATGCGGTAAATGTCTTTATATTGATGGGGAAATATACACCGTCCATTTGGCCCGATATTAATTTTCGCATGGACATGTTTCCATTAGGCGGGCCACAGATCTCAAACTCCTTTCCATCGGCATACAGGGGCGCGAAGAAGGGGAGCCCGTTTATATGGTCCCAGTGAGGGTGCGATATGAATATTGTGGCTTTTGTGAATTGATGTCCGTCGGACATGAGGTAGTTTGACAGCTCCTTTATCCCCGTTCCCGCATCGAAGATAAGGATAGTGCCGTCCGGAAATTCGAGGCTTGCGCACGATGTGTTTCCCCCGTACTTGACTGTGTTCCGGCCCGGTACAGGAAACGTGCCCCGTACACCCCAGAAGGTCAGTTTAATTTCTTCTTTCATAGCTTGCCTGTATTCCTCTTATCCGTGCTGTTTTCTCAAAAACGGGTTCTACCGGATAATTCATTGCCGGATTATAGACACAGTGATAATCTCCTTCTCGCACGATTCTTTATTTGTGTCAAAATTTTTTATGAAAAACGTGAAAACCGTTCGCTCGACTGCCTGTCTATCGACTCGTATATCGAAATGATTTCAGGTTCAATCCAAGGTCCATATCGTCTTTCAGGTCTACAAGCTCCCTTGATAATCGTGCTTCCTCGGCATGTTCAGATAACTTTTTGCCCAGCGTGCCTTTCATCGTATAGGCAACCGACAGTATCGTATCGAGATCATTCAGCTCGTTGAGCAGCTTTGCGGCTGTCTTTGCGCCCACGCCGGCAACTCCGGGTATGTTGTTGGTCGCGTATCCCGTAAGCGCAAAGAAATCAACCAGTTGATCCGGCCGTACGTGCAGTTTTTCATTTACGTATGTTTGATCCATATTCCTGCGGTGAAAGTGATCACGTACTATTATCCGATCTGAAACAAGCTGGAGGAACATCCTGTCTGTTGAAAGAATGACGATATTTCCGTTTCGCGATGCCGCCTTTACGGCCAGTGTGGCTATTACATCATCCGCTTCCAGCGTGGGAAAGCACACAGAGCGAACGCCGATTTCCGAAAACGCCTCCCTGAACCGGTTCATCTGCGAATTCAGATCGTCAGGCATGGGGGAGCGTCCGGCCTTGTATGTGGGATACAGACGGTGACGCCAGCCGGGGGTATGCCCGTCAAAGACACACATTGCGTGAGTGGGTCTGCATTCCTGCAGGGCGCGTTGAAGAGAGCGGACACTTGTTGTCAGGGCATCATTGACACGATCCGGTCCGTCATCTCCCGGCTGGGCGGCATACACACGACGGATAAGGTTGAGCGCGTCTAACAGCAAAAGTGTAATGTTCATTTTTTGTATATAACGGTCTTACTCTTCTGGCGATTCGCCCAGGTCATCAGCGAGCGATCGATACCTCCGGGCCTCTCTCTCGTTCCCGGTTGCGGTGTAGATCTTTTCAATTCTTCGGAATGAATGTCCCCTGCCTGCGGGGTTCTCTTCAATCAATGAAAGATATATTTCCAGTATCTCGGTTGAATAATTCCCACGCTCCATGGAGATATCCGCATATTTCTGTTTGACAAAAGGGGCAACCCTCGTGCCTCGGCCTCTGTATGTCTCCATTACTTTGCCGTATAGTGCAAGCGCATCCTCCTTCTTTTCGAGTGCTTCATATGTAGTCGCCAGAGAAAGGGCGATATCTTCAATCCACCCGTGAGACTCCAGAAGTTCCAGGTAAAAAGCTTCCGCGTCCTTATATCTTCCGGATCGGTACAGTGATTCGCCCTTGAGATGCAGGATGGGTGCTGATTCCGCCATTTCTGCAGGGCAGGAGGAGAGCAGGGTGTCGGCTTCGCTGAACTTTTCCGCCGCCCATAGAGTTTCGCATAAGACCTGGTAACCGTGTGTGGAATGCGGGTGAGTATTGATGAAGCGCTTCAGGAGACGGAACGCGTCTTCATATTGTCCCGTATTCAGGTACGCCGTCGCCAGTTCGAGGGGAATCAGGCTGTCCGGCTGATTTTCTTCCAGTGCCTTCGATAGATGTGCCGCTGCCAGGGTATACTCGCCCTGATTCAGAGCCACATACCCCGTTTTGAATGCGTCTCCGTAGTTTTCATAAAGATTCCGCACTTCATCCGGCAGCGCCCCGCAGAGAGCCGCAAAATATTCGGTTTCTCCCGTATGCCATTCCCGGTTTTCAGCATCCTCCCCGGGGCGAAATGGAGCGGTCTCCGTAGTATCCTCCGCGATATCATCCTGGGGATTGTCGAGCAATTGTACAAGCGCGGCAGTAAGTCCCGGGTCTTCCGTTAGTTCGAGGGCAAGATGAAACAGCTCCGAAGCACCTTCGTAATCTCCGGATTCTCTCAATAAGTGCCCGTTCTCTTTATGCTGGAGAGCCAGCGCTTCACTGCTTGCGGCCATTTTTTCCCGAAGGCGACTTTCAAGATCCCTGTTCTCCGGATCTCTTTTATTCATCTTGGCCAGAGCGGTTTCATATTCCAGTCTGGCTGCTCCGTATTCCCGGCTTTCAAAGAAACCGTCCCCTCTTCGCTCATATTCTTCAGGCCCTTTACCTGAGAATATCTTCAGAAATCCCAATTATTTATCTCCTTTGACTCCCTGTTTTTCTCCCCTGATTACGACAAACGAACCGTTCCCGTATCCCTCCTTTACCGTTTCCGCATCGGTTATGTCCTTCAGGTCACGGAAAATTGTCTGAGTAAACGCGAAATTGCGGAACCCTGCGCCTGTCATGAGAGAGACAACCTCGTCCGTCGAATAAAACGTTGCTTCCCTGTAAAATGTATTTTCAGCTTTATACACCTCATATTTCTTTCCGACAGGGCTGGTACGATCGACAAAACCGATCACGAGCACCCCACCCGGTTTCAGTACCCTGTAGGCTTCACGCATTGCCGCCGTCACATCCGTAATGAAACAGATTGCCGTAACCATCAGTGCGGAATCGAACCGGTTATCGTCAAATGGAAGATCTTCGGCGATTCCTTTATGAACTTCTATGCCTCTTTTAGTCGCAATCTCAGCCATTTTAGGCGATGGTTCAACGCCCAGTCTGACCCCGAGCGGAAGGGCGAATCTCCCGGAGCCGACACCTATTTCAATGGATTCCTTTCCTTCCGGCAGCAATTCTTTCACTGCCTGCACTTCAGCTTTATATACGAAACGGTTTTTTTCAAACCACGCTTCGTATTCATCGGTATGTGTTTCAAACGGGCCTTTCCCCGCAATGTGATGTGCGTTGTAGAATTTCATAACCTGTTGAGACCTCTCATTCACCATCTGTGGTTTTCTATATGCTGATCGTTATCCCCGCGCCTCCTTCAATGTAGGTATCAGGATATAATGATTTAATTTGTGTCTTGAACTCGGTGCAATGGGTAGCGCAGACTATGTCTAACCCCTTGAGAAGGTCAAATTCGTTGAATCCATGGAGTCCCCCTATCAGGGCCCTGATTTTTCCATGTACGGAAGCCGCTTGGAGTATATTTTTCACTCCCGGATGAGAACAACCGGCTATTACAACCTCTCCCCGCTCCGTGTTGATGACGAGTGATTGTTCGATTTCGTTGCCGTAGGGCATGTCCTCAGATCCCCGAAGGCCTCCGGTGGAAAATATCCCTTTGCAGATTTCCATGGGTTCTCTCACGGTTATCACCTCTCTGGCCGAATCAGGCGGAATGCTGTATGATGAGGGAATGAATAACGTGACATTGCTGTTTTTTTCGAGGAATTGTTCCAATCCCCCTTCATGGTCAAAGTGTGCATGTGAGATTACAACTATATCGACAGATTCAGGGTCTATGTTGAGATTCTTCATGTTTCCGAGGAGTATCGCTCCATTTGCCCCCGTATCGAAAAGTATTGTTTTGTCATGCGCCTCCACGAGACAGGCAAATCCCCAGTCAGGCATAAGGTCTTTTCTTGATGTTTCATTGTCATAAATAATGGTGATTCTCATTTTACCTCCTTGTGAAAGTGTATGTATGTGCAGAACGTAGCACGATGTCGGTTTGTTATGATGGGATGAACCGCCGGCGGGCCGGTTTTGATGTCCCGTACTGTCAATATCCACAACACCGCCTCTACAATACCATTGGATTAACGGAATCTCCAATGGTTTCTGCTATTCTTTTGGAGATTACTTGCACGGTGATAATTTTCGTTTCAACCAGGGAGACAAATCGTTAATCGTTTCTTTCTCAATCAGATGTATCGCTGTTTTCCCTCCCCCGAAATGATATCGGAGAGCGTATGTATCGTAAGGATGCTGCTTGACAGCTTTTTTTCACGATCTGATCCCGATATAAAACGTGATCTCAAGCACAGAAAAATAGGGGGCTGGGGATTTTCTTCATCAAGAAAATGGCAGATGAAGTCGGATCCCATCGCACCGGCGGAACGAATGTCCTGACGGTTATCTTTTATGTGTAGAGGATAATGTGAGAGTCTTGACGAACAGAGTCTTTACAATACCAGGGGTATTGGCCCGGTCATCATCTCAAGCGGATAATATCACGATAATGGTGGTCAGGTATAACGGAAGATAACGTTTTTGCAAGCTGTTGCATTTCGCGGCCGGTTAATCTGCAGGCATATGATATTAATATCAAAAAGTGTGAATGGCAGTGGATTTGAAGGAGACAAATGTGCGGGTTCCCTCGGAGAGCTGGAGTTCAAAAAGGGCACCCTTTGTAATCAGAGACGTAAATGTAATATTTCCTACCGAAATGCCCGCTTCATAGTATAATCCACAATCGGATATTTCGGTTATATTCCCCGCGAAAGAATTTCTCATGCTTGACGTTAATGCTTCCCGGCTGAGCACGATGTCTTCCGGTCGTATGGCTATGTACCCATGGCCGTCCGCCGGTTTTACGCCCAGCTCTATCTCCAGGGTCCCTGTGCGTGCTTTTGTCCCGTGAAACTCTGCGGAGAAAAGATTTTTCATCCCTACAAAATCAGCAACAAAGGTGGAATCCGGGCGTTTGAAGATGTCTTCCATGGTTCCTGTCTGTACGATTGTACCGTTATTCACTATTGCGGCTCGATCCGAAAGAGAAAGCGCTTCCGCGAAATCGTGTGTCACCATGAGAAAAGTGACGTTGGAACCCCTGTGCAGTTTCTTGAGCCCCGCCCTGATCTCCTCTCTGAAGCCGGGATCCAGCGCCGAAAGGGGTTCGTCAAGGAGTAGAATTTCCGGGTCTATCATCAGTGCCCGTGCCATGGCGACGCGTTGCAGTTCTCCGCCGCTCAGGTTCAGCGGTAATCGATTGAGAATATAGCCCAGATTCAGGTCTTCGACAAGACGGTCGAATGTTTCATCAGACCGGCTTTTGTCTATCCTGTGGAAATGCAGTCCATAGGTTATGTTTTCGCGGACGGTCAGGTGAGGGAAGAGCGAATAGTCCTGATAGACGATGCTCACCCCGCGTTTTTCAGGTGCGAGTCTTGTCACGTTCTTCTCGCCGATATGAATGGCGCCGCTCTTTACCGGAACCAGGCCCGCTATTGCCTCGAGGAGGACCGTCTTTCCCGCGCCGGTCGGGCCCATCAGTATGAAGAATTCATTTGTTCCTATATCAAGATTGATATCGAGCAGGTTGAATTCCTTGAGGTGAATGGTAAGGTCCCGTATGCGTATCATGTCTTTTCCCTGTCGTGGAGAGTAAGTATTCTCAGAACCAGAAAGAGCGTCAGACAGATAAAGACCAGCCATACAGCTACGGGCTGAGAGTATTTAAGTCCGTATGCCTCGAATCGTTCGTATATCATTACCGGGGCAATCATGGGATGGTAGGCGACGATCACAACGGCACCGAATTCGCTTATCGCGCGGGCCGCGCACATAACGATGCCCACGAGCATGCTGCGCCATGCGAGGGGAAATGTTATCCTGAAAAATGTGCTGAACATGGATGCCCCCAGGCTGCGCGACACCTTCTCCAGACGTGGAGAGATGCTCTCGAATCCGCTCTTTACGGTGTTTATGTAAAAGGGCATGCCGACGAAGGTCAACACTACAACGATCCCGGCAACACTTCCCATGATACGAATGCCCAGCTGACCGATCAATTCGCCTATCCAGTGGTTTTTCCCGGCAACACTGAGTATCGCTATTCCAACGACCGGGTGAGGTATGACAATGGGGAGGTCTATGATACTTTCGACCAGTTTTTTCCCTCTGAAATCGTTGCGGGCAAGTACATAGGCAAGCGGCGTTCCGAAAACAAACGCAATCAGCGCCGCCAGTCCGGCCGTATAAACACTCAGCCAGATCGATCGTACAACATCTTTATCTTTGATTGTTTCCCTCAGCATCGTAAAAGATGGCGCCGTCATCATCTCAATCAGCGGGAGAAGAATAAACGCCATAATTACGATGCCGCAGGAAACAGTAACCCAGAAGAAAGGGTCTTTTTTTGCCACTTAATTTTTAACCTCAACCAGTTTTTGCAGTTCGGCCGGGAGGGCTTTCTTCATTTCCGGAGTAGGCACCCGGCAGGGGACAAACGGAGGCTGCCCCATATCTTTGAGTATCCTAAGACCGCCTTCGGGGTCAAGCATATACTCAAGAAAGGCTATGGCCGCCGCCCTGTTGGGAGCGTTCTTTATCAGGGTTACTCCGTATGTGCACGACTTGCCCCTGATGATCATTTTTGTGCCGGGTTTCTTACCGGTGACCTCCACAAAAGCGTTTTTGTATACGTCATCATACTTGTAATTCCCGAGGTTGATTTCATCCGGAAGGACAATATATTTCAGGCCGTGCTGAACTGCGACGGACAGGTATTCCCACGCATAGTCCATGTTGCCTGTCTGAAGCAGGGATATCAACTCCACGGATTTAGGCCGGATATTTTCCTTGGGACGGTTTGCGATCAGCTGTTTGTAAAGGCCGGGTTTGTTCAGCTTTTTTTCGGCAAGCTGTATGACCATGAGAGATCTGTATCCGCAGGGGTCGAGATTCGGGTCGGAATGTCCCCATACGACGTCCTTCTTCTGGAGAATCTCGTGCCAGTTATCCGCATTGACGGTGTCGGCATAGGCACTCTTGTCGGTGTAGCAAAGGACGAGCTGGTTGGTGGCAAAGCGCACATTCCAGTCCGCATACTTCGGTATGAGCAGTTTATCGATAACCTTGTAATCTGCCGATGCCATGATATCGCACGGTTTGCCCAGATCGGATATCTTTCTCGCGCACTTCTGGCTTCCGGCGGCCTCGCGCTGCAGATCCACACCGGGATATTTGGACTCAAATGCCTTCTCCATGGCCGCGAGGGGGACGGAAAGACTCCCCGCGTGAAACATGGTCAGTGTGCCGGATAGCTGCTGATCCTTTGCAGCCCCGGTCTGGGGAAAGATCACCAGGCTTGCGGCCAAAAGAGCAAAGACCGGCAAGACTGCCAGAAACAATCGACGTCTACTTTTCTTTTTCATTGTATATCCTCCTTGTTGATTATAATGTAACGCTGTTCAGGTTGCCGGGGTCCCGGTTCCCTGTTGATTGCTTGCCGGATGGGACGGATTTCGAGTCATCGCCCTGCGAATCCCGGAACGGTGAACATGCCTCAATAAATGATCATATGAAATGAACATCGGATGCTTTAAAGGTAAGATGCGCTGAAACTCCTTTTCCCAACCCCATATCGTCAAAGGATTTCCTTGTTATTACAGCCGCAAAGGGAATGCCGCAGTCGACGACTATCTTGATTGTTGTTCCCTTGTCGATAATGTTCTCTATTGTACCATTGAACGAATTTCTCGCGCTTGACTCGATTTTGTTTCTCGAGACCAGGATGTCTTCAGGCCGTATGGAAATGACAGAGTCTCCGGTTTTGCAGACGGTGGACACAATTCTCGTTCCGTCAACACTGATGGCAGAGGTTCCGTTGTCAACGGTGGATTTACCCTTGAACAAGTTTTCAATCCCGACAAAATTCGCAACAAATTCCGAGCGTGGCCTCCTGAAGACTTCATCGGGGGTGCCCACCTGAACAATTTTTCCTTCATTCATTACTGCCACGGAATCTCCAAGGGAGAACACCTCTTCAAAGTTGTGGGTTACATGGACTATAGTGATTCCGGTTTTACGGTGTATCCTTATCAATTCCTCGCGCAGGATTTCTCTCGTTTGTGTGTCCAGGGCTGATAAGGGCTCATCCAGGAGAAGGGCCTTGGGTTCTGTTACCACGGCCCTTGCTATCGCGATTCTCTGTTTTTCGCCTCCGCTCAATGTGCCGGGGAAGCGATGAAGCAGATGGTGGATATGAAGCATATTGGCAATGTTTGTTATCCTGAGATGTATTTCCTCTCTCGGGGTTTTGCCCGGGTTCAGACCGAAGCCGATATTCTTTTCCACGGTCAGATGGGGGAAAAGCATATAATCCTGGTAAACCATGCTGATGTTTCTCTCTCGTGGGGGTATGTTCGTGATTTCTTTTTCTTCAAGCCAGATTCCACCGCTGTCGGGACGGTAAATCCCTGATATCGCCTCGAGAAGGATGGTTTTCCCTGCTCCGGTCGGGCCCAATACCATGAAATAACTGCCCGCCTCTATATCGAGCGTGATATCTTTCAGGAAAAAATCACCCAGACTTTTAGATACATTTTTGATACTTATCATCTTAGAATACCTTGGCAAATCCTCCATACTTCTCGAAAATAAAGAGCGATCCTAACGATATTACGATCAGAATAGTAGCGGCCGCGATGGCAAGGTTGAGCTCTCCGCATGACATGTTCAGATAAAGCGATATGGGTAACGTTTCGGTTTTCATTCGGGTCGCCCCCGCCAGCATTAACGCGGCTCCAAATTCTCCTATTCCTTTGGACCACGTTATAATAGACCCGGCTAAGAGGCCATTTTTTGCCATCGGCAACGTAACACGCCAGAACGCCTGAAGCTCCGTACAGCCAAGCGTCTGGGCCACGTGTTCATATCGGGGGTTTATGCCCTGAAATGTTCCCCGGAGTATTCTGAACATGAACGGGACATTTACAAAAAACTGGGCGACGACGATACCGAGTGGAGTGAAGACAAAGGCCAGTCCAGCATCCGCCATTGTTTTTCCGAAAGGTGTTGTGCCGAACAAAATCAACAACCCGACACCGGCTACTAACGGTGGTAACGCCAGGGGCGCATCAAGTATCGTATTGATGAGACTTTTCCCGAAAAAATCGTATCTGGCGAGTGCGTATGCTGTCGGTACTGAGACAATAATACACAGGATGGTGGATATAATGGACGTTAGAAGGCTGAGCTCTATTGCGAACTGCATTTCTTTGGAGCAGATACTGGTGATAAGTGCCGGCAGGGTGGTATGTGTGACGACGCATACAATTTGAACCAGAATAAAAAAGGCTAACAATAGACTGAAGAAGATAGAGATACACTTGATTGTTGATATGTTACGTCTTTTTGCCATTATTCGCTCCTGTGTTCGCCTGTATTGCCTTTACCGTGCCGGACGGTTTATTCCTTGCACCTCCTTCCACCGCGGATACCCCCCGTTCCGCTTATTTCTGATCCGGGTAGGTTGTAAAACCACACTCTTTGAATATCTGTTTTCCTTCAGGAGAGACAACAAAATCCACGAACTTCTCCGCCACTTCTTTGTTTTTGGAAAATGTCAGTGTGCCTATGGGGATTACCTTGATGCAGTTCTGCTTTTCGGGTATTTTAATAATATCCGTCTTTTCCTCTGTTCCCAGCAGTGATGCTTTCCAGAGTATCGATGCGTCCGACTGACCCATGCACAGATACACTACAAGCTCATTCACCGTTGCCGTGTATGCGATGATATTATTCTGCACGTCATTAAAAATTTTATTTTTCTCCAATATCTTTTTGGCGATTTTACCGCATGCCGCCGCCTTCGGATCTCCTAAAACTACCTTTACCCCCGGCTTAAAGAAATCTTTTAGATTCGTAATTTTCGCCGGATTTCCCTCAGGAACGGCTATGACGGGTATATGATATGCCACAGGTTTGTCATAGTCGATAAACCCCTTTTCTTTAGCTTTGGCGATATACATAGTCGCTCCCGGCATATAGACATCACCTTTGCTTGTCAGTTCTATCTGGCTTAAAAGGGTGTTGGAACCGGCATAATTATAATTTACCGCTACGCCATATTTGTTCTCAAATGCCGCCCCGATTTTATCCATCGGCTTTCGCATCCCCGCTCCCGAGTACACAAGAAGCGTATCCTTTGCAAATCCCGGCAGAGGATAGATGAACAGGCATGACATAACCAGCGTAAGGACCAGAGTAATTATCGGGACCCGTATTCGTAGCTTCATTCGTATCTTCCTCTCAATGTATGTTTTATCGGTTAATCCCTCTTGCTGAGCGTATCAAAAGAATTGATTTGTACATATATTAGTCGGTATTATCTGTCAATATAAAACATTAATAGTAATTTATACAGATTAATAGTTAGTATATTATTCTTATTGATTTTATTAGTAGTGCGTAGTATTTTCCGGATCATGGATACACTGCTTACGACAAAAGAATTGGCCGGGCTTCTGCGGCTGAATGAGAAGAAGGTATATCAGCTTGTAAGGGAGGGGAATATCCCTCATGTCCGGATTGCCGGCAAATGGCTCTTTCCTGAGAAGCATGTCATGAGATGGATAGATGAAAATGTGCAGAGGGAAAGAGACATCTTTATCGTCGGAAGCAATGATGTCCTTATGGAAAAACTCGTGCTTCACTATTCTCAGGAACACTACCCGGGATCCGTGGCCTTTTATTCGTCGATGGGCAGTTCCAGGGGGGTGCACGCCCTTTCTCTGAAAAAAGGGCAGGTATGCTGTACACATCTTCTCGACATGGAGACGGGAGAGTATAATCTTCCCTTCCTCGACAGGGTTCTGTCGGGACAGAGATATGTGGTGGTTAACCTGTGGCGCAGGAAACAGGGGCTGATTGTAAGGAAAGGCAATCCAATGGGGTTGCGGGGGCTGGAAGAGGTGATAGAAAAAAAGGCACGATTCATAAACAGGAACGAAGGGTCCGGCACACGTGTCCTCCTGGAATACCTTCTCAAAGAAAGAGATTTGAACGAAAAAGATATCAACGGTTTTGATAACGAAGTCGACAGTCATATCGATGTAGCACTGAAAGTCTTTTTCGGCGAGGCGGATGCGGGAGTAGGCATTGAATATGTGGCATATCCCCTGGGGTTGGATTTTATCCCGCTCAAAGAGGAGATGTTTGACCTTGTTATTCCCTCTGAGTTATGGTCGACAAGCGTCATACAAGGATTCATGGAGTATGTGGATCCGGCCAGGATACAAAACCTGTCCAGAAATCTTCCCGGCTATAATCTGAAAGACACGGGGAAAATACGGTTTGAAAATTGAATTGATGCCCCGTCTTTTCGTACATTTCATAGTACTGTTCCAGTAAGACTCCGGGAAATTCATACGCCGGTTTGTTGATCTCTCGCTTTCTACGCCGTTAACGGAAAACTGCCGGTGGTGGATGAACAGAAAGTCGTACACATATCATGTAAATCCGAATGGTGACAGTGTATGGATCAGACAACTACTCTGTTCCTGCCCTCCTCTTTCGCCACATACAGCTTTTTGTCCGCTTCATTGATAATTTCTTCAATGGAGTGTGCGTTTTTGAATGCCTCCGCCACCCCGCAGCTCACCGTGACCGTTCCGACCGTTTCAAATGCATGCCCGGATATTTTTTGCCGCAGCTTCTCCGCAGCAACGGCGGCATTCTCTTTCTGCGTTTCGGGGAGAAGGACGATGAACTCTTCACCGCCGTACCTGCCGACCGAGTCTGATTTCCTGATGTTGTTTTTCATAATTGAAGCAATACTTGAAAGAACCAGATCGCCCGTACCGTGCCCGTATCTGTCATTGATGTTTTTAAAGTGGTCGATGTCGATCATGATGAGAGAAAACACCTTTTGATACCGTCTGTATTGTTGATATTCATTTTCAATAAACTGCATTATAGAACCGCGGGCGTACACATCGGTCAGGGAATCGAACGTTGCCATCCGTTCGATTTTATTATGTGATAATTGATAATATATGGAAAAGATAACGAGCAGGGCAAAGAGCGCGATCAATGCGAAAAAGACATGATAAAATTTATTATCCAGTTCCGAAAAACGTGCGCTGTCGGATATGGAGAAAATGTATGCAACATTTTCCCCCAGGAAGTTTTTTATCGGTAGAAAGGTCAAAACACTCGGAACCGAATCGATATCGAGTTCAACGATAAAGGGGGATCCTTTCTCCCTGTTCCGGGCAAGTTCGTTTTTTATTTTTAAAATATTTTGACCGGTCAGTCTCTCTTTCAACAGGATACAATTATCGTTAATTAATCGATCGCACATATAATTATCGTCGATAAACCATTCGATATAATTTGACCGTTCGCTTTCAAACACCTTTTTCTCTACCTGTTTCTTCAGAATAATAAATTTGGCCTCTTTATTAAACCTCTCTTTCAACTGCCGGATGATAGTGTTCATGGAGACACTGATTTCAGCCGAGCCGATATGTTCATCGTCAACAAAGAGGGGGTATACGAATCGGTATCCATTAAATATCTTTCCCTCTTCGAACCCGCTTGCATATTCTTTTTTCTTGTTCACGTATTCCACCGAAGGCCTGATACCTGTCAGGTCGTCTCCGAATCTGTCGGGGCGGTGCATCCTGAGATAGCTCGTGTTGTCGCGTTCGTGGAAATGCATTTGTCTGAAATCGTACTTTATTAATTGTTCATACAACGGTGATAATTCATCGTGCAGCACCTTCCTGCAGCGGTCTTTCCCCGAGGAATCCTGGGATTTGACGCCGCGGGCAAAACTTTTCTTTACGTATGTTGTGTCGATGTAAAGATGATAAATCATGTCGGCCATATCGGCATACACGCCCAGAATATTATCGCAATCGTTGCTCAGTGAAGTGATATAGTTTTTTTGAATCTCCAGCCGGCTATCCTGGTGAGAGATCGTAAGCAGAACAATCACAACAAGAATCAGAAGAGCAATTCCAAGCAATAACAGCAATCGAAGATTAATTTTTCCGGATTTTCCCATGATAGTGTTACCCGGCGCTTATGCATGCTTCTGGGTGCTGACGAAAGCCGACCGTCGGCACATTGATAAAGACATCTCGTTAAAACGGTGAGAAATAAATTGTATTTCGATAGATGCTGAAATACACTGGTATTTAAAAGGCTGTTCGTATTCTATCATTCATCTTCCTGCGACGCTACACTATTTCAAGATGGATTATGGTACCCGAGAAGGGCGGTTTAAATCTTTTCTACGTTTTCAATTGTTCTTTCATTCTTTACGTTGCCTGTATTAAGCGCTGTTTTCGGCTCGAAAAGCATAACATGGCATTCCTCTTCGGCGACAGGGAGATGTTCAACACCCTTGGGAATAATAAAAAACTGGCCTTCGGTTAAGGTAATATCCCGTTCTTTCAATTTAATAATCAACGTTCCTTTCACCACCATGAACAGTTCGTCTTCGTTTTCATGCGTATGCCATACGAACTCGCCCTTGAGTTTAGCCAGCTTAATATACTGACCATTCAGTTCTCCTACGATTTTCGGACTCCAGAGGGTGCTGAAGAGCGATAATTTTCTCTCTATATCTACAATTTCCATTTGCAATCCTCCACATGTTGATACCTGGTTGGCCACGGGTCCTCCCCGGCGTGGAGAGGAGCGTGACGGTTTCCTCTCGTGCCGAACGGCGTGGGGAGTTACACACGGCAATATTCCCGCCCGGTCAATTCGATAGTGTCTTCTGCCGCTTGTAAAACCGGCAAATGTATCTGAACCCGCCGGCATTCGTCATGCTTCGGGGAGGGGGCCATACATAGCACGAAGCACCTCCGAAGAAACTCGAATGTCATCCTATTCTTTCTCGATTGTAATCCTAAGACACCGGGGTCGTGTATTCTTCCGCTCCATAAAGAGAGATACATCCGGATGCATACCGGAATTGATTCAAGAGATGCAATATTATCAGGAAGTTCTGAGGCCGGTTTCTACCCGTATGATGACTGGAGGAACGTGGTGCGAATGTATCGTATCTGTTGAGACGGATTGTGTAAACATCTCCCTTCCTGTTTTTAGCCTTAAACAGAGATGAATTTTCCCGCTTTGATGCATCTATCCCAAAAGTCATTTGCTCCCTTGAGCGTCAGGTCTTTGGGGAGGTAATCCCGTGCGATATCGTCGAGAACCTGCGGCGACAGTGTTCCTTTTTCCACGTACTCTCTTCCGGCCCGGCGTGCGGCCCCCTTTATCTCCTTTAACTGTTCACCGAGAAGCGTATCCATAGCAAGGATATAACTTGACGGGCGGACGACAGCTCCTATAAAACGGGATTGCATGTTACGGCACATTCGCTCTATGTGGTCGATGAGTCCGTCGAAATTATCCCGTTCATAAAAGCCGCATACACTGACCAGGACGATATCGGGAGGATTGCCACCCTCGTACCTCGTCGGATGCCGGTAATGCCCGTCTACAAGTTCGAAGTGAGGATCGGCGAGCGGTATCATGCGATCCAGAAATGTTTTTGTCTGCGCGGTCATTCCGTCCACGTAAAGGGGGGTCCCTATCACGATACAATCGGCCCGGCGCGCCTTTTCCATAAGTTCCGGCATATCGTCTTTATGAACACACACGCCGGGGGTCTTCACCCAGCAGTCGAAACAGCCCAGGCAGTAGTGTATCTTTTTCCTCTGGAGAAAAACCGTTTCCACCTTCGCTCCTGCCTCTCTGGCCCCTTCCAGGAAATTCTCCAGCAATATGTGAGTCATTCCCTTTTCCATATTCGGGCTTCCGTTTATTGCGAATATCTTCATTTCCCATCTCCTTAATGCCAGGGGAATTACTGTCTCACCCGTGTTTTAATTTCATTATTATAATGTACAGGGTAAGGCTGAACCCTGTAGCATTACCCACTATTATCGGGAGTGAGTTGATCAGAAAGCCGTAGATCAACCACAGAAAGAGTCCGCTCGCCAGTGTTCCGAATGCCCACAGCGAGAGGTCGAACGTCTTCTTTGTACGGTATATCTTAACAACCTGAGGCGTCATGGAGATCGCGCATATAAACGCCGCAAGGAATCCGATTATCTCCGCAGTTATATTCATAAATAGTCCTTCATATCTTTTTTTTCAAGGCGTTCCACAACCTTTCGTACATCCTGTGAAGTCCCCCTTTTACAGATAAGGAGGGAATCTTCTGTTTCCACTACAATAAGGTCTTTCACGCCAATCATCGCTACCAGCTTCTGCGGGCTGTATACAAGAGAATTCGAACTGCCAAAGGATATGACATCTCCCCGCGTCGCGATACCCGATTCGTCCTTATCAAGGACATCCCACAGCGCGTCCCAGCTTCCTATGTCGTTCCATCCGAAATTCCCCTCTACCATGAATACATCGCGCGCCTTTTCCATGATACCGTAATCGATGGAAACAGATCGTACATCACGATAGATTTCAGAGAGTACCTCCTGTTCATGCTGTGTCCCGATGGACTTTTCTATTTCAAGAAGTCCTTCGTACAGATCGGGAATCAGCCTTTCTATCATGTGTAATATTGTTGAAGCCTTCCATATGAACATTCCGCTGTTCCAGAAAAATCGTCCCTCTTTGAGAAACGCCTCCGCGGTTGCAGTGTCCGGTTTCTCGCGGAACGACCGCACCTCGTAGATTCCGGCTTCTTCTATAGTGTCGGCGATCTCTCCTCTTTCAATATACCCATACCCTGTTTCGGGCCATTGGGGTTTTATCCCTATGGTGACAAGGCAATCATCTCTCTTCGCCACTTCGTGCGCGATCGTGAGTGAATCGAGGAACTCTTCCGTGTCGGTGATAAGATGGTCGGAGGGGAGCACAAACATGACGGCTTCGGGATTTCTCTTTCGTATATGCAGTGCGGCGAGACCGATACATGGCGCAGTGTTTCTTCCCACCGGTTCAATCAATATGTTTTCAGCCGGAAGATGGGGAAGCTGGTTTCTGATTTCGTCGGAATGGCTTGCGCCCGTGACAATCAGTACGCCATCCTTTTCTACCAGGGGAGTTACCCTCTCCACCGTGTACTGTATGACACTCTTCTCTCCTGTAATGTTCAGCAGGTGCTTCGGTCTTTTTCCCCTGCTCAGGGGCCAGAATCTCGTTCCCTTTCCTCCGGCCATGATTACCGCGTACATATCGTTCTCCATCTCTTTGATCTTATGACTGGCCCGTCTCAACTCTGAGAGCTACAAGTGACTGATTTATATCCATAATAAACAGAATAAGAGAAGCAATCAGTGACAGCATACACCCGATAAAAAGGATAATAATCAGCCAGACGTTTTCAAGATTCAACAGTGCCGTAATAAAAAGTACGATAATAAGTATCGCCGTTAAAAGCAAGCTTATCGAAGCGAAGATGATGGCTGATCGAACCAGATGTGCCCTTCTCGACAGGATCGACAACTGAACCGTTATGGCTTCACGATTATCGTTCTTTGATTCGCGAAGCTCTCGCCAGAGAAATCGCGACCGGTCGACGACTCGACCGAGACGGTTTGTCATGCTGAGTAAAAGAAGACCTACTCCTGAAATAAGAATCACCGGTCCGATTGCTATCTGGAGGACCGGTACGAATTCGCTGATAGAAACGTTTGGCATATGTACTCCTCTGTTAAGATCTGATACCCTTTCCACCGGTGTTACGGTACCTGCGTTTGCCGGAAAAATATTATGCCCCCAAAAGCTCCTTCAGTGTCCTGGAAAACTGACGCGGATTTTCCAGTTGCGGGCAATGGCCGACATCTTCTAGAATGCGCAATCGGGAACCGTTTATTCTGCTATGGGCATATTCGCCTATCTGACAGGGAAAAATCGTATCTTCTTTTCCCCAGATAATGTTGACCGGAACGGGTGTTCCGATGAACAGATCATTCAGAATAATCGAACCGTTATTGGCGATTGATTCATCGAGAGACTTTTCATCTACGATATCGTACAGGATCTTTTTGTACCAGTCGTGATTGTCAATCATTTCCTTTATCAAATATTCTCTTACAAATACCGGGAGCTTGATCTGATTAAAAAAGATCCGCTCCCTGAATATCTCATATTCATGTTCGGATTGAATCAGAAAGGGGGACTTATCTTCAAAGATCTCTTCATAGAAGGTATTATAATTGTCTACGACAAAACCGGCGGAGTCGATCAGTGTCAACGACTTCACTTTTTCCGGGTGTCTCACAGCCAGATGTGCGCTGATTGCGCCTCCCATGGAATTGCCCGCCAGATGGACCGTCTCCACGTTGAGCGATAACAGGAAACCCTCGAGCCATCGTATATACTCTTGTATTCCATAATGACGGTCGTAAACCTTCTCGCTGTTGCCGAATCCAGGAAGTTCCGGCATGATGATATCATATGTTTCGGAGAGTGTTTTTGCGGCGAAATAGAAGCTTTCTTTCATATCGCAAAATCCGTGAAGATATACGATTGTCTCGTTCTTTCCCTGCCGGATCTCATCCCAGGAGATGGAAACCTCCCCGTTGTGTACCCTGCTTGTTACGCCCAGGGTTTTTGCGGTGGTTTTCAGATATCGATCCATCAACAGTTTTCCGACAGATGCTTTCATCGTAAATGTATTCATTGTAACCCCTGCATTATACAGTTCTCAACGATTTCAGTGCCTTAAGACTCTTCTGCCGTTTCGATCTCCTCTGAAAAGGGTATGGACAATTCGTATGCCCCCTCTCTGACAACGGCATGGACGGGGAAGGGCACCTTCTCAAACACCTTGAGCATGGGTTTGTTTTCAGTAAGGACATCAGCGGTAAATCCCTGGATTCCGCGTTTTCTCGCTATGGTTATCAGTGTTTGAAGCAGGAATGATCCGATCCCCGAACCCTGAAATTTTTCGTCGACAATAAACGCCACATCCGCGTACGAACTGTCTTCCGAAAGGGCGTATCTTCCCTCGGCAATAATGCGTTCGATCCTCGATTCCTTGATAATTCCCACGATTGACATAATGTGACGGTAGTCGATATTTACATATTCCTGCATTGTCGTATGAGGCATGGTCTTTATCGGGCTGAAGTAGCGGTAGTAGACAGCCCGGTCGGAGAAACGGTAGAAGAGCTTTCTCATATCCTCTTCATCCGATGGTCGTATTACGCGAAAATAGACGGGGATGTCTTCCTTGAAAATGTGAGTGAATGATATGTTCGCCGGATACAGGTGACTCGATTCGGTAAGGTATATCTGGTCGGAGTAGAGGATATTTGCCTCTTTCGCCCTCTGCACCAGTGTGCCGCGGTCTTCAGGGTGTGCTATATCGATCAGCGCGAGCGCGCGTTCACGTGTGCTTCTGCCTCCCATTGAAGCGACACCGTATTCCGTTATGATCAGATCCAGGGATTCCCTGTTTGTGAATTGGTGCGGAAAATCTTCCACAGAGAGGAGGATGTTGGATTCTCCTGCCAGATTGCGGCTCGGCAGGGCGAATATACTCCTTCCACCCTTTGAAAGGGCGGCTCCCGTAAACGCCTCTTGTGCCTCACCCGGACCGGGGTTTATATTGCCCTTGCCGGTGTGAAGGGCGATATTGCCGGTCAAATCGACCTTTCGTGCCGGAATAATGGTGATAAAACGATTGTTCAGGCCCATATTGCTGGGATTGCTGACTATATCCACCCCCTGAAATTCCATCAGGGGATTGTGGTCCAGCCACTTCATCAGCTCCGGTGTTCCCATCGCGTGCGATGCCACGCTTTTGTACCTGAACAGGTTTTTGTTCCTGTTCGTAACGGCTCCCGATTGTATAAGGTCCATAAGGGAGTCGGTTATCATGAATGAATGTATTCCCAGATTCCGCTTGTGTGAGAGATGTTTCGCAAGTGCCTCGAACAGAGGCCCTATGAAGAAGGAGACGCAACTGCCGTCTTCTATCATGGAGGCCACGTTCGATGCGACTTTGTCGAATACCGGGTCGGCGGGCCATCGGGGAAAATATATTGGTGGCTCGGTGGAACGGACAAGATAATTAAAGTCGTTTAGATGTACGACCGTGTCCCCATGTGTATATGGGATATGTTCATTGATTTCACCTACGGTGAGAGACGCGCGTTCCATGGCATATCGCGCAACATCTATGGAAACGCCGAAGCTGCAATACCCCGCTTCATCCGGAGGAGATATCTGCACGAACGCCGCGTCAACTCCGATGATACCCGATTTAAAGAGACGGGGGATATGAGAGAATCGGCTTGGAATGAGATCTACCCTTCCGGCGGTGATTGCCTCGCTGGCTACCCACCCGGAAAAGAATGTCTTGAGACGGTATTTTCTTGAATATCGTTCGTCGGCAGGAAGGGCGTCTCCGAAGCTCAGAAGCTGAATGAGTTCCAGGTCACGGAGGTTGTTTTCGCTGGATGCCATCAGGTGTTTCACGAGTGTGCGTGGTTCAGCGACGCCGGTTCCCAGGAAGATACGCATACCCGGTTTTATTTCACTCAGCACCTTTTCAGGTGATACTATCTTATGCTTCAATTGGGGCGGGATTTTGTAAGACATGGTGTTTCTGCTCCCTGTTCGTTATTTCTTAGAGGGTGTTTTTCTGGATCCGCTATACAAATCATACCCTAACAGCCTGCACTCAATATTGCTGTTGTAGAAAGGAGTTCTCGATTGTGCCCTGAGCCCGACATGTTTTGCCAGTTCCATGTTACCGGTAAAGATATACCCCCGGTATCCGGCGCATTTTTGTTTAAAATAATCTCCGATTTTTTTATATGTATCTCTCAATTCGTTAATCTCGCCCATTCTTTCTCCATATTCCGGATTCATTATTATCACCCCCGTTTCTTTCGGGACGGGGGTATCAGAGAAATCACAGACGCTGAAATCAATAAGGTGTTCCACACCTGCGGCCGCCGCGTTGCGTTGAGCCGCTTCAATCGCGCGGGGATTTCTATCCGTGGCGATTATTTTTCCACGATACAATTTTTTTGTAATTTCTGAAAGTCCTTTTATTTTTCTCCAGCGTGGCTTATCAAACCCGTTAACATGCATAAAACCGAAGTTGTTTCGAATGATTCCGGGATCTCTCCCGATTGCCATCAGTGCGGCCTCTATGGCGAGTGTTCCACTTCCGCACATGGGGTTTATATATGTCTCTCCGCTTTTCCACCGGGAAGCGAGAATCACGGAAGCCGCGAGGGTCTCCTGCATGGGGGCTGCAAGGGGGATTTTTCTGTAGCCCCGGCGGGCGAGTGATTCTCCTGAGGTGTCTACGTAAATGCTGCACCTGTCTTTTTTCCAGTATATGAATATAACGGATTGATCTCTTTTCGGACCTGAAGAGGGTCGGGACCCGAATCGTTCATAGAAGCGGTCGACTATGGCATCTTTGCTTTTAAGATTCGCGAAACGGGTGTCCTTGACGGAAGGATTGTCGACGGAGGAGGTTATACATACATACCCGTTCTTTTGAAAATAGTCTTCCCAGGGAATATTCACCATCTTTTTGTAGAGATCGTCGGGAGTCCGCGCGGTAAAACTCCGGAGGAGGTACAAAACCCTTTGCCCCGTGCGTATCGAAAGGTTAAGCCGTATTGTATCTTCAAGTGTTCCTTCCGTCTCTACTCCCGCGATTTGTTCTGATCGAACGGGGAACCCGAGAGACGCGATCTCTTCTTTCAAAAAAGGAGTGATTCCCTTCGCGCATGTGATCAGGATAGAGCTTTTTAGTGCAAACAGTGACATTGTCAACCTTGATTCGCGTGATTGTCCGGAACCCCGCATTGTGAGGATACAGTGGTTCTTTACACTGCTTCCTTCTTTCGGTGTCTTACGATGTTGATATTGCTATCGACAGTTCTCGTCGTTCCAGAAACATTCTTTCTTCCACATAGATGGTGAAATAGTCGGTCCTTTGTATAAACTCTTCCTGTACACAGGGCAAGATATTTTAGGACTTCGAATCCAATACATATTAAAGATACCCGTTCTCGTTTCAACGGGAAATGAATGAAGGAAATATGGTTAAACAGTAAGGAGAAAAAATACCATGTATGTCTTTATTTGTATTAGATACCTTGTTTTTCTTGTAACCCCTGCTTTCATGATGTTCCCACATTATTCCCTTTCCCCAAGAGAACGTGATTTGTCGAAGTATCGGATCACATTTTTCAAAAAGGCCGCTTTGTTTGATGAAACCCCGGTCGAAAGCATAAGACCGGGGGAAACAAACCCTTTTATCATTCCCGCTGTCTTTCTGAAAACTGAAAACGCTAATCCATACTATGTAAACAGGCTGAGATACAGTAGAGGAATCATGAAATACGAGAGGAGTGTCTCGTATAAAATTTTGGCTCATTAATCAATCTATTGGTGTGCCCCAAACTATAAAATGTAATTAGCGGGTTGGATCCCTGCCATAGCAGGATGCTCGGTTTCTATTACATTCCGCAAGTATTGTCCTGTTTCAGGATCTCGTTCTGCGAGATTAACAATTGTTCCCTTTCTATACGCTGTATGGACTCCTGGATTCAGTATTTGAACCATTGGTCGTGCAGGATAGGCTTTTCCAAAGTTCTGAAGGGCGATGCCCTTTTCTCCTGTATCCAATTTTAAGAAAGTGCCTATAGGGAATACCCCGAGCATGTTGACGAAAACTTTGAGAAGAAGCGGGTCGAAATCCCTTCCGGAATTTGATAACATAAATTGAATTGCCTCGTCGGGGCTCATAAACTCTGACCGGTATATACGCGGAGATGTGATTGCATCATAAACATCCACTATAGTAAGAATTCGACCGAACAAACTAACGGGATTTTTTTTATCAACCGATGGATAGCCGGTATGATCGTATTTGATGTGGTGCTCCAGCGGAGATATCAATAGATGTTCTTTTCGGAAACTATCTGTTTTTAGATTTAAAATAAGCATAGCGCTTTTTAGCGAATGTTGCCTTATTTCATTATACTCCGAATCGTTCAGTTTCCCTTCTTTGTTCAAGATCTTTCTAGGGATCGTTATCTTGCCGAGGTCATGAAATAATCCACAAAGACCAAGCTCTTCCATGAGCTCTCGTTTCATACCGATATTTTTACCCAGTAACATGGCGAGGATCGCCACATTCAGGGAGTGCGAGAATGTGTAGTCGTCATATATGCGTATTGTACTGAGTGCAAGAAAAGTCGCAGAATCTTCAGTTAGATTGTCGATCATTCGCTGAATCATCCGGACTGATTTTCTGATGCTGACTTCTTTACCTGAAAGGAGTTTTTCGGCTACTTCTTTTACGGAGTTTAATGCGTAGTGATAGGTCTTCTTGGCCTCCGTTTTTTTTTGCTCTAGTGTATCAAACATCTCTATCTGCACTTCCTGATTCGATCCGTCCAGACTCGGTGGCGGTTTTGATATAATGTCCAGCCACCGAATATCTTTTTTCTCCATCTCAGTTTTGAGCCATTTAAAAGGATCACTATACTGATCCGCACGATCCATCAGACGGACAAATTCAATGATTTGGTTGATAGAGGTATTTTTTAGGTTTGTGACAAAGTGGAAACCATAAATGGAGCGTTTTTCAAAGAATGTAAGCATTTGATTCAAAAACTGAGCATTCTTTCGAATCATAGGAAGCTTTTTTTCCTGTAGCAAAAAACGCCCCTTACTAATCTGAAGCGATACAGACTGGCTGTTATTCCCGCACGCTGACAATTCCTGCTTAAAGGTGTTGACAGCATTGATGATCATTTTGTTGTTATTATCTCCATACAAAGTGGCGGTTTGGATCAACCTTGCAATCGCTCTCAGGATATTGATTCCCGACATATCACGCGCTTCAGGTTGTTTATTCAACGTTGGTAATTGCATCATATCACCGCTTTACTCTTATACGACTAAAAAAGTTTCCCAAAATCGGCAACACCCTCTTTGATTCTCTGTTCAGTATCGACACGGCTTTCTCCGTGCGTAATTCTTTTAAGGCATATACGGCAGCTTGACGGCGTAAAGATTTTCTGGGTCTCATGATTTTAAGTCCGGGCATGAAAGAAAGAATTTTTTCCAAAAACGGGATTGAGTGGTCGGAACCGCATCTTCCAAGTGAAATATACACGTGGAAGAAAAATTGTTTGTTGCCATGTCTAATACGGTGTTTTTCGAGATAATCGAGAAGTAATTGTTCTGTTTTGACATTTCGATGTTGTGTAGCGTATTTCAAAAAGAGTTTCCTGACGCCTTCGTCGGGATCGTCCATCAGCCAAGATAATTCAGCATTGATACTGTACGGATTACGGCGAAAGAGTGATCTTAAAGCAACTTCCCGAACATTTTCCGAAGAATGATGCAGCAGTTCGAGCAGCCGCTCAAACGACGGTTCGTTTTTCATAAATCCCATGACATGGGTCACCATTAATACCATGTCTGTATCTGGAGATGACAGAATGTTTTCCAGGTACTCAAATTCCCGATCCGCCATAATAGCGACAATCTCTACAAGAGCTCCTTTGGTCTGGTTAAGCCCCGTCTCCAGAAGTATCTGGACAAGCGGGCCTATAGCATCCGTATTGAGCAGAAGCAAAGAGAGTTTCAGATAATCCAGTTCCTTGAGGTCCCGCTCATCAATATGATCTTCCGAATCATGAATAGCATTAAGAAACGCTTTGTCTGAAAGCCGTGCAAAAAAATCTTCTAACAAAGGAGCGGTCCAGAGGTGTTTGGCTTTGCCGGCGTCGAGGTCGTTTCTCAATGGTTGTAATATGTTATAGACACGCTGGTACTTTGCATGTTTCAGGAAGTCTCGCATCTCTTGGTATAAAAAGTTTAAAACCTTTGAAAAATCGTCGGGCTGTTTTTGTTGTCGAAGAATGAAAAGCAGTATATAGATGAAATATTCCGTACGTTCCCAGCTTTCTTCTTCTTCCAGCATCATGGAGAGCTTCTCTTGATCCTCTGGTGTGATTTCCCATAAATCACGGTCAAAGATAGCAGTGTTGAGGGTAGAGGCTGACTGAAGAACGTGAGTCTTTCTGCTCGTCATGTCTGAACTGTTTTTGGAAAACGCTGTGCTATTTTGATTATGGTCTTCGTGGTGTGCACGTGATCCTGTCTTGGAACCTCCCAATTCAGGAATTTCAAAACATTCAGATTCGGACGGTTCAAGACCCTTCAATTCAGGAATATCAAAATCTTCACCGGGATAGAAAAACGTATCGTCCACTCTGTACTCTAGTGAAGGCAATTTGAGTTTCCATAGCGCAGTCACAATGTCGTTTTCTGAGTATTCGGTAAGGGATTGATATTTTTTGAGTACTTCCAGAAAGCTCTGAATCTCGTACAATTGTATGGACTTGTGGAATATAAGAAGATAAATGCCATCACGAAAAAGGATAAATGCCGGATTCTCCTCTTTCATGGGACCTTCATGAACCACCTCATCCAAGTAACGTATCTTGTTTCGATCGATGTCTAATACAAGATCTCCATGTTGATTGAGAAAGTCATCCAAAGCGGTTTTAAAAGATTTGAGAGATGTTTCGCAGATAGTGTGATCGGAAGGATACAAACGTAGTTTCTGAAAAGTCCCGTTCAGTTCAGCAATGACATTTTTCACCTCAACCTGGATATCGTATCCGGAGTCTCGACTCTTCGGTGTCAGATTATTATGAATGCTCATCGTAATTTCTTTTTTTGGCATCAAAAATGAACCCAAGATTGTTTAATTAGTGAGCTATCATTTAACGCTTAAATTTATAGATAATTTATTATTATCTGTCAAGATATCGACGGAGTATTTATCACTTAAAAGAGAGTTGTTTCTTCCTATGATTATCCGGTTTCAATTGCTTCTGAAATTAAGCGAAAGGAAAAGGAAATTGTTGAAAACAGTTTTATCATCGATAAAAGGCAATCTTGAAGGGGGGGCGTTATGTAGAGAGGAGAAACATTCCAGATGCAATCATTCGGTATCGACAAACTTATAGCCGAATCCTCTTACTGTAATGATATATTGAGGTCGTGACATATCTTCTTCTATCTGTGACCTGAGGCGTTTTATATGGACGTCGACGGTTCTGGGTTCCACGAATGTTTCGTCCCCCCACACGTGGTCCAGCAACTGGTCTCTTGTGTAGACCCTTCCGGGACTCAGTGCGAGAAATTTCAGAAGCTTAAACTCGGTCGGACTTAAAGAGACTTTTTTGTTGTTGGTGGTAATCGAATGAGAATCGTAGTCTATATGAAGTCCTTTAAATGTGAACGATCCTTTCCGCTTACTATCCTGCTGCGTGTTGGCTCGTCGTAGCACGGTATGTACTCGTGCCAGTAACTCTCTTACGCTGAAAGGTTTTGTGACATAATCATCAGCCCCGACTTCAAGACCCAGCACCTTGTCAATCTCCTCGCCCTTTGCCGTGAGCATGATAACGGGCAGCGTACTGTATTCCGGATCATTTCGTATCAGCTTGCAGACTTCTATTCCCTGAATTCCGGGAAGCATAAGATCTAGGATCATCAGATGGGGCTTCCGGATTCGCATCTCTTTCAGTGCTTCTTCTCCATTATACGCTTTTATGACGGCAAACCCGTCTTTTTCAAGATTGTAAGAAATCAGGTCGACAATGTCCCTTTCGTCATCGACAACTAGTATCTTTTCAAACGGAGTCATATTATCATTCCTGTGGATCTCGGGTTACTGGTGTGTTTAAACAGTCGTTTTTTCCTGGAAAGAAGGGAAAATGAGCAGAACTGTTGTCCCGGCACCGATTTGGCTTCTGATCTCTACTCTGCCTTTGTGTGCCGTCATAAGGTGTTTGACTATCGACAAACCTAAGCCGGTCCCCCCCAATTCTCTTGATCGTGCTTTATCGACCCGGTAGAAACGTTCTCCCAGTCGGGGTATCTCAGCTTTGGGAATGCCGATCCCGGTATCACCGATTTCAATATAAACATGCCCGTCTTTCGCGTCAAAGGCTTTTACTGAAACAGTTCCCGAATCTGGTGTAAATTTTACGGCATTATCGAGAACGTTTAACAATATCTGGTGCAGCCTGTCTCTGTCACCCCAAATTGAGGGAAGATCATCAGGTATTTCTTTTTTCACAATAAGTTTTTTCTCAGATGCTTTTCGCTCAATAACGATCAGGGCGTTTTCAATAACGCCGTTCAGAGAAACCGTTTCAAAAGAAAAACGTATTTCGCCCAGCTCGGCATTAGAGATTACCAGCAGATCGTCCACCAGGCGGTCAAGACGTTCCGCATGCTCGTGGATAGTGTGCAGGAAACTCTTTGCCGTTTCAATCTCTTCGATTGCGCCCCCCTCAAGGGTCTCGATAAATCCGAGTATGGCGGTCAACGGAGTTTTGATTTCATGAGTCACATTTGCGACGAAATCCGCACGCACCTTTTCCAGTTTTTTAAGACGTGTGACATCGTGCAGTACAATAATCGTTTTCCCTTCATTCTCCGGAAGCCCGAGAACAGGCGAGATAGTGACATCGAGAGCCCTTTGGTCTTCTTCCACGATGATTTCCTGTGAGACAGGTTCGCCGGTCTCCTTGAACCGGTCAAGGGCTTCCTGCATATCAATGTTTCTGAATGCCTCAAGGGTTGTTCTGCCGACAATGTCACGGAAACGAGTCGAGAACATTTTTTTAGAGGCATCATTTATCGCTTCTATCCGGTCGTTGGCATCAAGCAGAAGTATGCCGTCTTCCATACTGGCGAGAAGAGATTCCAGTTTCCCCTTTTCTTCATCGGCAAACTGGATTTTTTCAGTAAGCCGCATCACCATGTAATTAATATTTCGCGCCAGTCGACCCGTCTCATCACTTGAATGTATCATGAGACTTCCCGGATCTTCTCCCTCGAGAAGCCGCTCGGTGAACTGTTCCATCTCGTGAATGGGTGATGTTAATCTGGATGTAAACACAAAGGCTATCAGGAATGACAAAATCCCGACAATCAGAAACGATTCAAAAATCAGGAGATTTATCTCCTGTATATAATGCTTCACCTCGGTAAGAGGGCGCGCCAGTCGTATATATCCTTGTATCGTGGAACCCTCTTCGATCGGCAGTGCGACATAGAGCGTGTCTATTCCCAGTGTCGCGCTGAAACGTATCGATTTGCCCGCACCCTTTACCCGTGCCTCCTGGACCTCGGGGCGATTCAGGTGATTGTCCATTTCCGAGGCTTTCCCGTCCGAATCGGCAAGAATACCGCCGTCCGAATCTATCAGGGTAACACGGGCATCAGATGTCTTTGATACGGTGTCAATCTCAGAGATGATCCTTGACAGGGAAGGAGTGGTGCTTATTATCCGGGCATACGACGTAAGCTCCGTATCTATCCGTTCCATCAGTTTGGACTTAATCTGCTTGGTGGCATAAAATCCGACCACCAGCATCGCAATAAGTGTGATGACGAGGTATGTCCCGAAGACCTTGTAAAATAAACTGTTTTTCATATGTTCACCGAATAATCTCACAGTGTACAATAGTCCGGTTATTGTTCGGAATCACCAACAGGCTCCCGATGTTTCACGCTTTCTCCTGTAACCATGTAGATAACCATTTTAACAATACTCTCCGCATGGTCTGAAATTCGTTCGAGACTTTTCGAGATCTGTGTAATCAGAAGGGCCCTGTGAATTGTTTTAGGGTCTTCCATCATGAACGTGAGAAGTTCCCTGAATATCTGCTCATTAAGATTGTCAACTTTCTCGTCTTTCTTTCGTACCGCATCAGCCAGTTCACAGTCCTCCCTGACCAGGGCGTCGAGGCTTTCCTTAACCATCTCCCGCGTAATATCAGCCATTCGTGGAAGGTCGATATATGGTTTCACCGGCGGGACCTTGTTCAGATCCAGTGCTCTGCGGGCAATGTTGACGGCCAAGTCTCCGATTCGTTCCAGGTGACCGTTCACCTTGATGGCAGTGGCAATAAACCGAAGATCTTTCGCGGCCGGTTGCCGTAATGCCAGAAGTCGAATGCATTGCTCCTCAATCTTCTCATCGAGCTCATCGATCTGCTCGTCCTTGTCAATAACACTGTGTGCCAGATTCGAATCTCTTTCCAGGAGGGATTGCATGGCGTATTGTATTGCCTGTTCAACAAGGGCTCCTTCGAAAAGCAGGTTTTCCTTGATGTTTTGTAACTCTTTTTCATATTGAATACTTGTGTGCGATTTTTCTGTCATATTCATTTCCTTTATCGTCTTTTAGCCGAATCTTCCGGTGATGTAATCTTCGGTTTGACTGACCTCGGGGTTCGTAAAAAGTTTTTCTGTCGGATTATACTCTATAAGTTTTCCAAGGTAAAAGAATCCCGTGTAATCCGAGATACGGGCAGCCTGTTGCA
>Ga0272444_10000307_pt1 | contig 54869 bp, 45 predicted proteins | sample SSMForm13_FD_201033 | JGI IMG/M metagenome (GOLD analysis project Ga0272444, IMG submission 201033) | Marine sediment archaeal communities from Little Sippewissett salt marsh, Falmouth, MA, United States - SSM-Form-13 | ecosystem: Environmental > Aquatic > Marine > Wetlands > Sediment ... | reverse complement strand
ACCCTTGTGAAAAATGCGGTTCTAAGAAGACCGAGAAGGTTTTCTCGACCTTTGCCGCAAAGGTCGGCGGATCTTCTTCGAGTGGGTCGAGTTGCCCGACTGGAACCTGTCCGCTCTCCTAGAGCGGATGACTGAAAAGGAACTAGATGAAGGTTCTTGTTATATTCAATCACCAGCCGTATGACGGAAGCGACATTGCCTGGAACGGTCTCAGGTTGTGCGGGCAGCTTCTTCAGGCGAAAGCGGAGTTGCGGGTATTCCTGATGAACGACTCCGTTGATTTGGCCCGCGATGTCTGCAAACCGCCTGATGGCTACTTCGACCTGGGGCAGATGCTCAAAGACCTGATCGCCAAGGGCGTGACGGTCAAGGTCTGCGGAACGTGCAACGCGAGATGTGGCCGCTACAGGAACGAACCTTATTTTTCGGGGGCGATAGAAGCAACCATGCCTGAACTGGCCGAATGGGTAACCCAGGCTGACAGAGTGATAACGCTATAGGGTGCATATGAGCACCATAGGTGTGACAGAAGACTTCTACAGGAAGATCAAGCCCCGCCTTCACAAGCGGATAGGCCGGGAACTGCGGCTTGCGGGCCGGGTCCTAGATTTGGGTTGTGGGTCTTGCGATCTGGTGAAGTATCTGGCGCGATCTTACGGCCAAGTCGTCACCGGAGTGGATGTCTCGGGAGGGAGCTTCCCAAGGCGACGGCAGACGAAGGAAGGAAGGCGATTCCGGTGTGTGCGCAAGAATGCCAGATATCTCGCTTTCCTAAAGGATGCGAGCGTGGATGCCGTAGTTTCGACGTTGGCATTCCATGAAATGTCTCATCCGCAAGCCATACTTGCCGAAGCGCACAGAGTGCTTCGCCCAGGTGGAGAGTTGCTGATTGTTGACTTCCCAAGAGGTTCCATTGCACAGGAGCTTTGGAACGAAGACTATTATACGCCCCAGAAGTTGACCCGGATGGTTGCCGACAGCGACTTCGCCGAAGTCCAAGCCAAATCCATCGAGCGAGGGCAGATCATGTGGATCAGGGGATATCGCCCAAGTGCCGAAGCGGGAACCCGGTCAAGCTTCAGTGAGTGCAAACAAAGGAGCAGATAGCATGAGCGGGAACCCCAGGACGATCGTGGTTGTGGGCGGAGTTGCGGGTGGTGCATCGTTTGCGGCACGCGCGAGAAGACTTGATGAGATGGCGAACATAATAATGCTAGAGCGGGGCGAGCACATCTCTTTCGCGAACTGCGGGCTGCCTTACTTCATCAGCGGGGAGATACGTAACCGGGACAAACTGCTGGTGCAGACCCCTGAGCGATTTGGCAAGCGGTTTCACGTTGATGTTCGCGTAGAGCACGAGGCACTGAGTATCGACCGGATCGCAAAAACCATCGAAGTCCGAGACCATAGGAACGATCGAATTTATACACAGCCCTACGACAAGCTCGTGCTCTCTCCCGGTGCGGAGCCGGTCCGGCCTCCGTTGCCGGGCATCGATAACCAGAGGGTGTTTTCCTTGAGGACCGTGGGCGATGCTCAGAGAATCCGCCAATACGTTGAGGAGCATGACCCGCGCGACGCAGTTGTGGTTGGGGGTGGGTTCATCGGCCTGGAAATGCTGGAGAACCTGACACACCTTGGACTCCGCGTTAGGCTTGTCGAGATGGCTGATCAGGTGATGCTTCCCCTCGATCCGGAGATGGCGGAATGGATCCACCAGCATTTGAGGCTCCGCGGTGTAGAGTTGATCTTGGGCCGTGCCGTGGAAGGCTTCAATGAGACTGCGGAAGGGCGGCTGAATGTGTCCATTTCCGGCGAGCAAAGTATCACCTGTGATATGGTGGTCTCGGCCATTGGTGTCAAGCCGGAAGCGAATCTGGCCCGAGATGCCGGTTTGGAGACCGGTGATTGCGGGGGGATCACTGTGGATGAGCATCTGCGGACCAGTGATCCAGACATCTACGCCCTGGGAGACGCGATAGAAACAAACAACGGCGTCCTTGGCGGGAAAGGCTTGGTTCCCCTGGCCGGGCTTGCCAACAAGCAGGGGCGCCTGGCTGCAGACAACATCTTCGGAAGGCTGGCCTCTTCCCCTGGAGTTCTTGGAACGAATATCGTGCGCGTGTTTCATCTTTCCGTTGCGTCCACTGGGGCCAATGGAAAGTCACTGAAGGCCAAGGCAGTGCCATATGAGAGGTCCTACACGCACCCAGCTTCTCACGCGGGTTACTATCCTGGAGCTGTTCCCATGGTGATAAAGCTCCTCTTTGCTCCAGATACCGGGAAGGTTCTTGGTGCCCAGATTGTCGGGATAGACGGCGTAGATAAGCGCATTGACGTCCTTGCGACCGCGATATATTCCGGGATGGACGTGAAACAGCTCACTCAGCTTGAGCTGGCCTATGCGCCGCAGTACGGAACAGGCAAGGATGCGGTGAACATTGCTGGCTATGCGGCCGCAAATATCGTGGCCGGTGATGTCAGTGTGTTTCATGCAGAGCAGCTCGATGAGCAAGTCCAGGCAGGAGGATTTCTTCTGGATGTGCGGACCGCGGGCGAGTTCCGCCGTGGGCACATTGAGGGCGCTACGAATATCCCGCTGGACAGTCTTCGCGACCAGATTCAGCAGTTGCCGATGGGCAAGACTATCCTGGTGTACTGCCTGACCGGTGTGCGAAGCTACTTTGCATGCAGGATCCTTGCGCAAAGAGGCTTCCAAGCAGTCAATCTCAGCGGAGGCTACATGGTTTACTGCGCGGCGTGCCCCTCGAAGTGTGAAGGCATTCCGGGATTACACCGTTGGGATAGAGCTTTGGCGCTGGAGACGTTCTGCTCAACGCCGGAAGAAAGAAAGATTGTAGCTAATGGGGGCTGACGATGCCCCAAAAAGGAGTAAGTACTATGCCGTGGGTGAACAAAGATATGTGCACGGGGTGTGGAATCTGCATCGAGCAATGTCCGGTTGAGGCAATTGAGCGACAAAGCGATGGGCTGGCGAATATTGATGAAGCCAAGTGCATACGCTGCGGTAAATGCCATGACGTGTGCCCAATGGAGGCGGTTCGCCATGACAGTGAGAGAATCCCTCAGGAAGTCGCCGCCAATCTGAAGTGGGTTCGGCGCTTGCTAGCGAACTTCGAAACGCCCTCGCAGCGTTCGGCGCTTGTGGGGCGGATGGAACGGTACTTCGGGAAAGAGAAGAAAGTAATCGAAAAAACCTTGGCGGTGCTGAGGACGACGGGGGATGACGCGGAACAAGTGCTGGACGAAGCCATCCGATCGGGTATCAAAGCATAGCGATGGCAGGTTGGCTGGATGCGGGAAGGCAGAATGAACAACAAAGAAAGAGAGATCGTCGTAATTAGTGGTAAGGGGGGTACTGGGAAAACCTCCATCGTGGCATCCTTTGCGGCATTGGCGGACAAAGCCGTCTTGGCCGACTGCGACGTGGATGCCGCTGATTTACACTTAGTGCTTGAACCGGAAATTGTCAAGCGAGAGGACTTCTCGGGCGGCTCACGAGCAAGGATAGACCAAGACAAGTGTGTTGCCTGCGGCAAATGCTTCGACTTGTGCCGCTACGAGGCGGTGAGATTTGACGGCCCCGGGAATGGCGCAGTGGATAAAACCTATAGAGTCGATCCCATTTCTTGCGAGGGCTGCGGAGTGTGCTCATGGTTCTGCCCTGCCGAAGCTATACGCTTCGGGCCGGTCGTCAATGGCCAGTGGTATGTCTCTGACACGCGACTGGGCCCGATGGTTCATGCCAAGCTCGGAGTTGCCGAGGAGAACTCCGGAAAACTGGTTAGCTTGGTAAGAGCCGAGGCCAGGAAGCTAGCCGACCAGAGACACCTCGACATAGTAATTGTGGATGGTTCGCCGGGGATTGGCTGTCCGGTCATTGCTTCACTGACCGGCGCTGACTTGGCAGTTGTCGTGACTGAGCCGACGTTGAGCGGCCTGCATGACTTGGAGCGTGTTGCCGAGTTGACGAACCACTTCGGCATCGAGACGCTCGTTTGCATCAACAAATTCGACTTAAACACCGAGATTGCTGCACGAATCGAAGCCCAATCCGAGCGGCGAAATCTGGAACTGGCCGGCAAACTGCGGTATGACCGTGCCGTGACAGAGGCCCAGATCCGTAAAATGTCCGTGGTCGAATACGCCACTGACGGAATAGCCGATGAAATACGCCAGGTTTGGGAGAAGGTTACAGAGAGGCTGTGAGATGAGCCATGTGAGGGAACGAGCAAAGCAAACGCCTAAAAAGGAGCAGGAAGCGGCCAGGCGAGAGGAGGATCTGGTGCTTCGCGCGCGGATGCAGGACATCAGGCGGAAGCTGCTGGTCCTGTCCGGAAAGGGCGGGGTGGGAAAAAGCACGGTAGCTGCCAATCTTGCCATATCAATGGCGCAAGCAAGCAAGAAGGTCGGTCTGCTTGACATCGACGTTCATGGCCCCAGCGTCCCTAAGATTTTGGGCATCGAGGGTTGCCAGATAGGTGTCCAAAACGATCACATGGTGCCAGTGGAGGTTGGCGAGAATCTTTCTGCAATGTCAATCGGATTGCTCCTGGAGAACCCCGACGATCCGGTGATTTGGCGCGGGCCTCGCAAATACGGCGTGATCCGCCAGTTTCTCAAGGATGTCGACTGGGGGCGGATGGACTACCTTGTTGTTGATTCTCCCCCGGGTACGGGAGACGAGCCATTATCAGTGGCACAACTGGTCGTGCCCGGCGCAGAGGCGGTCATAGTGACAACACCGCAGGAACTCTCGATCGCGGATGTTCGTCGATGCATCCGTTTCTGCCAGGCTCTATCGCTGCCTATTGTTGGAATCATTGAGAACATGAGCGGTTTCCTTTGCCCGCATTGCGGCCAGAGAACCGACCTGTTCAAGGCCGGCGGCGGAAAGCAGCTCGCTGGGGAGTTGGGCCTCCCGCTTCTAGGGCAAGTACCAGTTGATCCCAATGTTGTGGTATCCGGAGACGCCGGTGTTCCATTCATCAACGGGTCGGCCAACTCGCCTGCCGGAATGGCGTTTGCGCAGATCACGCAGCGGATTCTGGAGGCTCACGGAGACACCCAATTAACCAGTACTGCTGAGAACTAAGTTTAGGAGAATCTTCGAATGAAGGTCGCAATCCCTCTTGCTGAAGGTCGACTGAGCATGCACTTCGGGCACTGTGAGCAGTTTGCCCTCGTGGAGGTGGATGAAGCCAACAAGAAGGCAGGCGCCATCGAGCTTATGGCGCCTCCCGCGCATGAACCGGGCGTGCTTCCACGATGGCTGAATGAACAAGGCGCAAAGGTCATAATCGCCTCTGGAATGGGAATGAGAGCACAACAGCTCTTTGCTCAAAATGGCATCGAAGTTGTCGTCGGCGCCCAAGCAGGTGAGCCCGCCCAACTTGTGGAAGCCTACCTTGACGGCACGCTGGAGTCCGGAGAGAACGTCTGCGACCACTGACGTGTGCTGGTAACGGACCCACCATGACGAATAAGGAGCCTCAAGGTGTTTGGTGATCTATCCGGTCGGCAGTGGCTTTGGCTTGGCTCTGCCGTATTGGCTGCAGCCTTGCTCCTGGTCGTTGGGGGGCTGCGCCAGGAAGGGGCAGATGTACCCCTGGCCGAGGTAGCCAATCTTGAGATGAGCATAGGGCAACTTGCGCCGCAACTGAATGTAACAGGCAAGGGCTTGGCACGCGAGTTGGGCTTGCCCTTGGACGCTGCCAAGGGCGTATCTGTCAAGACGTTGGGCATCACGCAGGAAGAACTTGATCATGCCTCCGAGCATCTACTAAGCCACCGTGAAACGACGCTGAAGTACTACGTATTCGCAGCTTTGGCTCTGCTCGGGTTGATCTACCTTGTCCGCTTGGGGCGTCCTGATGGATCGCCCATTACCCAACGAAAGAGCTGGTACCCACGCTGGCCCCACATTGCTGTTCTCACTTCGGCGGTGGCGGTTTGCGGCTTCGCTCTCGGCAAGTCGCCGAATCCAATGGAAAGTGTAGTCAAGGTCTTCAAGAGCTTTCTTGGATTGTATCCTTCGGTTTCCTCCAAGGTTTGGGCATTTGCGTTCTTCGCAGCCTTGGTTCTCATTGGGAACAAGCTGATCTGCGGCTGGGCTTGTCCGTTTGGCGCGATGCAGGAGCTCATCTATCACCTGCCGATCCTGAGAAAGCTCAAGAAGCGAAGAGTTCCATTTGTGGTTTCTAACACCATTCGAGCCGTTCTGTTTGTCGCAACGCTGCTTCTGCTGTTCGGAGTCGTGGGCAGGCAGAAGGGGTTTGTTATCTATCATTACATGAACCCGTTTAACCTGTTCGAATTTCACGTGGAATCCGTCTGGGTTGGCGCAACTATCGCGGTGGCGTTGGCGGTGTCGTTCATTTTCTATCGGCCGTTCTGCCAGTTCGTCTGTCCATTTGGCTTGGTGAGTTGGCTTCTTGAGCGAGTAAGCATCTTCCGCGTGAAGGTGGACCACGATCTCTGCACGGGTTGTGGCGCTTGCATGAGGGCCTGTCCCCTCGATGCTGCCAAGGACCGCGTTATCGGCAAGCTGTTTCCCGCCGATTGTTTCAGCTGTGGTCGTTGCCTCAATGTCTGCCCCGCCGACGCCATCCAGTACGGACTGGTCGCAATAAAGTCTGCTAATCGACCGAACGAGGATGCTGAAGATGGGAGAGATCGCCTGTGACAACTGCCGGCAACACCACCCGTGTAACTGTACTGGTGGAGAACACCGCCTCCGGTGGCCTGCTTGGCGAGCATGGCCTGGCCTACTGGATCGAATTTGGTCCCAGGCGAGTGCTTTTCGATACCGGCCAGGGCATGGCGATTCAGCACAACGCCCGAAGGCTTAAGGTTCCGCTTGCGACTACCGATGCCATTGTGCTCAGCCACGGTCACGGCGACCATACGGGCGGTCTTTCGACTGTGCTAAACATCGCTCAGCAGGCGAAGGTCTATGCGCATCCAGCCGCATTCGAGCCCAAGTACTCTTGCGGTTCGGACGGTACCAGCCATCGGGCGGGCGCGCCAGCTGAGACTGTCAGCGAGGTGAGACGACAGCCCGACATGCTCGTCGAGACCGTGGGGGCAACCGAGGTCTGTGAGGGGTTGTTCGCCACGGGGCAGGTCCCGCGTGATAGCGATTTCGAGGACACCGGCGGAAGGTTCTTCCTGGATGACCAATGTTGTGATCCCGACCTGCTGATTGACGATCAGTCGGTGTTCTTTGATTCACCGCAGGGCCTTGTGGTGCTCCTCGGCTGCGCCCATTCGGGAGTTATCAACACCCTGGAGCATATCCGCTGGCTTACGGGAGACCGACCCATCCACACAGTGATGGGGGGGATGCATCTTATAAACGCCGGGCGTAAGCGCATGGATAGGACTGTCACCGAGCTGCGCCGCCTGGACATTAAGCGCCTGATGCCGTGTCATTGCACAGGTTTCGCCGCAGTGGGCCGTCTTTGTTGCGAATTCGCCGATAGCTGCTCTTCCTGTCGGGCTGGGACTGTAATAGAGGCGGAGGTTCGCTGAGATGGGTCCATATGTTGAGAGCCTCCGGTCCCGCATCGGCTCGGAATGCATCATGCTTCCGGGGGTGCGGGCCATCATTCTGGACGATCAAGGCCAGGTCCTGCTTCAGCACAGGACCGACCTCGGCTGTTGGGGCTTGCCAGCAGGAGGGGTCGAGCTCGGGGAGACCGCCTCAGAGGCCCTCAGACGCGAAGTGCGGGAAGAGACCTCTCTGGAGGTCGTCCAGGCCGAGCCGATTGCGCTGTATTCTGGGCCAAGCCAGCATTTCAGGTATCCCAACGGAGATGAGATACAATGCTTTTCGGTGGGTTTCATTGTCCGCAAGTGGTCCGGAACGCCGATAGCGGATGGAATCGAGGGATCGGAGGTGCGGTTTTGGCCGCTGAACGCCTTACCGAAAGACATCGTGTCCCTGCATCGCAGAACAATAGAAGATTACGTGAAGTATGAAGGAAGTTTCCTGCTTTCAAACTAGTTCCCTATACAGAGAAAGGATTGCCAGATGCCAGCTTTACCCGACAGTGTTCGTCAGGCGTGGGAAGATCGCAACGGTCCAGTCGTTCTTGCTACAGTTGACGCTGAGGGCCTGCCCAACATTATATATGCAGGTTGTGTGGGCCTGTTTGGTGACGATCGGATGGTCGTTGCGGACAACTACTTTGACAAGACCCGCAAGAATCTGCTAAACGGTGGGAAGGGCTCGCTGTTGTTCATCACCAAGGGCGGAAAGGCCTACCAGATTAAGGGCGAACTTGAGTACCATACAGAAGGCGAAATCTTCGATGACATGAAGACTTGGAATCCCGCCAAGCACCCGGGACATGGTGCCGCGGTGGTCAAGGTCGAACAAGTTTACTCCGGGGCAGAGAAAATCTGTTGACCTTTTCGGCGAAGATGAGTCGCGTGGCAGTCTGATCGGTCCCGAGCAGGGGGATAGCTTCCGGGATTGTCGAGAACTCCACCCGCAGATAAAGACAGAGACGGAATGAAACTTATTGAACTGCTCGACCGAATGGATCGCAGGATAGCTGCACCGTTGGCGGCATATCCGGCGATAAAGCTGACCGGCTCGACGATCCGCCAGAACGAGTTCAACCCGGAGCTTCAGGCTCGGTCCCTGTGCAAGCTGGTAGAGCGGACCCGACCCGATATCGTTTTCACCATGATGGACCTGTCGATAGAGGCGGGCGCTCTAGGGCTGCCCGTGCGATACCCGCTGGAGGAGTCGGCGACGGTCGAGTGGCATCCGGTCAAGACCGTTGCCGATCTGGACCAATACAGAGTTATAGACCCGCTCTACGATGGGCGAGTGTGGGTCTTTCTCGAGACTGTCCGTCAGCTTAGGGCGAAGCTGGACACTCTGGTTGGTGCCTACGTGATCGGGTCGTTCACTCTTGCCGGTCTGATGATGGGCGCCAACGACATCGCCTTGGCGACCATCGACGCTCCGGATGTGGTCCACGCAACTGTGAACTTCTGCGAGCGTGTGGTAATAGATTACGCAAAGGCCCTCCAGCGAGCAGGCGGGCAGGTCATATGTATATTGGACCCTACTGCGTTTTTCCTTTCTCCCGAAGCTTACTGGGAATTCGCGGGGGCCAGCATGCGGAACGTCGTTCGCCATATCGATGGGGGCGCGACCGTCTTGCACATTTGCGGAAACACGACGCACCTGATTCCGCAGATGTGCAGGACCGGTGTCGAAGGGCTTAGCCTCGACACGGCGGTTGATATGGCCCAAGCTGCCGAGCTCGCTACCGAAGATATGGTTCTGATGGGCAACATAGACCCGGTCACGACGATGCTCAATGGTGATGCCGAGATGGTTCGCAATGATACGCGTCAACTTATGGAGAAGATGTCTGGATATAAGAATTTTGTTGTTTCGACCGGCTGTGACCTCCCTGCCGAGACGCCCATTGAGAACATCGTCGCGCTTATACAGACTGTGAAGGAAGAAAGCTGAGGTTCCCCTGACGAGTCGGGCTTGGGCTCTCGCGTAGAGGCGATTGAGATTGAACGATGCCTACCTATGACTATGAATGTGACAAGTGCTGCCACCGGTTTGAGCACTTCCAACAGATGTCGGATTCCCCGCTGAAAACGTGCCCCAAGTGCGGAGGCGCCGTCCATCGCTTGATCGGAACCGGAGCTGCCGTGATCTTCAGAGGGTCCGGCTTCTACGCAACCGACTACAGTAATTCCAAACCAAGCTGCGGGCGAGACAGGCCTTGCTGTGGAAGAGACACGCCTTGCGGCAAGCAACCTTCAGAAGATAGCGGCAAGTGAGGCGAATGCAGTGAGCTACATATTCGGTCCAGTACCGTCTCGCAGGCTGGGGCGATCCCTTGGTGTGGACCTCGTCCCGTTCAAGACATGCACCTACGACTGCATCTATTGTCAACTCGGACGAACGACTGACAAGACGGTCGAAAGGCGAAAGTGGGCGCCACTGGCCGAGGTGCTTGCCGAACTGAAACAGAAGCTTGCCTCCAGGCCCGATTATATCACCCTAAGCGGGTCGGGGGAGCCGACGCTGTATTCGCAGACGAGCGAGTTGATTGATGGCATCAAGGCCATAACGGATGTTCCCGTGGCCGTGCTCACGAATGGCTCGCTCCTCTGGCAGCCGGAAGTGCGGGCACAGCTTGCACGCGCGGATCTGGTCGTGCCCTCGCTTGACGCGGGAAGTGAAGCAGTCTTCCGAGCCGTCAATCGACCGCACCCCGATATCTCGTTCGAGCAGATGCTGGAAGGCCTCAAAGAGTTTCGTAAGGAATACAAGGGGCAGTACTGGCTGGAGATATTCCTTCTGGCGGGCTACAACGCGATGGCTGCCGAAGTTGACAAGCTGGCCGAACTTGTCAGGCAAATCAAGCCTGACCGAGTCCAGTTGAACACTGCCACGCGCCCAACGGCAGAGGATTACGCCGTTATGGTGGACCGACAGACGATGGAAGACCTTGCGGCCAGGTTCGATCCCCCCGCCGAAGTCATCGCCGACTACAGCGGAGTCCATCGCCAGGCGGACTTCCAGGCTGGCAGAGAAAGCGTCCTGGAGATGCTGCGGAGGCGACCGTGCTCCGTCCAAGACATCGCTAATGGCCTTGGGATGCACAGGAACGAGGTCGTCAAGTACGTCGAAGACCTCAATGAACAAGGCATGGTGGAAACGAGCACGGTCGGCGGAAAAATGTACTATAAGGCGAAGCCATAGAGGCCACCCCCACGTGCCGGGCGCACAGGTTCGGGATGCTGTTTCCTTCCACCAAAGGCCTTGACTTGTCAGGCCGATAAGGTAAAGTAATCATGCCCGCCTTGGCGGGCTTCGCTATTCCCCGATAGCTCAATTGGTAGAGCGAGCGGCTGTTAACCGCTAGGTTCTTGGTTCGAGTCCAAGTCGGGGAGCTTAAATTTTAACGGGGTATTTCCCCGACCTAACAGTTAACGGAAAGCCCCGGAGCGAAAGCCACCGGGGCTTTTTCGTAACTTATTGGAAACAAAGGATTATGGCCAGTTTCGAACCACAACCAGATTCTCTGTTTCGCAAGAGACCAACTGGGGTCCAAGAGCAACCATCATGGTTGCTTTCGGCAGTGCGAAAATCTGGCCGCGAACTCTCGGACTCTCTCGTGAACAGGTTGAAACGGGTTAACAGCCAGGTTGCTTTCGGACCCCGCAGCGATTTCGAACTCTTTGGCGAACGAGGCCCGGCATGAACCCATCGCAGCCCACCGATGCGCCTCGCGCCCTGATCTTGGCCGGCCCCAACGGCTCAGGCAAGACCACCTTTGCCACGGAATTTCTGACGGCCGAAGGTCACTGCCCGACATTCCTCAATGCCGACCTGATCGCCGCTGGTCTGTCACCATTTGCGCCAGAAAAGGCCAACATCGCTGCCATGCGACTGATGGCCGAACGTATTCGTGAGTGCGTCGAGCAACGGCTGGATTTCTCGGTCGAATCGACGCTGGCCGGTCGAATCTACGCCAACCTGATCCGCGAATGGAAACAGGTCGGCTATGTCGTGAAGATCGTTTTCCTGCGGCTGGATTCTCCCGCAATGGCCGTCGCCCGCGTTCAACATCGTGTGCGTATGGGCGGGCACAACATCCCTGAGCCGGTCATCAGGCGGCGATTTGAACAGGGCTGGTCGAACTTTCAGAACACGTACAAGGCACTGGTGGATAGCTGGCAGGTCTACGATGCAACCAAGACGCCGCCGGTGCTTATCGACGAAGGAGGCCAGGCATGATGAATTGGTCCGACAAGAACAAAGACATGGCGGGCACGCAGGCGGCAATGCTTCGCGCCACGCGCAAGGCGATCAGCGAAGCCAAGCTGCGCGGCGAACTCGTCCCCCAATGGCGCGACGGCAAGGTCGTATGGGTGCGTCCGGAAGAGGTCGAATTGCCCCCGGAGCAACAGGATCAAACCACGCCACCCACACGTTGATCAATCCGTGAGCAAGTCGCCGCCAATCCGCTACGCCATCTATACTCGCCAGTCGAAACAGGGGCTTGCGGATTTCTCCTCTTGCCAGGCCCAGTTCCACACCTGCCAGGAATACGCCAAGCAATCCGGGGGACCCTCCCTCTACTGGACCGGCCAACACTTCGAAGATGAAGGCTACTCGGGCTCGACACTGGATCGACCGGGGATGCGGAGGCTTCGCAAGATCATCGACCTCGGCGCACTCGACCGAGTTTATGCCGTCGCTTTCGACCGCATCACACGCAACATGCACGATGCGGTTGTGCTGCTTGATGAATTTGAGAAGGCTGGCGTCGAGTTGTGTCTCGTTCATCAGCCGGAACTGACCTCAGCCCCGCAGAACCGATTTCTCCGCTACATGCTGGCGGCCTTCGCCGAGTTTGAGCGGGAGATGATCGCCTCGCGTATCGCCGAGACTCGTGCCTACCTGAAAAAGCACGGCCGACGTCTTGCGGGCAAAGTGCCCTACGGCTACGACGCCGACCCTATCACCAAGCAACTCGTGAAGAGCAGTTCCGAATCCCGTCGCGTTCGAGCCATCTTCCGACGTGCTGCCAAGGGCCAAACTCCCAGCGAAATCACCAAACGAATCGATCACCTCGGCTGGCGAACAAAGCAATGGACCTCAAGACCGACCGGTGAAATCGCGGGCGGCGGACGATGGACGGCCCGACAGGTAATCAGCCTGCTGCGGAATCCGGTCTACCTCGGGCAATTCGCTGACGGCGACTCCACACGCCCCGGCTGCCACGAAGCCATCGTAACACCGGAATTGTTCGATGCTGCAAACCAGCAATTGGACAGCCGTAGAAGCGCGGGCGCGTCCACGCGACACGCGCGTGACTTTCCGTTGCGGGGTAAAATCATCTGCCCCCAGTGCAAACGTCCGCTGTCCAGCTACGTCATCACCAAGAATCAAGGTCCGCAGACCCAACGCATCCTTCGATACTACCGGTGCCGATCAACCGCCGGTGGCAGGCCTCCATGCAAAGGGGTATCTTACCCTGCGTGGGAAATCGAAAACTTCGTGCGGCAGCAACTGAGCGACGAAAAGACGTGGGCGGAACTGACGGCGTCGGCCCCCTCGACGGCTTCGTTCACATCCATGGCCACCCTCTGGCAATCACTCGACGAGCTTTCGCAGATGCAGATACTGCCCCAGATAGTCGAACGCATCGAATTTCGCCGCAAGAATACAGTACTTCAAATCACGTTCGCTAGCCGCTTACGCGACACAATAATATCTTGTAAATAAAACTGTTACATGGTGGCCATGTAAACCATTAGGTTGGCGAGAAGTCAGGGGCAATTTGAGCCAGAATCAATCCGACGGAATTTGCCGTCGGCCACAGTTAACGGAAACGCCCGGTCAGGCAACTGGCCGGGTGTCTTTCTAAAAGAACATATCCCGTTGCTGTCAAAGGGTTACGGCGTTTCCGCCAGCTACACCGGCGCTCTCTATTCCGCAGGCGAGATTTTGGGGTCCAAGAGCAACCATGACGGTTGCTCCCGTTGGCCGAAAATCCGGCCGCGAGCCACGTCCTGAGCGCAGTCGAAGGATCTCGGACTCCTTGCCCGCCGAAGCCTCGGCGAAGGCGGGTCTCGTGAACAGACCGAGCCGGGTTAACAGCCGGGTTGCTTCCGGAACCAGCAGCGTTTTCGTACTCGTGGACCGGGCGCAAAGAAACAGGCGGCCGGCCGAAGCCGACCGCCTGCTCAAAACTCTTGTATTGCGATGTCACGCTATGCCCTGCGACGGCGGGTCAATGCTAGGCTTCCCAGTGCCAGCAGGCTTAATGTGGCGGGTTCAGGAATTTCAAACACTTCGTATAACTCGTACGTCTCGTCAAATTCGTCGACAATGGTCAGCCAAATCTCCAGTTCATCGGTGTAGTCACTCGGCAACACTACCTGAAAAAGATCGAACGACGAACTGTAGTATTCCGGTTTAAATTCGAACTCAGCAGTCAAAGTCGTGCTGAGGTAGGCTTCATATGTACCGTCAAGGTTTTGGTAGTCATAGTTATCCTCGTCCGCTGTCCAGCCGGGAAGAACCTGATTCTGATAGACGAGAAAATGCGTGTCGTACTCATCTATCACCACGTCATTTTGCACCGAACTTGGCGGAAGAGCAAACTTGGTAGGAGGGTCTGTCGTTGCGGTGTTTCTATTCTCTCTGGGTCTGGGTGTTTCATCCTCTCCGTCGTCATCCTGGTCATGGTCGACTCCTTTGGTTTTGGTTTTCACCTCTCCGCCCACATACTTGGTCTTTTTAGAGCCCGGCATTTCCAGCGTGAACTTCGTCGGCATAGTGTCCTCGAGGTATGTGCCTACAACATCAAGGGTCGGCGGATCGGTCCTGGATCCCCGCCTGAGCCTCACAGTCTGGGCCTGGGCCACGCCGGACATCATCCCCAGAAACGCGCACATCGCGCACCTCAACCAAAAGATTCTTCCAGGCATTTTCATGCCCTCCTTTTTGATTAGGCCCTTCGACCCAGAGCATCCGCCGGCTCAGGCGGATTTCCATTACCCCTAGGCTAGAGAGACCTAGACGTTGATATGCTCCACAATCTACCCTCCCCCCGGGGAATCCGTCAAGTTAAATCTGGATCAAGACATCCGTCGAGATGGCCCATCGTGCCCATCTGGCCCAGACAGCCCAGATGGCACATAATCGGCCTCCCCGTCGGTTAACAGCCGGGTTGCTTTCGGAACTAGCAGCGTTTTCGTACTCGTGGACCGGACGCAAAGAAACAGGTGGCCGACCGAAGCCCACCGCCTGTCTGTCCTTGGTTGTATCGGCGAGTGGCTTACCGCCTGCGATCCGACTCATTCACGCCGTGAACGATGCGACGGGCGATGCCTTCGACCAGTTCACTCTGCTTACTAGTAAGCCACAGGTCTTCCCGCACCAGTTGATCGACCAATAGGTCAACCCCAGATGATGCCGCAGGCCCAGAGCACGCCGAGGACAACGAGTGTTGCTCCGACCACTTGGTAGAAACGGTGAACCCTTTCACCCCACAACAGGCGTGATCGGGCCACCAGAAGCCGATAGACAACGAAACCGCTTCGAATTGTTGCGCTCACCAACAGGAAAACGCCCACAAGGGCCATTAGTATACCCCAAAGAATCTCCATCGCGTCACTCCTACTGACCAGATGATTGGTGCCCGAGATGCTTCCCTGTGGCCGCCAACTACTCATGTTAAGGGCTATACAGAGTAGCCCCTTGCCGACGATGTAGCTTACTGATCACCACCCGTCGCCTCGTGCGTCTTACGCTCCTCGTTCATCTGGGCCCACATCGATCAAGCTTCTTTTTCGGTCATCTCGCCTTTGGCGACGACGGCCTTAAGCCTCTCGCCTACCTCTGGCTTCTCGAAGCTCCGATGGAAGTCGCTTGCGATGCCCTCACGGTTCGGGGTCTGTGAACTCCGCCTTGTGCTCGTCCCACCACTTCAGCCATCGGCGAGCGTCCTGGTCGGCCCGACGCCAGCCCACCACTTCCAGGTCACCAGCCGGATCCTCGCCAGTCAGTTGGTAGAGAGATTCGACGATGAACTGCTTGACGCGGGTCTGCTCAACTGACAGACCCTCGATCAGGATCGGCACGGCCATCTCCTTGTCCGCTCTACCGAGCGCTGTGGCGGCGCCCCTCGCCACGTTGTACTTCTGCCCGCGCCCGCCTTCCATCAGGGCAGATCTCAGAAACTCGGTTCCCTTTGCATCACCGATACAATGCAGGGCCAGTCCAGCGTGTGCGCTGATGGAGTCTCTATTGTTGGGCCAAGGATAGGCTTTCTGATCGTCAAGAAGGTCAACCAGCTGGTCTGCCACGGCATTGTTGCCTGATCTGGCAACTAACTCAAGCGCGTTGACACGAGCGGGGAACTGTGCTTGGCGATCCTCTGCTATATCGAGTAGCTGCTTCGACGCGGACGCGTCGCCGATCCCCGCCAGCTTCCTCAAGGCGAACAGCCGGATTGCTTCATCCGAGTCACTGCAGGCCTCGGCAAGGAGCTTCGTCGACGCAGCGCTTGGGCGTGCGGCTAGACTGGCCAGCGCGCACGCGCGCATTGCAGAATCCTCACTGTGCCTAGCTTGGACAAGTTGCTTCTCGGCCAAGTCGCCACCTATCGCCAACAGCGCCCACAGGTACGACATCTTCAGATGGGCTCTGTCCGTCTTGGCGATGGCGTTGCTGAGCACGACAGCCGATGCGGGATCCCTGATCTGCCCGAGTGCCTCAGCCGCAGAGGTGCTTACGAAGTCGTTGTCGTCCGACAGGAGTTCCGCCAGCGGCGCTGTTGCCTTGGCCGACTTCAACCGTCCTAGGGCCCACGCAGCATAGTACCTCACTTCATCGGCCGGAGACCCAAGAGAACGGATGAGCTGCACCTCGGCGGTCTTAGCGCCCAGCCGGCCCAGGGCTTCAGCGGCTATCCCCGCCACGCGTGGATCGCTGTCGCCCAGAAGAGCGACAAGCTCGTCGGTAACGCCCTTGTCGCCCTTCGCCGCAAGGGCGCGGACGGCGTAGAAGCGCACGTACCAGCGATCGTCAACCAGAGCCTCCACGAGCTGCTGGCTGGACGCCACGGGCGTCAGACCGACGATCTCTCTAACCTGGTACTCATAGAAGGGGTGTCGCGCGATCTCGGCGCGACACTTGGCTATGTGGTCGTCGTCGCTATCGACAATGTTGTCAGGCAGCCGCCGGCTGGCCAGCTCCCTGCCGAAAGGATCGCAGATCCTGATGCTTCCGCCGACGTCGCCGGTCCTATCGAAAGTTATCTCGTAGCTGCTGCCTTGATACTCGAACTTCAGCAGTATCTGGCTGCCCATCGCGGTCTGCGTGATCGGGATGGGGCTGTCCTGTGACCGGTCGGTCGCCTCGATGACGTGAAGGAACACGTCTCCGGTTTTGGGCTCTACGGCGACGATGTCTGTGCGCCAGTCGGAGTTGCGGGCGTAGGGGTTCTCGGAGGCGGACTTGTTCGGCCTGACCTCCCTGCGGCGCTGGGCCGGCAGCAGCGTAGTCACAAACAGCCTCCCGCCCAGCTTGACGGAGAAGAAGGCATAGTTGACTCGCCCATCCTGCCAGTTCAGCTCAATCACGTGTTGACCCTTGGGAATGTTGCGAGCCAAGACGGTTTCTACAACGGGGTCTTCTACTTCGCGGTGTTGGTCGATCTGGCCGTGCTGCTCGCCGTCATCCAGTGCCCACGCCACCTTGCCGAACTTCGGGCCGGTCGCGTGGACAAGCCCCACCTCGACACCGTCCCACTGCGTCCGGAACCTGAGCGTTGTCTTGGTATGCTCGCCTTCCTCGGTCTGCGGCACGTCGAAACCGACGGTTCTCTCCCACCCGCGCGTGCCTTTGGGCTGAACTGCGTCAATCGCATCCACGACGAAGGCGTTGCCACCCTCGATGGCCCGGGGCTTGCCCCTCGTGTGAAGCACCCATCGCTTCTCTAACTCAGGCCTGGTGCTGTCCATGCGGTCGCAAATCAGGATGAGCCCGGGTTTGATGTAAAGAAACTGGCGAGTGAAGCGTTTCAGCTTTGCCGGATTGTAGCTCTGCGTAGCGTCCCCAACGGCGTAAGTGTAAAGCTCGGACTGCTCGTACGCGGCGATCCTGCCCCGCGCACGGATGTTCATCTTACCGATGTCTTCGGTCCAGTAGGACTGGCCGCCGTCATTGATCTGGGAGGCCTTCAGGTCCGCAGCCTTACCTTGCCACAGCGATTCGGGCCAGAGCCCGCCGCACGTCCCGGTGACCATGATGGTCTCGTCGGGGTCTTTGACAAGGATGGAGTTGGCGTCGGAGGTGAGGACTCCGCTGGACGATTCTGCCGTCACGAGCCTGCCTTTGTGGTAGACGAGGAAGGTATTGTCGTTGAGATGCGGCGGCTCACCCCGGAAATTCGGCCCGCTGTGAAGCCTCGCAAATACCGCGTCGTCGCGCCAGGAGCTTCGCATGCAGGCGATCCCTAGGCCCTCGAAGAGCGCGGAGGTGGGCAGCGATTCTGGCGCCACTTCCGCAACTTGGGGATCATAATAGAGTATCCGTCGCCACATGTCCCCCGGCCAGTAACCGACGGGCGGGCTGTGCTCCTTGTATCCCCCGAGTCCCTTGATCGCAGCGACCCAAGCACGACCGAGGGCCCCCAGGTCGCCCGGCTCTGGGTCACCAACGTCTCTAGCCGAGACCCACCCCGGATTGTGAAGCACCCACTGGCAAAGGCCGTCTCTCGCGCGCGACGCCAAAATGTAATCCGCCGGCCTGCCGAGATGATCGTGCCCCCAGGAGTTCGTCATCGACGCGCATTGGTGCTCAAGAGGATATGTGTTATGCAGCGGCTGAAGGATCGAGCCGACCAGGAACGAATCCGCGAAACAGTTCTGGCCAGTTGCCACGCGCCATTTCTCAAAGAATCTCGGCCCGCGCTCGAAGAAGCACGCGCAGTGAAAGCTGGTGTTCTTTCCGCCCCGGCGATAGGCGACGGCATTGTAAACCTGCCTGGCCTCGCTCAGGAACCCGGAAAGCGACTCAAGGCGTCCGGCAAGTTCTCCGGGCCGGGCAAGGGAGACGTCGTCTCCGAAGATCCGCAACATATCGCTACGATTATCAAAAGACGGCATGTAGCGATTGACTGTCGAGCCCAGCCAGTGCGTACCGTCCGGGGCCATGAGCCGCCGGTGCTTGAAGAGGATGTCATTGGCCAGCTTCCTGGCGACGGCTGGCTCCAGGGCCTCATGGAATGCGTCGTAGTCACTGGCGGCGTATTGCAGATAGCGGCTTTCGCCCGTCAGTTGATACAGCAGACCCGGTGCAATCGGCTCGGCGTCCAGGAAGATGGCACGGTCCGCGCTTGCCTTGAGAATGGCGTACTCCCGCGCGTGGGTGGTAAGACACTTTCTGCGGAGCCCGGCCAGGTCGTCCTTGCGGAAAAGGATTCGCGGATGGGTGGGCACGACGAGCGTCTTTTCGCCCTGCGGGGCGGCTTGTAGAACGGCACAGGTGGCCATGGCAACGGTGACCGCGAAGGCGCGTGTCCAAGACTCCGCATGTCCCATGATTGGTCCTCCTTCCGACGGCAGAGATGGCGACACGATTCTATAATATGGCCAGCGACGCTTCGGGACACAAGCTATTTGACGGCAGTGGAGAGACGGCCGACACCGAAGACTGCGCCGTCGATTCACTGACCGACCTCGGGATGGAGTTCGAGGACATCGACGATCTGTCCGCGACTTGGACTGGAGCCAAGAACCCAGCGGTTAACAGCCGCTCGCTCCACCAATTGAGCTATCGGGGAAGGTATTCAACTATCCTCGCGCCCGGGCCTGCTGCTGAAGCTGAATGCCCGTTCGGTCCATGAACTGCCTCAGACCGGGGTTGTGCTTCAGCGTGGTCCATGCATGCTCGGCCACAGTCGTGCTGGAGATTATACCCAAGACCATCAGAACCATGGCTGCATAATGGCAAAACCTATCGTAGGACATCTTCCACCTCCTTCCCGTGTTGCTCACGCACGGGGGCTGGTTCGAGAAGTCAGGCCCTACGCCGCCGCCGGATCAGCGCCACGCCGCCGAGTGCCAGCAGGCCCAGCGTGGCCGGCTCGGGTGTGATTACGAAGGCCAGGTCCGGACCCGGAAAGAACTCATACGGATCGCCGCTGATCGATCCCTCGGGGTTGACGATCTGGTACCATTCGCCCCAGCGATCGTAGACGGCGTTGGACTCGTATCCGCCCATCAGCGAGCTGATGTGCCAGCCAATGGCTGGGGAAGGATCACCCGACTGCCACATGGCCGATGGATCGATGTCCACGCTGATAGACAACCAGTAGACATGGTCTTCCTGTTGGTAGAACGGATTCAGAATGTCCTCAATATTGCATTGATAGATGTTGTAATGGTTCGGATTGGCCGCCGTACCCCATGTGTAGAGGTCTTCGGGGATAAAAAACCGCCCGGCACCTGTGTCGTACGATCGGGTCGAAAAGTCTTCGGGCAGAAAACTGCTCTCCCACCGCACAGCTCCAGGCACGGACCAACCGTCTTCGGGGGGCCCCGAGTAGGGGTTGAACATCGCGTCATCGTGGATACGGATTGTAATGCTTTCGATGTCGGCCACCACGTCATCCTTCCAGGAGTACCAGAAGTGAATGTCGCTGACGGGGCCAGACTCCGAGCATCGCCAGTCGTCGGCCAGCGGAATGTTGCCCATGCCATGGCCTTGGGGCTTAAAGTAGAATCCGCAGTCCCAACTGCCATTGGGCAATTGTGGGCTGCTCATCTTGCAGGGATCGCCCGGATCCCAGTCGGCCGATGCCACCGTGACCAAAGACATACACACCACCGCCGCGCAGACACCACGGCACAACCAAGAGGATTTTCCGGACACTTTCATACCCTCCTTTCTGGGGTACCCGTTGCCACCCGCAAGGGACCTCCGCTGGCTCAAGCGGAATTCCATTGCCCTTAAGCGGGACAGGCCCGGGCGTTGATATTGATATGGCCCATAATCTACCCTCCCTCCGGGGAATCCGTCAAGTTAAATCTGGATCAAGACATCCGTCGAGATGGCCCATCGTGCCCATCTGGCCCAGACAGCCCAGATGGCACATAATCGGCCTCCCCGTCGGTTAATAGCCGGGTTGCTTTCGGTGCCAGCAGTGTTTTCGAACTCGTGGGGGATCGAGGGTCTACGGCAGGCCTCTACTCGGGCGCATCTTCTCCTGCTTCTGATGCACCGTCCCACCCACGAAGTACGCCGCCGCCAGTCTGCACGGCCTCGGCGATGAGATTGCACATCTCCATGAGGAACTTCACATCGTCAGTGGCCGTTGCCGACCGCGATGTATCGTCATCTGCCCTTCGCAGGACGACCGCCCAGACCTCGTTGCTAGGAGTGGGAGCCGCCACGCCATACTGCGCCAGCACATCGTCCTTCCGGGCAATTCCCGAGCCTGGACCACGTCGTGACGAAGCAGCAATCCATTCCTTCAGCCGCTCCTCCTTGATCCGCTTCCGCGCGAGATCACGAAGTTTGGCTTCGATCTCCTGCCGAATTCGTGCGATCACCATGGCTCGCTCCTCACTGTCCTCTGGGGGAGAACTCGGCTGCCAGGCGACCGGTTCAGAGAGGAACTTATAGAGTGCGTTGAGCAGGTGTGTCCAAAGGTCCGCAACAGGCATGAGCGTGTCGTACCCATCCATGTTTGGGAATAGACCGAGGCGGCGTGTGAGTGCCTTCACTCTTGTCCAGTGCTCGGACCGCACGATGGCCGTTTCTCGCGATTGGAAGGATTCGGTTGCATTCTCCACTGCCAAGACGAGATTGGCCACATGGTAGAAGGGCCGATACGTCACGGGCCGAGGCGGCGTAACCATGCTCCCAACCACCGATATCAGACGGCGGAGCTCGCCGATCGTGAGTTTCGTGTCACCGCGTGCAGCCGGGTCGAGCCGTGTTTGGATGTCTGCCAGAAAGACGATTCTGTCGGTAGTGAGCCGTTGCAGGGCGACTTCCGCCTCGCGCCCAAGCGCCTTGCCGACCGCATGTATCGCGTTCTCGAACGATCCCACCACATGATCCTTTCTGGCAGCCCGGCCGATCAGATTGTCTGCCTTGACCTCGTCGAAGTGGGTAAATGCAACAATCAACTTGGATTCGTGGCCGCTCGCCACAACCGTTTTAAGAACTGTGCAAGGGGCGGCTTGCATCGGTTGGGCCGCACTATCAACGAGCACGATAGCATCCACAAGTCTGAATCGGCGGGTGACTTCGGTAGAAAGGCTCGATGAACTATCTGCTGTGTGGCCTATTCCTTGGCCGTCAAGAAGTACCAGCTTGGGCTGGCCGCCCTCATGCCAACTTGGCGCGAACGGCCCAGCCACGCGGATTCCATCGACTACTGGGGTCAGCAACCGACCGAAACTCGGCGCGTAGTTGCTCGAGAAGCGATTGACCGTGGAGAGAAAACCCGCTCGCCTGTCACTCGTCTCGGTGAACGTCCATTTGATCGGCCAGTTATCTCTTCCTCGCTCGATCTCCCCAGCCTCAAGCTGATCGAACCGGCTTTCCACGTCCTCGAAGACCGCGTCGACCAGGTAGTGGAAATGTTCGCTGTCCGAAAGCGAATCTTCGACAAATTCTTGGAGGACCTCCTGCTCCTCCCGTGACGCCTTGTTCAGATCGACTCCTAGATCCTTTGCGTAGACGGCTCGTTGGGTCTTGGACGCTTCCGCGAGATCACGAATACGCCTCAACTGATCCTCGAGCGCGTCGAGCAGTTTCTTCCTCTGGTCCTTGGGAATGGCGGGGGCAGAGGTCTCCTCTGGTTCGTCATCGTCATCCTCATTAACATCTGCACTCTCGGCTGCGGCCCTGAGTGACAGGAGGTCGCCAAGGATGTACTTGAGGCGAAAGCGCATGTCATTGTGTTCTTGGAATCGCCGAATTACATCCCGCTCGGGCGCGTCTTCCATCGCGCTGACAACGGCGGCTTGTAAGCACTCAGCGATGTACTGACGGACCTGCTCTCGAGGCGTAAACGTGACGACCGCATGGAACTCTCCGGTTCGCAGCACTACTTCCATATCCGCAGTCGTCGCCTTCGCGGCCGATGTCAAGGGGAAGCGTTCGCGCAGCGGGTCCGTTCCCAGCAACTGCCTGACTAGAGTCGTCTTTCCGGCACCGGTTGTCCCAACAAACAGCGCCCTTGCATACCCGTCGGCTGCGTCCCGGCCTCCGGGGAGTGGGATTACATCGTCTCGTATGGCCCACGGATCATGGGTTTCAGGTTGCATGGGCACGAAGAAGGCGGTAACGGCCTCTCGGTCAAACTTGACGGCCGCACGCTCGCGGCTAGTCGGATTGTGCATGCTGGGGTCGTCGATCAGCGCATTCACTTGATCCACGAGTTGCTGTGCTCGCTGCTGGTCCTTCGTCCCAAGCCCGCGCCGCACCCGCTTCGGCTTACCATCCGCCGTCTTGGCGACAGGGTGGTAGTAGATCACGCACCACCCAGCTCGCCCCTTGCTCAACGACGCCCTGCTTCGCTTGCTCATTGCCGACTCCTTTCCGGCCGTGATTGACCGCGAGTGTTGTTCCACGTTGTTCTGGAATAGCAGCATAGCACGGCTGCAACTTCTGTCAAACAAAAATGCGGAACAACGCAGAACAACGGCCGTTCGCCGGTTGCTGAAGTGAGCGTAAACGATGTATTGGCAGTTACTTACTCCGTCGGTCTGTGAGCACAAAAAATTCTTTGTTCCTGATCGTATGCCCGGTTAACAGCCCCGGTTGCTTTCGGAACCTACCGCCATTTCGAACCCGGCTTCGCACAAAGCTACGCCAAGGCAGGCTCGCGCCGGGTAATTGACTACTAACCCACCATTTTGACCTAGCCAGACAGCCCCTCGACTTCGCTCGGGACTAGGCGAGCCGGTCGCCAAGCGAAGGTGAGTTGTGGGCGCTTCCGCAAGGAGCCCGCAATGACCGCCATGCTGGACGCCCCGGCCGCTAGAGTTTCTGTTCGGCAAGATGCTTATACCAGACGTTCATATCTTCGAACTGACCGCCGATATTGGTGTTATTGATAAGCCGACCGGCGAAGTGGTAGCCCATTCGGGCGAAGGTGATGTTCATGCCGTAGGAGGGGGCGCGGGCGATGGTGTATGCTGTTGCGATTTCGCGATGGCGTATCTCCGCCTCCATGGTGTCGAGAAGAATGGTGGCCAGGCGTTGGCCTCGGTATTGAGGTAATGTGGCGAAGTCGGTCATCTCTGCATTGCAGGCATCAGTGTCCATCTCTGCCGAGGAGAGCGCGACCAGTGTGTCTTGCACCCAGATACCAAAGTAGATTATGTGCGAAGCCATCGTCTGCCGAATGTAGGAAGGATCTTCAATGGGAAAAGGATAGGTCTGGAAGACCTCCCCGTAGAGATCGGCTACAGTGTCTGCATCTGCCGGAGTGCACACACGCAGCGTTGCACTATCCGGTAGCTCCAGTTCTGTGGAGTCGGACTGCTTCTGGCGACAGGCTTCCAGGACTTGTTCATTCTTGGCAGTGGTTGTTGACACGCTTCGCCACTGGCTTAGCGGAAGGCTGAGCATCAGGGCAGATTCGCGCCCCTTGTAGAACCGGGGAACTTGTGCCTCGCACTTAAAGCCATGTCCTAGAAACGGTTGAGCTCGACCTGCCGGAACCTTGGCGAAGATCTTGGAGTACGCACACTTCCGCGCCTTATCCTTGAGCAATCCCGGTAGCGAGTCGGCATCCTCCGGATCGAGCTTCATCACATAGATGCGGTCGTTGTACTCTCCGTGCTGAACCGTGCTGTTGCCGAGTTTCTCTATTACGTCAGGCTGCATACTGCCCTCTGATCGCTCGTGTTGTGAACCTATCGAGTAATCAGTGCTTCTTGCACTTCGTCTTCCACAGCTTCGGCATGCTCTTCGGGGATGGTGGGAGCGGCATCTTCATCTACGGCAAAGATCGACGGCTGTCGGTTAGGCCGGAGCAGCGAACCTATGACATACAGAACAAGGGAAACGACAATGCCGAACAGGCATACGCTCAGACCCGTGCCGGCAATCCACCGCATCAGCGGCGAGTCTTGGGCGACGTTGGTATTCTGCAGGATCATCAGTGCCAGCGTGGTTCCGCCTCCACCAAGCATGCCCAACATAGCCCCCAGTGAACTGCCTCTGCGCCAGAAGAACGCACCGAGTGTGGGCACAAAAAGTCCAGCCACCATGAATTCGTAGGTCATAACGATCGCGCTAAGCACCGTTGTGAATACGGCCGCCATCGCCAGAGCCAGGGCGCCGACGATAAACGTTGCCGCAATCGACAAACGCATCAACGCCTTCTCCGATATGGGTTTCAACGAGAGTTGCTCGATGATGTCGTTTACGAAGTTTCCCGAGGAGGCCATCATGCAACTGTCCGCCGTTGACATGATTGCCGAAAAATATGCCGCCAGCACGATGCCGGTTACGCCGATCGGAAGCACCTGGGCCACGAGCATGGGCATGGCCTGCTCGTGGGGCGCATCCGGGAAGGCAACGCGAGCACACATGCCCAGCAGCACGCCGGTAAAGGCCATACATGGATATTCCAGAAGTCCGGCTAGGTACCATGCTCGTCTAGCCGTCTTGACATCGCGACAGGCGAACATTCGCTGGTAGAGCGTCATGGCCACCAGCCAGATGGGGATGATGGCGACCATCCAGTTGATAAACGTAGTCGCCTTGATGTTGGTCAGGGACATGTGTCCTTCAGGCAGGGCTTCGATTATCTTGCCTAGACCACCAAGCTTGTACAGCGTGACGGGTATGGTGACGAGGATCAGTCCACCTAAAAGAACAATCCATTGGATCATGTCGGTATAGATCACGGCCTTGAGGCCACCGAGGCAGGTATAGATGATCGTAACTACCGCGATCACGATCAGGGAGAACATGATGGGGTCCATGCCCCAAGGGGGATTGGCGAAGATCGTGCCCCCGGCCAAGGTGCCTCCGGCACGAATCTGTCCGCCCGTGAACCCGAGATAGCCAATTCCGCTGATCAGTGCGGCGATCATGGCAACCGTCTTTCCGTAGCGGTGTCGCAGGAAGTCCGGATAAGTCTTCCAACCGTTCCGGGAATCGATTTTCTTAATGCGAGGGACAATGAACACGGCCGATAGCCACGCTCCAATCAGGCCTGTGAATAGCAACCAGCTGCCCGCCAATCCCATCAGGAAACCCACGCCGCCCAGACCGATCGAGAAACCCCCGCCCACGTCGGTAGCAACGATCGAAAGACCCACATGTGCTGCCCCCATCTCACGATTGCCTACGTAGTAATCCTCGCTGTGGCGATTGCGAAAAAAGAAATAGACACCGACGCCCAAAACGCCAAGCATATACACGGCAAAGATTGTGTAGTCGAGAAAATGCATGCCTTTTTCCGTGCTCCCGGTAAACCAGCCAAACGTGGGTTGTTTGTCTAGATGATGCTGTTGCTACTCTCTCCGCTCGTGCCTAAGGTTGCCTTCAGGAACCAGTGAGATAGTCTTGTCCTGATCGGCCATGAGCATCTCTATGCCGATTGCCTTGCGTTCGTCGGCGTCTTCCAGTCCCAGTTGCAGATCGCAGTTCTCGCAGTCGCGGTCGCAGAAAATCGGCTCGTAGCTGTCGGGTTCCTTGTAAGTGGTGATTACGCCCTCGTAGTTGCGAAGGACTACCTTGTTGGTTGACCAAGAGATCAGATAATTGGGCATGACCGGAATCTTGCCCCCGCCGCCGGGCGCGTCGATGACATACGTAGGTACGCAGAAGCCGCTGGTATGTCCGATGAGGCTTTCCGTAATCTGGATGCCTTTGCCCACCGGTGTACGGAAGTGCCCCAAACCCTCCGATAGATCGCATTGGTACAGGTAGTATGGTCTAACGCGGTTGGCCACGAGCTTGTGAACCAGTGCCCGCATGATTCGCGGACAGTCATTGACCCCGGCCAGTAAAACGGATTGGTTCCCAAGTGGGATGCCCGCATCAGCCAGTTTTGCCAATGCCGTTCGGGCAGAAGCGGTCAGTTCTCGGGGATGGTTGAAGTGGGTGTTAATCCACAGTGGGTGGTGACGTTTGAGCATTTCGACCAGGTTGCCAGTGATCCTCTGAGGCAATACCACCGGAGTCCGGGTACCGATGCGAACCACTTCGACGTGGTCGATGGCGACCAGTTCTGCAAGAATCTCATCCAGCCGGGAGTCGCTGAGCATGAACGGATCGCCCCCGCTGAGCAGGACATCGCGAATTTGCGGTGTGTTGCGGATGTAGTCCAACCCGGCCTGCATTTCGCCGCGTGAGGGAATGGAATCTACATCGCCCACACGGCGTTTGCGAGTGCAATGACGACAGTACATCGAACAGGTATTACTAACAAGAAACAGTGCCCGGTCTGGATAGCGGTGAATAACCCAGGGGACGGGGGAGTCTCGGTCCTCATGTAACGGGTCGGCCATGTCACTGGCGGTCACGACCAGCTCCAGTGGCGAGGGAAAGGCCTGTCGGAAAACAGGGTCATTAGTCAAATTATCGGTGTCGATCAGCGACAGATAATACGGCGTGACCGACATAGGGAACTTCTCGACTGTGCGGGCGAAGTCTTCCCGGGTCTGAGCGTCTAGATCGACCCCCAGTAGCCGCTCAAATGTGTCGAGATCGCGCACGCAATGCCGCATCTGCCATCGCCAGTCGCGCCAGTGTGGCAGTTCGACACTGTCATCGATGTTCTGGATAATACGTTCTTGTTGTTCAGAGATTACCATGATGCATTATGCTTTCTATGGTTCTGCATGATCGGCTGTGGTCAACTGGCTGCCCGTCACCAGGTTCGGAGATGCATCCAAGTGGCCGACCCCCATCAGAACCACTACGCGCTCGAGTGATAGGGTAATGGCAGCCTGTTCCGACTCAGATAGAGCTCGTAGTGACCGCGCGAACTGCTCTTGCAGTAATCCCGGCGCGGCAGTGATGAGGTCCCGCCCGTCTTCGGTGATAGCCAAGTCAACCTTCCGGCGGTCTTTCAGGCTTCGTGTACGAGTCAGCAGCCCTTTACCTTCGAGACGGTCAACAATACCGTTGGTCGTGCTGACACCCAGGCAGACTTCCCCGGCCAAACGTGAAAGCGTCATCGGACCTTCGCGACCAAGACAATACAAACAGATCAATTGAGGAGTCGTGATCCTGTGCTCTTGGTAGAGCTTGCGCGAATGGATGTCCACTGCCCGGATTATCTTGCGGATCGAACGGAGAATCCGAAGATCGTATTGCTTGGCATCGCTTTGGTCTTTGGAGGACCTGCAAGCACCTAACAATCTGGCGTCCATAACTTTGTGACCTCTCGATGCACTATTTCTTTCCAGAATGATTCGTAGAGAAATCATTCTACTACGAATGAAAGCTTAGCTCAACCGGAAAGCAGCAGTCTGCTACGTGCTGGTGAGCAAGTGCCCTGAGGCACTTGGGCGGAAGTTTGGTGGTGGGGTCTCTGGCCTACAAGCTGACCGCGCCACCATGTCGGGCCCTCGCAGGGCCAGTAATGGAGGGGGATTGTTCACACTGGAAAATGCATCCCAAATAGCGGTGGTCGCCGCTTGGGAGGCGGTTATGGAAGTGCCCTCCGCTGGTTGGCTGGAGAGGCATTCCTGCTGGGCGGCTAGTTCGCGAGAATTCCCGACTGAGCGGCCACTTTATGCGTCAGTGGGCGGTCGATCGGTTTGTCGCCGTCTGCTGTGATGTGACCGGCCAGATCGGCCGTCGTAGCGAAGCGGACCTCGAAGTTCCGGCCGGCGTAGCTAAGACGCACCCCGGCGGTCTGGGCATCCCGTAGCAGTTCGGTCTCAACCATCGAATCAAGCGATTCAAGTCCGACGTGGATCACGTTCAAGAAAAGGTTTTCCTTGGCTGGGTCCCGCGGGCTGATCTCCACTCGCCACTGTCCCATCATCGCCAGCTCTTTCGCGGACAACTTCTTTCTGCCATCCACCGTCTCGATGTCCCAGTTCTTCTGGCCTGTGCGGAATTCGTTGCCCCTTCCGCCGACGGTGCGAATATCGACCTTCTCGGGAAGCAGTGACCGACAGAACAACCTTCCCTTCCCGCCCGACCCCACGATCAGCCTGCCGTCCAGCTTCGGCTTGCTGGCGGTGTGCAGAAGCCAGTCTTTGCGGTAATCCGGTTGGGTGGATACCACGCGGTCGAAGACCACGAAGATGTCGGGCATGATGAAGACCATCTGCCGCGTCGCCATCCTGCACTTGCGCGGTGTGTAGCACTTGCTCGCATCGCCTGCGACGTAGGTGAAGATGTCGTTGGTCTCGAAGGCCACCAGGCGGGAGGTGGACCGTTTGTCCTGACCGCCGTAATTCGGCGCGGTCATCTTCTCTCCGGGGGGCATGCCCCAGTAATTTGCCGACGGCTCATCCGGCATGTGAATGAGCACGCAGTTGTGCGCGACGGTCTGGCCGAAGTAGTTGGCCAGGTGGCGCCCGTTGGCGAACTGGCTCCACCGTGTGCCTGTGTCCATCGCTTGAAAGCCGTGCTTGTATATCGTGAAGTGCAGCGTGTCATACTGTCGATGAGACGACTTGGTTCCACCGGCGACAAACAGGGCGTTGGTGGCGTTGGGATCGTGTCCCGATCGCATGAAGGTTTGCCCCGTGCCTTCGAAGTGCCTTGCTTTGGGGAGTTCGGCAAGATCCATCGGGCCGGGGGAACTTTCCAGCTGGTCTTGGCAGAATGGCTGGATGAACCACCAGTAGCGGGGCAGGCCCTGCCTGGGTAGCTTCTCTACACGCTTCTGAACGGCATGGGCCGCAGCGGCCAACTTCGGTGAGGAGTTGCCGTAGAAATGCCGGATATTCGTCATCTGGGCGTAAAGGTTGCTGGTCGGAAGGCGGTTAGTCGTGTGCGGCGTATCGCCGTATCCGTACTCAAGCGGCCGTCCGTCTTCGCCGGGAATCCAGTTCCACAGGACGAAGTTGGGCAACATGGCCGGGTGAGGCCATTCGGAGGCAATCTGTCGGCCCGTGGCACTGGCGAGGGAGTAGAAGAAGTTGTACTCGGTGTCCGGATATGCCCCCAGCGAGTACCCCACCGTCGCTGAAGCGGGGCTACCGTCATCGCCCGCCATTTGGCGTCTGTAGGCCAGCAGTTCCATGTGTTCGGAGTAGCCCCTATTTAGCCAACGGCCGACTAAATCCTGGTCCACCTCCGCGCCAAGCGCGGCCACGCCGGTGTACCACATGCAGTTGGTCACGCCGTAGTATCCAGTGGTCGGGCCTGACTTGTTTTCTCGGTATATGTCGGTTTCCAGCACATTCTCCAGCACCTTCACGAATCGCGAGATAAGCTCGCCGCGTTCCGGCTTGTTGAGGTCGTTGTATAGCCAGTCCCAGGCCAGAAGCCAGTGTGTGCGAGTGCGACCATACCAGTTGACCGCGCGTCTCTGTTCGTAGCATTTCTCGTAGTGGGCCAGTGAGGCCTTCATGGCCTCAAGTGATGTCTGCAGATATGCCTCTTTTTGCGTCATCCGGTAGCAGAAAGCTGCCTTTGCAGCGAGCACGCCGAGATCCGTAGGCTTTTCCCTTCTGCTGGAGATGCGGTCGTCCACTTCAGTTTGGCATTCCACAAACCATGGCTTCGCAGCGCCAGTCGCGCGGTCTTGGACCGCCGGCCACGTGTCTTTGTTGAAGAACAATCGCGGGTGATCCGTCCGTATCTGTGCGGTCAGATCGGTTTGCGAGGAGGGTTCCTCGGCAGCACCCGCCGTGGCGCAGAGAGCATTTGCCAGAAGAACTGTCAGAACACACGCTAACCAAAGATTCATGACCTCTCCTTACGGTATCAGCGAAGTCCCCCATTACTGGCCTGATGGTAGCAGTGTCCTGCTGCACTAACAAGCCCTTCGCCAGATAGCCTTCAAACACCACTCTGGCCGAAGTTCCGCAAAGCGTATTCTTGCGGACCAATGATGGAACGGGATGGCTGGATCACCCCAGGCGTCAGATTCAATTCCCGCCTGCCGACAGCAATGCGTTGAGGGCCATGAAGACGGCGGCGGCCAACGTAGTGACGGCAAACAATGTCTTCAGGTTCTTCGGTTTCACTTTCAACGCAAATTTGCTGCCTACGATTCCGCCAACCACGGCTACACATGCCATCGGCAGCGCCCAGTGTGGGTTGAAGTGTCCTTGTGCGGCGTGTCCAGCGAGTCCCATCGCGGCAGTGGCGGCCACCATTAGCGACGAAGTTCCTACGGCGATCCGCATCGGAACACCACAGGCCAGCACCATCAGCGGAACCTTGAACGAACCGCCTGAGATTCCCACCGCACCTGCCGCCAGCCCGGTCAAGGCAGTGATGGGCAGCGCCAACCAGAGGTTGACAGTGTATTCCTCGTCGCCGAACTTGCGATGCCAGAAGCCAAGTCTCCCTCGCGCAATTGTGGGGCGGTCCTTGACCTTGATGAACATGCAGAACCCGGCCAGCACGAGCAGCCCGGCCATGACTAGCTTCAAGCTGGTCCCACCGACGTATGCCGAGAGATAGCCGCCGCAAAGGGCCATGATGTCCGTCGGCGGATCAATAACCAGAGCCAGCTTCCAATCCACCGCTCGATGCTTATGGAAAAGCAGAGCGGCTGCGGCTGCGGTAGCGACAAGAATGAACTGACCGCTGGCGGCGGCCTGATGCATGGCGGAGCCGCAGGCGACAAGTATTGGAACGTAGAAGTTTCCGCCGCCTCGCCCAGTCATGGTCATGAGAGTGGCCAGAGCGAGTATCGCTACAAGACCGACGGCCCACTTCATGACGATTGCCTTCGGGCCATGGACCTCGCCCATATCTTGTGCAGGCTGGCCTGTTCGGTCAGGCCACCCACAAGAATGCGGACCTGCTCAAAGCCCATCATGCGCAAATAGGCATAGACGATGGCTGCTCTAGTGCCGGCAGAGCAGAAAACCGCGACCGGTCTATCCGTTGGTATCTCACCCCAGCGATCGGGAATCTCGTTCGTTGGGATATGCAGCACCGTGGCCTCACCGGTGAAAGTCAGCGACAGAGCCTGGACCTCCCGCATGGACCGGACATCCAGCAGGACACCGTTGGATTGGGATAACAATTGCTCACCGGTTACCCGGTGTTGACCCGAACCGAAGAAATCAAAGGTCATTTCCGACAGAAGATCATCGAATGAACGATGCTTGTGTCTCGATTGTGCGGTCATTGCTTGTCCTTGAATACAGGCTACTCGGGGAATCAAGCCTGCAGGCGCTTCAACTATACTGTTGCAGCGGAGGCCAGTTCGTCAGCGTTCGCCTTAAGCACCTTCTCAGCGCACTTGAGAAATTCCAATACGCATGGAATGCGCAACACGTAGAAGACCTGCGTGCCTTTTTTTTGGTCGGTGACGATCCCTGCGTTTCTGAGGACCGACAGGTGCTTGGAAACAGTGGATATGTCATGGCCGATCATCTTGGTCAATTCGCGCACACATCTGGGCTGATCGCGAAGCTGGTCTACAATGAACAGCCTCGTCGGGTGCGACAAAGCTTTCATGATTCTTCCCTTAGCCTCGTATGTTCTCTTGAGCTTGGCTTCCATACATTCTCTCCCTGTCACATTATTGGCTATTTGGCCAAATAACCAATAATAAGTCAAGAAGATCCTCGTTGCTGCTCCATCCAGCAATGGTCTCGTTGTTGGAAGAGTCCCTCCACTCCAAACTTGCCCCGGACTTTGGGGTGGGGACGCTGTCAAGCGCCATGTCCACCGTCATACTAACCATCCGCTGTAAACGCGTCGTGAAACTCAACGGCGCCATGCGGGTAGCAATCATCGAATGCCAGGGCGAAGAAGGCCTCCGGCGGCACGCCTTCGTGAGTGAGGGCCTGGATATGCCTGAACCCGAAGCGTTTGTAGTAATCAGGATGCCCCACGAGGCAGCAGCCTCGGGCGTTCAGGGCCTTTAGGCGTGAGATGCCTTCCTTAACCAGCGCCGTGCCGATCCCTCGACGCTGGTACTCGGGCAGGACTGAAACAGGGCCGAGACCGTACCAGTCCCCAGTGCCGTCGGAGATCGTCACCGGTGAGAATGCAATGTGCCCAACAACGCGACCCCCGATTTCCGCGACAAGGGAAATCGTCAGAGCATCGGCGGCGCGCAATGCGGAAATGATGAACTGCTCCGTGTGGTTGCTGATTTCCAGGGCGATGAAAGCTTCTGCGGTTACGGCCGAGATGACGTCCACATCGGCACGCGTCTCATCCCTGATGAGTATGTCATCTATCACTTCCGCTGATACCTCGTGGTTATCGGATGACCACCATCAAATGGGGTATGCCGAAACGTGTGGAGCGGGTGTGGAGCATTCGCCATCCTCACGGAGGCTCATGCATCTGCAACATTGACAGATTGTCGCAATTCCAGCGGCCCAATGGAATGGTCATCCGGGGCAAGGTTAGCAGAATCGTTCGCTTCCGGGGGCACGCGTGATCCAGAAGTGTCGGCCAATCCAATAGAAACAGGCGGTCAGCCGAAGCCAACCGCCTGGGAGATCACGGCAAGGTTGCTTGTCTGTCCTATTGCTTGCGCCGACGGAGCAGAGACAATCCGCCAATGGCAAGTACGCTGAGCGACGCGGGCCCTGGGACGCCAATGGTTATGTCGAAACCGGTTGTGTCCGCCTGGTTCATACCCTTTCCCTCGGTATCGAAGCTGGCGACTCAAACCGGCATCGAAGGTCCTCGCGGAACCGCTCCATTCCCCATGGAGGTACCGAACAAGGTCAACGCGATGATATGCCCTCCCCGGTGATCTGTCAAGTGCTTTCTAGATATGGAGATGCAGTAACCGCGCCCGATTAAATGCGTTTGGCTTGGTGAACAGAGATCTGCGTTGCATGATCACACGCCTGCCGCTAGAATCAGGGGCTCTTTGGCATTGTTTGAAAGGAACCCACATGGGCCAGAGACGGGACAGGCTGGACGGCAGACGCAGAAAGCAGGCTGAGACCCGGGCCAAGAACGCCCGAAGGAAGTCGAAGGAACGCGCCAGGAGACAGGCCAGAATCGAAACCAAGGCAAAGGCCGCGAGGTCGTAGCCCCAAACACCTGCGAAAGTGATCTGAAGATGCTGCGACTATTTGCGGTCTCATTTCTAATTGTGGCTGGGCTTGCTGCGCCCGCGCCAACTCAGGAGGCGACGAGAGTGTTCAACCTCAAGGTCGTCAGCGAAAATGTGCCGGACGCGACCTCTACCGAGGCGCTTCTGGCGGACATCATCAAGCCGGGAATGACGGACGAAGAGAAGGCCACGGCTATCTGGCGTGTGGTGTATCACAGCCGATTCTGGAACCCAAGTTCCAGGGGCAATCTTAGGCTGGATTTTGGCGGGATCGATCCGATTCTCAGGATGAATTGCTTTTCTCCATCCATCTGCCAGCAGGACGCCGAAAACTGCATCGCGCTGTGGGAGCTTGCGGGGCTTGCCGGAAGGATGTGGCAGCTCGGATGGCATACCACTCCGGAGGTCTGGTACGACGGAGCGTGGCGTCACTTCGACCCTACCGTTGGAAGGATCACCAAGGACAGAAACGGCAAGATAGCCAGCGTCACACTAGATCGGTCGAGGGGGGGCGGCAGGACGTGGATGCGTCCCAACAGCTACATCTCCACCACCGAAGGAATATGTCTGGGTCATCGCATGGAGTTCACGCTTCGGCGGGAGGAAACCTTTACACGTTACTGGCGCCCTTTGGGCAAGGACCCGGACTATTGGTGTGCATCCTCGGATGGTAAGCGCCCGGACAACAGGGAAAGACGGGGCAGACGACGTCTTGCCAAGGCGATGGAAGTGACTGAGCGCCGGTTCGAGCCTATGCCCGACGACGCGGCCTACGGGAACGGTCGGTGGGTGTTCGAGCCCGACCTGACTCGGGCCAACTGGCGGCAGTATCTCGAATACGACGAGAATGTTGCCGTTACCGAAGGTTCGAGCATGTACTCGTACTCTTCGAGCCAGCTTCAGCCGGTCAAGCCCGGAAAGGAGGCGCTCGCGGTATTTCGCCTCAGGAGCCCGTATGTATTCAGTGGTGGATGGGTCTCGGGGTTCTTCTCGGTAAGTAAGGGCGCCGACCGCCTGGAGGTGCAGGCCTCCACCGACGGCGGGCGAAGCTGGCGGACGCTCTGGCGCAAGAAGACTACGCGTGCGCACAACCACACCATCGGCCTACGCCCCGTAATAGGCGGGAAGTTCGACTGCCTGGTCCGCATAAGGATGTTCGCCGCGAAGGACGCCGATGACGTCCGTGTCGGCAATCTGAAATTCGACACGCTTGTGATGAACAACCCGTTCATGCTGCCGGCGCTTAAGCTGGGCAAGACCAAGATTACCGTAGCAGCGGGCCCGCAACTGGACACGCTCGCGATTCACCCGTGTATGGCCACGGCGGAATACCGAGACTGGATCGTGGATGAGTCCAATACCATCTCCTCCCTGGAAGCAGACCTGCCCGGCTGGCAGGCCGGCCTGTGCTGTGTTAAGCCCGGAAAGGAAAGCTACGTTGTCTTCAAGGTCGCCACGCCCGGAGAGCTCCGCAGGCTGCGATGGGGCGGAAGATTCTTCGACGACAACGAGACCAGCAAGTTATTCTTCTCCTTTGATGGGAAGAAATGGCACGAGCAGCCCTGGACCTATGAGCAGCGCATAAAGGACACGCCGAACGGTCGCCGGGAACACGTATCCATCTATGAGGTGTTGGATAAGTTTCCTAAGGGCGCGAAGTGCGTCTGGTTGAAGTATTGGTTCCTACGGCCAGCCTCGGCCAAGGAGAAGCACGAACTGCTCCTGACGCCGGGCATACGTATTGACGCGGACTATACCCCTGCCAGTCGCGGAAAGAGACCGCCCGTAGAGGTCACTTACTGCTGGACGCAGTACGAGGGCGGCGTAGCCACCGAGAAGACGCGCACAAAGGTTATCGACAAGTACCCAACTGATTTTTCGATCGTCGTCAAAGGCGACAAAGAGCCGACGATGAACTACGTCAGCGTTCGCCTGAAACCGGATGCCCACGCGATCGCAGCAACCCAGGCGGCAAGTGAGTAGTGTTTCGTGTTCGTGCGATCGGGCTTGCTCTCATACCTTTCCGCAGGAAAGGCTCAGGTTGACATCGCGTTGTTTGAAGACAAGTTCCACAGGGACGCAGGTCCCAGACTCTGGGCCAACTTGTCCGGTCGCGCCGGTCAGCGATGCAATGTCAATCGTCCAGCCGGGGGGGCAGTGGAAGAAGTACTTCTCCTCAGTTCCAGGTATTCCCTTGATGGTTAGCGCCAACTCTTTGCCGTCGAACCGCTGGGATTCGACGCTGACTGCGTCCATGCTAACGTGCCGACTTGACGCGAGCAGTTGAGGCCGATCCAGCTTCTCTCTCAGCGCGATTACCTGGCAGTGACCAAGCGCGAGTTGCTTAACGTTCAGCTCACCAGTTACTTCCCCGAGAAACTCCTGTTCCCAGAAATCGAATGCGAGATACTCGGTTTGTGGATCAAGCTGTAGCTGCTCCAGCGGAATGTTGCATGAGCGAAGCGGGGTTCCGGCGAACCTGTAGGCGACGCACCAGTTACCCGCGCCGGTGTTGATGTGGAACGCCCACAGGCAACCGATCGGATGATCGTCCTGGGATGTCTCGTGCTGGCCGGCGACCACGTAGGCATCGGCATCGCTCACCTCGTCCCAGTCCATCCGGATGCCATCCTTGAAGGCCGCCCCATGCTGCTTGCACCAGGCGAAGGCGGCGTAGCTAACGTCGAGCGGTCCTGTCTCGCCGGCGTAAGTGGTCAGTGGGGCAAGGGTCTTGCGGATCATCTCCACTCGCTGGTCGTCGTAGCTCTCGTGCGGATCGCTCAGCATCAGCAGTTGCCCGCTCAGCGAGACCAGCGAAAGGAGGCTGCGAGCCCACTGGGGATTCGTCCGCGCGCAGACGTGGTCCGGGTCGTTGAGGAAGAGTATCCGCTGCGAATGCCACCACCTTGCCGATTCGATGACCTGCATCCGAACGGTCCGCCAAGTGGTGCTCGCGTCGGCGGATATACGGCATGCGTCGGCGATCCCGACCACTTCAGACAGCACGCCCCAGCTCGCCAGATAGAACACGTTGTCACCGAGCGCTTCCCGGCACGCTTCCATGTAGTTGCGAAAGCGGTTTCTCGCCTCGTTGTTGGTCAGGATTCCTTCCCGCACTGCCTCCTGGAATGCGTCGGCGAGAAGGTGGCGGATCTGGTCGGTCTTGACGTACTTAAAGCCGGTCTTGGCGATGGCTCGGTACAGCGGCACGATGTGCTCTGCGATGGTCTCAGGCAGCCCGTCTGGGATCGCGCGCATCCAGAATCCCTCAACCGCCTTACCGTCAGGCCCGCGAAGGCGGATGTCGCTGCCGTCGCCCTCGGCCTCTATCTCCTCTGCGTCGGCGCTGACCCACAGGCCAGGCTTAAGCCCAAGAGATGCTATCTTTCCACAGAACTTGTCGAAAGGCGACGGGAAGGAGTCGTTGGGTATCAGCCACGCATCAGCAAGCGAAGAGCTGACCGGATACTTGACAGGCAGCCGCTGGTATCCATCGTCGAGTTGGACGTACTCCAAGCCGTACTCAACGAAGTTGGCCGCCAGGAACTCCGCCGTCTGAAGGACCTTCCGCTCGGAGACGTCACGCCTGTACGCCTCCCATGAGCACCATCCGGCGACTGGTTTGGTGTTGGGTCTCCGCCGCCACGGCTGGTGGTGTCTGTAACCGAGGTGCTCGCGATAGTACATCGGGCGCAAATTGATCAGCCAGGGGCTGTCCGAAAGGGTCACGGTCATCGAGCAGCGCTTGCACCCCTGTCCGTCATCTTCGAGCTTGTCGGATATCCATCGCCAGGGACGCCCGCACCACTCGATCAGAAGGTCGTCGAGGACGTCGTACAGGCCGTTGACCCCGGACATGGTCGCGCCGCCCACCGTGCCGATGATCGCCTGCCCGGGACGTGCCCGGTGAGGCCGCATCGCGACGGCTTCTTCCGAAAGGCGAAATGTGACGACCACCTCCGTCTCGCCGGACGGAAGACCGACAAACGTTTGCTGCACCACGGGTGAGGTTTGCAGCAGCCCGTCTGAGGCGATCCGATGCTTCACTTCCTCTTGGCCGGGGATTGCGATCGAGATAAGTTTGCGCTTGTTGTATTCGAACCAGAGCAGCCGTTGCTCCTCGTCCCAGTGAACGTGAGCGTAGGTCGCGGGCGGCTCGGGTAGTTCTATTCGCTTCATCTTGGCTGGTCGGGCCTCCTTCGGCGAGAAGTTACACTCGAAGCTCTCCCGTTGCTGCGTATCTTCCGGCAACGTAAAGATTGAATTCGTCGCCCAGGATGCGCCTGTGCGTTTCCACTGCCAGGAAGGGATCGTTGTTTTGCTCAGAAAGATGAGCCAGTGCTGCCCACTTCATCCGTCCATTGGCCGCTTGTCGCAATAGCTGGGCCGCCTCGACGTTCGAGATGTGCCCGCCCGGCCCGGCAATTCGGGCCTTAAGGAATTCAGGGTATGGCCCCGTCGCGAGCATCTGCCGGTCGTAGTTGCTCTCTAGCATCACCGCGTCGAGTGAGCCTATCAACTCGGGAAGTCCGCCGAAAACGTGCCCGAGGTCCGTCAGCACGCCAAGTCTGTGCCTTCCGTCATCGACCACAAACGCCACTCCGTCAACACCGTCATGGGGGGTCGGAATCGTCTCCACGGACACCGGGCCGAAACGCAGTGTCTGACCGGCCCGGAAAAGCCGCACGTCGTCGATCCTGCCGAGACCGTACTTCCCCGTCGCGGCCGCGTATGTTGCTTCCGTGACGTGCAGCGGAATCCCAAATTTGCGTTGGTAGATGCCCATGCATCGGACGTGGTCGGCGTGGTCGTGAGAAATCAGGGCTGCATCGACATTCCGGATGTCCCGCCCTCTCTCAGCCAAACGCATCTCGGCCTGCTTTCCGGATATCCCTGCGTCAAAGAGCAGCCTGACGGCGGGGCGATCCCTATCGCCTGCCGTCTCCACGTAGATGCAATTTCCGTTACTTCCCGACTGAAGCGATATAGCAAGCATGATCGCATTCTAGCGGCGGGAGCGATAGGTGGGAAGACCGCCCTTTAGCGTCCATACTATGGGGCGGGCAATCACTTGCTCAGCAAAGGAGCCTGGCGATGGCCAGCGATCCGGTAGAGACGCCGCAGATCATCGAAGTTGCCGACGGCTTCTACGTCCGCCAGGCCGTGGACAACATGGCATGGATCGACATGGGCGACTACGCTGTCGTCGTCGATGCGCTCGAGCAGCCTCACCTGGCAGGCGAGGTAATGGCTGAGATCGACCGGACCCTCGGCGGGAAGCCTGTCAGGTACGTGCTCAACACGCATACGCATTACGACCACGTCGCACTCAACGGCGCGTTCGAGCGCCTCGGCGCGGAGATCGTGAATCAGGAGACTTGTAGCATTTCCTCGCAAGGGCGCTGGTTTGATGGCAGGCGGCGATTAAAGATGCTGGCGACGCCCGGGTGCCACACAAGCGAGGATTGCTGCGTCTGGTGCCCCGAAGACAGGGCGTTGCTGGTTGGGGACATCTTCGGGTGGGGCCTCACACCTTGCGGTGCGGTCACGCGGCGGACAATCAAGATACTGGACGAGACCTATGGTCGGCTGATCGCCTTCGGCGCGACGACCGTCGTGCCGGGTCACGGGCCTGTCTGCGCGACGCATGAACTGCTGCGATGGGTGGACTACTTCCATTGGCTGATCGACGCAGTTTCCAAGGCGCATCGGGCGGGGGACTCGGAATCTCAGATCGCCGCGTCACTGGCGCCTCCGGAGGACATGAAACGCTGGTGGCGCTTCGTTCAGTGGAAGCACGAAGACAGCGTCGCGAAGGTCGTCAAGGCTGTATGCAGTGGAGAACTCGGGGGCTGATCTACGCATTTCAGGCCTAAAATGGTATCTATGATGCACAGCAGCAAAGCGAGGAGAACAACGATGCGCACGGCAATACCGATTGCGGTGATCTTTGCGATGTTGCTGCCGGTTGGTCCGGCAGCAGCCGAGGTGACCACAGAGACCATTGAGTATCGCGACGGCGAGACTGTTCTTGAGGGCCTTATCGCATGCGATAAGGATACGCAGAAACGCAGGCCCGGAGTTATCGTCTTCCACGAGTGGTGGGGGCTGAACGACTACGCGCGGATGCGAGCCATGCAGCTCGCCGAGATGGGCTACATAGTCTTGGCTGCGGACATCTACGGCAAAGGGGTCCGCGCCGAAATGCCAGAGCAAGCGGCCAAGCTCGCGGGCAAATTCAGGAAGGACACTGCGCTGATGCGCTCCCGCGTCAAGGCCGCGCTGGAAGCGCTGAGGTCCGATGTTCGAGTCGATCCCAGTAAGATCGCGGCCGTCGGGTACTGCTTCGGTGGAACTGCCGCCCTCGAGCTTGCGCGGAGTGGCGCGAAGCTGAAGGCGGTTGTCAGCTTCCATGGCGGGTTGAGCACCTCTGCGCCCGCTCGCAGGGGCAAGTTCAAACCGCGCGTGCTGATTCTCCACGGTGGCGACGACCCGCATGTCAGCCAGTCCGAGGTCCATGCCTTCAAGGATGAGATGCGCGCAGCACGGGCGGACTGGCAGGTGAACTCATACGGGGGGGCGGTTCACTCGTTCACAAACCCGGACTCGGGAGATGATCCTACTGATGGGGTGGCCTACCACAAAGAAGCCGACCGACGGTCCTGGAAGGCGATGGCTCTGCTGTTCGCCGATACTATCGGCCTGCCAATGGAGAAGCCTTCCAAGGCAGCAAAGCTAGGCAAATTCGCCAAGGATAAAGTCGCTGCGCCAACAGGTACGGCAGGAAGAAAGGCCGGCGAGGCCGTCAAAAGAGGCGCACTGTGGGTGAAGGACAAGGTTACCGGGAAAGACTAGCTCAAATGCCAACGTGGCGCTTCCGCCGATAGATACTGTTAGCCCGCATCGGGCGGCAGGTGCCAGAGCGAATGATTCGGATTACCGCGGCGATCGTCATAGACGAAAGGGAGATCAAAGAGGAGTTCATCCGCGCTTCCGGTCCCGGCGGACAGAACGTGAACAAGGTATCGACGGCCGTTCAACTCCGCTTCAACGCCGCCAATTCGCCGTCGCTGCCCGTACAAGTCCGAGAACGCCTTATCAAGCTTGCGGGAAATCGCGCCACCGAAGAAGGGGTAATTATAATTGAGGCAAGTCGTTACCGCACTCAGCAGCGGAACCGCACAGACGCAATGGACCGCCTGATCGCGCTTGTCCAAAGCGCTTCCGTTCGCCCAAAACGGCGAAGGAAGACCAAGCCGACAGCCGCCTCCAGACGTAAACGCCTTGATGACAAGCGACGCCGCGGGCAGACCAAACGCCTCCGGGGACCCTTGAAGGAATCCGAGGACTGAGGACTAGGGATCCAAGCTGCGCCTAGACTAAATTGGTTAAGTGTCTCTTGCATGACCACGCCCAACATGGTAAAAGGTTCGGCTCGGTTGGCCCGATTCTTAGGGCTTAGACAGTCCAGGCCGGGTCCCGCAACACTCGCCGGGCTCGCAGCACCAGAAAGAAATCCATAAAAGCGAACAACTGGAAAGAAGGAAAGGTCGAAATGAAACCCACCGTAGCGGCCAGGATCGGACACGCAATGCAGAAGGCAACGGGCCTGATCAGGCCATCCCGCAAGAACGACCCCGGAGCGTATCTGGAAAAAGGTTGGGTCATCGCCAACCACAAGCTGGTCTCGTTCCATGCTGCGTTTATCTCGTCGGTGCTCAGCCTGCCGGTCGCCGAACTGAAGGAGGCAGCCGTTGAGGGTGTCAACCTGAAGTTCGGAGTGCTCAGGTTCATGTTCCTCAGCACCGAGACGATTATATCGGCAGCGATCCTGTACCTGTCTTGGCACGTCGCCATCGCGATCCACGAGATGGGCCACTATCTGACCGCAGCCAAGCTGGCCGCGCTTAACCCGGATTCGCAGGCAGAAGCCGACAAGATGGCCGAAGCGGGCGGAGGAGCCAAGGCCGCCTGGTACGCCAAGATGTTCCTTCTGATTCCGTGGGGCAAGTTCGGCGGGATCAAGAAGGAAGGCGGAAACTACGCGCCGGATTCCCCGTACAACCTTGCCGTTTCGGCATCGGGTCCGGTCTGGAGCCAGTGGCTGGCGACAGTGTGCCTTCCGATAGCAGCAGTGCTTATTGGTGTTGGTCTTAGCGCCGGAAACGAATTGATGATCGTGTTAGGCCGTTTCTTCCTTGCCCCGGGCATCGTCGGGATGCTCGATAGGTTCCTCGCCGATCCGGGCAAGCTTCGCGAGTTTACCATCAGGGAGCGCCAGGCAGCCGAAAGGGCCGCGCGCGGCGCACAGGCGCTCGGTGCGGAAAGCTGGCTTGGTCAGGTCGCCGACGTCAAGAACAAGCTTCTCACGAGCAAGATCGAGTCGGTATCGCTTGCCGACGGCACGAAAGTCAACGCCCCCTGGCAGTTCAGGAACTGTGCGATGGGCGGTCGCCATACGGAGAAGGAATACCCCGAGAGCAACATCTCCATGCAGGAGAGCATGTTCATGCCGCTTTCCGCGGCGACTTACGAAGACGCCCAGGAGATGACCGTCAAGCTTCAGTACCGCCTGAAGGAGATTATCGAGTCTGCCCCGGGTGCGAAGGTGATGGGAATCGGCCTGGAAGGCGGGCTCGCGCCTTATATCGACAAGGAGGCCAGCGACAAGGTTCCCGAGCAGCGCATGTGGCGGTTCATGAAGCAGGCGATCCTCGATTGCGGCTACACGCCGGGCGTTGACGTTGCCATTGCGCTGGACCCCGCCGCCTCGGAATTGGAGAACGCCTACAGGGAAGAGACGGACCAGCCCGACTCGGTCGGCATGTATCGTTTCTGGCGAGACAAGGCCAAGGTCGATATGAGCAGGGACCAGGTGCTCGAGCTGTATCGCGAAGCAATGGAGAAAGACAGCATTCCGGTTCTGTCGATCGAGGACGCGTTCGGCGAACTCGACCACGACGGCTGGAAGCTGCTGATGCAGGGCGACGAGTCCAAGGGCGTCGAAGGCCTCGGTGACAAGATATTCGTCATTGGCGACGACCTCGTAACTACCAAGGATTCCACCATCGAGCAGTGCGCCAAGAACGGTGAGATCAACGCCGCGCTTATCAAGGCTAACCAGATCGGAACGCTTACCGAGACGGTCCTGGCGATGCTGACGGCGCTTGGCTACGGTGCGGAGTTGGTGATCTCGCACCGATCCAAGAGCCCCAACGATCCGTTCGAAGCTGAGATTGCCACTGCGATGAACGCTCTGGGCCTAAAGGCCGGCGGAGGCGCCAATACCGAGCGTCTCCAGAAGTACGGTCGCGTGATGGAAATTCTGGCACTGGCCGAGGCCGGTCAGAGAGAAACCACCGACGAAGAGAAGAAGGCCATCGAGGCCGACCTGAAGGACCTCGTCAAGGCACTGACCGGACAGAGCGACGTGCAACTGTCCGCCGACGCAGGCAAGACCGGAATCGAGTCGGTCATGCTGAGGATGCTCGCCATCGAGACCATCAACGGAACCGAGGAAGCCACCAACGCGGGCATTCCCACCGCGGCGGCCACGCTTCTGCTCGGAAAGACCGGCACTATCCGCTACAAGGGCTCAACCCCGCTTGGCACCTCTGCCGGCATCGACGAGGCGATCCACTACGTTGACAGCATCATCGCCCCGGGGGAGATCACGCGGAAGCACGGCGATTTGTTTGAGGCGAGCGGAGACGGGACATACAAGTTCAGGTCCGAACTGGATGCCTCGGCAGTGGCCGCGAAGAACGACAAGGCCCTAACGGAATTGTGGACCAAGGCTCAACGTTACGAAGGCAAGGGCTGCATGGTTGCCGTTGAGCATATCGAGACGGTCTTGGCCGAGGCGTTCCGCGGAAAGAAGCTTGGGCAACTCGGGACGCTGCTCGATGTGGACCAGAAGCTTCTGGGGCTGGAAAAGCAGCAGGCCATCGCGATAGGGTTGCTGAGTGAATCGGATTCGCAAGACAAGCAAATACATGCCATGCAGCGCAAGGGCGCCATCGGCATGAATGCAATTCTGTCCGTTTCACTGGCGATTGGAAGGGCGGTTGCGGCAACGCAGGGCAAGGAACTCTGGCAGCTGATCCGCGAAATGGCAACCGAGACCATGGCCAAGTTCGTATCCGCTAACGGCGACGGACAGGATGTCGATGCTCTCAAGGCCACGCCATTCGAGGAACTCAAGGCGAAGTTCAGGCAAGTGGCGGTCGGGGCCATCGAGCAGGATAAGCAGATACACGCCCTGCTCAGAGAGCAATTGCCGGTTTACTCGGTATAGCCTTCGAACAGACGCTGTCTTGCAGCACGATAAGGAAGTTGATGGACGCGGCGGGAAGATATCCCCGCCGCGTTTGCTTTCTCACGCGATGGGGTGAGCCCATTCATTTCTCGGAGACCGGCTCGTCCGGGCCGTTCTCCGCGGACCTGTCGCTCATGCCCTGCACTTTCTGGGACAGTTCCATCAACCGACGCGACAGCATGTTCATCTGGAACTCGATGGAGTGGAGAATCCAGAATTGGAAGTGATCGACCTTCGACTGGGTGTGGATCATCCAGATGATCTTCAGAGACACCAGAAGAACCGCCACTTCCAGAAGCAGCAGGTCTGGGAGGAAGCGGATCTTGAACTGCAACAGCGAACGAAGAAGATCAAACACAAAGGCCGCTAGAACCGCGATGAGGAAGACCATATTGACGGCGAAGTGCCTTCGGTGGTTGGTATGCCCTCCGATCTGACCGACGATGTCGCGGATTTTTTCCTTCTCCGCCTTGTAGTGGTCCAGTTCGGCCTTCAGCGCTTCCATCTCTTGGTTGTCCATGTTGTCGATTATATCCCGCGTTGTCTATCCGAGCCAGCGTAGTACGCACCGCCGGGGCACAACCAGTTCGCTGGAGACCCGACATATCTCTGCAAGGCGTCTGGGAACCCGGTTTCTTACGGTAAATGGAATGTCCTGCCTCTTGGCGGTATATTGAAGTAGGTGGGCCAGGGTGAGTTGCCTGCGGGCGAACGAAGCATCAGGCCCGAGGGAGCGTGTAGCATGTGCCTAAAGCTTGGGGCAGTCGAGTTGACCTTGCTCGCGGCCATGGCGGGCTGTAGCCACACGAGTCCATACTTCCGGTCGGACATAGTGCCGCCGGTCACTTCCGTATCTCCACATGAGGCAGTCAGGCAGAGAATTCTGCTTGCCGGGGACGCCGGAGACACCAAGGTTAGCAGAGAGGCGCTGGGAGTGCTCACCGAATGGGCGAGCGACATTCCGGACAGGACGCTGGTCGTTTTTCTTGGTGACAACATATATCCGGCCGGTATGCCCGCACAAGAACACCCCACCAGGGCGGCGGCGGAGGAGAGCCTTGATGCACAACTGGCAGTGATCACCTCCAGCGGGGCGCGCGGGTTCTTCATTTCCGGGAACCACGACTGGGCCGATGACGGCGAGGGTGGACTCGATGCCGTGAGGCGGCAGGAGGAATATGTTAATGCGGCCCTTGGTTGCGACGGCAACTTTCTTCCAGCTGGCGGCTGCGGGATACCCGCCAAGATCGAGCTTAACGGAGTGCGGGTGGTCGCGCTCAACACCGCCTGGTGGCTCCATTCAGAGGGCTTGGCCCGCCAAGCTGATCCCCAAGCCGAGAAGACGCGTGTTATTGAGGCCATCGAGAGCACACTGACCGGCGTCGAAGGCCTCGATGTGGTCGTCGTATCCCATCATCCTCTCGCTTCCCACGGGACCCACGGCGGATTCTACGACTGGAAGGACCACCTGTTTCCAAGCACACACCTGGTCGAGGGCCTGTGGATTCCGACGCCGGTTATCGGATCACTCTATCCGCTGCTCAGAAGCCTGGTGTTCAATCGCCAGACCTTGGCCGGAACTGAATACACCGACATGCGGATGCATCTGACGAAGGCCCTGGCAACCAACCCCCCGCTGGTATATGCGGCAGGTCACGACCACGGCCTGCAGGTTCTGGAAGGCGGGAGCGCAGCCGAATATTATCTGGTAAGCGCCCTGGGATTGGACGTGGGCGCTTCCATGGGGCATGGCAAGGACACGCTGTTCGCGCATCTCCATGCCGGGTTTATGGTGCTGGACTTCATGGAAAGCGGAACAGTTCTTCTGCGCGTCGTGGAACAGAGGGAGGAAGAAGTCGCTTTCTCCATGTGGATGAAGTGAGTGTGAAGCGAGAAAGGCAAGTGAACAAGAAAGTCTCAGCCGCAGATACGGCCATCGTCGTCCTGGCGTTACTGCTGTCAAATGTAGGGGGCTGTGGACTGCTCGAAAAGCCCACTGCCCGCATCACGCACGTTGCCCTCCAGGACATCGGCGTCTCCGCAGCCACGCTGGTGTTCGACATTGACGTGGCGAACCCCTACACAGTCGCGCTCCCGCTTAGCAACGTGGACTACGCGCTTTCCAGCCGCGCAAGCCGGTTCCTGAGCGGTAGCGCCGACCTGCAAGGGACTATCCCGGCCGGGTCCAGTAAGACGCTAACCATACCTGTCGGGATAGACTATCGGAGACTGCTCAGTGCCGTCGAAGGCACCAGGCCCGGAGGGACGGTGCCTTACACTGCCGATCTGGGCCTGTCGGTGGATACTCCGGTCCTCGGACGGCTGCGAATTCCCATGAGCAGGGAAGGCGAACTACCGATCCCCTCGGCTTCTGAACTACTGGAGGCGATAGGGGACCGAGTGCTGCGACCATGAGATAAGGTGTCCCGCGGATCGCAGCCCATTCGATTGCTCGCTGGCTTGGCGGATATCTCAGCCTTCGCCGTCAGTCGGCGAAGCTCATATCCGCCGGTTCGTAGTACTCTCTCGGGTGCTTGCAGGAGGGGCACTTGGCGGGCGGTTCGGTTCCCTCATGAACGTATCCGCAGACGCTGCACTTCCACTCGATGGGCTTGCCCCGCTTATAGACGGTTCCGCTTTCGACCATCTCCAGAAGCTTCTTGTATCGGTCGGCGTGGTGTTGCTCAACTTTGGCGATCTGCCTGAACAGGTTCGCCTCTGCGTCCCTTCCTTCCTTCTCCGCTTGGGCTGCAAAGTCCGGGTACATCGTGGTGGTCTCGTAGGTCTCGCCGGAGATGGCTTCTTTGAGATTAGCGGCAGTATCTGCGATCCCGCCCATCAGCCTGAACTCGTCCTTGGCGTGTCGTTGCTCGTTGTCGGCAGTTTCGTCGAATATCTTCGCTATGTAGTGGTAGCCCTCTTTCCTGGCGACCTGGGCGAAGTAGTTGTACTTGTTTCTTGCCTGGGATTCCCCGGCGAACGCCGCGGACAGGTTCTCATCCGTTGTACCCATGTCTGTTTGTCCTTTCGTTACTGGTTGCGGCCCGGTATGAGTTCTTCTTCTTTCGTTGTTCGCGGTGAAGCAGATGCCGCTTGAGGCATATTAATCTGTTCAGCAGCGAGTTGCGAGTCTCTGGCGGCGGTATCGGCCTGACACTGTCTGGCATGGAGCCTTGCAGGCGCAACTGAGGGGGACTAGAATCTCGCACTAACCCGAACTGCTGCAACGGAGAAGACCATCATGTTTCCTAAGTGCTCCACCATCGTCAGAGTTGCCTGTATTCTTGCGGTCATGTCGGCGATCCATGCAGGCTGCACTGGTTCGACGGCGAATGTCGGCGAGTTCCCCGAAGGTGCGACCGTCATGCGTCTGCCTTCGGTCTCGCTGATTGCCGGTAAGGCGTCAGGCCCGGTGATGATCGACGGAAAGCTGTCCGAAGCGGACTGGCAGAAGGCAGAGAAAGCGGGCGGTTTTACGCTCGTGCTCGATTCGTCCATGGATACTCAGTATCCGACGGCCGTGCGAGCCTTGTATGACCGTGAGAACCTGTACTTCGGATTTGTCTGCTCCGAGCCGAAGGCGGGGAGATTGTTCGTGTCCTCAAAACAGCGCGATGAAGGGCTCTCCTACGACGACTCGGTGGAGGCCTTGATCGACCCAGTTGGCAGCGGGAAGCGACATTATCAGTTCCTGGTTACTGCAGGGAACGTTCAGGGAGATGCCAAGTGCAAGCTGGACACGAAAAAGGAGGTGGTTTATACCGCCTCCGGGCGTGTCAATACATATAGAGGCTTCCCTGACGTGGATTCCAGTTGGGACGCCCAATGGTCCAGCGCGGTGAGAAGGGAATCGGACCGGTGGCAGGTCGAGATGGCGATCCCATTCAGCGTATTGGGGATCGACCCGTCAAGCGGACGCGTGCTGCGAGTTAACTTTACCAGGCATCGCGTAACGGCCACCGGCCCGCGGGCGAATCGTCCTGCGACCAAGCCGGAAAATTCCGCCTGGGCCAAGACCAAGGGCGAAGTGCACACTGCCGCGCTGTTCGGCTTTGTTACACTTGCCGACGCGAAAGGCAAGTCTCCCCGGGTTTCCGATATGGTCGAGGCGGCGGTTCCGGGCCTGCCAGGCCTTCCGGGCGTGCCCGAAGCGGATACACCCCCGAATCTCGTTCGCTTCGAGATAGACTCCTCAAGTCCAGGCCAGCCGCTTAAGAGATTCTGGGATAGTCTTAATCTGTCATATCTGGAAGGGGAGTTTTTCGAGAAGACCTATGCCAAGGGCTACCTCCGCCAGATTCGCGGAAGCGCAGGCTGGCCGAGAAGGTACAGGTCGCAAGGCGCGCGGTCCAGACCTGCAACGTCGCCTGCAGCTACCCGACCGGTGGGCACGCCGGCAGATGTTGCGCGGGCAGGACGGGACCCGAGACCCGGGCGCCGGCAAGGGAGGGGCAGGTTCGATCCCAACCGGCGATGGCGGACGCTTGACACGGCCAAGGAGCAGAGAATAAAGGCCGTGATTACCCTTCGAAACCGCCCTGGCGGGATAGTCTATAAGACAATTCAGAACCCCAGGTGGGGACGTGTCTCGGGTCCACCGGAAAACGAACAAGACTACAAGCTCATCTACGATGCCTACCGCAAGTATTTCCAGGCGATCCTGGACCGCTACGGCAGGGAGTTCTTTGACTCGCTCAGGTTCGAGTTTTGGAACGAACCTGACGGGTCCGACCGCTTCTTTGCCGGAACCGTGGAAGACTACTGCAAGTGGTATGACTGGGTGGCCAAGGCGCTGAAGGACGTCTCTCCGACCGGAAAGATCGGCGGACCTGCGGTGACCGGAGGCGGGTTTGGTTACACCAGGGATTTTCTCGATCATTGTCGGGAAGGCGACAACGCCGCGACCGGGGGAAAAGGCGCCCCGATAGATTTCGTGACGTTCCACACCTACGGCTGGCGCTGGCAACTGGCGCCGATGGCCTCTTACGACACGATCAACACCGTCGCGAAGTTCTGGAAGATCATCCACGAGGCCGGCTTCGGCGGAATCGAAACCCACGTCACCGAGTGGGGGCTCGAACCCACCGGGAACGCATCCGGGCCTTACTTCTGGTTCCGCAAGAGTCACTACGCTCCTGTCTGGATGGCCAAGCTCGTAAAAGACCTCGACGACGCCCGAAGCACGTACGCCGAGTTCACTCCTCGCATGGACGGACTGTCGCTTTGCATCGCAGGAGCGATGACGCGCGGAGGGCCCTTCGCGGGCAACAGGACGCTGTTTGTCGAGAATTGGGTGCCCAAACCCTACTACAACGGTTACGTGTTGCTCAACGAACTTGGCTCGCAGCGAATGGCGGTTTCCGGTCCGGAGACTGGCCGAGTGCAATGCCTGCCTACCAAAAGGCCCGACGGTTCACTTGCCGTGCTTGTGTTCCACTTCAAGGAATACGCGCGGACGAGCCCGCCCGATCAGGATATAACCGTAGAGCTTGCGGGCCTGGACCTAGAGGGCAAGTCTGTCAGCCAGATGCGGATTGACGATGAGACATCCAACAGCTACACGGCCTGGTTGGCGATGGGATCCCCGGACGAGATTACCGATGAGATAGCCGCCAAGCTGAAGGCGGCGGCCAAGGTCCACAAGATGCCGCTGGCGAACCAAGACGGGCTTGTAAAGCTCAACATGCCGGTAAACAGCGTGGCGATTGTGCTGGTGGAGTAGGCGAGCACCCCGCACGGGCGCTTAGAAAATGTTTCGGCGGATGCGCTTCTCCGCGCGCCAGGCGAATAACCACCCGCCTGCGCCATAGACCAGCATAAAGGCCAGCATCGCGCCGGTTATCTTTTCGACGCTGTCGTCAAAGGGTTCAGGTCCGTCGTAGTCCAGACGCGAGTAGGGCCTCCTTGCGTTCCTGCTTCCGCCTGCGCCCTCCATTATCACGCCCGCTTGGACTATGGGGTTCACCGCACCGGTAAACTCCAGGAAGTCATCATCGTAAGAACGGGTGGCCTCCATTGACAGAGCGACCACGCCGGGAAGAGCCAGCCACAACGCCAGTGCAAGGGCGAAGTTCATCACCACTGCCGTCGTCGTCCGCCTGAACGCGGCGCTGAAGTAGAGCCCGCTTCCCGTGAAGAACACCACCACCCAGGCCACGAGCATTCCCAGGTGCACCACGGCGATGGGGTGTATCTGACGGGCAAGCGTGAAAATGGCCAGGTGCGCGCCCAGAAACAGCCAGATCGGAAGGACCCTGCGCGCGACCCCGCAGGCCTTGCCGAAGACAATCTGCCAGTCGCTGAGGGGCGTCGCCAGGAGTATCGGCCAGGACCGCGACTCCTTCTCCGAGGTGATTGCGGTGGCTGAAAGTACGGCCGTATCGATCAGGCCGAGGATGACGAAGATCTCCGTATAGATGATGTGCGTGAAGTTCTCGTCTAGGCAATCCTCTGCCGCGCATACGACGTAGGATAGAAGGACAGCTCCCACGGCGAACGCCACCGCGATAAGGGTTGTCCTTCGGCTGGCGCGAGGCGCCTGCGCCCGAAGCTCCTTCCAGATCAAGGGCGATCCCTTGACTCGCCTTATCGTGCCCGGCCTGGCCTCCGGAGGTGGGGCGGGGACGGCGGCAGGCGAGGCAGGTGCTGCTTTTGCATGGGTCCGCTTCTGAGCCTTGAGCTGTTTGCGACTGACGAATGTTCCGGCCTCTCCGGTCGCCTGCCTCAGCGCGACCTTGCGAACCTTCTTGATCGCAGACGAAAGCACCAGCCCGGACGCGGCCAGCATCACCCCGCAGTGCACCGGCCAATAGAACGTAAACCCCAGGCCCCTAAGGATCCTGGGAGAAGCCATCGTCATGGTTTTGAACCACAATGCGGCGACCGGGTTGCCGTAGAGGAAAATCTGTAAGAAGTTTTCTGTGTCAGGGTCGGTCTGAGCTATCACGTAGATTATGAGCATTGGAAGGAACAGGTACAGAACCGCGCCTGTCAGCAGCGTCTTGAGTATGACGGCGTAGGCCCGCCGCGTTCGTATCGAGAAGTACATGCTGACCGACCCGGCGAAGATCGCCGCTGTCACCGTGATGCAGACGCCGGAGATCACGAAGTCCCAGGGAACGCCGCCGAACACGCGCACTATCGCCAGCAGCGGAACGCTGATGCCCACCAGCACGATAAGCTGCCACAGCTTGCTGAGCAGCTTCCCGACGATGATCTGGAAACTGTTGATCGGGGTGGTCATCAATAGCCCGAGCGTCTTGTGGTATATCTCGTCGCTGATGGAATTGCTGAGCATGACCACGGCGATCAGTTGGATGGCGCAGAACTGGAACCACACGACCGCCCCGATGACGGTCTTCCCGGCCATGGCCATTCGCGAGATGGTGTAAGCGGAACTCATACGAGAGGAAGTTGTGGTGGCTGCCCAGACAAGCGCAACGAAGATCGTCAGGATCGCCAGGTAAACGAACCTGAGAACGTAGTTCCTACGCCTCCGCGAGGATACGCGCAGCTCCTTGGAAAAGATCGGGCCCCATATCCGCTCCGGCCGGATCAGCCTCAGTAGTAGATCAGCGGCGCTGGCTATCATCTCAGTTCCATCGGCTGGTTGGTCAGTGGACTATTCCCTTGGTAAGTTGCAGGAAGGCGTCGTCGAGCTTGACGGTTTCCGGGACGATGGAGACCACGTCGAGGTCGCTGGTAACTAGCGTCCGCGCGACGAGCCCGTCGCCCTGACCGTCGCGGAGCGAGACGAGTATCTCCTGTCCGACATCCTCTACGCCTTCAACTTGGGGAAGGACCGAAAGGACCTCGATCGCGCGTCCCTTTCCGGTTGCCACACGTACCCGGACCTTGTTGTGCACGCCCAGTCGCTGGAAGATCTCCGCCAGCGATCCGCTGAAGACCATCTCGCCGTGTTCGATGATCCCGACGTGGTCGCATATTTCCTGAAGTTCGCTGAGGATGTGTGATGAGACCATCATGGTCTTGCCCATCGTCTTGAGTTCCAGAAGCAGCTCGCGAATCTCGATTCGGGCGCGCGGGTCGAGCCCGCTGGCAGGCTCATCGAGTATGAGCACTTTCGGATCGTGTATCAGCACCCTGGCCAGTGCGAGCCTTTGCTGCATCCCGCGTGAGAGTGAATCCACCGCGGCAGCCCGCTTTCCGTCCAGATCCGTTAGTTCCAGCGCCTGATCGACGACGGCCTTGCGCTTCCTTCGGTCCACACCGAACGCCGACGCGAAGAACTCGAGGTACTCGAATACCTTCAGATCGTCATAGACGCCCATGAAGTCCGGCATGTATCCGACGATTCGCCTGACGGCCTTGCCTTTCTTCCTGACGTCGATGCCGTCAACCAACGCGGATCCGCGAGTCGGTTCCAGCAGCGTGGCAAGGATCCGCATGGTGGTGGTCTTTCCCGCGCCGTTTGGCCCGATGAACCCGAAGATATCTCCCGCGTTAATGTGCAAATCCAAATTTGAAACGGCTGCGAGCGAACCGAAGTATTTGGTGAGGCCTTTGGTCTCTATCATTTGTCTGTTCCCTCTTGCGGATGCACAACCAGCCTGACGAGCCTAGTGTGCACCTCCTTGCAGTTGCGGTCCGCGACCACGAAGGGCAGGGGCGCGCCGGCGTATTCGGCGCAGACAACGGCTGCTCCGTCGCAGAGGCATTGTCGAATCCCAAGTGTTCTATCCAAGCATCCGCGGGAAAAGTAGGCGGCGCTCGTGTTCAGTCTATCTGAATCGGCGCCTCGGTCAGCGCCCGGATAGCTCCAGTACTCATCACCTCCGGGGCATGTCCACTTTTTGTCCTTGCTGAGTCGTCCGCGAAACTCACCGGTTCCCTTGACCGGGACCTCGCCAAATCTCAGGGCCATCTCGTCTGCGAAGCGGACGCAGCCTCGCTGTATCGGGCAATCTGAAAGGTTTGTGATAACGGCAATAGCTTCTCCGCCCGGCAGCTTGGTGACCTTTGCCGATATGGGAATTTGCTCAACCGGGGATTCGCTCATCATGCACTGGGCGGACCATATGTTGATCGGAAGCGAAACGGGCAGATTGCCTCCGTCGTGCTGGAGGCAGGCTATCTCCCTGTCGATTCCGGACCTGTTGAAGCTATACATCTGCTCCTGAACGGGAGAGATCGCCGACCACCACTGGCAGCCGGCAAGATTCTCCAGTTTGTACTCGTCGCTGTCCGGGGCGAACAGGCTCATGTATGTAGTCTCCCAGGCCTGGCGCTTGCCCTGTATTGCGTCCACCACCGAGACCGCGCGGACCTGCACCTGTCCGCTGCGAAGCATTTGCACACCGTAGTAGGCGAAGGCTGTGAAAAGGACAATCCATCCCGCCGCCGTCAGCCATGTGAGGGGCTGGCGGTCGAGCCGCTTGAGCAGGAGATAGTCCACCGGGCCCAGGAGGATCGCCAGGGATGAAAGCATCAGGATAACCCACCATATACTGAGCGGGCGAAGCTCGGCTATTGCCAACAGGTGGCCGAACAGCGTGTTCAAGCTGCGGTCCTTCGGTCCGGCCTCGAAGGAGTGGTATCCGTACTGGTCATCCTGCGTGCCTTCGGTCAGGACAAGTGTGCGCTGCTGAGACCTGTCCGAGCCGGTGTGGATGATCGCGCCCAGGTGGTGCACCCAGAACTTGACGGCCTTGTCTTGTTTCAGTTCTTTGACATCGCCAGGGTCGAATCCGATCACGCCGACTCTGCCGAAGCCGACTGACGCGAATGCGAATAGCGGGTCGGCAGAATCGTATCGCACGCCTTCGGTCTGCGTCACCGTGCTGGACATGTGCCCATAGTGGCCGCTACGTCGCGCGGGTTCGTTGAGGCGGTATTCATTGGCGATGCTCTGCCAGCAATGCGTGGACGGCTTGGCACGCAGACGCCTGCAAGTGATGGTTGTGTCCCGTTCGCGGTCGCAGCCCCAGGAGCCTAGGACGTCCTCCGGGATGCTGCGCTGTATGGGCTCGCCCAACTCGAACGGAAGCAGCTTGGCAATAGGGTGCTCCTCGGGCAGGGGGTGCGCTGCGAAAATCACCAGCAGGTGCCCGCCGTTATCGACCCATTGCGCGATGGCCTTGGACTGGTGCGCGTTTATCAGGTCCCAGTCCGGATCGTAGAGGATGAGCAGGTCCAGGCTCGCAAAGCCCGTCCAGTCCCACGGAAGGTAACGAGTGAGCACCGGCTTGACATGGACTTCGCCCAGTCTGTGTTCGGTGCGCGAGGCCGCCTTTCGTTGCAGTTGTGTCAGCTCCCGTCCGCCACGACCGACCGTCGCGATGAGCATGTCTTCCCGGCCAATGGGAGTGAGCATCTTCGCAGATTCGGAGAAATCGGTCAGATTGTATTTGCCGTTCCAGCAGGTCTTTCCCTTGGCGGTATCGACTATGCGGACGTTGCAGTCCCCGACGGCGAACGCGAACTTGGCCACGAGGGGCAGGTGCAACGGAAGCTGAGGGGTCAAGACGAAGTGATGGGCGACGACCATCCTAGACATCTCTTCCTGCTGGGCGGTGATCGTCACCATTCCCCCGAAAGGCTCAGTTAGCCTGGAGCTTACCCCGACGACTATGGGTGTCCACTCCATAGGGCGGTAGCAGCCGCCCCATCCCGGCGTGAAGTCAACATTGAAGTCTTCCTGTTTGGCTGCGTAACCGCTACTTGCGAAGGCAGCGACGATGAGGACCCCGGTTGCCATTCGCCCTGTATTCAGCTCTCTTGCTCCCGCTAGGAGGCTGTCACAGCCTCGCCTTGGAATTGTAAACGAACCACTCAACACATGCCAGCGC
>Ga0272444_10000306_pt1 | contig 54885 bp, 60 predicted proteins | sample SSMForm13_FD_201033 | JGI IMG/M metagenome (GOLD analysis project Ga0272444, IMG submission 201033) | Marine sediment archaeal communities from Little Sippewissett salt marsh, Falmouth, MA, United States - SSM-Form-13 | ecosystem: Environmental > Aquatic > Marine > Wetlands > Sediment ... | reverse complement strand
AAAGCGACGGCTTCAGAGAACGCGCGGAGTACGTCCACGGCGACGCCTGCACGATGCCGTTCGAGGACGCGACGTTCGACGGCGTCTTCGCCAACGGGGGGGCTGCACGAGTGGCCCAATCCGATCGCCGTGTTCGACGAAGTTGGCCGCGTCCTCAAGCCGGGCAGCCGTTTCTGCATCACCGACCTCCGCCGCGACGCGAACCTCCTCGTCCGGGCCCTGATGCCGATGATGGTCCGACAGCGACCGATGCGCGCGGGGCTCGTCTCCTCGTTCAACGCCGCCTACACCGAGGCCGAGGCGCGCCGACTCATCTCGAAGAGCCACCTGTCGGGAGGTGCCGTGTCCTGAAGCTTCATCGGTCTCTCGATCGTCGGTGGAACGTCAGGGTAGATCGACGAGACGGGCGAAAGACGCAATCGGTGGAGGATTCCGTCGAGGGCGGGCCGCTGCATCGTCGCCGAATCTCAGGAAGGGATCCTCTCTCGGAGGTTGTGTCGTGACGGAAGACCTGTGGAGCGGGACATACGTGGAGCCGGCGGTCTGGGACGAGACGGCACGGGCGCTTCTCGCGCTCGCCGACCTGCGACCGGGGATGCGCGCACTCGATGTCGGATCGGCCGGCGGGGGAACCATGTTCCCAGCACTCGATCGTATCGGTGACGCGGGCAGCATCGTCGGCATCGAGGTCGAAAAGGACTGGGTTGAGTGGCTTCAGAAAGAGATTGCGGAACGCGGGATCGGAAACGCCGAGAATCTGCTGATGAACGGACAATCGATGAGCTTCCCCGATGATGCCTTCGATGTCGTGATCATGGGGATGGTCGGTCTCGACGAGGACTACGACTTCGAGACCGAGACCATCATCAACGAAGCGCCCTTGATGCGTGAGGTTTACCGCGTGCTCAAGCCGGGCCACTTCCTCTACAATAGCAACTGGCTCTGGCAAGACGACAACGAGTGGATGGGCGAGCTCGTCCGAAAGCACCTTCCTGACTGCCGAAAGCGCGGCTACTTCCCCGGAACGGAGGAAGGCTACGTCCAGCTTCTTGCGTCCGTCGGCTTCGAAGAGATCCGCGTTACGTCGTTCAAAGGACACTACACGTTCGAGGATCCGGCAGAGTGGATGGCGTGTATCTGCCACTCGTGGGAAGAGGAACTCGAACGGATCAAGTCGAGCCCTGAGATACTGCCGACGTTCGAGCGCGATGCACTAGCACTCCTGGCCGAGCATACCGACGACGAAGGGCATCTCACCTACATGCGATCGGCGATTCTCCTTGCGACAAGGAAACCGCCCGCTCTCTAACTGGTTCGGCGTCTTCGCGCAGCGCGTTTTCCAGAACCCATCAGTACTTCATCGCCCTGACTTCTGGGCGACTACTTGACACTGCGCAGTATATGTAGTACCGTGTACGTATACTGCGGGAGGAGGAGAGCCAATGAAACTGACACTCTACGTCCCGGACGCCCTCTTCGATCGTCTGGAGAAGTACCGCGACCGGATCAATGCATCTGCGATCCTGCAGCGTAGTCTTGAACGGGAGCTGACGTCCCTCGAAGCGGCCGATCAGTTCGACGGTGAGAATCTCGATCAGGCCGTTGAGCGGCTACGAGCCGAAAAGGCTGTCGTCGAAGGGGAGTCCCGCGAGCGCGGCCAGGCCGAAGGAATGACATGGGCGTTGAAGGCGTCCTACGGAGATCTCTCCTGGTGCGCCACTGCATATCTGCGGAACGAAACAAAGATCAAACGCAATCCTGCTGCCGCCTACAGGCTCATCCTCAAAGGGCCACGGCAGCCGTTCCAAGAAGTCGATCACCCGACCAAGAACGATCCGCTTGTGGAGCGTGAAGCGTTCTGGATGGGATTCATCGAGGGCTTGATGCGCGTCTGGGAACGCCTGGAGCAGTCCGAAGAGCAGGTCTGAACCGGCGCGCGGGAAAGAGGAGGCCGGAGTGAAGAGGCGACTGGGAGCAAGGTCCTTCGTTTGCCCGATGCCGACGGTGCTGGCCGGAACTCTGGTCGACGGCCGAGCGAACTTCACGATGCTTGGGAACAACGGCCTCATGCGCGTCAAACCACCGACAACCTACATCTCCATCTGCCGAGGTCACTACACGACGAAGGGGATCCTCGAGCACGGCACGTTCAGTGTGAACTACCCGTCCGTCGGCCAGATGGTCGCCGCGGACGCGTGCGGAATCGTCTCCGGCCGAGACGTCGACAAGTCACAGTTGTTCGATGTCTTCCTTGGCGACCTCGAGACCGCGCCGATGATCAGCGAGTGCCCAGCCAATCTGGAATGCGAGGTCGTTCACACCTTCTCCTTGGGAGGCATGACCGTCTTCGTCGGCGAGATCCGGGAAGTCTACGTAGACGAAGGGATCGAAGGCAAAGCCGCCAAGCCCGGAACCTTCGGAGATCTCGCCGCGCTCGACCTGTTGATCTACGCGCCGAACAACGGCTACTACCGGATCGGTGAGCGCGTCGGCACCGGCTTCCGCGCAGGGAAGCGTTCGCCGGTCGTGAACGAAGGCACTCGCAGTGGCTGAAGGAGGCAACGTGACAGACTGCCGGGCTCTGCTCGATAACGCAGACACCCTCTGCGCCTCACTGATGGATGGTGGCGCTTTTCTCGTCACCATCGCCCCAAACGGCCAGCCGAACCCGATGACGATCGGATGGGGACTCATTGGAATCGCCGTTCAGGCCCCTATGTTCTCGATCTACGTCACTCGAGGTGGCTACACATACGAATACGTGCAAGAGGCGAAGTCGTTCACCGTCAGCGTCCCCGCGCTCGGCGAACTGTCGGAGGAGCTCAGCCTCTGTGGCTCGCGCTCCGGTCGAGAGACAGACAAGGCAGCCGAGGCTGATTTGACGCTTGCGTCGGCCCGGTGCGTGCCAGCTCCCGTCGTCGCCGGATGCGTCCTCTACTATGAATGCGAGAAGCTCAGGTTCTCAGAGCGCGAGAACGGCGACCTCGTCGTTTTCGGGCGTGTTGCCGCATCGTACGCTCCCGGATAACGCAACGAGCCCGACGATGCCCGCGGCGCCTATGCGTCGAGCGACACGCGATCCGGAAAGCGGCTTCACTGACGCTCCGTGGGCTGCTGCGTGGAGCAGCATCTCTTCCCATACGACGCACAGACGCGCCGCGACACCTTCCAGATACCCCCGGCTCGACCTGCTCGACTTCTGCACTCACTCGCTTGATGCGGTGATCGGCTCCACAGCCACGCCAAGCTCCTGCCCCGAACCGATGCCGCGGGATCGACGAGCGCCGACGCTACGTGCTCGGTGGATGGCACGCCAGACTTCGACCCACGTCGCGCGGATCGGAATCTCAAGCGCAAGCTGAACGGTCTCCCAATGAGAATCGCCCGAGCAAACGGCGTGGACACGCAGGCCAGCCGGGCGACGCGTTGAACGAACCTGGTTCAGACAGGCTTTGACCGCGCGCCACGCTTCGCGTGAGAGCCTCCCATCCGAGAACGCGGCCGGAAGGATGACGAATCCATCGGCCTTCCGGTGGCGCACTCGGAACGGACCCGACCATCGATGATTCGGCCGAGCCCGGCCGTCCAGTTCGGCGGTCCATCGAGTGGTAAGCTGCTTTCTGTCCCCACGTGCCTCACCTCCTGGTCGTCCTCGTTACGATCAGAGCGGAGAGCGACAGTCGCTCTCACCAATCCTCCACTGCCTGCTGCGTTTCGAGCGATGCATTATGATCGCTCGCTGATTGCTCCTTGGTCGGCACGATTCGCGGATTGGACGCCGCGAGATGCGCCGCGGCCAGCTTATCACGCCGCCTCTGCGTGGACAAGAAGTCAAGGAGAGGGCGGGCGTACGCCGTTCCCCTACAGGACACTCCAACATCAGGATCCTTGAGGTCCGTCCGCCCAATTGGACTCAGCGAAGGCCTCGTGTTAGGGTGCAGCGTACCGTGGACGCGCAGGGAGGCTGAGGCGAATGGATGACGCGTGGAGAGGACGGAAGCACAGACACTGTCTGGCTGCGCCTCAGCTTCTCGCATGGGGTCTCGCCGCGATTCTCGTGACACTCAGCGTCGGCCTATCTCTCGCGGAAGATGGGAGCCGTGATGACCTTCTGACACCCGTGCTTCTGCCCGTGATGACCGTCTCCCCGAGTTGGAACGTGTCCCTCGGAGAGGAGGTCGTGCTCGATGCCTCGACGTCCGGCCATGGCATTCCGGATGAGCAGGTTGCCGAAGTCCGTTATATCTGGGATCTCGGCGATGGGACCACTCAGATTGGAGAGCGCGTCAGCCACCGGTTTACCATGCCCGGCACGTTCCGAGTCGAACTCACGATGGAAGTGTTCGAGCAAGACGGCATGTTCCACCGTGAGACGGAGTCCGTTGAGCTGACCGTGTCGCTTGCGCAGTTCCCGAGTTTCGTGACGGTGATCGATCTTGAGACAGGCTACGCACAGCCAGGCGACTTCGCAGTTCTCTTCCGACTCGAGGATCAATATCTGCTGTTGGGCCGCGAGCAGGAACCCGCAAGCTTCCCGATCGCCGAGCCTAACGCGCCGCTCCTCCTGCCGCCGGAGTTCGAACGATTCGTCGTCTCAGGAGGACTCACCACGATTGGGGAACTGCGCATCTGGAATGGATCCGTCGCCACGGAGCTGACCACCGAGGGCTGGCTAGCGTTCGCCGGATTCGGCACGAGTTTCGGGGCGGCGTCCGTCTCCCTGAGCGAACTCTACCCGACGGTCGAGCACGAGGGATACGACCTGAGCGCCCGGATCGAACAGGCGAATTGGGTCACGCTCGGCCTCTGTTACGAGGCTGCGCCCAACGTTTATCTGCTCGGATCCTTCGGATCGTTGGTCGTCATGGGAACGTACGAAGGAACCTCTCGGCTGCTCGTCGACGATCAACTCCTGCCGGCATCCTTCGCGAGCAGGGCAATTACGATGAGCTTCGGTCTAGGGTATCGCATCGGCTGGCTGATGCTCAGCGTACAGGCGCTTCTGACCTTATGACCAAAGGAGGAAGAACGCACGTGCGGAAGCTGACTTGGCTGGCCATCCTGTGCGTGCTGGCTTTGGCGGTTGTGCTCAGCCTGTCATCCTGCTACCTGTTCGTCGGCAGCTCCAACAGCGTGGTTCCGCTTCCCGGCATCGTGCGCGTGCTGTCTCTCCCCCAGATTCTAGGCTGCAGCGTAACACCGATCCGTACAGCCTGTGAGAACCTGTACGAACGCGTCTGCGGATGGTACTTCTGGACGGAGCCCGGCGTGCAAACACCGGTCACAGGCTGGGTTTATCGATGCCGTGACGTGTGGCTCGGAACCGATTGCTGGCTTGACCTCAAGATCACACTCACTGTCTCGGACCCTTCCGACGACCTGGATCCGGGCAAGTCGCCGCGCGTCCGCGTGTTCGACTCGGAGCCTTCACCGGGCGGCTCCGTGCCGAGCGACTGCCTCCTTGACGTGCCGCGGACGGACATCGTGATCGGATCCACAGAGGTCACGGGAAGCGGCCCGTCCAAGACGGTCTCGGTACGCCTGCGAGATGTGAGAACGCGTTTCGCGGGGGGCTGCAGCAGCTTCTCCGCGACCTTGCGTTTCGCCCTTGTCTTCAATGCGGACGGCGAGGAGCTGTCGAGCTCCAATACGTGCGAGACCGTCGTCGAGTGCCGCCGGCCCTGACCGACCTCCGCGGGCGTACGGGGAAACTCACCAGCATCCAGGCCCCGATCGATGCGCTCTCCTGTCATCTCTCGCAGCCCGCCAGCCCGCCTTGCTCCTCTCGTAAAGCAGCCTGTGAGATATTCCTGAGGAGTGAAGAAGACTCCAGCAGCAGTCGCTTTTCTATCGCGTCCTCGCAAGCGGAGACGAACCGCGGATCTGCGCGCACCCTGGGGCCCTAGGTCGGAGACAACATGAGGGCAATCGAATCACGGCAACGGCTCTCACCCTTCTGGCGATCTCCGCAGGCTGCCTCGGCTCGGACATGCTCTCAAACCCGTCAGAGGCTCTGGCAACGGGACTTCGCGTCGTGTTCGACGGACCCGTTGAGATGGTCTCTTTCGGTGATCAGTTGATGATCCTTGAGCCCGGTGGACCGGCGAGTGAGTTTCTGTTCTCGGGCGGTGAGGTCTTCTACGGCGGACTCCACTGGTTCGACTGGACACCGAAGGAAGCATCGCTCATCAGCCACGAGTGGATCTATGGCACACCGTTGCATGTGTGGCACCTGGGACTGGGCGTACGCGAGGAGGATGCCGCAGCGCCCCCCGAGTATCTGGCCGCCGAGGCAATCCGTTTCCTCGATGATGGCAGCCTACATCTGATCGTCGACGAAGCGGTACCGCCTAGATGCGGATTGTGGTCCTTTCACAGCGAGCTTGAAGCCTGCGAGACGTACTTCGACCAGTACGCAGCCATGGTCTCAGGACACGGAGGAAGTGATCGTCGGAGATCCGATCCTTCCCGCGATGTACTTTCGCTCGAGCGGCGGGGTTCTTGGCTCCGGCTCCGCGCTGACCGGCAAACTCGGCCCGTTCGGCGAGTTCGCCGTGACGTCCCTCTGCGGTCCGCGTGAAATCGTGAACCTGCGAACAGGGCAAAGCTGGCCGATCGACTCCGCAGCGCCGGACTCGATGTACTGCGCTCGCTTCGCCTTCTCTCACACGGGGGAAGAAACCGCCGTTGTGTACGACGACTTACTCCGTGTCTGGGCGACGCACACGGGGGACCTGCTTCTCGAGATGGAGCTTCCCTCGCTGCGAAGCTCCGAGTACTACGACAGCCTCGCGTTCCGTCTCGACGATGAGCAAGTCGCGTTCGCTCGACGGAACAGCTCCACAGGTAAGACCTTCAGGGTGGACCTAAACTCGCATTCGCTCCATGAGATAGCCGTCCCGGCCTCCTCGGAGTGGTTCCAGAAGGCAGTCGGCGTCATGGGGGACACATTCCTCTACGCGTATCGCACTGACTTCGCATATCGAGTCGACATCCGCGATGTCATCTCCGGGGCAAGAGTCGCCAGGTTCTCCGGCCCAAGGGTGGGCAGTCCAAGGCCCTATGATCTGCTCGTCGTGCCAAGCGGGCCGAGAGTGCTGTTGGCTGGCGAGAAGGCCGACGCGGCGCCGGTGAGATCGTTCGTCCAGATCTGGGATCTCGATCACGGCCTGCTCCTGTGGCAGGGCGAATCGGACGGCACTTATCTCCCCGGGAGTCTCGTTGTCTCACGTGACGGCCGGTACGCGGCCATCGTCCACAAAAGCGGAGAGGTGGCGGTCTGGGAACTCCCGGCCGTCCCGTAGAGAGCGTCTCTCACTGACCGATCCTTCGTCGAGTCCGATCCTCGGCCTTGCTCTGTCGGTACAATGACCTCCTCAATCGAAACCAACCCAGTCAAGGAGCACGCATGGCCGCAGAGAAGGCGACGACCGAAGAGAAGACTGACGACCCGAAGGGAAAAGAAGAGAAGAAGAGGAAACTCCTCGGCATCGAACCGGTCGAAACGCAGCATGAGATCATGCTGAACGGACGCAAGCTGGAGTACGTCGCCCGAGCTGGCGTCATCCCACTCAAGGACGAGTTCGACGAGACCGAAGCGGAGGTCTACTTCACCGCCTACGAGCTCGCCGGCGTGGACGATCGGTCCAAGCGCCCGCTCACGTTTGCCTTCAACGGTGGGCCCGGTTCCTCGTCGATCTGGCTCCACATGGGCGCCATCGGACCGAAGCGAGTCCGAATGGAGGACAAGGGCTGGATGCCGGCTCCGCCGTATGTATACGAGGACAACACCGACACGTGGCTCAATGAGACTGACCTCGTATTCATTGACCCCGTTGGCACCGGCTTCAGTCGCTGCACCAAGGCAGAATTCGACAAGAAGTTCTGGAGCTACCAGGGCGACATCGACTCGGTCGGCGAATTCATCCGCCTCTATCTCACGCGGTACGACCGATGGCACTCGCCGCTGTTCCTGAGCGGCGAAAGCTACGGCACGACACGAGCCGCTGCACTGGCCGGCCACCTAGTCGACCGCGGGATCGCATTCAACGGGATCGTCCTCATCTCGACCGCGCTCGACGTCGCCGCCATCGTCTTCATGCAGTCAAGCGACCTTTCTTACCCGCTCTTCGTGCCGACCTATGCAGCAGCTGCGAGGTATCACAAGCAACTGGACGATTCGTTGCAGAAGATGGGGCTTGCAGACCTCGTGGCCGAGGTCAAGGCCTGGTCGGAGAGCGATCTGACGACCGCCCTGATGAAGGGAGACCGACTCGGTGAGACCGAGCGGCAGGCCGTGGCCGAACAACTTGCGCGCTATACCGGTTTGGACATCGAGTACGTCCTCGGAACCAACCTCCGCGTTGAGATCCATCGCTTCTGCAAGGAGCTGCTGCGAAACGAGAAGCGAAGCATCGGACGGTTCGACTCCCGCTTCAAGGGCGTCGAGGCTCTAGCGGTGACCGAACGTCCCGAGTTCGATCCCTCAAGCACCTCGGTCACACCTCCGTTCACCTCGGCGTTCAGCCGGTACGTCCGCTCCGACCTCGGCGTCAAGACGGACATGGTCTACGAGACAATGAATCTCAAGGCGAACGAGTCCTGGGAATGGGAGAAGGCGAAGCTACCCACCACCGGCGAAGTTCTGCGCGGTGCAATGGCCAAGAATCCGTTCATGAGGGTCTTCATTGCGCAAGGCTACTACGATCTCGCGACGCCTCTGCTGGCCACCGAGTACATGATCTCTCACATGAACGTCGATCCGAAGCTTCGCGCCAACGTCGAGATGAAGAACTACGAGGGAGGGCACATGTTCTACCTCGGCATCGAGGCACTGTCCGCGTTCAGGAAGGACATCGCCCGCTTCATCCGGGACGCGGCCGGGTAGAAGTCCGCGTGGGCGGAGAGGCGACGGCCTGGCAGCTCCCGGCCGTCCCGTAGCGAACTTGCTGCGTCGGCCAACCTTGCGACGAGTCCGATCCTCGGCCTTGCCCGCCCGGTACAATGACCCTTCGACCGCAATCACACCAGTCAAAGGAGAGCGCATGGCCGAAGAGAAGGCGAGGACCGAGGAGAAGAAGAACGACGACCCAACAGGCAAAGAAGAGAAGAAGCGCAAGCTCCTCGGCATCGAACCGGTCGAGACGCAGCATGAGATCGCACTGGACGGACGCAAGCTCAAGTACACCGCCTGCGCCGGTGTCATCCCCCTCAAGGATGAGTTCGACGAGACCGAAGCGGAGTTCTTCTTCACCGCCTATCAGCTGGATAGCGTCGATGATCGCGCTGATCGCCCCCTCACGTTCGCCTTCAACGGCGGCCCAGGCTCGTCGTCGATTTGGCTTCACATGGGCGCCCTCGGACCGAAACGCGTGCGGATGGAGGAGCAGGGCTGGATGCCGCCACCGCCGTACCGCTACGAGGACAACCCGTACACGTGGCTCGATCGAACCGACCTGGTCTTCATCGATCCCGTCGGAACCGGATTCAGTCGCTCGACCAAAGAGGAACTCGATAAGAAGTACTGCGGCTTCAAGGGAGACATCGAGTCGGTCGGGGAGTTCATCCGCCTCTATCTCACGCGCTACGAGCGATGGACCTCGCCCCTGTTCCTGGCCGGCGAGAGCTACGGCACCACGCGCGCGGCAGGACTGGCCGGCCACTTGGTGGATAAGGGGATCACGTTCAACGGGATCGTCCTCATCTCGACCGTGCTCGACTTCAACGCGATCCGCTTCGTGCGGGCGAACGACCTTCCCTTCCAACTGTTCGTTCCTACCTATGCCGCCACTGCGTGGTATCACGGTCGGCTTGACGAGAGCCTGCAGAAGCGGCCGCTGACCGAGCTGATGACGGAGGTCAAGGCCTTCTCGGAGGGCGAACTCACCTCCGCCCTGATGAAAGGCGACCGACTGACGGGAGCCGAGCGACAGACCGTGGCCGAGCGCCTGGCACGCTACATCGGGCTGAGCCCCGACTACGTCTTGGGAACCAACCTGCGCGTCGAGATCTTTCGCTTCTGCAAAGAGCTTCTGCGGGACGAGAGGCGAAGCGTAGGGCGTCTGGACTCTCGCTTCAAGGGGGTCGAAGCCCTCGCGATCACCGAGCGTCCTGAGTTCGACCCGTCGATGTTGGCGATCACGCCCCCGTACACGTCCACCTTCAATCACTACGTCCGCTCGGAGCTGGGCATCGAGACGGATTTAACGTACGAGACACTGAGCTATGCGGTCAACCAGAATTGGGAGTGGGAGAAGGGCACCATGCCTGCCACCGGCGAGGCCCTGCGGAGCGCGATCGCCAAGAATCCCTACATGAAGGTGTTCGTCGGCCAAGGCTACTACGATCTGGCGACGCCGCACTTTTCGACCGAGTACATGGTCAGCCACATGAACGTCGATCCAGAGCACCGCGGGAACGTCGAGATGGTGAATTACGAGGCGGGGCACATGTTCTATCTCGATATCGCCTCCCTGACGGCCTTCAAGAAGGACATCGACCGGTTCATGCGAAGCTCGGTTCGATAGCCGTTCGGACGGGCGGCTACCCGTCGCCTCGATGAAGGTCCATTTTCATGGCGGCGGCGTGCCGGCCGCCCGGGACGCGTTCGAGGCCGTACACCGATCCCTGAGGGCCAGTCACGGCCTCTGTAACCTCAGCGATCGCCGCGAGATCTTCGGAGTCGAGCAAGATGTCGGCCATCTGGGCGTTCTGTTCGAGGTGGCGACGCGTTCGCGCCCCGACGATAACCGCCGCCACTGTCGGCTTCTGTAGGACATAGCTCGACGCGATCTGTGCGATGCTGACACTGTGCTTGCCCGCGATGTCGGCGAGCGCGTCGAGAAGCCGCTGCAGTGCGGCCCATCCCCCGTACTCCTCGACAATCAGGGCATACTTGGTCAGCGAGCGATTCTCGTGCGGCACCGCAAGCGGCTGTTTGCCACGGTAACGCGCTGAGAGAAGGCCGCCTGCGACGGTCCCGTAACACAGAAGCGAGATCCCATTCTCTCTGCACAAGTCGACGAGTTCGCTCTCAGGGCGATGATCGAGCGCCGAGTATTGCACCTGATTCGACAGAACCGGCACGCCTGCATCGAGGATCTCGCGCAGGTGAGCTGCATCGAAGTTCGTGAGACCGACCCGGCGGATCTTCCCCACACGCCGTTGTCTATCCAGCCACCGAGCGGCCTCCACATATCCCGTGATCTCGTAGTCCCACCAGTGGAGCTGCACCAGGTCAAGCGCCTCCACACCGAGTCGCTCGAGAGACCGATCGACGATCTCCGCAATATCCTGCTCGCGAAGATGGAACAGATCAGCAGCGTCCGGAACGCACTTGGTGTGCACCTGGACAGGCGGCAGCTCGCCGGCACGGATCGCACCGTCATGCTGGCGCAGGAATCGGCCGATCAGCGCCTCGACACCCGTGTAGATGTCGGCACAGTCGAAGGTCGTGATCCCAGCCTCGACGTACGCACGCATGTCCGCGACGGCCTCGCCGGGATCCACGGCTCCGTGACCGCCGGCCAGCTGCCACGACCCCTTGATCACACGCGAAATGCTGTATCCTGACGCAAGCTCGATTCTCTCCATTGGTTGGCCTCAGGAAGCAGAGCCTACACGAACTCACGCTTGAGATAACGCGCAGACGACCGACCCCCGCCTCGTCGAATCCGTACAATGCGCACATGCGCAAGAGGGAACGGGAGATCGCCGACCGGGCTGAAATCGACGCGATCCTTGCCAGAGCGAAGGTCTTACGCGTCGCGTTTGCCGTCGAGGGCGAACCCTACATCGTCCCGCTTTCACATGGCTACGATGCGAGAGCCGGCGTCCTCTACGTCCACACTGCCGTCGAAGGAAGAAAGATCGTCTGCATCGAAGCCAATCCACGTGTTTGCTTCGAAGCCGAAGGGGACATGGCCGTGAAGGCCGGCGACCGGAGAGGCTGCTCGTGGAGCCTTCTCTACGAGAGCGTCATCGGTCATGGCACGTTCCGCGAAGTTGTGGATGCAGAGGAACGGGAGAAGGCCCTTCGCCGTATCATGCGACAGCAGTCCGGCCGCAACGAGGATTGGAGCTTCGCGCCGAAGGTCGTCGAAGTGACCCGCGTCTGGGCTCTTGAGATTGAGTCGGTCACCGGCAAGCGATCGGGCCCTTCAAGCTAGAAGCGCGGCCGGGATCGTTCGGGAGAAGATCGAACTTGTCTCCGGTATCCGTCGCGCGCGCAACACACGACCCACGCGATGACGAAGCCCATCTTAGAGCTTCTCTTGCCGCTCAGATGGGAGGCCGATTGACACGTAGCCATTCGTACATCAGCGCGCCGCCGGCGACCGCCACGTTCAAGCTCTCGGCACATCCCAGCAACGGCAGGCTGACGTACGCGGACAGCGCGTCGTTCCACTCAGATCCCAGACCCCTCGCCTCGTTGCCCAAAACCAGAGCGACGGAGCCAGCGAGAACTCGACTCTGCCAGACGGCCTCGCCTTTGCGTGCATCCGCGCCGACCGCTCGATATCCGACTCGGGTGAGCCACGAGGACAGAGCCTCCGCGGATTCGATCCGGGTGAACGGCACAGCGAACAATGACCCCATCGTCCCTCGAACGGTCTTGGGGTCGAACGGATCCACGCATGGTTCGAGGAGGATCACGGCTCGCACGCCGACCGCGTCAGCCGTTCGGATCAGCGTACCCAGGTTGCCCGGATCCTGCAGCCGATCGAGAACGAGGATCAACCCTGGAGGCGGCCAGGCCGTCGCCTCAAGGTCGTCAAGTGCTGCCTCGAGATCGTGGAGGGCAAAGGTCCCCGCCAACCCTTGTGAGGTCTCCCGCTCAGACAGTGTTTCAAGAACATGCGGAGCAACGTGGACCGGTTCGGCTCCAGCCTCAGTCAGTTCTCTCAGCAGACGTGGCGCCGTCTCGCCAACGAAGAGCTCCTCGCAGTAGAAGAGCTCGAGCGGTCTCACGTCCGCGTCTGACAGGGGGTCGCGAATCTGCTCAGCGGCCATCGCCAGAAGCTGAAGCCCCTCGACGAGGAAGCGATCCTGGCGATAGCGATGCTTCCTCTGAGCCAGCTTGCGTGCCCCGATGATACGAGCGTTTCGGACCGACGTGATCGGAGGGTTCGCTCTCTCCATCGATCTCCTGCCTCCCGAGTACGCCGAGTGTACCTGAAACCGGCTACAGCCGACCCACCGCATCGATCAGTGCGTCCACGAAGGCACCGCAGCCCTGGACAAGCTCTGCCCGAAGGGATGGATCGACAGGCATCCAGTGGAACACATAGCGAAAGCCGCGGTCGCCGCCCTCTCCGGTCACGGTATGTTCGAATACGTCCGGTAACCCGGCCTGCGCCGCCAGCAGGAAGAAGCGCTGCTCCTCGTTGCCATACCATGTCGTTCCAAGTTCCCGAATCGTGCGTGCGTCCGTGATCCCTGTCTCCTCGCGAAGCTCACGCACAACGGCCTCTGCGAACGTCTCCCCCTCCTCGGCCGCGCCCTTCGGAACCTCCAGCCCTGACTCCTCGAGGCTGTTGAAAACGAGGAGCTTGGGCTTCAGATGATCGACTCGGATGAGGTAGGCGAACGCTTTCCTCAGATGCATCGCTAGCTCGTCTTCGTGAGCGCCTGTCGAGTCAGGCTCTTGAGTGCCCGCTTGTGTCCCGTCGGCAGAATCGTCTCGAAGACGACGGTCTCGCACCCGTTGAAGCGCGCGAACCGTGCGAGCGTCTGCGCGAAGATCGGCAGCATCTCATCGAATCGGTCGAACCCGGGCTCAAAAAGCAGTCTCCTGGCGATGAGTGTCCTGCTCTTCCGATCCGCTTTCGGATCGAGACGGCCAACGAGCAAGTCGCCGAACAGGATGGGGAAGACGAAGTACCCATGCCTTCGTTTCTTCTCGGGGATATAGCACTCAAGGGTATAGTCGAAGTCGAACAGCCACTTCGTTCGCTCCCGCTGGATGATGAGGTTATCGAACGGACAAAGGAGCGCGCAGCGCCGCTCCTCCGAGGTCTCGTCTGCCTGCTCGAGCGTCTCGCGCAGAGCGTATGTGCTGTGCTCTTCGAAACCTTCGACCGAGACGCGAACAACCTCTCCAGCATCGATGAGACACGTCAGCGCAGCCGACAGCTCTGCACGGTCGGCGCCATGGATGTGCTCTCGAATCTCACGCTCCCGCGCGACGCCATGGGCGCCGAGAGCGCGGCGGACGAGAAAACGAGCCACTTCGGATCCATCGGGAAGGCGGACGTCTACCCCCTTCGGCAAGACTCGCTCCGTCAGATCGTAGATCCGCTGGAAGTTGCGCCGCGCAGCGATCATCAGCTTGCCTTGTGTGAACAGCATCTCGAGCGCCATCTTGGCCGGCTTCCAGTCCCACCATGTGCCGCCCTTCCGTCCTTCGGGCCACTGGAAGTCCTTGGACGCCAGCGGCCCCTCCCGCTCGATTCTCTTCAGTACGAGTCGAGCGATGTCCCCGTTCTGCGTCATCCACGCCCTCCCTCGCTCACTCGTCGGAGATCGCCGCATCCGAGGCAGGTAGTAGCGGAAGTCGTCCATCGGAAGATAGGACGCGGCGTGCCCCCAGTACTCGAAGATACGGCGATCGACCTCGAGCAGCTCGCGGAGTATCGCAGGGTTGTAGTCAGGCCGGCGCGCACCCAACGTCTGGTGATGAGCGCGCTCGACAACCGAGATCGTGTCGATCTGCACGTAACCCAATCGCTCGATCGCCTTCGCGACGCCCCCCTTCCCATCAGGAAGCGTCGCCCTTCCGTCAAGCAGCTGTGCGCAAACGGCAAGTCGTCGTGCCTGGTCGAGTGAGAGTCTCTCCTCTGGCATGTCCCTTCCTGTCTTTGAGATATCCCGACGGAGAGAGCGCCGAGATTCCGAGTATACCGGCTCCTCGTCGCGTCACGGGTCGTCCAATCTGGCGCCTAGCACTCCGGAGGGGTAGGATCGGGAGCCATGAGTTTCGAGAACCCAACAACCTTTGAGAAGATCGGCTTCCGCATCGAGTGGGCGTTCTCCGGTCCGCTGATCGCCGCGTACCTGCGAAGTCTCGGTCTGGAAGGGAACGAGACGCTCCTCGAGGTGGGATGTGGAGGCGGCGCGGTCACGAGACAGCTTTCCCGGTTGCTCCCGAACGGTCGGGCAATCGGCATCGATCCGTCTGCGTACTGGGGCAACTACGCCCGCAACCGCCTCCGTGGGAGACGCAATGTCTCGCTTCATGTCGGAGATGTGCTGACGGCAGACATCGAGCCTGGGTCGTTCGACGCTGTTCTCTTCCACTACGTGCTCCACGACATCTCGACGATCGACCGACCGTCGACACTCGATCGCGTCTACGAACTCCTCAAAGCAGACGGCAAGCTCTTCCTGCGAGAGCCGACCAAGGAGAACCACGGCATCTCCGTGACAGAGATTCGATCCCTGACTGGCGCCGTCGGGTTTCACGAAGAGCGATCCCAAGAGCGCAGAGCCATGCTCTTCGGCCCAAGTTTCGAAGGGATCTTCCGAAAGGTCTAGCGGCGGATCAGACGCCCGAGGAGCGGGACATCGATCTCGATCGCCTGCTCCGGACACATCTCCTGACAGCAGTAGCAGCGGATACATCGCTCGTAGTCGTGCCTGGGAGGGCCCGAGCGGGTCTCAGCACGAAACTGCACGGCCTTCGGCGCGACCGGACAGACCTCCACGCAAGTTCCGCAGCGCGTGCACCGCTCCGGCCGGATCACCGGTCGGGGTACTGCCAGGCGACGCGCGAGCCGGTTCAGCCGTCCGGACGACCCGGTCGTCGAACGCGGATTCCGATTGACGTCGAAGTCGGCCACGACCAACTCCTCGATCGGATCTCCTACGAGGTCGAAGCCCGAGAGCCGTCCGAGGCCGAAGGCCTCCCCATGCACGAGCGGCGAAACAAGTGAGGTATCCAGGCCGATCAGTCGGCAGACGGTCGCATCGACCGCGACCGGGTCATCCGACAGGAGAAGAACGTTCAGCGAACGAGGTCTGCCACTCTGCGGACCGTTTCCCTCCATTGCCACGATTCCGTCCATCACGAACAGCCGCGGCCTCAAGAGTCGGTTGAGGTCCACGAGCATCTGAGAGAAAAGGTCGACGCTGGGCAGTCGAGCGTGAAACTCGGGCTTCAACGGGCCAATGATGCAGCCAAACTGGTTCTTGATCGCGCCCGTGATCCGCGTCAGGCCGTGGGTCTTGATCTTCGGCAGAGATAGGATCCCGTCCGCTTCGAGGGCACCGCGGGCGAGTGTGAACTGCTTGATCAGCCGCCCCTCCAGAAACGAGACCTGTTCGCTGTCCGTGAAGTTGGCGAGCGGGACGCCGAGCTCCTCGGCAACATCGGCGATCCCGGCCTTCTTCGCAACCCACGCCGTCGAACCGAATCCCGGCGAATCACCGTAGCTCAAATTGGCGCCGACCTCTCGCAGGGATTCGGCCACCGCTCGAAAGACGCTCGGATGGGTCGTAACCGCTCGTTCCGATGCCCGCGGAACGAGGAGATTCGGCTTCAGCAGGATTTGCTCGCCGTGCCGCGCAAAGCGTTCGATGCCTCCGAGCAAATCGAGCCCGCGTCGAACGGCGCCGAGAACCTGATCGCCATCGTAGCTTTCGCATTGGACGACGGCGACTGTCGACGACGCAGTAGGAAGACTAGCCATCTCTCTCCCGATCATCAGGGCAGGTACGACACTCATCGTTCTCGTCAGGGCAGTCGGAGCCGTCGTCCGCCTCGACCTCGATCGTCGCGTGTCGGATCCCGAGCCCGCGCAGCGACTGCTTGATCGAACAGCGAATGGCGGCAACTTGTTGGTAGGAGTCTGCATTCTCGACGACCACGTGCGCCGTTAGAACGTGATGCTCCCCGTCCTGCGTCCAGATGTGTGTGTGATGTACGTCACAAACGTTCGGTGTGCGACGGATCGTGTCCTCAACGAGCCCAAGATCGACGTCGGACGGCACGGCCTGCAGAAGGATGGAGAGCGTCTCCTTGAGCCGTTTGGCGACATTCCAGAGGACGTAGGCCGTAATCCCAATCGACAGGATCGGATCGAGGATCGGCACGTCGCGGAACCACATCACGACACTTGCGACGAGAACGGCTACCCAGCCGAGGACGTCCTCGATGAAGTGCCAAGTGACGATTCGCTCGCCGACCGAACGTCCGCCATGCATTCTAAGCGCCGCGATCCCGTTCACGAGGATGCCCACGACAGCGAGCGCGAACATCCCGCGCGCGTTGGTCGCCTGCGGGGACAGGATCCGCGGAATCGCTTCGAAGAGAACCACCACGCCACCGGCAAAGAGCACAATGGACATCACCAACGCGCCAAGAAGCGAGAAACGACGGTAGCCAAAGGTGAACGTCTCGTCGCCCCGCCTCTTGGAGATCCGCGCGAAATGCCAGGTCAGACCCAGCGCGACGCTGTCGCCGAGATCGTGAAGGGCATCCGACAGAACCGCTACGCTGTTGGTCCAAATCCCACCGGCGATCTCGATCAACGTGAACGCCAGATTGAGGAAGAACGCCGCGCTGATCCGCCGCTCCGAGGAGGGGCCGTGCGCGTGTCCGCCATGTGTGTGGGCCACTTCTCACCTCTGAGAGGGATCTTGAACCCTCGCGCCCGCTCGCGCAAACCTACGCCGACGCGGGATGGCCGCGAGCCAGATGGTTCGCTAGCATAGAGCGTCATGACTCCAAGAAACGGCGATGGCGTACGAAAGATGAAGGTCGGCCTCGCCCTCGGGTCCGGTGGAGCTCGCGGGGCGGCGCACACCGGCGTCCTGAAAGTGCTCGAGCGAGAGGGGATAGCCATTGCGGCAATCGCCGGCTCGAGCATCGGTTCCCTAATCGGTGCCGCGCACGCGGTGGGCATGCCGATTGAAGAGGTCGAGCGCGAGTGGCTTGCAACCGACGTCTCACGGATCTTCCGTGGCTTTCTCCCTACGTTTCCCCGAGCGGGACTCAGCTCCGGGAGTGAGCTTCGCAAGATGCTGGCAGACCTGCTCGGCGACTTGTCGATCGAGGATCTGCCGATCCCTTTCGCCGCCGTGGCTTGTGACATCGACTCCGGCGAGCCATTCATCATCCGGGAGGGCTCTCTCCTCGACGCGGTGCGTGCGTCAACGGCGATTCCAGGAATCTTCCATCCGGTGCGCTGGGACGACCGTCTGCTCGTTGACGGTGGACTGATCGACCCAGTCCCAGTCGATGTCTGCCGGTCCCTCGGCGTCGACATCGTGATCGCCGTCGACATCACGCCGAGGCCAATCCCAACGACACCGCGCGGAAGGAGAATCTGGGCGCGGATCGGTGAACAGCTTCACGAAGGGCTCAGCCAGCAAACATGGCTCCCGAACAGTCTGATCGAGCTACTCGACTCGATCTTCCGCGAGCGCCCAGAGAGCACTCGGCCGCTTCCCGGCGTCTACAGCATCCTGAACCAGTCAATCTCGATCCTGCTGCAGGAAGTCCTTCGACAGAAGCTGATCCTCCACCCACCCGACGTGCTAATCCGTCCGGAGCTTTCGCTGTCCTTCCTGAGCTACCTGCAAGCGGCCGAGGGAATCCGGGCCGGGGAAGCGGCAGCGGAAGAGGCTCTTCCGGTGATTCGCCGGCTGCTGACCGACACGTCGGCGGCGACGCGATAAGGGCAGGAGTTGTCGAGGGAGATTCGTTGGGACATCATGGATCCAGGAGGTGGCACATGCGACGTCACGGGATCATGCTGAGCTTCCTGGTGGTGGTCCTCGTCGCGACTCCCTGGCTTGCTTACGCACAGGACGATCCGATGGTTCTCGTCTTCTACCGTGAAGGCTGCAATGATTGTGAGCGCGTGGATCGCGTCCTCCAGGAGCTACACACGACGTACGCGTCTCTCACGATCCGATACATCGAAGAGGGAGGGCCCGACGGCGATCTGATGTGGGCGCTCTCCGCCAACTACGGAATCTTCCCCAGCAAGTTCCCGGTGATCTTCGTGGGAAACGAAGCGATCGTGGGAGTCGGACTTGACAAGGAGCTGCGGCTACGCGCGGCCATCGAAGGCTGCATGCGGTTCGGCTGTGAGAGTCCGCTCGTTCGCGTCATCGGCCCCCAGATCCCGTGGCGCGCTTACATCGTCGCTGGTCTGATCGCCGTTCTTCTCCTGCTCATCTTCATCGACTACGCAATCTAGCGGGCGCTTCCGCTTTCGACCTTTCTTCAGGTGGCGCAACCTGACCCGGTGAGGTAGCCTGCAGCCGAAAGGATCAATCATGATCGCTGTCAGTGCCTCCCATATCACCGTTGCACACGCGTCGCGCGCGGTCTTCACCGGACTTGACTGCGAGATTCACGACGACCGCGTCGTTGGGCTCGTTGGCCCGAACGGATGCGGCAAGACCACGCTCCTCCGGGTTCTCGCAGGAGAGATCCGTCCCAAAGAAGGCACGATCTCTGTGCGCTCGGACCTCTCGATCGGCCACCTCACCCAAGATGTGACGCTCGATCCCGATCTGACAACCTTCGAGGCCGCACGGGCCGAGTCCACAGAACTGGCCGAGATCGAGCAGGCCCTCGCGCGCGTCGAGCGACGCTTGACCGACTCCAGCGTTTACGATGATGAGGGCGCCCTTGCGCGCACCCTCGCCGAACAGGAGGAACTTCTAGAGCAGTTCGAGCACCTCGGCGGCCCCGGAATCGAGACGCGAATCCGCGCGACTCTTCACGCTCTCGGCTTCCGAGAGGGAGATCTTGAGAAGAGGATCGACACTCTCTCAGGGGGGCAGCGGAAGCTCGTGGGCCTCGCCGCACAAACGGTCAGGAGACCCGATCTGCTCCTCCTCGACGAGCCGGACAACCATCTCGACCTCAAGGGGAAGCGACACCTCGAGCAGTTTCTCCGAGACTACGACGGAGGAGTCGTCCTCGTCTCGCATGATCGCTATCTGCTTGACCTCGCGGTCGATGAGATCCTGGAACTGGAGGGCGGCACTGTGCGCCGTTTCGCCGGCAACTACTCCGAGTACGCCATCGTGAAGGAAGAGCTTCGCGCGCAGCAGGAACACCAGTATGCCGACCAGCAGAAGGAGATCCGGCGGCTCGAGCAGTCGGCCAAGCGGCTGAAGACGTGGGGCGTCGTGTTCGACAACGTGAAGTTCATCCGGCGGGCGCAGGCAATCGAGAAGCGGATCGAACGGATGGACAAGGTCGAGCGTCCGCACGTCGAGCGGCGCATGAATCTCCATCTGTCCGGCTGGCGCGGAAGCACGGAGATGGTCGTCGCCCGAGACGTTGAGAAGTCGTATCCGCAATCGGACGGCGGACCGAATTGCGTTCTTCGAGGTCTGGACCTTCTCGTCCGCCACGGCGAGCGCGTCGGCCTCGTCGGAGCGAACGGCGCGGGGAAGTCGGTCCTCTTCCGGCTGATCCTGGAACAGGAGAAACCGGACGCCGGAACGATCGTCATCGGGCCGAGCGTTCGGATCGGTTACTACGCCCAGCAGCACGAAACGCTCGATCCGGCGAAAACGCTCGTCGACACGCTTCGGTTCGCCGCCGGGATTTCCAAGACCAAAGCCGTGCAGACGTTGATGCGGTTCGCATTCACGTACGATCAGGCGCGCCGGCTGGTCGGCGACATCTCCGGCGGTGAACGAAGCCGACTACAGCTCGCACTGATCGTGCACAGTGGAGCCAACTTCCTCCTCCTCGACGAACCAACGAACAACCTCGATATCGCCTCGGCCGAAGTCCTCGAGGACGCGCTCGAGTCCTTTGATGGCTCCGTGCTCGCGATCTCTCACGATCGCTACTTCCTGGATCGCGCGGTCGAGCGGATCGTCGAACTTGAAGCCGGCCGACTCACCAAGTACACAGGTGGGTACAGCGCCTACGCAGAGAGGCGCGCCCTGCCCCGTCCGTGAAAGGAGACGCATGAGGATCGCCGTGATCTCGGACACGCATGTGCCTGCCTCGCTTCGCGCGTTGCCCGAGAGGCTGATCGAGGAACTCGAAGGGGTCGATCGCGTCCTCCACGCAGGCGACCTATCAACGCCTGGCGTCCTCGACCGGTTGAACGCCATCGCCCCGACGACGGCCGTCGCCGGGAACATGGACCCGCCGGAGGTGAGGAGCCGGGTTCGGGATCGCGAGATCCTCGAGATCGCAGGACGCAAAGTCGGCCTCGCTCACGGCCACCAACGCCATGCACTGCAGGATCGTTACATCGGAAGCTCGTACGACTCAGCCGAATTCGAACTCTTCTACCAGGCAATGACGAGCCAGCTCCCGGGATCCGAGATTATCCTCTTCGGCCATTTCCACAAACCGCTGATCAAGTTTTGGAAAGAGATCCTCTTCATCAATCCTGGATCGATCGCCCCGCCACACGCGCGGCCGACCTACGCCCTGCTCGATCTTGGAGAGAAGATCGACGCGAGGATCGTCGAGCTGAACAAGAAGGGATAAGGCATCACGCGGGCTGTCTCGTCTTGTACGATGGGTCCCTTTACGTGGACCCATCCGATGAAGAGGAGGGTTAGAGAGCATGTGGGGGACATCCGATAGTGCACGTGCGAAACCTCCTGCCTGAGCTACTGCACTCGGTTGAGGTTCTCGTTGCTGTGATCGCGATCATCTTCGTGATCATCGGCACAGTCAACTTGCCACTCAGCATGTCAGATTCCCGGCCCGAGGTGCCTGCCGTCGACTGAGTGAGTACGCTCTACGGGCGGACACCCCATCCGAACGGAGGGACCGAGAGTGAAGAGACGCTCTGTCGCTGCGATCACTGGCCTCCTCGCTGCGTTCCTTCTTGCTTTGCCAGCCTGCACCCAAGGCTTTGAGGTCGTGGCGACCACGACGATCGTCGGCGACGTCGTGCGACAGGTCGCCGGCCCCCTCGTTTCGGTGCACGTCCTCTTCCCTGTCGATGCCGACCCGCATGCATTCCAGCCGACGCCGATGGACGTCGTGGCTATTTCGAATGCAGACGCCGTCTTCGTGCACGGCGCTGGCCTGGAGACAGGCATGGAGGAGCTCCTCTCTTCCGCAGCTGGGCCGGTCGTCACGCTGACAGACGGGCTAGCCCTCCGGCTGCTCGAGCAGGATCATGACGAAAACGACGAACACATTCGCAGCGACGCCGACCCGCATGTCTGGTTCGATCCGACGTACGTGATGGTCTGGACACGCCGGATCGAGGAGACGCTGGGGCAACTTCGCCCCGACCACGCGAACGCGTTCGAGCGGAATGCCGCAGCGTACCGCGGTCGGCTTGCGGAACTCGACCTATGGATCTGGGACGAAGTCGCGCAGATTCCGCGCGAAAGGCGATGTCTCGCCACGGATCACTGGGTCCTCGGGTATTTCGCCGCCCGGTACGGATTCGATCAAGTCGGGGCCGTCTTCCCCGCGTTCAGCACGTTGGCCGATCCCTCAGCGCGGGAGCTAGCCAACCTGGAAGAGGCAATTCGGAATCTTGACATCCCGGCGATCTTTGTCGGAACGACGGTGAACCCAGTCCTAGCCGAAAGCATTGCAGCCGATACGGGAATCGCCGTCGTCAAACTCCACACGGGATCGCTCAGTCGGGCCGGGGGACCGGCCGAGACCTATCTGGAGCTCATGCGTCATGATGTCACAGCGATCGTGAATGCCCTAGAAACCCCCTAGACGGTGGCCGTCACGCGGAATACACCACCAAGCGACACCAAGACTAAACCATCCAGGCGCCAAAGGAGGGCAAATGCTACACGGCGACGTCTGCAACATCGAATCCCATTCGCACGACATCGGAGCGACGCGGTCGTTCTACGAAAAGATCTTCGGCTGGACTGTCCAAGACATCCCTGGATTCGTGAGCTACGATATCGATGGAACCCTGACATGGATCGAGGAAGGCGGCGGGCAAGCGATCATGCCAACAACGAGAATCCCGGATCAGTTCGAACTCTACACCCTCTTCCTGGGCGACGTGAGCAACCACCTCGGCCTGTGGAGTACGTAGCCGTGCATCGCGAGAACTGCCATGGTTGACCCAGCGGAGCTGCGGCGACAGGAATACGTCGGGCGCATCAACCGCGCGATCGACTACGTGCGCAAGAACATCGCCGGCGATCTCCGCCTGAAAACCGTCGCGCGTCTGGCCAACTTCTCCCCCTACCACTTCCATCGCGTCTTCAAGTCCGTGGTCGGGGAGACGCTCAATGACTACGTCCGCCGCCTCCGTGCGCAGCTGGCGGCCGCGCAGCTGATCTACAATCCCGCAATGACAATCAGCGAGATCGGCGCCGCCTGCGGCTACTCCTCCTCGTCGGCGTTCGCACGCGAGTTCAGGCAGCGCTTCGGCGCCTCAGCATCGGAGTTCCGAGCGGGCGAACACGATTCCCTCGATCGCTTTAGGCAACAACTCGAGGAGGCGGGCGCCGAGTTCGTGAATCCGGCCGGGATCCGGAGGGTCCGCACCGACATGGTGTTCCGGATCCAGGTTCGTGAGGAGCCAAAACGCCACGTCGCTTACATCCGCCACGTGGGGAACTACAGCGAAGTCAAGAAAACCTTCGCCCGGTTGATGCGTTGGGCAGGTCCACGACGTCTTCTCCATTTCCCCGACACGCAGATCCTGGCGATCTATCATGACAACCCCGACGTGACCCCCGTCAACAAACTCCACGCCGATGCCTGCATCACCGTCCCGGTCGGCACGAAGGTCAGGCGCGACATGGGCACGATGGCGCTTCCCGGCGGCACTTACGCCGTGGCATATGTTGAGATCGGCGACACGCAGTTCGGCGAGGCATGGGATAGACTGTTCACCGACTGGCTACCGCAATCCGGCTACCAGCCGGACGACCGCCCCTGCTATGAACTGTACCTGAACGATCCGCGGAAGCACCCTCAGAAGAAGCATCTCGTCGAGATCTGCGAGCCGGTTCGGCCGCTGTGAAGATGTCCTGCCTTGATGCTGTGCAAAGCACAGCGTAACGCGCTTCCGGAGCAGCGCGCAAGATCCGTCAAGCCGAAAGCAAGATCCGGAAAGACGCCCGCCCCGTCAGGACGTACGCTACTGACATCCGACACGAGGAGGCCGAGAGAGATGAAGTTCGAAGCACAGATCAGGGAGATGCCCGAGTTGAACGTCGCCTGCATTCGCCACGTGGGACCGTACCCCAACATTGGGCAAGCCATCGAGAAGATCTTTGCCTGGGCCGGGCCGAAGGGGCTGATCCAGCTTCCGAAGACGCAGTGTCTCGCCGTCTACCATGACGATCCGAAGACTGTCGATGCCGGCGAACTGCGATCCGATGCCTGCCTCACGGTCCCCAAGGGAACGGCCGTGGACGGCGACGTCATGACGACGAAGATCCCAGGCGGAACCTTCGCTGTCGCCCACGTCGAGATTGACTCAACCGAGTACGGCGACGCATGGGACAAGCTCGTCGGCGAATGGATTCCGGAGAGCGGGTACGAGGTGGATTATCCCTCCGATCGCCTCTGCTACGAGCTGTACCTGAATGATCCGGCGCAACACCCGGAGAAGAAGCACATCGTCGACATCTGCGAGCCTGTGCGCAAGAAGTAGCTCCGGGCAAACGATAAGCATCTGTCGGGAGCCACGTAAGCAGCCCCTGCCACTCGATCGCTGTCGGGCCACTCGATCGCCTCACGTCAACCGGAACCTCCCCGGGGCAGACGCGCATCTTCCGTCCTCTTGCACGTTCGGCCCGGATCGGCCACCATGGTCCGCAGGAGGTCGATGAATGCAATACCGCACGTTCGGGAAGCTTGACTGGAAACCGTCCGCCCTCGGCTTTGGCGCCATGCGACTGCCCATTCTCGGGGACGACGCAGCGCAGATCGACGAGGAGCTCACGACGCGCATGATCCGTACGGCCATCGACGCCGGCGTCAATTACGTCGACACGGCGTGGCCGTACCACCGCGGGCAATCCGAGCCGGTCGTCGGACGGGCTCTTCGAGAAGGCTATCGTGAGAGGGTTAGGCTCGCGACCAAGATGCCGGTCTGGTTGACCGAGAAACGCGAAGACTTCGACCACTACCTGAATGAGCAACTGAAGCGGCTACAGACCGACCGGATCGACTTCTACCTTCTGCACGGACTGAATAAGGACCGTTGGCCTGTGCTGCGCAACCTCGATGTGTTCGATTGGGCGGAACAGGCGAAGGCAGACGGTCGCATCGGTCATCTGGGATTCTCGTTCCACGACGACCTGTCGACGTTCAAGGAGATCGTCGACGCCGGCGATTGGGCCTTCTGCCAGATCATGTACAACTACATGGACATCGGATTCCAGGCCGGGCGAGAGGGGTTGCACTACGCAGCCGAGAAGGGCCTTGCCGTCGTCATCATGGAACCGCTCCGAGGCGGGCAGCTCACGCAAACGCCGCCCGGGCCGGTCGCGACACTGTGGGCCGAGGCATCCGCCGAGCGCTCCCCGGCCGATTGGGCCCTTCAGTGGCTGTGGAACCAGCCGGAGGTGTCCTTGTGCCTCTCCGGGATGTCCGCGATGAAGCACGTTGAGGAGAACCTCGCGAGCGCCGATCGCGCTCGGGTCGGATCGCTCACCCCGGAGGAACTCGCCCTCGTCGACAGGGTGCGAGACGCGTATCGCGCTCTCTCGCCGATTCCGTGTACGAGCTGCAGGTACTGTATGCCCTGTCCGAACGGCGTCGCGATCCCCCGAATCTTCACCATCTACAACGATCTGAAGATGTACGGTGACGAGCGCAGGGCGCGCATGGGCTACAACCATTTCATGAAGCCCGAGGAGCGCGCCGACCGTTGCGTCGAATGCGGCGTGTGCGAGTCCGCCTGCCCTCAACAGATCAAGATCATCGATTGGCTGAAGAAGACTCACTCGGTTCTCGCGGAGACGGCGGACGTGTAGGCACGATGGTCGATCGACTCGAAGAGATCGATCCCCTTCCCGGAGAGAAACAGGAGAGACTTCCGAGCGTCCCGTCGAGAGAAGAAGAGGATCGCAACGTCGAGGACGTCCTTCTTGCGGGACTCGATCCACTGATCGAGGACCGCCTCATCCTCGAAGTGATCCGCCCGATCAAGAGCGGCAAGGAAGCGGCCGTTTACCTCTGCCGCGCCCATCCGTCCCTCGGCTGCGACCTCGTCGCGGCCAAGATCTACCGTCCGCACGAGAGGAGAAGCTTTCGGCGTAACGGGATCTACCAGCAGGGCCGAGAGCGGACGGCCCGATCCGATGCGCAGGAGATGCGGACACTCAGCCAGCAGAGCAAGGGCGGCCGCACGCGCAGGTTCAACGCCTGGATCGCACACGAGATGAGAACGCTCGAGATGCTTCACAGAGCCGGCGCGAGCGTCCCCGAACCCTTCGTCCAACGCGGATCAGTCATTCTGATGGAGTACATCGGCGACGCGGATCACCCCGCCCCGATGCTCGTCAATCTACCGATTGCACAGGACGAGGCCGCCCACCTACACACGGAGGTTCTGAGAAACGTTGAGCTGTTCCTCATCCATCACCGTGTTCACGCCGACCTGTCCGCATTCAACATCCTGCTCTGGCAGGATCGGCTGACGATTATCGACTTCCCTCAAGCAGTCGACCCGCGCTACAACGACGACGCGTTCGATCTACTTCTGCGAGACTTCGCGAACGTGAACGTGTACTTCGCTGATCGAGGAGTTGAGGTCGCCGACCCGATCTCACAGGCTCTCACCATCTGGCGAAAACACGTCGATCCGAACCGCTAGCCTTCTTGGCCGACCGGGCCAACTCCTGGATCAGCCGGAGAGTCGAACGACCTGCCAGAAGCGGATTCGCTCGATGACCCACTCTCTTCCCGTTTCCTGCCCCAGGGTCGGCTGTTCCTCTTTCGGGATGAACTCAATGTCGTACATGTCGGGAGACGGGCGGCCGAGCCGTTCCCATGAGCGCAGCAAGTCGCAGAGACGGGCGCACAAGCGTTCTGCGCGCGCCTCTGCGCCGTCCCGATGGCAAATCGCGAGGCCATCGTGCGCGATGATGGCCGTCGCCTGGCCCGCCGGATCGGCCAGGCCATACCCTTCGTTCGTTCGCCACAGCTCCCGAGACGCCAGTGTGAGAAAGAAGTAGAACGCCCGATGCTCCAGATCGCCCAGCGGATCCTGATCCGACTCCCCCACGGGCAGCGGGATCGGAAGCTCTTCTTGCCAGGACGGACCGTCCGGCAGGCCTCCGAGCAGATAGCTCTGCCACAGGTTGGCGCACGCCATGGCCCCCTGCATCGTCATGAATGCACTTTGCCCGACGACGCGGCCCACCGCCCGGCCCGGCTTCATCGGACTTCTCACGATCCGGATCAGAGGATGGAGATGTCCGTGCTGGAGCGGAATGAGCATCATGCCGCTCGGCACGAGCTCCTCAAGCCAGCGCGGAGAGAAGTCCGGACAGCCGACGGTCGCCTCGATACACGCGTAGGGAGCGCCGTCGGCCGATCCAAGTACGGCGTCCGCATTCACCACGTGGATGGCTCCGTAGCCTTCGGTGGTCAGCCTGGCCACCGCTTCAGCAGCGACATCCTCTTGAAGTTCGATCGTGTAGACGTCCGACGGATTCTCGACGATCTCAGCAAGCAGGGCAGCGTTGTAGCCCGTCCCCGTCCCGATCTCAAGCACGCGCATCCCGGGGGCAAGCTCCATTGCCTCAAGCATCTTCGCGACGAGGGAAGGCTGCGAAGAGGAGGCGGTCGGCAGGTATCCGCTTACCCGCGTCACGAGCGATCGGTCGGAGTAGACGACGGCAAGCCCCTCGGGGGCCGGATCATCCCGATCGAATTCGACGCGTTTCCAGACCGCTCGGAGGCGCGAGGCCTCCAGGCGGTACCAGTGCTCCAGGAAGCGGTGCCGTTGGACGCGTCGGAAGGCGCGCTCGACGGACTCCGACAGAAGTGCGCCGGAGGCAACGAGGTTCTCGACGTATGCCTCATGAGCTATCGCGGCGTCACGATGAGCCGTCGCCGCATCGCTTCCCATCGGAGCACTCCTAGTACTGGTTCATCGAGGCCGTCGTGCAGGTCACAAGATGAACCTTGATGTTGCCCGAGAACTTAAACCAGAGCCCTTGGGTGATTTCAGGCTCCCACCACGTCTCAACGTCCCGAACGAAGCGCCCGCGTTCGTCAACCGCCTCGGCCTCGTCCCAGTTGATGCTTCGGACCAGATATGGGGTGTTGTAGTCCACGTCCCGTATGCAGTCCGTCGGGGGAAGAACCATGATCGCGAACAGCGGTAGTTTCCCGACCTCCTCCCACGTGAGATTCCCTCGAAGTTGTCTCGCGTTCTCTACGGAGACCGAGTCGTCTGTCAGCAGCACGACGACCAGGTGCTCGTCCGTGCCGTTGAGAACGCCGGAGAAGAACGCCGCCTTCTCGTAGTCGAACTCGTCCCCGCTGGGAAGCAGCGCTTCGAGCGGCTTGAACGCAACGCGAACCTGCGCGATGAAGACCGATCGGTCGAAGAACGACCTTCCCTGCGCCCCGACGCCCACGAGGAGCGTCCCCAGCAAACCGACAACTACCAGCAAGGACAACCGTTTCATACTGATCACCTCTTCACCTATCATAGAGATGTGTCATCGGCAGGCAACTGAACCCTCACGATAGGATCTCCTATCCGAACTCAAAGAGCAATCCCCCGAGCAGAAGGCGTGTGTAGCGAGCTGTCTCCCGACGCCGCAGCTAGCTAGCCCAGAAGTCGAATTCGCGTTCGAAACAGGTCCCGTCGATCTCCTCAACGAGGTCTCGTAGGTGGGTCTGGACGTCTCCGACAGCGCGATTGTAGACGCAGGGGGCAAGCTCCTTGAGCACAAACCGCAGGAGGAGCGTCGCCTTGAGATCGCCGATCTGGGTTTCCAGATGCTCGTCGAAGTAGCGTTTGATCGAAGCGATCAAGCGTTCTTCGACATCTTTGTCCAGCTTGATCGTCATGTCCTCTCCCTTCGACCGAAAGCGTGTCCGGCACAGACGATGGTACCGCCGCTCTTCGCTCGAGCCAACGCACTGAACCCCCGAGAGTTGAACTTCACGATCCTCCCGCTAGCATCTCTCGAAGGGGGGATGTCGAAGCCATGAAGTGTCGCACGGGGGGTCGCCTTCTCATCACCGCACATCTCGCCGTCTCCTGCCTCTTGCTCCCATTCCCCGCGTCCGCGATCGCACCCATGATCTCGGAGACCCCGCTGTCCATAGCGTTTCTCGGCTCCGAGTTCCCCGCCCTCAACGGCGGCGACCGGCCCGCCTTCTTCGTAAGGAGAGGCGGCGAGCGAATTGAGCTTGTCGGATCTCCGATCGAGCGCTCCGCAGCCGGCGGCGACCATCTTGTTTACGAGACCGAGGACGGCCGAACTGCATCCGTCACCGTGACGGTCGGGCCGGAGGAGACGATCCTTGTCCGCTTCTCCGTGGAGTTGAAGGGTGAATTCGAGAAGCTCGGCCTGTCGCTTCGCGTCAGCGAGTCGGAGGGCTTCTATGGGCTGATGGAGCGCGTGATCCAGGGCAGTCAGGCTCTGTCATGGACACCTGAGACGACCGAGGGCCTGAACCTGCGAGGGCAGACCGTCGATCTGTACACGCTCCCTACTGTCTCGATCTACGCGCCGTTCTTCCTGTCTTCCGAAGGATACGGCGTCTTCGTCGAGAGCCATTGGCCAGGTACCTATCGATTCGGCGTGGATGCGGAGGGTCGCGCCGCGCCAACGGAGATCACCATTGAGCAGGAAGGACCGGAACTTCGCCTTCTCTTGCTGCCGGGTCCCGATCCGATCGACGTGATCGAACGCTACGCCCGGCTGACCGGAATGCCCCTCCTGCCGCCTCGGTTCATCTTCGGGCCGGGGCGGTGGCGCGACGTCGTGTGGGATCTGCCGACGTTCTACGACGGAACGCCGTACGACGGGCCGTTCAATTCGATGATCGTCGAAGACATCCTGATGATGGAAGCCCTGGACATCCCCTGCTCCTGGTACATCGTCGATCGGCCTTGGGCGTCCGGTACGTTCGGCTACGGAGACATGCGTTTCGACGATGAGCGGTTACCCGGATTCAGCGAGATGGTCTCCTGGCTCAACTCCCGCGGCGTGGAGACGCTTCTCTGGCTCGGGCCCTGGATGATGGATGGCCAGCGAGACACCGCGATCGCCCTGAGCTTCGACGTCCAGCTGACCTTCCCGTACCTGCCAAACGCGGCCCTCATCGACTTCACGGATCCGGATGCACGGGCCTGGTGGATCGACGCACTGCAGCCGCTGTTCGAGACGGGCATCGCCGGGTTTAAGCTCGACCGGGGGGAGGAGAAGCCGCCCGACGGACAGGTCTTCCGCGGCACCTACGCCGACGGAACCCCATACCGCGAGGGACACAACGCGTATCCACTCTGGTTCGCGCAAGCGGCACAAGAAGCGGCCGAGGTAGCGAACGTCGAAGAGTTCGTGTCCTTCTATCGAGCTGGCTGGATCGGCAGCTCGCAGTACACGGTAGCGTGGGGCGGGGACACCGCTCCCACGCTGTGGGGGCTGCGTTCGGCGGTGATTGCCCTGCAACGGGCGGCGATCCTCAACACCCCGATCTGGGGATCGGATTCCGGCGGCTACAACGCCCGCCCACCTCGTGAGGTCCTCGCCCGTTGGCTCGCCTTCTCCGCGTTCTGCCCGATCATGGAGGTCGGCCCGACGGCGAACCTCGCGCCCTGGTCCTGGCTGCCCGACGGCAACTCCGACGAGATCTCCGCGGCAGGCTACATCTTCGAAACAACCTACGACGAAGAACTCCTCGCCATCTGGGCGATGTACTCGCAGCTTCATGCGGACCTCGGAGGGCTCCTCTACAAACTGGCCCAAGGGGCGCACGATCGAGGAACGCCGATCGTCCAGCCGATGTTCGCCGCCTGTCCGGAGGACACCCGATTCATCGACACGTTCGAGCAGTACCTGCTCGGCCCGGACCTGCTGGTGCGCCCCGTCTGGGAAGAAGACGTCCGTGATGTCGACGTTCTTCTCCCTGAGGGCACGTGGATCGACGCGTGGTCGGGCGAGACGCACGTGGGGGCAACAACCGTTCGCGTCGACGTTCCACTTCACGTCATTCCGCTGTTCCTTCGCGCAAGCTCCTCGATCGACCTGGCAAACCTCGACGTCCGTTGGGAGAATGCGCGAACGCGCGTGCGTGCTCGCCCCGATCTCGGCGACCTAGCGAATACCGTACGATGAGCTAGAAAGGAAGGTGCCGCGTTGCTTCGTGATCGGAAGGTAGGATCGTTGAGAAATCGAGCGTCCTGGGTCGCCGTGCTGTCGATTGCTCTTCTCATTGTCGCCGGCCCGGCCAGTGCGCAAGACCTTCCCAATCTCTCCGGGAACTGGGCCATGGTCCAGTTCCTGCCGGAGATCGCCGATCTCCCGTTCATCGGGCAGCTCTCGATCACGGCAGTGGTTGGCGTTCTCGTACGCGTGGAGCAGACGGGAAGCCGCGTAACCCTATTCGATACGTACTGTCAAACGGAGGTCCTGAGCGATGAGACCATCCTGACAAGTGAAGTCCCGGACACGGTGATGACCTCTCTCGCCCCTGCACCTCGGACCGCGCGACTTGAGCACATCAACGGGCAGTGGCGGCTATCTCAGGATTGGCACGTCGAGGTCCGGGGCGCCGTCCTCGAACGTCCCCTGACCGACCCGCTTCCGCGTGGGCCCTTTGATCGGCGCGTAGTCGACATGGACGGAGATGGGCATCCGGGCTTCACGGTCCCGGTTGCCGCTTTTGGTGTCATCTCGGGAGACACGTACGTTGTCCAGCGTCTCGGCTACGCAATCGCGGCCCCCGTCGTCGATCCAGACAGGATCGAGGGCGCCATCGAGTGGACAAGCGAGCAGGTCGTCGTCGGCGGCACCGACGTCCTTCTCCTGACGCCCTTCAAACAGTGGCACGATCCGGATCCTGAGCGCCATCGCTTCGTCATGCACAGACTCGACGATAACGCAACCTGTGACGCAGTGGTCGAAATCCTCGAAGAGGCCCTCAAGGGGATCCTGGGCGAACCCACGCCAAGCAGCGAGGACGAACCCCCCTCCATGAGCGGCTGACGGGGCTCCATCGACTGCGCGGTAGATAGAGGATCTTCCCGTTGCAGGCTTCGTCCGGAACCGGTACCGTAGCCGGGCTCATCACTGAACTCGGAAGGAGGCACGATGACGCTGCTCGAAGGACGAACAGGCCTGGTCTTCGGCGTCGCTAACGAACGGAGCATCGCGTGGCACATCGCCAAGAACGCAATCGAGCACGGTGCCGTCTGCATATTCGCACACCTGCCCGGAGATAAGATGACGGCACGCGTGAAGAAGGCTCTGGACGGTCTCGGTACGGACACGCCGTGGATGTATCCGTGCGACGCGTCGAAGGACGAGGATCTCGACGCGCTCTTCTCTGCTGTGAAGTCCGAGTTCGGAGCGATCGACTTCGTCGTGCATTCGATCGCCTACGCCGACCGCGAGTACCTGAAATTCGGTGCTTTCGCGTCGACGCCACGCGACGTCTTTCAGCAAGCGCTCGATATCTCTGCATACACGCTGGTCGCCATCGCCGGCCGTGCTCGCAGACTGATGCCGAACGGCGGCTCGATCCTGACGCTCTCTTACTACGGCGCGGAGAAGGCAACGCCCGGATACAACGTGATGGGCGTCGCCAAGTCGGCGCTCGAATCGACCACTCGCTACCTGGCCGCTGAACTCGGCGAAGCCGGGATTCGCGTCAACGCGGTTTCGGCCGGCCCTTGCCGAACACTGGCGGCAATGGCCGTCGGAGGGATCGATACGATGCTCGAAAGGGTGGAGAGTACGGCACCGCTCCGCCGAAACATCGAGACTGACGAGGTCGGCAAGGCGGCCGTCTACCTCCTCTCCGACCTCTCCTCCGCCGTAACCGGCGAGACACACCACGTGGATGCGGGATACCATGCCGTCGCCGCGTGATATCACGTCGCAGACCATGAAAGGAACGGGGCCTATCGTCGACACGGACGCAAGGGCGATCCACCGTCGGCAGGCCGATGCCGTAACAGGCGAGACGCACCACGTGGATGTGGGCTACAACGCCATCGCGGTGTACGGGCGATGCCCTCGCAAGGATCGAAGCATCGCTAAGCCCGAGTGGAATCTCGTCGATCGGCGTGTGCCCCTGGGAAGCGCGTGCAAGTCTCCGAGGGAGACGACCCGAAGTAAATACGAAACGCATCCTGGTTGGCATGGAAGCTGGCCGAGTTGCACGACGCAGCCAAGGGCGCGTGTAAGCGAGCGAAACGGGCGACATGATTCACGATGGAGTTGAACTCCCCCGGCTTCTCACATTGGCGAAGGCAGCGGAGGTCCTCGGAACATCTGAAGCCGAGGTTACACACCTGGTCGAACGGCGTGAACTCCAATCGGTGCGCCTCAACGGGATCACCCACGTCTTGACCGAGTCGATCGCCGATCGGCTGGGAGAGCAGACCCCGTCACGGCAAAACCAGGAAAGTGAATAGTGAGCCCACTCCAGCGATTACCGATCGAGAGCAACAACGAGGAGTCCACACTGCAGATCCGTACCCTGGGCGCTGATGAGCTCAGCAAGATCCGCCACATCGATCGCTCCGAGGAGATTCGCATCGGGTATCGGCAGGCCGGGACCGAGCTCATCGAAATGTCGGTCTGCTGGGATGATGCCGGGTGGCTCGATGGCGATGGCGAGCACAGTTACGGCCAGATGATCCGAGGAGCCAAAGAACTCCTCGAGCTCGGCGGCACAGCGATCGGCGCTCTCGACGGTAATCGCCTGGCCGGGATCGCCATCTACCGCCCTCGGCTCAGCGAGATGATAGGCCAACTCGGTCTGCTTCACGTCAGCAACAGTCATCGCCGCCTGGGGGTCGCCTCCGCGCTGTTTCGGGAAGTCCTGAGGCTGGCTCGGAACGATGCCGCGACACACCTGTATGTCTCCGCAACGCCTACGCAGTCGGCCATCAGCTTCTATCTCCGTCAGGGATTCGTGCCGACCGACACGCCGCACCCCGAGCTTCTCGCCCTCGAGCCGGAGGACATCCACATGGTCTTGGCGCTCTAGGCGCGCGATGGAGCGTATCGGGCTCGAGCATTCACCGAAGCCCGACTCACCAGGAGCGGAGTGGAAACTCCCGTCGCCGCGAGAAGTGGTTCATGATGAGTCCGTCGAGGCGCGACGATGCCGTCGTCGGTTCGACACGCTTCGCCCACGTTAGACCGCCAGACCAAAGAAAAGGCGGGGCCGACAGTCGGCCCCGCCCTGAGACACCTCAGATCTCTTCTGCTACTCGTACCGCAGCGCGTCGACAACCGGGAGTTTCGACGCTCGTCTCGCCGGCCACAGACCGGCAAAGGCTCCTATCGCGAACGACCCAAGCAGTGTAGCGAGAATCAGCGACGGGCTAACCACAATCGCCATCTCGATACCGCCCATGAACGTACCGCTGCCATTGATCATTGAGGTGAACAGCACGTCGGCCCCGATTCCGAGAACCGCGCCCACGATCCCTCCGACAAGGCCCATCAGACCGGATTCGATCAGGAAGATCAGCATGATGTGGCTGTTCTTTGCACCGACGGCCTTCATCACACCGATTTCCTTCGTCCGCTCGAGAATCGACGTGAACATCGTGTTCATCACTCCGACGCCGCCAACCAGTAGCGAGATCCCGGCGATTCCGGCGAGGACCGCGCTGGCAATGTCGGTGAACTGACCGATCTGATTGCTGATGTCGCCGTAGGTAATGGCGGAGATTTCCGAGCCGCGGTCCTGCAGGGCCTCCTCAGCGCGATCTGCCACCTCATCGACGTCGAAGCCAGACTCGGTCCGAACCAAGGTCACCAACACGTCATCAGCTGGGCCCCACAACAGATCCATCGTCTCGTAGGGAACGCTGATCGTCGATCCGTCGGATCCTGAACTGAACTGCGCCCCGAACCCGCCTTCCGTATTGCTCTTCTCCTCGTCGGGCGGAGCCATGATCCCGATGATCGCTAGATTCAGCTCAGCCTCCCCGTCACCGGCGACAAGGATCGTGTCCCCGACGCCGACGCCAAGCCGTTGGCTGATCTCGTAGTCGAGTACGGCCACCTCAACATCGCCCGGTTCGAACAGCCGGCCTCCTGGCATCGCCTCGAGTTCGCCGGTGAACGACTCGAAGTCCGTCAGCATCTCGGGCGACAGGCCCATCACGGGAAGGAATCCCTGAAGCGTTTCCCCCTCCGCATCGGGCTGACCCTGCACAAAGCCGGTCCGCTCACGCAGTGCCGCCGCCACTTTGACGCCCTCGATCGAGTTCAGCAGATCGAGGTCGAGCGCGTACTCGTCGGCGCTTCCACCGTGAGGCCCGCCGCCGAAGGCACTCTCGTTCACGATGATGAACGTATCGACGCCGAAGATCTGCGATACCTGATCGGTGATCGTCTTCTCGAAGCCGAGGCCGAGGGAGATCAGCGCGACGACAGCGGTGATTCCGATGAAGACGCCGATCACCGTCAACCAACTGCGCATCTTCCGGTGAACGATGCTCCGGCCTGCTAGCTGGAGGAAGTCGAAGAACTTACGCACTAGAATTACCTCCACTTGCTGCACCATCCACGGAAAAATCGTCCGTCGATCTTTCTGTGCCGTATCGGGCGGAGGCCGCCACGCAGCCGTCCCTCAACCCGATCACACGATCGGCAATCTCGGCCGCCTCCGGGTCGTGAGTGACAAGGATGACCGTCTTTCCGTCATTCGTGCTCAGTCCCTTGAGCAGGGCGAGAATCGCCGAGCCGCTCTCGGTATCGAGGTTCCCCGTCGGTTCGTCAGCGAGGATGATCTCCGGATCGTTGGCCAACGCGCGCGCCACGGCCACACGTTGCCGTTCTCCGCCGGAGAGCTCGCTTGGCTTGTGTCGCACACGGTCGGAGAGGCCAACGCGTCCCAGCAGATCCTTCGCCCGTCTCGTGCGGTCAGACTTCGAGATACCTTGGAAAATCATCGGCAGCTCGACGTTCTGCAGCGCGGAGAGCGTCTGAATCAAGTTGAACGTCTGGAAGACGAACCCAACCTTCTTGCCGCGAAGCGTCACGAGCTGCCGTTCTTTGAGGCTCTGCAGATCGGCGCCGTCGATCATCGCCGTCCCACTCGTCGGTGTGTCGAGTGCCCCGAGGATATGCATCAGCGTCGATTTCCCGGAGCCGGAGGGGCCCATGATCGCCACGACTTCCCCTGACGCGATTTCCATATCGAGGCCTCGTAGCGCACGAACCACCGTCTTTCCCAGTTTGTAGTCCTTGGTGATCCGTTCCATCTTGACGAGCGCCATCGCTATCCCTCGCCTTCTGTCACGGTGTACTCGACCAGCTCGAGCGCGAACGTCTCGACCCACTCGCCGTCCCGCATCTCCTCAGCCCGAATGCGAGGCGAGATGTAGACAGGATTCGTGATCGCAAAGGCGACCGTCATCCGCACATCCGGATCATCCTGATCGAGCAGGGTCCCTTCGAGGCACCACACGTCAGCGATGGTCACGCCGACGATGTCGGTGAACACGCCGCTCGGAAGCTGGTACTCGGCACCCTCCTGCAAGCGGCTTCGCTGATCCATGAGGGCCTCGAGCGATGAGTAGCTCACGTCATGTCCGCCTCCGGACGAAACCCGAGTCGCACCAAAGATAAAGCCGAAGCCGGTCGCCAGCTCGTCCTCGTCTCCGGTTTGCTCGGTCACCATCCGAACCGTGTAGGGCCCATCCTCGCGTGCCGTAACCACCAGCTCGAGGACCTGCGGCTCGCTCATCTCTTCCGACGTCACGTTGTAGACCATCGTCGTCGTCCCGAGCGGGAACGCGTCGAGATCCGACTGTGCAGAGCCTCCGAGACCAACCATCAGAATGCCGATTCCGGCCATCAAACATACGAATCGTTTCATACTTCCTCCTCCTGTTCGCATCTTCGTTCTCATCGTATTCGCCCTTATTGAAGAACCTGTGGAGGTTGTCGATCACTCTTATGGGCTCTCGCTCTCCTGGAGTCTTGTCTGCACTTCCTCCAATGCGGTCTCCAGTGCATCCATGCGCCGCTCGAGATCCAGCAGCTTCCCCGTGTTGCGAGCGGCAGCCTGTTCGGCGACCTGCGCTTTCTCCTCGGCGTTTCCGATCGACGTCTGAATCTCCCTCGCCCGCTGCTGGAAGTCGCCACAGCCCGCCAGAGCGATTGCAGCAATCAGAATCAATGAGAGGGCCGTGATTCCGCGCTTCATTCTTCCTCCTCCTGGTTGTTCCCTCGGAATTGGCTTTCGTACAGGCGGCGATACGCGCCACCGATCGCCAGTAGCTCGTCGTGGTTTCCTTGTTCGACGATCCGCCCCTCTTCGATGACGACGATCCGATCGGCGTTTCGGATGGTCGAGAGGCGGTGGGCGATGACGAAGCTCGTCCGCCCTTTCATCAGCGCTCGCAGCGCAGCTTGAATCTGCACTTCGGTTCGCGTGTCCACGGAGCTCGTCGCCTCGTCGAGGATCAGGATGCGCGGATCGGCAAGAACCGCCCGCGCGATCGCGATCAACTGCCGCTGGCCCTCCGAGAGGTTGGAGCCTCGCTCGGAGAGTTCGGTGTCATAGCTCTGCGGGAGCCGGCGGATGAAGCCATCGGCGTTGGCGAGCCTTGCGGCCTCCATGACTTCCTCGTCGGTCGCGTCAAGGCGTCCGTAACGGATGTTCTCCAATACGCTCTCGGCGAACAGGAACGTCTGCTGCAACACGACGCCGAGCTGTCTTCGTAGCGATGCCTTGGTCGCCTCGCGGATGTCGACGCCGTCAATGCGAGCGGCGCCGGTCTCGATCTCATAGAACCGGGAGAGCAGATTCACGATCGTCGTCTTCCCAGCACCGGTCGGCCCGACCAGTGCAATCGATTGCCCCGGCTCGGCGCGAAGGCTCACTTCACGGAGAACCGAAACGCCGGGCACATAGGCGAACGTCACGTCTTCGAGTTCCACCGCGCCTTCAATCTCCTCCAGATCTACGGCAGTCTCCCGGTCGACCAGATCGGGCGACTCATCGAGCACCTCGAAGATCCGCTCGGCTCCGGCCAGCGATTGCTGGATCTGGTTGTACAGCTGTCCGAGCTGGCGAAGCGGCTCCGCGAACCGCCGCGAGTAGGTGATAAACGTGGCGATCAGGCCGATCGTGACGGCTCCCCGAATCGCCAGCCATCCGCCGATCCCTGCGACGACAGCGACGTTCATGTTCGACAGGATCCCCATCATCGGCATGATGAACAGGGCGTAGGTCATCGCGTGGATCCCGAGCTTCCGAACCGTCGCGTTGTGCTCGTCGAACCGCTCGAGCACACGCTCTTCCTGTCCGAACGCCATCACGACGCGCTGGCCGCTGTAGGTCTCTTCGAGCGTCCCATTCAACGTGCCCAGGTTCATTTGATACGCGCGGAACGCAGAACGCGTCTTCTTCCCAACCAGGATCACGAGCCCGAACATCAGCGGCAGAACGATCATCGACGCCAACGCGAGCCACGGACTCAGGATGAACATCACGATCAAGATTCCGAGCATCGTCAGAAGGCCGGAGAAAAGCTGCGTGACGTTCTGACTCAGGACCCGGCTGATCGAGTCGATGTCATTGGTCAGACGGCTCATCGTCTCGCCGGAGCGTCGGCTGTCGTGGAACCTCAGGCTCAGCCACTGCAGCCGGTCGAACAGATCGCCCCGCAGCCTGCGCATCGCTCTCTGCGCGATGGTCGCGATCATCACGCCTTGTCCGCTATTGGCGATCCAGGTGATCAGGTACGTGCTGAGCATGACGGCGACAACTCGCAGTAGCGACGCGAGGCTCTCTCCGGCGAGGATCTTGTCGATCGCGACGCCCATCAGATACGGGCCCGCGAGAGCCATCGTCGTGCCCAATGTCGCCAGCAGGAAGACGATGACTATCGTCGATCGATATGGCCTCATGTAGCCGAGAAGCCGTCGCAGGGCGCCGCGCGTGTCTTTGGGACGCTCGCCGCCAAATGCATGTCCGCCGCGACCCGGTCGGAACATGCGCGCTCGTTCCATGGCCTTCGGAGGTGTGTGATTCACGTTACCTTGACTCATCGCGACTCACCCTCCTCTGGATGTGAGTCGCGTGCGAGCTCGCTTCGCGAACTCTCGTCGGTTCCGAGCTGGGATCGGTAGATCTCGTTGTAGATCGGGCTCGTCTTCAGCAGATCTTCATGCGTCCCACAGGATTCGACCCGCCCTTTGTCAAGTACCAGGATCTTATCTGCGAGAAGGACCGTCGAGATTCGCTGCGCGACGATGAACCGGGTGGTCGTGTGCTCCGAATCGGCGATCAACCGATCGAGCGCGTCCTGCAGTTTGACCTCGGTCTCGATGTCGACAGCGCTGGTCGAGTCGTCGAGAATGAGAACCTTCGGCTTCACGAGCAGCGCCCGCGCAATGGCGACCCGCTGACGCTGACCGCCGGAGAGCGTCACGCCACGCTGTCCGATCATCGTGTCATAGCCGTCGGAGAACGCCTCGATGAACTCGGCCGCTTGGGCCGCTTCGGCCGCCGCTCGAATCTCGTCGTCGGTCGCGTCCGGCCGTCCGTAGGTGAGATTCTCCCGGATCGTTCCGCCAAACAGGACCGCTTCCTGTAGCGCGACCGCGACCTCCGATCTCAGAGAACGAAGTTGGAGTTCGCGGAGGTCTACGCCGTCGAAGGTCACGCGCCCTGCGGTCACATCGTAGAACCTCGGGATCAAGTGGATCAGAGTTGACTTCCCGGAGCCGGTCGCCCCGAGGATGGCCACCGTCTCACCCGGCTCAGCGGCGAAGTTCACGTCACAGAGAACCGGCTCCGCCTCGTTCCCTCCGTAGGCAAACGAGACGCCCTCAAACGCAATGCGCCCCTTTGGATCGGCGAGAGCACGAGCGCCCAGGCTGTCGCGCACACTGGCCTCCGTATCGAGAACCTCGAGAATCCGCCCCGCAGAGGCGTTCGCCGCCGCAATCGGCCCAACCATGCCGGCGAGCATCATCAGCGGGAACATGGCGAACATCAGATAGTTGATCGACGCCACGACCTGCCCGATCGTCATCCCTCCTGCGAGGGTCGCTACGCCGCCGATCCAGATCGCGCCGGCCACCGAGAGATTGAGAACCAACACCATCGTCGGGAGAAGAATAGCGATCAAGCGCATGATCTGGATGTTCTTGTCCATCAGCTGGACGTTGGCGTCATCGAACCGTTCGATCTCGTGCCGTTCGCGGACGAACGCTTTCACGACGCGAGCACCGGCCAGATTCTCCTGCAGTACCGTGTTCAACCGATCGAGCTTCTGCTGAACCCAGGCGAACATCGGCTGTGCCTTCCGCGCGAACCAGAAGATGAACAGGCCGATGACGGGAACGAAGGCGGCCATCATCAACGCGAGCTGCGGACTCGTCATGATAAGGAGCGCCACCGCGCCGATGATCCAGATCGGCGCGCGGGTGAGAATGCGCAGCGACATCATCACGATCATCTGAACCATGTGGACGTCGCTCGTCGAGCGCGTGATCAGGTTTCCGGTCCGCAACTCGTCGAGGTTGCCAAACGAGAACGACTGCACCTTCCGCACGAGGGCGCTTCGGATGTCATGCGCGAACGACTGGCCGACGCGAACAGAGAAGTAGTTGTTCCCGAGAGCGAAGAGGGCCGCGAGGATCGCTGCTCCGAGCATCAAGAGCGCCGTCGTCAGGACCATGCCCATGTCGCCACGCGCAATCCCTTGGTCGATGATCCGTTGCGTCAGCCGAGGGATGAGCAGGTCACTCGCCACCATCCCCAAGAGCAGCGTAAGGGCGATGACGGCCTGCCAGCGGTAGGGCCTGATGAAGCGAAGAAGCTTGCCGATCGATCTCACCCAGACACCTCGTCGTTGCTTTCGGCGCCCGCACACCTCACGTCTGCATCCCCAAAGAACGGGGGGTGATGCGAATCATCCAGCGCATCCGGCGCGAATCGATCATGGAGCTTCAAGAGGAGCCGCCGGAGCGTTGCCCTCTCGCTCTCGGTGTAGACCGCGCTCAGTTCCTCTTCCATCTCTCGGAAGGCTTTCCCGGCATCCCGGCGCAAATCCTTCGCCTTTGGCGTGATGAACACACGGACAACGCGTTGATCCTCCCGATCTCGCTCGCGGCTGATCCAGCCATCGCGCTCCATCCGCTGCAACATGTTCGTCACCGACGCCGGGCTGATGTGCATCGCTCGGGCGAGCTCGTGCTGAGGGATCCCGTCGACGTGCCACAGGTGCATCAACGCGAAGCCCTGGCCTTTGTGCAGGCCGATCTTCTCCATGTGCGTCCTCAGGTGGTGTCCCGTCATCCGGCAGACTTGAGCGAGCAGCTGCCCGACTGTCAAATCCTCGGCTCTCTTGGCTGCTTCATGCATTACTTAGCTCCTAAACGGTATCTCCCCTAATCGTTAGACCGTGAACTATATCTGTAAACGCTCTCCTCGTCAAGGCTGCGAACTCAAAGCCTGCGAGAACGAGTGACCGAAAGCACGATCTCGCCTAGAATGAGAGACTCGTAGCAATCGGGAGATCCGGAACGTGGGAGGAACTATGGCACTGACGGACAACGAAGTCATGGCACTACGACGTGAGTTCCCAGCGCTCAGGCAGACGCTTGACGGGAAGCCGATCGCGTTCTTCGATGGCCCCGGTGGGACGCAGGTTCACGGATCCGTGATCGACGCGATCGCCCGCTACTACACCGAGGCGAACAGCAACGCGCACGGCGCGTTCGAGTTCTCCCGCCGGACCGATGAGAGAGTCTCTTCAGCCAGAGTTGCCATGGCCGACTTCCTCAACGCCCCGCGCCCGGCCGAGATCGTCTTCGGCCCGAGCATGACGGCGCTAACATTCAACCTCAGCCGAGCGATCGGGCGAACCCTCGATCCGGGCGACGAGATCGTCGTGACCCGCCTCGACCACGACGCCAACGTCGCGCCGTGGGTGTCGCTCGAAGAGCAGGGCGCCCTGATCCGGAGGATCGACTTCGATCCGGCCGACTGCACGCTCGATATGGACGGACTTCGCGCGACCATCGGACCGAGGACGCGGATCGTCGCCGTCGGCGCGGCATCGAATGCCGTCGGCACGGCGAACGACATCGAACGGATCGCCAAGTGGGCACATGACGCAGGGGCATGGATCTATGTCGATGCCGTCCAGTATGCGCCGCATGCGCCGATCGACGTGCAGGCACTCGATGTCGATTTCCTCGCTCTCTCGACTTACAAGCTGTTTGGACCGCACATGGGCGTCCTCTGGGGGCGCTACGAGCTGCTCAAGACGCTGCCCTCCTACAAGGTGATCCCGGCCGCGGATGCGCCGCCGGACAAGTTCGAAACCGGGACGCCCAACTTCGAGGGGATGGCCGGAGCGACGGCGGCCATCGACTACCTCGCATCGGTCGGTCGCCGATTCGGCACACCGTCCGGTGACACAGGGCGACGAAGCGAAATCGTCGCCGCGATGGCGGCCATCCACGTCTACGAGCGGGCATTGATCGAGCAACTCGTCGCGGGACTCAAGACGATTCACGGCGTTCGAATCTACGGGATCACCGATCCAGCGCGCTTCGAGGAGCGGATGCCGGTCGTCTCCTTCACGCTCGACGGACACACGCCCGAAGAGGTCGCTCGCCGACTTGGCGAGAAGGCCTTCTTCCTCTGGAGCGGCGACTTCTACGCCGTTCACGTTGTCGAGCGGCTCGGCCTAACGGAGACCGGCGGTCTAATTCGCATCGGCATCATCCACTACAACACGGCAGAAGAAGTCGACCGCCTTCTCGACACGATCGCCGAAATCGCCAGCTAGGCTAGGGAGCGGGCAGCGTGCCGATGGCACGCTCCAGCAGGCTGCCGAGGAGCAGCGCGTCTCCCGCGCGGACGACGCATGAAATTCCGGCGTAGCCCTCGCCGGACGGATCCTGGAGGTTGTGGATCACATTCCCGTCACCGTCGAGGCCAAGGACGAAGCCGTAGCGCGGGGCGGCGCCGGCAAACCAGGCGAGCGGAAGACGCGCCGCGATCTTTCGGATCCACGGGCGTTCCAGGGCCCAATCGATGAAGCCGTTCCGCGGATTCATCAGTGCGAGCCAGAACGTGCCCTCCTCGTCACACGAGATTCCGTCCGGGAAGCCGGGGAGGTTGTCGATGAACACCTCGTCTTCGCCCTGATGTGGACCGGAGAGCCAGAGGCGCCGCACCCGATACTCCGTCGTCTCGACGACGAGAACACACGCCCCGTCCACGCTGACCGCCACCCCATTGGCGTAGTAAAGCCCTTTCAACAAGACGGTGACGTCTTCCGTGATGGGGTCAAACGCCAGCAGCCGGCCGTTCCCGCGGTGATCGAGCAGATCGAATAGCGTGTCTGTCGTCTCGGTCGATGACTCGCTGAAGTAGATCGTTCCATCGGCGATGTCGAGATCGTTGACCAAACCAAGCGGGCGGCCGTCGACGCGGGTCACCAGCTCACGCACGTCCCCACCCTCGGAGAGCGACAGGAGCCGACCGGCGAGATCGCAGACAATCAGCGTCCCGGCTGCATCGAATCCCATCCCGAGCGGCCGACCGTCGATCTTGACGAGAACTTCGGCCGTCCCATCGAACCATCGAACGATCGATCCGTCTTCGAGACCGCAGTAGAACCTCCCGCTCGCATCGATCGCCACGCTCTCCGGTGCAAGACCGACCTCGAGCCTCTCTACGGCAGAGAGCATGTCGTTCGGTGCGTAGACGCCGGCCATCTCCGGCGCTTCGGGCGGCGTCCATCGAGCCGGCTCGATCGGCACGGGCCAGAAAAGGAGGTAAGCAGCCAGCACACCGAACGCGGCACCAAGACCGATCAGCCATGCCTTGGACATGCGGCCCTCCTCTCGCACGTTAGCCGAACGGCATCCGCCCGGCTCTCCGGCTCAGCCGGGCGACCGTTCTGTCGAACTCCGACCGCGGCATCTCCAGTCGCTCCAGCAGATGGTCGACCGAGATCTCGACCGCCTCCTCGGACGGGCTGTTTGCTTCGAGAGTCTCTTCAGCTTCATCCTTCGTGATCGCCCCCTGTCTGAGCATCGCCGCGATATCGGGCAGCACGCGACTCACGCCGTGGTGCCGTTCGTACAGGAATGCGGCAGCGTCATGAATCAGGCAATCCCCGTGCCCGAGAATCGCGTGGTTCTCTGGACGTCGATATCCGGCATCGAGCGCCTCGAGGTGATCGACGATCGCGACCTCGTCGTACGGCTCGAACAGGAAGAAGCCGAGAAACTCGGGGACGAGTTCGTCCCTGGACATGCTGCGTCCAAACAGCTCGCGAAGGATCCGCCTGCGCACCCGGTGATTCGGCACAAGATACAGAAGCAGGAGCTGCATCCGCCGGAGGATCGACCTGTACTGCGTGCGAAGCGCGGCGAACGAGTGCTCGCCGAGGTTCCCGCGCAGAACGCCGATCCCGAGATCTCGCGTTCCGGGATACCAGTGCCGCAACATCTGCATCGGCGACCTCCCGTGAATGAAGAACGGAATGCGCAGGTCCCGACATCCGCGGACCGAAAGGATGTAGCCACCGATCGAGCAGGCGGCGCATGGATCTCCGAGCTTGCGGAGCGTGGCGCGGTAGAACTCCCGATAGACTTCCCAATCCGGCTTGTAGATGAAATGGTCCATGCCGGTCGCGCGTCCGATTTCCCGGATGTTATTCCAGGCGTAGTCGGCGAGGAAGCCATTGTCGAATGTAATGGCCAACACCTTCGCGCCGTAGGCAGAGGTGAGTCTGTGGAGCACGTACGCGCTGTCCTTGCCCCCGCTCAGACCGACCGCTGCGTCGTAGTGGAACCGTCCGCGGAATCGCTTCACCCGGTCCTCAAGGAGAGGCCGGTGTCTCTCGAAGTCGAGGATCGAGCCTTTCGTAGCATCCCAGTGTCTGCAGTAGTTGCACAGGCCGGACGCATCCAGACGAACGTGGAACTTCCCCGCAGGAAGAAGGCACCTGCGGCATTGCGCTTGCGCTGAACTCACACGACCCCCTCCTGGCAGTGATCAGCTCGAACCAGCCTAGCGCGGCGAGGCTCGCCTGGGCAAACGGGAGGATCAGGTGTACGCGGAAGCCGGGAGAAGTCACCCGAAGAAACTACTCGCTGAGAACATTCTGCCAAACGGTGTTTGGCCCGCCGGTGAACCCGTAGATCGGGACGAAGAGATCGAGATCTCCATCGCCATCCAGGTCGCCTACCGCGGCGCCACGAGAGTCGTCTCCGCCAAGGCGCGCGCCCGAGTCGATGAATCCGGTGGCTCCATCGCCGAACCAGAGTTCATCAGCCCCGGCAATGCGCGAGAGAAACACATCGAGGTGGCCGTCCCCATCAAAGTCCGCCAGGATCGGCCAGGTCGCCTCTGCGGGAGACAAGCCTACGGAAACCTCGCCGTATCCGCCGGCGCCGTCGGAGAGCAGGAGGACCGTCTCGCCTCCCTCGGTCCACGACCCGTTGGTGTCGAACACGTCGATGTCGCCGTCCTCATCCAGATCTCCAAACGCCGCGTCCCAAGGTTCGTAGCCGACAGACGGCCCGGCGAGGCTCCACGACTCTGCGAAGTGCCCCGAGCCATCGTTCGTCAGCACACGGTAGCCTTCGCCGGACTCCTGAATAAACGCGTCGACATCCCCGTCGCTATCCAGGTCCGCGAACAGCGTCCCAAACGGCAAATCGTAGTCCGCCAGAAAGAATCCTCCGGTGCTGTCGTTCAGGTAGACGCGGCTCATGAACACGTCCCCGACGATACCAATGTACGCGACGAACGCGTCCAGGTCGCCGTCCACATCGATGTCGACGAGCTGGACAAGGTTCGCCGAGAGATCGCGCTCTTCAAGACCCTGACCAGAATCGGTGAACGTCCCGGATCCATCGTTGAGGTAGATCTTGCTCGGCATCTGCCGTCCGAACGCGTAGGCGCACGCAATGAAAATGTCGAGATCGCCGTCACCATCGAGATCACCCAGACCAACCCCGTGCCCGTTGCCGGTCAACTCCTGGTCGGTGTAGGCAAACGTGCCCGAGCCATCGTTTAGCAGGACGCGGCTCGCATGCCGTCCCTGATTGGCGAACACGGCATCCAGATCTCCATCCGCGTCGAGGTCTCCCAGCGCCACCTGAAAGGTCGTCGCTTGACCGTACTCACCCAGCGAAAGGAAGGCCACGTCGTCCCCCGAGTTCTCGCTGACAGCGGCCGTGTAGATCGTCAGCATCATGATGCTCGCCAAGGTCGCCGCGCGTTGGAGAATCCGACCAATCCTCATTTGACTCCTCCTCCGTGGTTCGCCCTCTTCAAGTCTCCTCGGCGGCGTCTCCCGTTCGTTGAACGCCCCTGTAGGGAGTCAACTCGGGCTTGCCGTGACTAACTGCTCGGCGGCGTCTCCCCATGAGCAAGGACAGAGACGGTGCCTGTCTGCCCGCCCCTGACGATGAGGAGACGCTGTCGGATACGCTGAGAGCCAAACAACGCCCGAAAGGATCGACATGAACGTCATTGTGCTGCACGGGAGCGCCCGGAAGGGTGGAGACACGGATACGCTTGCCGAGCACTTCCTACGCGGTATGGGGGGCGAGGAAGAGCACGCGGTCACCCACTTCCATCCGATCGACATGAGGATCGAGCACTGCCTTGCCTGCCTGAAGTGCTCAACAGGAAAGGGCTGCGTCATCGAGGATGATATGCAGCAGATCTATCCCGCTTTCCGCGAGGCCGACGTCGTCGTGATGGCGACACCGATGTTCTGGGGCTACATGACGTCGCAGCTGAAAACACTGTTCGACCGCTTCGAGGCCGTCTGCTCCCCCACGTACTTCGGGAACAAGGACTTCGTACTCCTCATCGGCTACCGACACTACTACGGCTCGATGGTCGAGTGGTTGAATCGGATCACGAAGGGATTCGGAAGTCAATCGCACGCCGTCCTCGCGCAGACGTTCGATCCGGAAGCGGGGCGCGATATCCCGATCGTTGAGATCCCGGAGCGGCTCGAGGAGGCGTTCAACCTCGGCGCACGAGTCGCACGCGGCAAGGCCGCCTAGTACTGCGATCGCGCCAGCCTACCCCGCTGTCGAGACGAGGACGACCCCTGCACACACAAGTGCAATGCCGATCAACGCGGTCCGACTCATCCGCTCTCGCAGAAACAGGATCGAGTAGACGAGCGCGAAAACCAGGGTCGATCCCCGGATTGGGGAGATGACGCTCGCCGGTGCCAGGCTCAGCGCCGACAGCCAGAAGAGCCAGCCGAGAAAGGCACCACAGATCCCCGAGAGCACCGTCAGACGGAGCCCCGCTGCGTCCATCCGGCGTGGGAATCGGGATCGCAGAAGCGGCAGGCCCGCAGCGATCGTCACGAAGCCGGAACAAGCAAAGACGAACAGAAGGGCCGCCGGCGGAAGGCCCGCCTCGAGCGCGAGCTTCGACGGGACGGTCTCCGCGAATCCCCACAAGAATCCTGTCAGAAGCGCGAACAACGAGCCGAGCAGATGCTCGCGAATGTGCATCCGGTGTCCGACGAGGCAGTACGCGCCCGAGACGACGAGGATGGCGGCAACCAGGACCTGCCATCGGAGCGGTTCTCCCAAGATCAGGATCGCCATCGCCACGCCCCACACCGGCGCCGTGCTCGCGAGAGTCGTCGTCTGATAGGCAGGCGCCCGCTCCATGGCCATCAAATACAGGAACCCGCCGATCGCCGAATCGAGGAATCCGGCGAGGGCGGCCATGCCGACCGCATAGCCGCTCGGAAACCCGAAGGCTCCCGTGGCAAGCCCGTAGATGAGCGCAAGCGGAGCAACGAGAAGCCACCGGATGAACATGTATGAGAGAACGTCGATGTGGCGAAGGACTGGCTTGGCGACCGTCATCCCGATGGCCCACGTCGCCCCGGATGCCAGTGCGAGAAGAACTGCTGCGGTCATCCAGCCTCCCTTCGTCGATCGGGAGTATACGTACCGCCCGCGACCCACCGTGTATTCTCACGCCATAGTGCTTCTCTCTGCTTCGGCAAACGAAACCCCCTTCGGCACCTCCCGACCACACGTTCGAGCGGCGTCGGGCTGATTCATTCTCGTGGATACGGACGGGAGCTGTGGAAGGCGATGATCGGTCTCCCGTTTCAGGAGACCGACTGCCAAGCCGTGCAAGGAACGCCGAACGTCGCCAACACGGCATCGACTCGGATGATGGAGGCAGCCGGCTTGCGCCGCGTCGGCCAGCGTGTCTTCGAACCGACCGGCCCTCTGAGGAACTCGATGACGGCCGTCCCACACTTCGTCTATCGCATCACGCGCAAAGACCGGCGCGAGGCGTCACGGCACGTTGCCGCCTCCGGGTCGTGACGACGACAATGCGCGCATGCCCGAGATTCGACTGATCGAGAAAGAGGGGGTTGCGCCTGAGGAGATCGCGCGACTCGCCGGGGGAATCACCGAACATGCGCGACTCGCGATCGGCGATCCGGGATTCCATCAGATCGCCATCCTGGCCGAGGACGAGCGCGGAGAGCTCGTCGGCGGGGTGAGCGGGAGTCTGAATTGGACGTGGCTCTCCGTCAAGTTGCTCTGGGTACGCGAGGATCGACGCGGCGAGGGCCTCGGGCGACGGCTCATGGAGTCAATCGAAGAACTCGGCAGAGCACGCGGATGTCTGCGAGCACACGTCGACACACTCAGCTTCCAGGCACCCGAGTTCTACGCACGTCTTGGATACGAGCCGTTTGCGGAGCTACCGGACTACGCGCCCGGACACACTCGCATCTACCTGCGGAAAGCGCTGTAGCCTCTTCTCCGGGAGCACGGCGAATGGACAAGACTCCCGGCTACCCACTCCAGAGGTGGCCGGTGTTGACCGGCTTGCCCTGGAGCTTCAGGTAGTAGAAGAGCTGCGCCTTGTGCTGATCGAGATGGCCGATCATGGCGAGCAACTTCTGCGCAAGCGGCTCCTCCCGCGGATCCCAGGGCGCGTTGACCCTCCGGTTTGCCAGTTCCTGTTCGCCACTCTGCTCGATCATCGCCAGGGCGAGAGCCTTGTCTTCGGCCAAGAGCCGCTTGGCTTCAGAGACGCTGCCAATCGCCGGAAGCTTCTCGGCGGGCGGAAGCATTTCCTCGGGGAGAACCTCTGATAGATCGACCCCCTCGGGCATCCCCCAGTCTCCAGTGACGAACCCCTTGCACGAAGCGCCACAGGCGTCCGTCAGGTGCCGGAGAAGCTGCGCCATCGTCATCCAGTTCTCACCAGTGGCCGGTTTCCAGTCGAGCTTGTCGTCTTCGACCATCCCAATTAGACCTTCGGCCGATGCATACGCTGACTCGATCTGCGACTTCAAGAGCTCTGTCCACGTCATCTGTACCCTCCTCGCCGAAACACCTCGGCCGCCCTCGTGTTCGCATAGGCGAAGGCTACCCTCCCGCAGACAATTCAGCTAGGGTTGTCGAGAGGTGAGTGACATGTTGCAGCGATGTGGTGTCGCAGTTCGGCCTCTGGTCATCCTTCTCACTGCATCGGTTCTGCTCGCCGGTGCCGGTTGCGATGACGAGACGGGCCAGTCAGCGTCAGATGAAACAGTCATCAATGGACCTGCCGTCGAGGCAGGCGTGGAGGATGTCTTCTCCCTTTCCGCCGCCAACGCGGCGTTCGCCTTCGATCTGTATCGTGAGATGCAGGGCAACCCGGGCAATCTCTTCCTGTCGCCCTACAGCGTCTCTGCGGCCTTGGCGATGACGCTTGCGGGAGCTCGCGGGGAGACGGCCGCGCAGATGTCGGACGCACTCCATTTCGATGTCGGGTCCGACAGACTCCACCAGACCTTCACCGAACTCGCTACTGCGCTCAGCCTGCGAAGCAAGCTCCCCGATCAGATTGAGGGGGAAGGTTTCGCCTTCCACGTCGTGAACGCCATGTGGCCTCAGAGCGGCCATCCTTTGCTCGACGCATTTGTCGAGGCGCTGACGGTGACCTACGCTGCGGGCCTCCACGAGCTCGATTTCGCGACGAACCCGGAAGCCGCCAGGCAGACGATCAACGGGTGGGTGAGCGAGCGAACCAAGGAGAGAATCGAGAACCTCATTCCTCAAGGCGCCATCGACACGGCCACCCGCCTGGTCCTGACCAACGCGATCTACTTCAACGCCCCGTGGCGCGAACCGTTCGATCCGGAGAGCACCGTCGTCGAGCCGTTCACGCGCCTCGATGGCGAGACGCTGGACGTGGCGATGATGCATAAGACCGAGTCCTTGCCCTACGTCAAATGGGACGACGGTCTGGCCTTCGAGATCCCGTACAACGGAAACGAGTTAGCGATGGTGGTCCTGGTGCCGGATACGGGGAGATTCGAAGCGTTCGATGCGTCGCTGACCGCGGAGCGCTTCGCCGGCATCGTCGGTTCGTTTGCCTCCCAGCGGATTGCCCTCGGGATGCCGCAGTTCGAGTTCGACTATGCATCTTCTCTCGTCTCGCCGCTGATGGCTCTCGGCGTGACCGACGCCTTCGACGGAGCGCGTGCCGACTTCTCCGGGATCACGGGGCAACGCGATCTCGCCATCTCGGATGTTCTGCACAAAGCGTTCGTCTCCGTCGACGAAGCGGGGACCGAGGCCGCCGCCGCGACCGCCATCCTGTTCCGAGCCACCAGCATGCCGGCCGAGCCACTGGAAGTCACCGTTGACCGTCCGTTCCTGTTTGTCATCCGCGATCGCCCGACCAGCAGCATCCTGTTCATCGGCCGCGTACTGGAGCCTTAGCGTGGCCGTCGGCCACAAGGCGAGATGATTGAGTACAGCAACCGGATCGAAGGAGATGTGTGATCGTGAGAGATGCCTTTGAGAACGTGAAGGGGCAGATCGGCAGCTGCGGAATCTGGTGCGGAAGCTGCGCCGTCGGGAATGGATCGCTGCGCGAACTGACAGAGCGCCTCGAAGCCGTCCTCGACTCCCACGGAGCTCAGCACTGGGCTCCGGCGGAGATGAACTACCCGGCGTTCTCCAGCGGTCTCGACGCGATCGCCGGAGCCGCTTCCTGCGTCGGGTGCCGTCAGGGCGGAGGACGCGACGACTGCTCGCTGAGGGTCTGCTCCGCTGAACGCGATGCCGCCGATTGCAGTGATTGTGTCGACTTCGCCGTTTGTCCGAACAGCGAACTCCTCGGACACATGCGGAAGGGCGCCCGAAGAGCGGACATGTTCGTCCGAGATCCGCGCCAGGGATTCGCCGGTCTGCTGCCTGCGTGGATCGAACGGCTGAAGAAAACCTGGCCCAGCACCATCCTGTTCACGGAATACGAATGATCGAGCTTCCCGAAGCAGCGACGATCGCGCGACAGATGCAAGACACACTCGTCGGACGACGAATCACGTCCGTCTCGATCGCCGACGACCGACCGCGGTTCATGTTCCTGAACGAGAACCTCGGCGACTACGACGATCGGCTTCTCGGTGTGGCGATCACCGAAACCCATGCCAACGGGAAGTGGATCTTCAGCTCGCTCGACAACGAGATGACGCTCCTGCTCGGAGAGATGTTTGGGCGAATGCTCTATGTGCCACCCGGCGACCCACTGCCGAAGAAGGTCCACGCGGTCGTCACCTTCGAAGACGAAGGACGGCTGGCCATCACAATCCAAGCATGGGGCGGCTTCCAGGTTCTCACCGACGAGGAGCTCGCCGAACATCCGTACGCCGGCCACCAGGGCCCGTCGCCGACCGATCCATCGTTCACGTCCGATCAGTTCTGCCGGGTACTCAACGAACAGAAATCGTGGAACCGGAAACCGATCAAGGCGTTCCTCGTTCACGAGGGAAACGTCGCCGGCATCGGAAACGGCTACCTTCAGGACATCCTCTTCCGCGCGAAGCTCAGCCCGAAGCGGAAGGTCCCCGAGATCGGGCCCGAAGAGCGCGGGCGCCTGCATGGGGCGATCGTCGACACCGTCACCAAGGCCATCGCCCTCTGCGGGAGGGATACCGAAAGGACCTTCACGGGACGGCGGGCCGATACGTCCCGATCCTCGACCGCCGCGCGAAGGACAAGGCCTGCCCTGAATGCAGAACGCCAATCGAGAAGATCTCATACCTCGGCGGTTCCTGCTACCTTTGCCCAACCTGCCAGACGTAGCCGGGTCAGCCCGACGCATCGGATAGACGCTCGGTCATCCGTTCCACGCTACAGCAGACGTTGAGCGCCTCGTCCAGATCCCGGCCGACTCCGACGACGCCATGACCGCGGAGAATGACGGCGTTCGCTTTCCGCTTGACCAGGAGATCGGCCGCGCCATCCGCAAGGTCCTGTGTCCCCGAAGGATGAAACGGGGCAACCGGCACTCGTCGGCGAAGCGCCTTGTCATTCGAGGCGACGAGTTCGTCCTTGGAATCACCATACGCGACGGCACACCGGCTGTGGGTGTGAACAATCGCGCTGACATCCGGCAGCCGCCGGTAGACCTCGAGGTGAAGCCGAAACTCGCTCGACGGAGGCCGATCGCTCTCGACGACCTCTCCGGAGGAGTCCAGTAAGACGAGATCCTCCGGCCTCATCGTCTCATAGCCGAGGCCCGAAGGGGTAATCAAGATCCACTCTCCCAGCCGCCGGCTGACGTTTCCGAACGTCCCGGAGACCAGCCCGAGAGCCAGCATCCTACGCGCGGTTGAGATCACTTCATCGCGCGAGGACATCGGCGATCGCCTCTTCGTACGGTTCAGTCAGGATCCCACGCTCGGTGACGATCCCCGAGACAAGAGGATGCGGCGTGACATCGAACGCCGGGTTCCGCACCGGGGCATCGGCCGGCGTAACGAGGACACCGCGGACCGTCCTGACTTCGTCCGGTGCGCGCTCCTCGATCGGAATCGCTCGACCGCTCGGGCAGTCCGGATCGATCGTCGACACCGGGGCGGCTACGTGAAGAGGAATCCGATGGTAGTGGGCCAGCACGGCGAGCGAGTACGTGCCGATCTTGTTTGCCACGTCCCCATTGCACGCGATCCGATCCGCGCCGACAAGGACGAGGTCGATCTCGCCGCTCGCCATCAGCGCCGCCGCTGCGCCATCGACGATCACCTCGTGCGGAACCCCCTCTTGGGCGAGTTCCCAAGCGGTTAGCCGAGCTCCCTGTAACCGCGGACGTGTCTCGTCCACGAACACCTTGCCGAGTACTCCGGCTTCCCACGCCGCCCGGACGATCCCGAGCGCGGTCCCGTAACCGGCGGTGGCCAACGCCCCCGCGTTGCAGTGGGTGACGACCGTTCCACCCTCCGGGATGAGCCGCGCCCCGAGCTGCCCGATCCGCCGATTCGCTGCCACCTCATCGTTATGCAGACTGCGGGCCGCTGAGGTCAGGGCCGCCATTAGCTCCTCGGAGTCAACGTCCGCGTTCCGATCAAACGCGGTTTGCATCCGATCGAGAGCCCAGAACAGGTTGACCGCCGTCGGCCGTGTGTCGGCGAGCAGCTTCTTGGTCCGGCGGAAGACCGGCCATCGATCCTCGGTCGTCGCCACGTCGCGCATTCCGAGCACCACGCCATACGCTGCCGCGATGCCGATCGACGGAGCTCCACGGATGGCCATCTCGCGAATCGCGTTCGCAAGCTCCTCAACATGGGTGATGCGGAGGATGGCGTATTCATCCGGCAGCTGCCGCTGGTCAATCAACTCAACCACGCCTTCTCGGAAAACGATCGGTTCGATGGACATGATCCTGACTCCTTTCGTTCATCATGCCCGACCGCCGGCCGCGGACCAAGAGCCCGTTTGCCGTCGGGGCTCCAGATTCGCACCATGAGACACCATGCACAGCGGGCCGCAAATCGAGATCGTTCGCGTAGACATCACGTCGCTGGAGGTGGACGCGATCGTCAACGCCGCAAATGAAAGCATGCTCGGAGGCGGTGGCGTCGACGGCGCGATCCATCGAACGGCAGGGCCCGGACTGCTCGAGGCGTGCCGTCTTGTTCCCGAAGTTCGCCCCGGCGTTCGCTGCCCAACAGGCGAAGCCCGGATCACGGGCGGCCACAATCTGAAGACCCGTTTCGTCATCCACACCGTCGGGCCCGTGTGGCACGGTGGCGATCGGGGAGAACCCGAACTCCTCGCCTCCTGCTATCGCTCCTCGCTGCAGCTAGCAGCCGTGCACCGGATTCGCACGATCGCCTTCCCCGCGATCAGCTGCGGCGTTTACGGCTATCCGATCGACCAGGCCGCGGCGATTGCCATCGAGGAGACCGTTCGTTTCGTGGATGCGCGACGGATTCCGGAGCGCATCCTCTTCGTCGCATTCTCCCAAGACATCTTCGACGCATACCGTGCACGCCTGGAGGATCAGGCTCATGGAGGGCGGACCGTGCTAGGATGACGCATGGTTCCTGAGTGGGCGGATTGGGAGAAGAAGGTCCTCGCGAGTTTCCTCGACGGTGAACGACTGAGACGTCTCCCGGCCCGCTGGAAGAAGCGGATGGTCCTCCTCCGTTGGCTGGTCGAGAAGCTCGAGCGCGATCGACGGTATCCTCAGGCCGAGCTGAACGAGATCCTCTCTCGGCACCATCCGGACGTCGCGACGATCCGCCGTGAGTTCATCGTCTACGGGCTCATGGATCGGGAGGACAGCGTCTACTGGCGGACTAACGGCCCAGAGATCGGTTGAACCGATCGACGCTGCGTGGCGACCTACGCTCGATTGAAGGTGATGCTACGGCGAGACTCCAGGCACATGGCGACGTAGGAGGTCCAGTTATGGCACTGAGGCTCATCACACTCCCGCGCGAC
>Ga0272444_10000305_pt1 | contig 55066 bp, 55 predicted proteins | sample SSMForm13_FD_201033 | JGI IMG/M metagenome (GOLD analysis project Ga0272444, IMG submission 201033) | Marine sediment archaeal communities from Little Sippewissett salt marsh, Falmouth, MA, United States - SSM-Form-13 | ecosystem: Environmental > Aquatic > Marine > Wetlands > Sediment ... | reverse complement strand
AGAAAGTTTTCGACCTCGATGACGGCGTCGTTGGCCTCCATGACCCTGAAGTAGATGACGGCATTCACCTTGATGGATACATTGTCCCGGGTGATAACATCCTGCGGGGGGACATCCATCGTGATGATTCTCATGTCCACCTTCACCATCCTGTCTATGACGGGTATCAGGATAATAAGACCGGGACCCTTGGTGGCAATGACCCTTCCCAGGCGGAATATTACGCCTCGTTCATACTCGTTGAGTATTCGGATGGCTGCCGCCAGGAACATTACTATCAGAACAACCAGTGTAATTATCGTGTACATTACATATCCTCCCCTAACGTTCTTCTATTTTTCTTACCTCGATTTTTAAACCGTCCACACCGGTTACCTCTATATCAGCCCCCTCCTCTATCGATTCCCTGCTGAAGGCGTTCCAGCGCTCCCCCTTTACAAACACTTTCCCGTCATTGTATACCGGGGTTATCGTTTGACCTCTCTGCCCGATCATACCCTCCACGCCGGTAAAAGGCTTTCTTATCTGAGCCTTCACGGCAAGCGAGACAATCACGATGAAAAAGAGTGATACGATAATGATTGTCGGGATCATGACGCCGAGCGATATCCTCATGGCCGGTGAAGATGAAGACTCAAACAGCATAAGCGATCCCAATACAAGCGAAATGATCCCCGCCACACTGAGCATGCCGTGACTTACAATCTTTATCTCAGCGATAAAGAGGATTATGCCGAAGATTATCAGCGCAATACCGGCATAATTTACGGGGAGAGTCTGCATGGCGAAAAATGCCAATATAAGCGAAATCCCCCCTACGACACCCGGCAGAATCGCACCGGGATTGGCAAATTCAAAGTAAAGACCGGCCAACCCGATCATCAGCAGGAGGTAGGCTATATTGGGATTACTCAGGGTTACAAGAATCTTCTCCCGCACGCCCATTTCCATTGTGTTTATGACAGCGTCCTTTGTTTGAAGGATCACCTCTCCTGAAGAGAGCGATACGTTCCTGCCATCTATTTTTTTGAGTAAATCCTCTACATTGGATGCAATGACATCAATAACCTTCTGTTTCAGCGCTTCTTCAGCCGTAATAGAAACGCTCTTTCTCACGGCCTGCTCGGCCCAGACGGCGTTGCGCCCTCTCTGCTTCGCGATTCCCATGGCATAGGCGACTGCATCATTCTCCACCTTTTTCGCCATCGTCTCGCCCATTTTATTCCCGATACCGATTGCCACCGGATGAGCCGCCCCTATATTTGTGCCCGGAGCCATAGCGGCTACCGGTGCCGCCATGGTTATCATCACCCCCGCGGATGCCGCACGCGCCCCGGAGGGATAGACAAAAACGATTACAGGAAGCGAGGGATTCAGAAGCTCCTTGACGATATCCCGCATGGCAAGATCAAGCCCTCCCGGCGTATCCAGCAGCAGTATTATTCCGGCTGAGCCGTCCTTCTCCGATTGTTCTATGGCCCTCGTAATATATTTTGCGACAGACGGAGTAATGGCCGCATCGACGGTAATGACATTATAGACCTGTTTCGGGCCTTCGCCCGGAGAATGTGTTGCCCCTCCGACGAGGAGAAAGACAGCAACCGACAGGATAAGGAGGTATGAAAATAATCTGTTTCTCATAAATTCACCCGATGATAGCATTGTTCGTTTTCACGGGCATTATAGAAGTATGGTATTGCATGAACCGATCTACGACACCCGTTTTAACGCTTCCATAATAATCTGGACATCCTGCCAGACCTGTTTCTTCGCGCCCGGATTTCTCAGAAGATAGGCCGGATGGTATGTGGGCATGAGTTGTATCCCGTGATAGGAATGGAATCGGCCGCGCAGCGCGGAGATAGCTGTTCCCGTTTTGAGAAGGGTCTGAGCCGCAAATTTACCCATCGCACAGATAACCCGCGGATTAAGAGCCTCGAGTTGCTTGATGAGAAAGGGCTCGCATGCGGCAATTTCATCCGGCTCGGGATTGCGATTCTCGGGAGGGCGACATTTCAATATATTACATATATACACATCTTTTCTCTCCATACCCATGGCCTTTATAATATCGGTCAGCAACTGACCCGCGCGGCCCACAAAGGGTTTTCCCTGCATATCTTCGTCTCTTCCGGGCGCCTCTCCGACAAACACAAGATCGGAGGTCGGGCTTCCCTCTCCAAAGACAATGTGATGCCTTTTATCGTGCAACTTACATCTTTTGCAGTCTCCGAGTTCTTTTTCTATATCCTCCAGCGTGACAGCCGGAACGGCAGGCATTCCACCGTTTGCTCCCGCATCAACAGGGACAGATGACGGCGTATCCGATTTTCCCTCTATGAAAAACCGACTGTAAAGACCGTTTCTCGATTCTTTTTCGGATACTATGTGATTTTTCAAGGCGCCTGTCAGTTCCTTGAGTTCATCTCTCATCTGTTACCCTTTCCGCCGGCAATTTCCAGAACCCTGTCAAGAATCCTGTCCGCGACATCTTTTTTATCCATAAGGGGAAGTTCTTCGATGTTTTCCGACCTGTCGATTATCGTTACAATATTTGTGTCGTGCTGAAATCCTGCACCGGGCCGGCCGAGCGTATTCGCCACGATCAGATCCATATCCTTATCGACTAATTTCTGTCTCGCGTTTTCAGTGAGATTTTCCGTCTCCATGGCAAACCCCACGAGTATCCGGTCGCCCTTCTTGCCGCTGACTTCGGACAGTATATCCGGCGTTCTCTCCAGGCCTATCGCCAAACCCGTGTCTTTTTTCTTTATCTTGGAATCCGAGACATCTGAGGGACGGTAATCTGCCACCGCGGCGGCCTTGATAATAACGGTCGAATCTTCGAGGCGCTCCATTACGGCACCTCTCATCTCTTCAGCACTCGACACCCCTATAAAAGTGACACCGGCAGGCATGGAAAGCGATGTCGGTCCGCTGATCAGCGTGACATCCGCCCCCCTTCTTCTGGCCATCACCGCCAGGGCATACCCCATCTTCCCGGATGAATGATTGGATATATACCTCACCGGATCGAATGATTCTCTTGTTGGGCCCGCTGTTACCAGTATGCGGTGTCCCTTCAGATCCTTCTTTGCGAGAACAACTTCCACTGCTTCGGCAATATCTTCGGGATCAGGGAATCTTCCGGGACCGTGCGACTTGCAGGCAAGTTCTCCATACCCGGCGTTGACGAAGAGATAGCCCAGCGAAGAGAGTTTCTCGATGTTGGCTCTCACGACAGGGTTGTCATACATGTTTGAATTCATGGCCGGGCATATCAGCACAGGGGCCTTCGTGGCCGTTATGGTAGTAGAGAGGAGATCATCGGCAATGCCCGATGCGATCTTGCCGATTATATTGGCCGTTGCCGGGGCTACAACGATTATATCAACCTCCTGTGCGAGGGAGATGTGAGGTATTGTACCGTCACCGTCAAGACAAAACATATCGGTGTAGACCGGATTGCCGGAGAGCGTCTGCAGGGTAAGCGGCGTTATAAATCTGGTCGCGTTCTCTGTCATTATGAGCTTCACCCGTGCCTCGTGTTTTACGAACTCCCTCGTCAGTTCAGCAGCCTTATAAGCGGCAATACCGCCGGTGACCCCGAGAACAATATTCCTGTTTTTTAACATGGCATCATACCTGTATCTTCAGATTCCAAAGGAAAACAAATTTTGGTTTCACTATTTACTACGAATAGAAAACCCGTCAAAATATCTTGAAAAATATAGCAATTATTATATATAAGGTCAACAACGAAAGGAACGAAGCGCACGCCATCAAGTATAAGACGTTCCGTGCGTTACCCGCAGATGAGAAACGAGAGATCTACGTGATGTCCGGTTCAGAAAATCCGGCGAAGGCAGGGAAAGAGAGATTCGCATGAAGAAGTATCTGAAGTATTTATTTTTTATTGTATTGATCGCCCTTGTGGGAGCGGGGATTTGGTTTTTCATGATCTATTTCGAAGGAGAAGAACCGGAAATAGTGCTCGATCGGGATACCAATGTAATCGGGCAAAAAACCGTTCTGGATTTTACCTGCATCGACAAAAAAAGCGGTATTCGCACTGTTTCGGCTTCCATATCGCAGAATGGGAAAACCTATACACTGGGACTCCTGAATTTTCCCCAACGGGAGATACGCAAGAAGACTGTAACGATCAATGCGGTCCCGGAAGACCTGAAGCTCGATGACGGAGTTGCCACAATCGACATAGTGGTTACTGACCATTCACTCAGGAAGAATACACGGGCAATTTCATTTGATGTGGTTATAGATACCACACCGCCGGTAATATCCCCTGAAGGATTTGCCAGTTATATCAGCCCCGGAGGTTCGTGCGTCGCCGTTTACAGCATTTCAGAAGACGTATCTAAAAGCGGGGTACGGGTGAACGACACGTTTTTCCCCTCATATCCGGAGACCGTACCCGATGGCATTCGCTATATATCCTATTTTGCCATTCCCCTGGATGCCACGAAGAAAAACCTGAAGATAGATATACTGGCTGAAGACAGGGGCAGCAACACTTCCCTCTGCCCCGTTTCATTTTATTTGCGAAACAAGAAGTTCCGTGCGGATAGAATGAATATCAGTCAACGCTTTCTGGAGATCAAGATGCCGGAATTTGACCAGAGATACAAGGATTTCAAGGAAACAACCCTGCTCGAAACCTTTATACGTATAAACAGAGAGATGAGAGAGAACAACTTTCAAACGATTGAAGCGATCTGCTCACACACGCAGCCGGAGCGACTCTGGGAGGGAACTTTCCTCCGGATGAGGAATTCAGCTACCATGGCAACCTTCGGAGACAGGAGAACCTACTATCACAACGGCAAAAGAATCAGTAAAAGCGTGCACATGGGAATTGATCTCGCCTCCACGAGAAACGCGGCGGTAAAGGCTTCCAATGACGGAATTATCGTCTTTGCGGAGTATCTCGGAATTTTCGGAAATACAATAATCATGGATCACGGCATGGGGATTTTCAGCCTCTACAGTCATCTTTCATCGATAAGCGTCAGTAAAGACCAGGTGGTCAGAAAAGGAGAGACGATCGGTCGTACGGGGAATACCGGCCTGGCGGGGGGTGATCATCTGCACTTCAGCATGATAGTGGGGGGGAAATTTGTAAACCCGCTGGAATGGTGGGACTCACACTGGATAAAGGATAACATAACAAGAAAGCTCCCCTCTTCGTACGCGCAATAACCTGCTGGGTACATAGAGGTTGTTATACCTTGTCTATATCCCGGTGATTTACATTTGCCGTATAATCCCTATCGGAAAAATACTCGGCCAGCTGGTTGAGTATAACGACGGATCGGTGTCTTCCTCCTGTGCACCCGATTGCAATATTCAGGTAGGATTTGCCCTCTTTTTCATACAAAGGCATGAGGAATGCGATCATTGTGAACAGGTTCGCGAGAAACTGTTTCGTCTCATCCCATTGCATGACATACTTTTCCACCGCCTTTTCATTACCGTTTTGTTCCTTGAGGTTTTTAACGAAATAGGGGTTGGGAAGAAATCTGACATCCATCACGATATCCGCGTCCGAAGGCAAACCGAAACGGTATCCGAACGATATCAGGTTTATGAGAAGATTTTTCGTGTTGCCGGGAGCAAGGTAGATTCCCTGGACATGTTCCTTTAGTTGATGGACATTGTAATTCGACGTGTCGATAACATTGCCGGCCATTTTCTTCAATTCATGCAGTTTATCCCGCTCCAGTCGTATGCTCTCAAGAATGGTATTACCCTCCGACAGGGGGTGCAGCCTTCGTGTTTCGCTGAAACGCCGGAGAAGAATATCATCGTTTGTGTCAAGAAAAAGGATCTCGATATCATATTTTTTCTTCTTCAATTTTGAGAGGATAGCGATGTGATTTTCAAGGAAATGCTTTTCACGCAGGTCCATAACCAGGGCTATCTTCGAAACTTCCGACAGGCTCCCGGTCTGGAGATCCAGAAATTTGGGGAGAAGCATTATTGGAAGATTGTCTACGCAAAAGAAACCTATGTCTTCCAGGACCTTCAGGGCCGTACTCTTCCCTGAACCGGACAGACCCGTTACGATGACAATACGAAGGTTCTTCACTGTTTCCCTGTCTTTCTTATCTTGTTGGAAACTTTCTTTATCAATTCTATCGGAGCGTTATAGCCCTTTTTTTTAAGTATATGATTTCGAGCCACTATTTCTATCACCGTAGCCATATTTCCACCTGATCTCACGGGCAGCCTGACTATCGGCAGGTCAACGGCGAGAACAGAACGGTGTTGATCTGTTGAACCCAGCCTGTCCGGGTCTTCCCAGTCCTCCCACCTGATCAGCTCAGCGATGATGTCAACCGGCACACCGTCACTAATGGCTTCTTTACCAAAGAGGCGCTTCATGTTAACAACGCCGATTCCCCTGATCTCCATGAAGTGTTTTGTCACATCGGGACATGTACCGTAGAGGGTACCATCGGCGCATTTAATTATGTCTATTGAATCGTCAGCAACAAGCTTGTGTCCTCTTGCCACCAACTCCAGACCGCACTCACTTTTACCTATACCGCTTCCGCCGGTGATAATAATTCCAATACCGAACAGATCTACTAACACACCCTGTATGTTTGCTCTCTCTTCCATATTGTTCGGGTCGGGCATATCTTCAATTTATTGTGCGTAATCGAAATACAGTATTGAAAGAAACGGTTAAATCCCTCAAGTGGCACATCCACAAACCATGCATTGAAAGACCATAAGAAAGATGCGTGATAATGAGGCGGTACAGGCAGCATACCCGGGCAGTGGTGTTAGATATATGCCCGGTCCTTCTTGACAATGAGGTTGTACGCGTCCTCAGATGTTTCGGCATTGAGGAGAGACTCTCTGAAGGATACATCCTTCAGCATTCGTGATATCCTCGCCAGCGCCTTCAGATGCTGTCCCGCCGAATTTTCCGGAGCCAGAAGTAAAAAGAAAATATGCACAGGCTTGCCGTCCAGGGAATCAAAATCAACCCCTGTCACGCTTCTGCCGAATGAAACGATAAGATTTTCAAGACCTGCAAGTTTCCCGTGGGGTATAGCAATGCCATCACCTATTCCAGTGCTGCCAAGCTTCTCCCTTTCCATTAACACCTCACATACGGTGTCACGGCTAACGTCTATATCACCCTGCAAAAAAACATCCGATAATTCGACGAGCACTTCTTTTTTCGTCCTGGATTTCAGATTTTCGATTATACATTCTTGTTTAAGCATATCCTGAATATTCATTACAGATCACCCTCTGTTTTAACTGTTGGTTTCTATCAGGGTATACTTCCCATCATCACGACGATAAATAACATTCACCCTTTCAGAGGAAGAATCCCTGTAAATGACAAACATGTTTCCCGACTCATCCATTTCCAGAATCGCATCTTCCAGAGACATCGGTTTGAGCACAACCTTTCTGGTCTCAACCACGTCGGCATTGTCATCGTATTCATCATCCTCTTCAGTCGAGAGGACTTCGGAACCCATACTTTCCCCAACAGATGCAACATCCTTGTGATCTCTCGTCTTTTCCTTATATTTTTTCATCTGCCGTTCTATCTTATCAATGACATTGTCGACGGCAAGAGTCATTTCCTTCGCTTCTTCCTTACCCTGAAATGCAATGGTTTTAGCCGATAGTTTCATTTCAGCAATATTCCTGAATTTATCCACTGAAAGGATGACATCCACCCGTATCGGCTTGTCCATATACCGTTCAATCCTGACAAGCTTTTTACCGACATAGTCTTTTAACCATTCTCCGGGCTCCATATTCCGAAAGGTAAAAGAAGTCTGCATGTGTATTCCTCCTTTAGGGAAAACCGGTATCATACGCCGGTCTTTCCATTTTTCTGTCAAATTCCTTAAAAAGGTTTTATTGATCGCCGAGACGATCAAACCGCACCTTATATTTTAGCTGATTATAAAAGTCAAACGGTATTTCGTCAGGTCAAAAATACTTTTTTCTCTTGGATGATGATAATATTCCCATTGACTCTCTGTATTTGGCCACCGTTCTTCGGGCTATTGCGATATCCGATTCCGTAAGCATCTCGACTATTCGATCATCGCTATACGGTTTCTTGTCATCCTCTTCGCTGATTATCTGTCGTATCTTTTCCTTGACACTCTGCGATGCTATCTGGTGAATATTGCCCACCCTGTTTATTCCGCTGTTAAAGAAATATTTGAGTTCGAATATGCCTCGCGGCGTATGCATATATTTGTTCGTGGTAACCCTGCTTATGGTTGATTCGTGCATCTCGACATCGTCGGCAATGTCCCGCAGGACCATGGGTTTCAAGTAATTGATACCCTTGTCAAAAAACTCTATCTGATGTTCAACGATACTCTCGGATACCCTGAAGATTGTCCGTTGTCTCTGCTGAATGCTCTTTATCAACCATGTAGCGGACTGCAACTTGTCTCTGATGTAGGTTTTACATTCTTCTCCTTCTTCTCCATTGTTCTTTTTCATGCCGCTCATGATTTCCCTGTAGAAATTGTTTATTCGCAGTTTCGGCATGCCGTCATCATTCAGGACAACCCTGTATGCGTCTCCAACCTTGAAGACGAATACATCGGGAATAATATATTGAGGACTGTCCTCGTTGTAGAGCAGCCCCGGCTTGGGATTCAGTGTGCCTATCAACAATACTGCTTTTTTGATATCATCAATGGAAACTTTTTGCTTTGAAGCGATCTTGTTATAGTTTTTTGTTTCAAGATCCTTGAGATGATCCTCGATTATTGTTTTCGGAAGGGGCGAATCAACACCCAGAAATTGAAGCTGTATAAGCAGGCACTCCTTTAGATCTCGCGCGGCGATACCCGCGGGATCAAAATTCTTTACTTTTTCAAGAACATCTTCCACTCTGGCCGGATCTACATTCTCTAAAGAAGCGATCTCTTCAGGGGTTGCCATGAGATACCCGTCGGCATTTAAATTGCCTATAATCTGTTGACCCAGACGCCTTTCCTCATCGGTAAAACGAGACAGGCTCAGCTGCCACAACAGGTGGTCCGTGAGAGAACTTGTTTTGGCGAACGTATTCTCAAAAGACGGGGCATCCACATTCTCACGAGAATAGGGAACACCCATCGGACCAAAATCTTCGAAATAACCATCCCAGTCAAAATCCTCTTTCCCATCCCCTTCTCCGGTGATCTCTTTCGTTTGTGTCTCAACTTTCATATCATCGAGTTCCGGGACGGTATCAGTTTCCGGATCATTATCGGAAGGCCGGTCTTCAAGAACGGGATTCTCTTCAAGCTCCTGGTTTATGGTATCAACCAGTTCCAATCTGGAAAGCTGGAGGAGCTTGATCGATTGCTGCAGCTGTGGCGTCATAACCAGTTGCTGCGTAAGTTTAAGATTTTGCTTGAGTTCAAAAACCATCTCTCTGCCTATAGATCGAAATTTTCCCCGAGATAAAATTTACGGGCGATTTCACTGCTTGCTATAGAATCCGGGGCACCTTCGACCAGGACAGCGCCTTCATTTACGATATACGCCCTGTCGCACACTTTGAGGGTTTCCCTCACATTATGATCGGAAATAAGAACGCCTATCTCCCTTGACCGCAATCTGCGGATTATATCCTGAATATCAGCGACTGCTATCGGATCAATTCCTGCGAACGGTTCATCCAGAAGCATATACTGTGGTGATGTGACCAGCGCTCTCGTAATCTCTACACGCCTGCGCTCGCCCCCTGAAAGTGAATATGCCATATTCTTTGCCAGGCCCGTAAGATCCAGCTCGTCGAGAAGCGTGTGCATCCTTTCTTCTCTTTCCCCCTTGCTGATATTCAACGTTTCCAGGATGGCCGATATATTTTCTTCGACGGTAAGCTTTCTAAAGACCGATGCCTCCTGCGGGAGATAGTTTATTCCTTTCCTGGCCCTCATATACATGGGGTCCCGGCTGATATCCTCACCATTTAACAAAACGCTCCCGCCATCCGGGTTTATCAGTCCGACTATCATATAAAAGGTTGTTGTCTTGCCGGCACCGTTGGGACCCAACAGTCCAACGACTTCACCCCGGTGAATCTCAAGAGTGATCTTATCTACAACGCTTCGTCCGTTGTAGGTTTTTACCAGTTCCGTCGCAATCAGCTTTTCCAACTATTTACACTACCCCGTCATATACTGCGTTAATCACATGTATTATTCGGTATCATCCGGATAGATGGTGGCGGTAACTCTGTCCTCGCCGGAACCATGCACAATCCCTCTATTCTCCTTCAGAAAGACGGTAACCTTTTCTCCCCTGATCATGTTTTCCCCCTCCGTCATAACGGCATTACCGGTTATGATGATTTTTTGATCAGCGTTATGAAAAACAGCCATGTCCCCGGTGACTGTTCTTTCACCGCGTTTCATGGTGACGTTACCCCTCAGTTCGATTCGTTGTATCTTGCCCGCGCCTTTCGTTATTCCGGTGACACTGTTGTCTCCATCGTTTTTCTTGTCGTAGTAAAGATACAGCTCGTCGGAAGTAATGATCGTGTCTTTCTGGGCAGCTACAACATTTCCGGAAAATAAAACAAGGCCCTGGTCGTCGTGAGCGTCGAGACGATCTGACGTTATATCTATCGAGCCCTCCCCGCCGAACGCATCCATTCCCAAAACAAGGGAAAGAATCGCCGCGAATATCACTACCAGAATTTTTTGTTTTCTCATACCGTTCATATGCCCGATCAAACTATCCTTTTTCTTCTCGATCCCAGCCCGAGAGGAAGGCCTGAGGATTCCGAACATGGCCCTTCTTTCAATTCGCCACCCGGGGAGAGCTATAACTCATTGGGGGCTGATCTATTTTTCTCTATCACCGCACGCACATCAGATAGCAGGGTTGCCCTTTTCTCTTTTAACGAAAGGGCCATGCCTACCGCCCTGATACGGGTACCGGGGCGTGTCATTTTTACGACATTCTTTGTGTGAATTGTTCTGTTATTATGGGTGTAATAGAGGGACTCCGTTTCAAAATTGTCTCCGCTATCCGAACGCGCAACAACGTTTCCGCGTATATCCATATCCTTGGTATCGGTATGCAGGGAACCCGTGTCACCCGTTATGGTATATATTCCACCATTGGAAAAAACGAGCTTTATATCAACATGCTCAAAGAGAGCAACGTTATCCTTCCTGATGTATTCGGCGGTATCCGCATTAATCTCCCATACCAGATCGGGATCTCCCACTTCTGTATAGTGAAAATCCTTTATCTGAAGATCAACCCTCTCCGAAATGACTTTCAGGACGCCGCTTTCCTCCTTGTCGGCAATACAGAGCAGATATACTAAAAGCGCGGCAAGAAGAAGAACGCAACCTCCAATGAGTAGTTTCTTCACTGATAATATCTTTAACAAAAGTTTAATCCGGGGAGATTTTTACACATTGAACAGTAATATCTCGGCACGATAAAACGCCCCCTGTCTCTTCTTTATTCATACAGGCAGGGATAGTGAATATTCGTACCGTGCACCCCCCTCTACGTATTTTTGCAAAAATTGTACCATTTAGCCGGCAATATGTAAAGGGAAAGTCTCATTGTCAATCATTCATCGTATATCTGAATGTTACATCATCCCATTTTCCACCGGCGACAAGAATCATTTCACAGATTTCTCTCACTGCGCCGTTTCCCCCTTTTTGCGCGGTCACATAGTCCGCCTTTGCTTTGACATAATCGAGCGCGTCGGCAACAGCAGCCGAGAATCCAACCATCTTGAACACCGGAATATCGACTATGTCATCCCCGACATACGCGACAGACTGACCGTGCAACTCTTTTTCGGCAAGTATCTCCTTCAGGACCTTTGCTTTATCCCGTATTCCCTGATAAACACCCTTGATTCCGAGCTCATTCGCGCGGTGTTTCACTACTTCCGACATTCTTCCCGTCAGGAGAATAACATCGACACCGCTTCTCATCAGAAGCTTTAATCCGTGTCCGTCCCTGACGTTGAAATTTTTAGATTCGTTTCCGAGGTCATCGATAATTATTTTTCCGTCGGTCAGCACACCGTCAACATCCAGCACCAGAAGAGTAACCCTGCTGAGTTTTTCAGATAACAATTTTTCCATGTCATACCCTTTTCTTACGTTCGGTCGGTTTTAACGATCGTGTCTATCTTTTTAAGTATTGCAAGGAGACCCGGAAGGGACTCCAGGTACAAAGAATTTGGGCCGTCGCACAGGGCACATTCGGGATCGGGATGAACCTCGAGGAATAACCCGTCGATCCCCGCGGCGACTGCCGCGCGAGATAGATAGATCGCCATTCCCCTGTTTCCTCCGGACGCGCTGCCCGCTCCGCCCGGAAGCTGTACGCTGTGTGTGGCGTCAAAAACCACCGGATATCCCATTTCTCTCAGTATGGGCAGTGATCTCATGTCGGCGACAAGATTGTTGTAACCAAAGCTCACTCCCCTTTCCGTGATCAGTATGTTTTTGTTTCCCGTAGGGGTTATCTTATCCACTATGTTCGAGACATCCCACGGAGAGAGAAACTGACCTTTCTTGACATTGATTATCCCGGCGGTTCTGGCAACTTCAACAATGAAATCAGTCTGGCGGCACAGAAATGCCGGGATCTGCATTATATCCAGCACCTTCGATGCCTCTTCAATCTCTTCAAATCTATGAACATCAGAAAGGACGGGCACCTTCAATTTTTCTTTGACTCCCCTTAGAATATCGAGTCCCTCCTTCAGCCCCGGCCCCCTGAAAGAGCGGATGGAGCTTCTGTTCGCCTTGTCGTAAGAGGCCTTGAAGATAAAGGGGATATCGAGCTCCTCCGTCAGTTCCTTCAGATACAGGGCGATTTTTTCAGTCTCTACGCCATTTTCGATGACACATGGCCCTGAAATCAATACAAAGGGGGCATTTCCGCCGATAAGCATATCCCCCAACACAATCTGTTTCATTTCCATTGTTTCCCCTGTCTATTGGTGCTTTTTCTGCAACAACCGGACCTTCATACGCGGTATCTTGCGCGCCGCTTCGTCCGAATCAGGATTGACCTGATATGCATTTGTATATTCCCTGAGTGCCTCTTCGTACATACCCTTCTTCTCGTACGCCTCCCCCAACCGGTAATACGCGATATAATCTTCACTGTCATAGCGAATCGAAGCTTCATAGTTGGCAATTGCCTTGTTCGTATTTCCCTTCAAGCTGTACGCATATCCGATGCCCGAATAGAGGCCCGCTTCCCGCGGGGCAATCTTGATCATTTTTTTATAGGTGTCTATCGCGTTGTCGTACCGCTTATGTTCCATGTAATACTCTACCAGTATCGTGTAGACCTCCATGGTGGGCTTACGGGAAGCAAACTTTTCATATTCGGATATTGCTTTCTCTCTCTTACCGGTCTTGCCATACGCAACAGCAAGATTATAATGAATATATTCGTTCTTCGCCCCATATTTGAGAGCTTTTTCATAATAAGCGGCAGATTGCTTATATTTTTTGACCTCTCCGTACGCAAACCCGGCCTTTTCATATAACGATGCGTTTTTAGTCTGGGATTGTATCAGTTTTTCATACAGGTTCAGCGCATCTTTGTATTCTTTCCTTGCCAGGTGATAATCGGCAAGACGCAAACCGGCATCAGCGTCTCCGGGTTTGAGTTTTAACACCTTTCGATATTCCGCGGCTGCTTTATCGTAGAGTTTGCCCCTGTCATATGCCATGGCAAGGTTGAAATGGATTACCGGATCTTTAGGTCTGAGAGAAATGGCCTTCCTGTAGTTCGCTATCTCTTTGTTCGGAACCCCCTTGTTTCCGTATGCAAGTCCTATATTGGCATATGCGGAGGCATTGTTGGGTTGTTTTCTTATCAATCTTTTGTATAGATCTATTGCATCATCATACCTGCCTGTCCTGAGGTAGGCATCCGAAAGAACGGACATGACATTTACATCGCCCGGCATCTTTTTCATGACCTGTTCATACCGCGCAATCGCGTCTTTGTCCCTGCCCATCCTTTCATACGCTTCACCCAGGTTATACCGAACGGTGGTACTGTCAGGATTAAACTTGAGGGATGCCTCGAAGTTGGCGGCTGCCCGCTTCCAGTTTCCCAGCTTCGCGTAGCAGTAGGCTATATTCGCATACGCGATGTCGTCTTTAGGATTGATTTTAATGATCCTTCGGTGGATGATGATGGCTTTCTGATACTGTTTCTTACTCATATAGATTTTTGAAAGCTCTACAAGGGAGGTGAGATCATCGGGGGCCTGTTTCAGCACCCTTCGGTATTCCAGAATTCCCTTGTTTGTCATCCCGGATTTTATATACAGTTTCGCGAGCATCTTACGCGCGTTTATGTCATCTTTTTTCATCTGAACGGCACGCTCAAGATACTCTATCCTGGATTGTGCCGTTTCGGAACCCCTGGCGCGCCGCAACCAGTCCTGTGGCATGATTTTTACGTCTATTGGGATGGAGGTAATAACCGCGCCTCGATACAGGACATTGATTCCGAACATTTCGGCGTCGCCGGCTATTTTTTTGTCGACCAGCTCAACCCCCTTTAACAAGGCTTCAAGATCATTCGAAGTCCCTATCCCCTCTATATCAACAGTGATACCCCGGTTAAAGAGAGATGTCGTATCCACTCCCTTTATTACAAATTCATCGCGATACGAGATTTCAAACCGGTCCCCCTCTGTCAGGGTGTAGTCCTTCCCATTCTTTTCGATAGCAATGGAGCGGGTGTGGGGAGTTTTTCCGGCGACAGTAACCAGAGCAGTGTCCCTGATTCGGGCCAGCCAGGAAAATCCTTCAAGATTTGCCGCCATTGAACTGAACACAACACCGACAATAAACGACACCAGCACAACAGCAAGTATTCCCCAAAGAGGAAATCTGATTTTTCCGGTCGATGGTTCTCTAGGTTTCTTCTGCTTTTCTACAGGACTGCGATAGTAATCCATCACTATCCCCTCGGATGGTATTTTTTGTGAATCCCCTTCAAACGCTCACGAGTGACATGCGTGTATATCTGCGTGGTAGATATATCGGCATGCCCCAGCATCACCTGCACGGAACGCAAATCGGCTCCTCCCTCCAGGAGGTGCGTGGCAAAAGAATGCCTGAACGTATGAGGATACACCGTTTTCTGTAATCCGGCTTTCCTAACATATTTTTTTATAATCTTCCAGAACCCCTGACGACTCAGACCCGCCCCGGACCTGTTAAGAAAGATGGTGTTCACCGCTTTTCCCCTGGATAACTTCGGTCTCGAGTCTTCAATGTATCGGTTCATACAGTCAAAGGCCGCTTTTCCAATCGGAACAACTCTCTCCTTGCCTCCCTTTCCCGCAACGATGAGATACCCCGCTTGCCAGTTTACGTTGCTCATGGTCAGGGAAATCAACTCCGAAACACGAATGCCCGTTGCATACAGAAGCTCCAGCATAGCGGTATCCCTGACGGCAAGGGGTGTCTTCATTCCGGGCTGCTTCAGGAGGAGGTTCATATCTTCTCTGCTCAGCGTGTCGGGAAGATGCATCCACACTCTGGCCAGTTCAATGTTGGCCGCGGGATTTTCAGTAATAATTTTTTCAGCCAGGAGATAACGGCAAAAACCCTTGATAGCCGCGAGCGACCGGTTTATTGAACTGGATGCCAGGCCGCCATGCTTTAAGTCACCCAAAAACGAGATAACGTTGTCGGAAGAAATCTCCCGTATATCCGTGGCCCCCTCATGCTCGACAAACTCTACATAGCGGTCCAGATCCCTGCTGTATGCCTCCAGGGTATTGAGAGAGACGCCTTTTTCAACCGTAAGAAAATTGAGGTACGCATCAACATACTGATTCATCAATCCCATCCTGTACAGACCGCCAAAAGTCTAAAAGATACCTGACAGGATTGCAAGCACCATCTTTTGAAAGCTGTCCGATGCACCGATAAAATCGATGAAAACGATTCTCTCTGCGGCAAATGACACAAAAAAAGAGGGTGGGAGTTGTTCCCATCCTCTTTCTGGGTGATATATTGTTTCTCTGCTGAATCAATGATGCGGCGCAACAGGAGTTTCCACCGCTATTTTCGCGGGATACTCCGTTACGTCCCGCCCCTGGGAATACACCTCATATTGAAAATCTCTGATTTTATCAAAAGTCCTCCGACTGAATTCCACAGCCTGGATAAAGGGAGAGGATAATGTATGAAAACCGGGTATCTTAGCCTCGGTTGCCTGGGCTATGGGGAACAAAGACGCGTTCGCAAATTTAACATCTTCAACGGTATAGACAGCTTTCGGATTAAACCGTTTGATAATTTCAACAACGGTTCGATATTCCTTCCGCTTGATGATCGTAAAGATAACATCCACTGGCCCGTACACACCGTCACCCTTTATTCCGGTAACTCCATACCCGGCAGATTTCAAAAATGAAATCAACTCAGTGGCTTTCTTTTTCGTAATTATCCGCAACATTATAGTGCCCAGCGACAACTTTTCTTCAATATAAATCCCTACGTAATTACCAAGGGAATATCCCGTGGCAAACGCGATATAATTAGCAACATTCGTCAGATTCTGCATAATTTGCCCAATGGCAAAGAGCCAGATCAGAATTTCGAAGAAACCGAGTCCGGCTGCCAGGGCCTTCATACCCTTTGAAACGGTGATTATCCGGATCGTCCCCAGTGAAACATCGCAAACACGAGCCAGGCAAATAAGTAAGGGGACAATAAAATAATTAATAAGAATTTGACTTTCAAAAATTTCATTAAACATGATCGGCAATTACATTCCTTTATAGGTTAATTAATGTTCAATTTATACGTCAATTAGCGTTCAATCGGCAAAACTGACGGCTGAACGCTAATTCGACGTGATGTTAGCGGCTCAATTGTGGGCCTTCATGCTTTCTATGACGAGCGGGGCAACGCTATCCACCCCGACATGTAATGTTAATTATTTAATTCCTCATACGATTTCACGGTTATTGTTATGTTGCTTTCCGTATCTTCGCCGAGGGTGCCGGTCACCTTTACCTCACTGTCTACAAGCGCCAGCAACTCTTTACCCATTGCGTTGTCGGAAACGTAATATGACCCATCGTCCGTATCTATGCAAACGGCTATAACTTTCTGGTTGTCATCCCACGCCGTAGCCGCAACTATTCCAGTAATGGTCGCCTCTTCGGCGTTAACCTGATGAACAACCGCACTCACGATAAAAGTAATTACGAGAACACATATTCCTAACAGCATCTTTTTTTTCATTTTCTTTCCCCTCTGTTCTTCATGTTAGATGTATATAATGATTAAAGTCCACAATCTGAGTCCGGTGGTTATGGCACGTGAAATATTGTTACTATACTCGCTAGAGTACGCTGTATTCGTGTATCTTGATAATAAAATTGTCGTCTTCATCCTTCTTCACAAGGCCGGAGACTTCAACTTCCTGCTCGATAAGCTCTAGCAACTCCTCACCCTTTTTATTTTTGTCGACAAGATATTCCTCCTCATCTGAAGTTTGTATAGCAACGCCAGTGACATCATCATAATCGTCCCACTCTACCGGGGTAATAATACCGCTGATTGTGGCTTCAACATCTTTCCCTTTCTTTACCATTATCTCCTCCTTTCACCATATACCTGACGGGCCCGTATCTGATAATACAGCGCTAAGAGCAATGAATGTGCCATACGTGTAACTAGCCGATATCTCTAAATATATAAGATTGCGCATTATCACTTATCGGAACTATAGGTTCCGGTACGTAGCGACGGCTACGAGACCGGTCGATGAAAACACTGCCGGGACGAAGCCGACACGCTGAATGCGCATGCATCTCGACTGGAACAGCGGTTTGCTCTTCACCCTCTTTAGCAACAACAGTACGGGGCCGAAGGTATGGGTATTACATCTGAATTTCTATCTTCTCTGGAAAGGGTAACGTCTTTTTGCGGAGATCAGCAATTTTCTTTCCCCTCGTACGAACAAGCCGACTCAGGGTATTCCTGTGGAATTTTGATGTAATACAAAAGGCCTGAGAATTCATATCGAAGGCAGAATCGTTGGCAGTTTCTCGAACTTCTGCCTCCGAAGCCCTTGAGTTCTTTGCATTTGTCACGTATTGACATGACCGGACTTTCAACCCGCTCTCAGCGTTCCGCCCCTGTCAACACTCATATTTACTCGCAATAACAGGAATCTTATGTTCTGATTGATTAATAAGCCGGAATCTAAAGTTCTGATTTTCTATCAGGAGGAGGAAGGTTTAAATTCTTCTTTTCTGATACCGTATCTCGTCAGCAGTTTGTGCAGTTGACGGGTACTTATTCCCGCCGCATCTGCCGATTTCCCGATATGCCCCTTATGAATGGTAAGAAGCCTTTTTAAATAGGTTCTTTCCGCGACCCCAACAGCCTTACGCCTTGCGTCGGATAGAGAGGGTAACGAATCCGGGGAGAGGCCGGGGGTTGGAATATCCGCTAGAAAGAGCTCGTTCGGAAAGCTGTCAGGTCCGAGCACTGAAGAGTTCTCAAGGATATAAGCGCGCTCCATAAGGTTTTCCAGTTCACGGATGTTACCCGGCCACGAGTACCGGTCAAAGGCCTCCAGTACGTACGGATGAATATCGTTAATCTCCTTTGGATATGCCTCATTCAAATTTCTCAAGAAAACACCTGCGAGGCGTGGTATATCTTCGGTCCTTTCTCTCAGAGGCGGGATGTCAAGAGGGAACACGTTCAACCGATAATATAAATCCCTTCTGAATGTACCTTCTCGAACCAGTTGCTTTAGATCAATGTTTGTTGCAGCTATGATTCGTACGTCTGATTTTATGTTTATCTCCCCTCCAACCCGTTGAAAGGTCTTGTCCTGTACTACCTCCAGAAACTTGATCTGTGCGGAGGGTGTCATCGTTCCTATCTCATCGAGAAAGATCGTACCCCCTTGAGCTATTTCAAACTTTCCCAGCTTTCGTCGGTCAGCGCCCGTGAATGCGCCCTTTTCATGACCAAACAGCTCGCTTTCCAACAGAGTATCGGGGATTGCTCCGCAGTGTACCGTAATGAACTGATCTCTCCTGCGGTTGCTGTGACGATGAATGAGTTTTGCCAGCAGCCCTTTTCCCGTACCCGTTTCACCGGTCAGGAGAACTGTTGTCTTTGTGGGTGCTACCGAACGTATTTTTCCAAAGATTTTTCGCATCTCCGGACTCTTGGTTCCGACAACTTCGAGTGAATCCATCTGCCAGAATTTGTCCCTGAGATAATCCAGCTCCGATTGAATTATCGTTGATTCATAGGTGCTTTCAACAACATATCGCAACTCATCAATATCAAAAGGATAGGTGATGTAATTGTTTGCCCCGGCCTTAACGGCCATAACGGCCTCTCTGATTTTTTCCTGTGACGAAATAATGATTATTTCAGTGTTTGGAAATATGTGCCAGAAAGGCTGCAGGGCGTTCTTATAATCGATACGCCCGCACACGGAATCTGAACTGGATTGAAGAATATCCACATCGATAAAGAGAAACTCATAACGCTTTTTCCTGAAAAGATTCATACACGACTTTTTGTCGGTCACAATGTCAATTGTGTATTCCGACCGAAAGCAGTCTTCAATCGGCTTGTAGGCGATTAAATGTTCTGAAGCAACAAGGAGAGCCTTCATCGGATTGTTTCCTTTATATGTTAATACGTTTCTGATCTATCGAGCGCAGATGGAAAGCTCCTTCAGGAGAAAAGTTTCCGATCCTCGCCTCCATAATCGTACAGAAACGTCTAAAGCAACAATGCGCTAAAGCATGGTTTAGGCCTCGGCCCGGCCAAGGGAAAACCGTCTATGGATACACACTATCTGATCCGCCGATAAATCCACCCGTTTACATAGAAAAAACGTGTCGTCCATCCCCCGAGCCGAATAATCTTCCTGGCTATCCTGTGCACGGATTTCTGCCTGGGAACCTTCTTGTCCGAGAGATAGATAGCAAACAATCCATGGTTAACCATCTGATGAAATTTAGGGTGTGGCAAACCGGAGATGCTTTCTTCAGCCCGGCTAAAAAAGTACGTCAGCCGCCGCAACATTTCCTCGTCATCCGCATAATACGAACAGAAATTCAAATCGTTCCCGATATGGTCCTCTTCCTGATCGATAAAATAGTCCATAAGGATGTGAAGCCCCTGCACCCACGGGAAATACGCATCTTTTATACGCAATGCCAGTTCATGCGGACACTGATTATAAAACGCGCAGGCAACGAGGCAGAAGATGCCAAGGGTTGAGCCGCAGCATGCCGAAAATTCATACCAGCTCATCTCCGGCAGGCCGTCCCGATGCGCCTTAAACCACTCCTGCAGACGGGGCACACGATCTTCCACCCTTACATGCTTATGTACCTGCAGATCGCAATAATAGTCCGCCAGCTCATAAAGTTCTGAAGAAATATTGCTGTATAAGGGAAGTGTTTTCAAGACATCCTGGCATGTTTTTACAAGCGATGCCAGGTACCCGCCATCATCCTGCTCGTTCCGATACCGGTAATAATTAACCGTCTCGGCTTCGGGCGTTAATGCATGGCGCAACGATTCATGAAGCGTTCGAAAATCAAGCGGATCCAGCGATGTACTTCGATCACACAAATTATCAAGATAGTCACAGAGTGTCTGGTAAGCGACAATGAAACTGATAACTTCTTCATACCCGTCACCTGCCAGCAGCCCGTAAACAGAGCCCCCTTCACAGTGAAACGTTTTTGTCTCTATGCTCATCAACGCTTGTTTTCTGAGCTCCGGGTTGGGGATCTGCTTTGCCCGGATTTTCCACTCACTCAAATAACGATAAACACTTGGAAGTACAGTGGAATAAGCCTTTATCATTATCGTCCATGGGGAGGACGGAACGATCATCGGATTCAACTCCCTCACAAAAACGAAATAGATTACCGCCGGGAAGAGGGGAACGGTATGCCTTCCCACAGAATCTCTTCCTGCTGTGTAGAAGAAATACGTGTAAGTGTCAAGGAAAACGCGCCGCACGATACGATGGCGTTACTTTTATCGCATACGATTGATCGGTGCCTCGGAATCCATGCAGAGAGAAAACTGCTGGAGACAGGTGTTTTTCCAGTACCTTACATTACAAACTGCCTGAATCATTATTCGGCAGCGACCACGGCACGACCGCTCCGGGCACCCTCATCGACACGCTTTTTTATTGAAAACAAGGTTGTTAAATGATAGCTACTCATATTCTCCGTATCTGTACCATTCCACCATCCCAGACGATACGATATGCATAAAGACGGATTTGAAAAAACAGTAGAAGAGATATTTCGGGAAAGGGCTGATGTTCTGTATCGTACCGGCGAAGCCCTGTCAGGCGCGCTCAAAAAGATCGGTTCAATTGGAAAGATTATTGACGGTAACATAGAACGTCTCAACACATCCACTGAGAACGAAGACTCGGGAAATATCAAAAAATTATATCTGGAAACCAACAAAGCGATATCCAGGCACAACAAGGCACGGGAATATGCGGGATTACGATATAACTATCTCATAATCACAAGAGAGGCCATGGGATTCCGCAGGCATAAATGGGTCGAAGAAACATACCGGATTCCCCCGAAGAGAAAGTATTTGGACAAAATCCATGAGCAGATACAGCAAACAAAGAACCCGGATGATCAATAACCATCTCAGAGCGCGGGGCATCACCGATGAGAGGGTTTTAAAAACAATGGCAACGGTTCCGAGACATCTTTTTGTGGATGAGGGCATTCGGGATCAGGCATACTCCGATAACCCCCTGCCGATAGGCTCCAGACAGACGATTTCTCAGCCGTACATTGTAGGCCTGATGACAGAAACACTCGAGTTGAAGGGAACCGAAAAAGTTCTGGAGATAGGAACAGGCTGTGGATATCAGACAGCCATCCTGGCGGAGCTGGCTGAACAGGTGTTCTCTATCGAGAGAATAGCTTCTCTTGCGTTTATGGCGCAAAAAACCCTGGACTCACTCCACTACTACAACGTCTTGATACGGGTTGGAGACGGAACGTACGGATGGAGCGAAGAGGCCCCCTTCGACGCCATTATCACTACAGCCGGCGCCCCTGAAATCCCCGACACCCTCAAGGAACAGTTGACGGTCGGGGGAAAACTTGTCATACCTGTCGGAAGTAAAAGCTCACAGAAGTTGTTAAAGATCACTCGTTTATCGGAAAAGAAAGACGATATACAAATAGAAGATATTTGTGGATGCTGTTTTGTTGATCTCATAGGAGAATATGGATGGAAGGGCTGACATAGCGTATGCTTAGGCGATTATACGATTGGGTTCTTCACTGGGCTGAAACACCCTATGGATCATGGGCTCTTTTCTTACTTGCGTTTGCGGAATCAAGTTTTTTCCCGATACCGCCCGATGTTCTGCTTATTGCCCTCGCGATATCCATCCCGGCTAAATCGTTCAGATACGCGTTAATATGCTCTCTGGGCTCAGTTCTGGGCGGTATTGTCGGGTATGAAATTGGGTATCGTTTCATGGATCTGATCGGATTTCGTATCGTTGATTTTTATGGCTTTACCGAGCAATATTACGCGGTGGGGGATTTATACAACAGGTACAACGCGTGGGCCGTCGGAATCGCCGGTTTTACGCCTGTTCCCTACAAGGTTTTTACCATATCGGCCGGCGCGTTCAGGATAAATTTCATCATTTTTGTCATTGCTTCGGCGGTAAGCAGATCGGCGCGATTTTTTCTTGTAGGGTACTTGATATATAAATTCGGTCCGGGTATTAAACGGTTTATCGATCGATATTTTAATACACTGGTTGTTGTCTTCACGGTGCTTCTCGTCGGAGGGTTTGTAGTAATCAAATATCTCTTTTGATTGGAATCGTATGGTACGCGACACAAAAATACTCGTTATTTTTTTGCTTGTCCTGTCATGCATGGTTGCCTGCGCGACAGGTCCCGAAACAAAACCAAACGGTGTATATCATCGGGTTAAAAAGGGCGAAACTCTCTGGAGAATAGCTCAAACATACAATTGCGACCTTGACAGACTCGCCGAAGCGAATAACCTGCCCGACAGCTCTATCGAAGCGGGGAGCGTGCTCTTTATTCCCAATGCCTCACGCTCCGTCGACATTACATCAGGTTCGACATCCTCACGAAAAACATATACCGCGACAAGAAAGAAATCCCCGGAAGTTGAAAGGAAAAGCACTGTTAGTAACTCCGGGAATATCTCCAATAGACACAGCTCACGATCTTCGAAACTGAGCTTTGTATGGCCGGTAAAGGGAAAAGTCTCTTCAAAATTCGGCAAATACAAAGGCATGCAGCATAACGGAATCAAGATAGACGGAAAAGCCGGGATGCCGGTTATCGCCTCCGCCGGCGGGATTGTAATACACTCCGCGCCCATAAAATATTATGGAGAAACAATTATTATAAAACACAACCAAACATACTCAACCGTTTATTCTCACTTGAAAAAGAGAGAAGTGCTTACCGGTTCGACAGTCAGAAAGGGAGAGCAAATCGGGGTCCTGGGAGGGGAAAAGACGACCGGGAAGCCCTGTCTTCACTTTGAAGTACGATACAAGAACAGAGCTAAAAATCCTCTGTACTATCTGCCCAAATAAGGAGAAAAAATGAAACTTGACAATGATATCTATGTTTACGAATGGACTAATCCATTCGAGAACAACTGTAACAGCTTTTTCGTTGGAGGCACCGTTCAGGCCCTTGTGGACCCCGGCCTGAACCGGTTTCTTCCCGACCTTTTACAGAGAATGGAAAAGGATGGAATACATCGTGAGGATATTCGATATATAATCAACACCCACTCGCATCCCGATCACTTTGAGGCATCCGAGGCCTTCAACGACAATAAAGACGTAAAAATCGGACTGCATAAAGATTGCGTTGATTTTCTTGACGGCATGGGAGGTCGAATGTATGGAATGTTCGGCCTGAGAGCCCCTGACGTCCGGATAGATATGGTGCTGGAAGAAGGGGAACTACGCCTTGGCGACGAAAATTTTGAAATACTTCATGTGCCCGGCCACTCGCCGGGATCAGTTGCCCTGTACTGGCCATCCGAAAAAGCCCTCTTCCCCGGCGATGTAATATTCAACCAGAACGTCGGGAGAACGGATTTTCCCGGCGGTGACAGTGCCCTGTTAAAAGAAAGCATTCGCACGCTTTCAAATTGTGACACCGAGTATTTTCTTCCGGGCCATATGGAAATCATCACCGGCAGGGAGAACGTGCGGCGTAATTTTCAATTCGTCATAGAACATGTTTTCCCCTACATATAGAACATCCCGACCACCGTATATATATTTAGGGTTTTCTTTTCTTTGCAATTCGGATATAATGAAATTGTAACTTGAGCAATATCAACATTATACGTATGGTCTTTCGAGAAGAATATCGAGTGGGGGGGACACTCATGGACAAATTCGGAGAGATAGTTCGCGCCGCGGTTCATGCAGGAGCATCAGACATACATCTGTCAGGTGGACATCCGGTGATAACACGAGTTAAAGGTGCCATTCAATTCAACAAAAATATGCGATGGAGGCCGGAAGACAGCGATTCCCTTGTGAGGAAGCTGCTCTCGCCCGAACGAATCAACGTGTTAAAAACACGCGGGTCCGTCGATCATGCCACAACCGTCAGCGGTGTGCGATTGAGGATAAATGTCTTTAATGAAACGCGCGGGCTGGGGTTCTCTATCCGCCTTCTCCCCGGCACAGCACCGTCTATCGACCAGTTGAATCTTCATCCGTCCCTTCACCAGATATGCCAGCTTGAACAGGGACTCGTATTGATATGCGGCGCCACGGGAACAGGAAAAACAACAACCATAGCGGCTATTATCGAAGAAATCAACGCTTCACGGGCATGCCATATTATTACAATCGAAGATCCCATTGAATACCGTTTCCTGTCGAAAAAGGCGTTTATTCAGCAACGGGAACTGGGCGAACATACCTATTCTTTTGAGCAGGGCCTTCTGGACTCTCTGCGGGAAGATCCCGATGTAATCGTGATCGGCGAATTGAGGGAAGCCGAGACGATGAAGCTGAGCATAAACGCGGCAGAAGCCGGTCATCTGGTTATTGCCACCCTTCACGCGACCAACGCGGAAGAAGCTATCTACCGGCTGTGCAATGCCGTTCCCTTTGAGTCCCAGGATGAAATTCGACACCAGATATCATCTACACTCTCCTGGCTCATTGTTCAGCAATTGACATATCTTCCTCAAGCGAAGGCACTTACACCGATACTTTCGATTCTTCGCGGTTCACCAGCGGTGAAAGCGCTTGTTCGCGAGAACAATCTCCAGCAGATTGAGAACGCGATTCAAATGGGTAAGGCCGACGGAATGTTCACTCCTGATCGCTATTTAAAAGAATTCCTGCAGAAGCGTACCGTCTTTATCCCCCCTGTTACCGTGTTTCGGCCTTCCGAAGAATTAGCACAGGTAACCGACTATCGTTCTCCGATTATGGCAGAAGCTAAACAGCCTCCGTCGAAATATCCGACACCCTATTTAACGGAACGAAGCGAAAACATAATAATAGGAAAAATAGACAGTCATGCCGTTAACGATTCTTTTTCAATCGATGATAATGTTTCAATAGAGAAGTTGTTTAAAGAATATGAAGATTGATCGCACCGATAACTTCATTATATTCAGGGAGCCATTGGTATGGAAAAACAAGATTCCAGAAGATATTCAAGAGTTAACACATATCTTCCGTTGGAAGCACGCCTGATCCCGTCGGAAGAAACGGATAACTTAACCGCCCATGTATCCAAAGTCGGAATTGTTATCGATGAAGTAACACCCCCCGAACTTGAGGACAAGGTTTTGGGTGAATGGCTTAAGATGCTGAATGATAAGATGGATTCCATCCTGGAAATGCTCTCATCCGAACGCCAGGACACATCACACATAACTCTTGAACCATTGAACATAAGCGCCGGTGGAATGCGGATACGATCCCCGAGAAGCTATGATATCGGCAGTGTTATGGAGATAAAGATAGTACTCCCAATGCGACCATATAAAATCCTCTATCTCTATGGAAAGGTTGTCAGAGTTGAAGATACGCCCAATTTTTTCAATATCGCGGTCAAATTCATAGGGATGAACGACGAAGTCGAAGAAGAATTACTCAGATTTGATTTTAAGAAGCACAGGGAAATGCTTACGATGAGAAATTGTCTGGAGATGTAAAGAGCCTGCTCTCTGCGTGCACATACTCGTATTTCCCTCCTTTCAAAAGAATTTTGCCGGAAGAAATTCTCTTGTTCGATGGATAAAATCCTCCACACTCCAAAGCCTTCAACGCCGAAGGCCCTCTTTTATTCTCACTCTTACTCCGTTTTATATCGGCAGATATGATTGATTTATGTCTTTACAAGAACAGCATCTCGGTATAGTTTTCTGGGCATGCCGAAAGCCATGATAGGGGCTTAACAGAATCGAAAGTGAGAGAGAAATCTGATGAATAAAAAAGATTCCTTCTATCCCGACTGGTACGAAGAGATCCCCTCCCCTCAATCGTACAGGGCTATCTTTAAATGGGGTAATCCGGGGACATTCAAACATCCCAACAAAAGACTTTACAAACTGATAAAAGAAACCTTCGATATGACCGACAAGGATTTCAGGACACCCCATGACACGGGCCTGGAAAAAGTGTCGCTGGATGTATCCTCAACACTGCCCCGGAAACATCTCGATACGTTCAAAGAGATCGTCGGGGATGAAAATGTCAAGACGGATGATTTCTCGCGACTCGAAGTCGCCTATGGAAAAACCACATACGATATTTTCAGGCTCAGGGAGAAGGTCGCGGAAAACTTGCCCGCGGCGGTGATCTGTCCACGGGATAAGGACGATATTTCAAAGATACTATCATTCTGTAACAAGAAGAAGATTCCCGTATACGTGTTCGGGGGCGGCTCTTCGGTTACCAGGGGAGTCGAATGTGTAAAGGGAGGAATCAGCCTCGATATGAGGGTTCACATGAAGCGCATATTGAAGCTTAGTGAAGAAAACCAGACGATTACCGTAGAACCCGGGATCTTCGGACCGGAACTGGAAAACAACCTGAACAAGGCACCGGGGTTGTTTGGGACGCAACACGCGTATACCTGCGGTCATTTCCCGCAATCCTTTGAATATTCTTCGGTCGGCGGGTGGGTCGTAACACGGGGAGCGGGCCAGAACTCGACCTATTACGGAAAGATAGAAGATATCGTTGTGTGCCAGGAATATGTCACCCCTGTCGGAACCATAAAGACCGGGGAGTATCCCGCATCCGCGACCGGCCCCTCCATCGATCAGATAATGATAGGCAGTGAAGGGGCATACGGGGTGCTCGTCTCCGTCACCCTGAAGATTCGCCGTTATACCCCCCGCAATACCAGGCGCTTCAGCTTCATTTTCAAAGACTGGGATAACGCGATAAAAGCGACAAGAGAGATAATGCAGGGGGAATTCGGAGCCCCGTCCGCGTTCAGACTATCCGATCCTGAAGAAACCGACGTCGCCATGAAACTGTATGGTGTGGAAGATACCCTTATCGACAAGATGCTGAAACTTCGCGGATATAAATCGGGGCAGAAATGTCTTCTCCTGGGAACCGCCGACGGCAGCGCGGGACTGACCAGGCTTGTAAAAAAGAATGTCAGGAAGATATGCAGAAGATACGGGGCAATGTATACAACGGGATTAATCGCCAGGCAATGGGAACACGGTCGATTCACCGACCCCTACATGAGGGAAGATATGCAGGATTTCGGCGTTATCATAGATACGCTCGAGTGTGCCGTCAATTGGGAACAGCTCAACTCTGTTCACAAACATGTCCGTGAGTACTGCAAAAGCCGACCACAGACGATTTGCATGACACACGGCTCACACTTTTATCCACAGGGGGCAAATCTTTATTTTATATTCATCGGCAGGATGGGCAAGGATGAATTCGTGGAGTATCATAAAGGGGTTCTCGATGCGATACAGGAATCGGGAGCCACCATGAGCCACCATCACGGAATCGGCAAACTCTTCGCCCCGTGGCTGGAAGGCCAGATCGGACGAAATGAACTGAATATCTTCAAGGCGCTGAAAAAACATTTCGATCCGAACAACATCATGAATCCCGGGGGAACTCTCGCGCTGGATATGCCGAATACCGAAAAACGATTTGCAAAGAAGGGATAGCCTGCGGGGTGTGTTCTCCCTGCTCCGGCCGGCCTCTGACAATCAACCACGGGTATAAAGCCCCGCCGGAAGGGTTGTCGGCTCGATCGTTGATATGGTTGTCCTTCCTGTTTTCTCCGCACGTTCAGTCAGAATAAAATCGAACATTTCTGCGGATTGAGAAAGAGATAGAGCTCCTGTCCCTCTTCCTGCGGCAGGTGATGCGGAACCTGCACCCTGATCCTGGTGCCGTCTATGTCTATAAAAAAGTAGAGGAAATTGCCGAGATAGGCCCTGTGGACAATAGTCCCCCTGAACAGATTCTCTCCCCCCCCGGCTTGAGGCGGCTCTGTAAACACTTCAACATCCTCGGGACGTATAGAGGCATACACCTCCTGTCCCGGTGTTATTTCCGTCACGGAATCAGGCACCGAGCACAGCATCTTCTCAGTGAATTGTGTGTGCACGTATGCGGTATTTTTGTCCTTGAATACCTGTGTGATTTTCCCGGATATAAAGTTCATCGTACCGATAAAATCGGCGACAAATCTATTGGCGGGCTTTTCGTATATATCGTTGGAAGTGCCGATCTGTACTATGTCCCCCGATTCCATCACGGCGATTCTGTCGGAAATAACCATCGCCTCCGCCTGGTCGTGCGTAACATAGACCGACGTGATTCCCATACGCTTTACCAGGCTCTTGATCTCAAATCGTAATTCCTCCCTGAGCTTCGCATCCAGGTTGCTCAGCGGTTCATCCAGCAGCAACACCTTGGGATTACTTACGAGAGCGCGCGCGAGGGCCACCCTCTGCTGCTGCCCGCCGCTCAACTGGGACGGATACCTCTCCTCCAGACCGCTCAACCCCGTCAATGCCAGCACCTGTCGTGCTTTTTCCTGAATAGTATCCTTCGGCATCTTCTGAATCTTCAAACCGTAAACCACGTTATTAAAGACCTTCATATGCGGCCATACGGCATAGTTCTGAAACACCATACCGATCCCCCTCTTTGAGGGCTGGACAAATCCTTTCGAAAACATCGGTCTTCCGTCAATAATAATATCCCCCTCCTCCGGCCTCTCCAGGCCCGCGATACAGCGCAGGGTAGTTGTTTTTCCGCATCCGCTCGGGCCGAGAAGGGTCAGCATCTCTCCCTCGTTCACTTCAAGATGGATATGGTTAACCGCCACCACTTTTTTAAACCGCTTGAACAGGTTTTGAATCTCTATGAATGCCATCAGATTTGTCTCCTTCGGTAGTAAACCTCACCCTTTAACCTTCAATTATTATGTCCCTCCGGGTCCCCAGGCTGCTTTCAGAATCCCTCCGGCAATGCGTGATATGATCATCAGAAGGATAAAGGCGATCACAATCATCAGAAACGCCATTGCCGCGGCAATTCCAAACTCCATCCCGCGGTGCCAGTTCAGATAGATTCCGATGGGCAGAGTTTCCCACCCCCCTCGATAGAGGAATATGGCCGTGGAGATCTCCTGGAATGCCATAATAAAGAACATCACAACTCCGACGAGCACCCCCTTGACAAGCAAAGGCAGGGATATGTTCAGAAACGTCCGGAATTTGCTCGCGCCGGCCACTTCGGAGGCCTCCTCAAGCGAAATGTCCAGTTGCAGATACGAGGAGTGGGCCATCCGCAAAAAATACGGGAGCCGCCGCGCGAACAACGCCAGCGGCATAATAATCCAGAACTGGGCCAGGGGTATGCCCTTCCAGAATCCAAGCAGATAGCCCACCCCGACCGCTATGCCCGGAAAGGCCAGCATGAGCGTAATGACAAAATCGAGCGCGTTTCTCCCCGGAACACGCGTTCGAACGATGATATACGCGGCCGGCAAGCCGAAGGCGATACCGAACAGCAGGGCTATCACGCTGAAGACGAATGAATTCTGTATCAGGAGCGGAGTTTCCGTGAAGATCAGCCTGAAATTGTCCAGGGTCCAGTACGTCGGGAAGGGTTCGAAAACCCACCTTCTGGAAAAAGCCGACAAACCCAGCACAGTTGGGATGAGAAGAACAAGGCCGGCGATAAAAATCATATATGCATACGAAAGCGTTTTCAGCACTGGGCCCGGCTCGATTACCCTGCCTTCAGAGGTTGTTCCCTTGGAGAGACCGGTATACTTTCTTCTCTCAACCCACCACCGGGCGAGCAGAAAGAGGCCGATGCAAATGAGAGAAGAAATGATAACCGCCACGATCCCCATGTATTTGCGATGAACATCGGTAAAGTGATAGGCGATATTTATATACGCGACCGTCGGGAGAAAATCCACCTGTCCCAAGATCATCGGCGTCAGCCAGTCCGTGAAGGGCCACAGGAATACGATAACGGCGCCCGCCAGGTAGCTCGGTGTGCAGAGAGGGAGGGTGACCGTGAAGAATCGCCGGAAACTGCTTGCCCCCTCGACCTCGGCCGCCTCTTCAAAACAGGGGTCTATATTGGTGAACCCCGCTGAAAGACCGAGAACGATGAAGGGCAGCATATGGAGAGACTGAATGAACACCAGCCCGTGAATGCCATAGATGAAATTGATGGATTTTTCAATCAGCCCCGAATCCATCAGGAGCAGATTTAATGTCCCATATTTGCCGAAGAAAATGATAAACGCGAACACGCCGGCATACGCGGGCAGAACGATGGGCAGAAGGATAAGAGCGGTGAAGATTGTTTTGCCCCGGTGCCTGTATCTCGCCAGGATGTACGCGAGGGGGATTCCGAACACTGTGGTAGTCAGAAGCACCAGCACGCTCAGCATCAGGGTATTTCCAAAGGTCTTGAGATAGTATGTATCCTGAAAGAATGCCAGGTAATTGCCTATGCCCCAGGTGTCGGTTTCGGCGATGGTGAAGCTTTGCAGCACCAGAATCGACATCGGATAAATAATAAGAAAGGCAATTATCAACCACAAAACCGCGGCCAGAGAGATATTGCTTCGCGACATAACAGATCCTTGTCATACCTGATGTACGGGCGGGGAGCAACCCCGCCGCACATCAGGGTAAAAAGTTGTCTGACTCCATATTGCTGCTACGGTGCGACAAGCAGGGCACGCGCTTTCGCTGCAGCCAGGCGGGCCTGCGCGTACGCGCCCTTTTCCTCGAAGAGCATTCTAGCTTCTTTTATTTTGGCCTCGGCCTTCTTGACATTCATTTTTTGAGCCTTCGCCGCCTTGACCTCTTCCTCAACCTCCTCTATCAGGTAAAGACTGCTCTGCAGTTTGCCGAGTTTTCTGTAGATTTCATACTCGTAGTACTTATTGACTTCATCCCATCTCTTTGTGGCGAGATCCAGGTCATACTCGATGAATCCGACGTCAAGATCCCAGAACGAATCGACCCCCAGTGCCTTCTTGGCATGTTTGGCCATTTCGAAACCCTCTTTTTCCCACTCGGAGAATTTAATATCCTTTCTGGCCGCGAAATAACGCCCGTTCAACACGGCTTTCTGCCCATCCATACTGAACAGCCAGTCAAGGAATATCTTCCCGACAGCCTCGTTGGGCGCGCCCTTGAGCAGGGCCACCGCCTCCGGGACCAGGATCGTCTTTTCCGGGAGCAGGTCGCGTACAGGATACCCGTCCTTACGGGCGGCCATCGCGTTCATCTGCGGCTGCGCGACCCCGATGGGTATTTCACCGCGGGCGACCAATTGTGTCGTATCCGTGCTGCCGGTAGAGAATCGAGACAACTGGGCCGCCAATAATCTGAGATATTTCCAGGCCTCCTTTTCTCCAAATGCCTGCAGAAGGATTTCGACGGTTTCATGCATCGTACCTGACGCATAGGGCAGTGTATGAACAATATTACCTCTGTAGATGGGATTGAGCAGATCGTTCCATGTCTTTGGCGGGGGGAGTCTCAGTTTTTGCAAGACCTTTTCATTATACAGGTTGGTAACGATCCAGGGCGCAAAGCAGGTCCAGTAAAAATCTTTATCCTTGACCTTCATGCCGTGCCATTCAGCAGGAATCTGACCCCAGTCCTTCGGCTTGTAGGGGATCAGCAGTTTTTCTTTCATTAAAACTTCATGCGCCGGAGCCCCTGCGCCCAGGAATATGTCCGCATCCGGTTTTCCGTTCCATACCCGTACTTTGTCTACGCAGACAGGCCATCCACCCGGTCGCACGAAGGTGATATCGACATCTTTACCATAGGTCTTTTTATAGTAGGCCTTAAACCCCTTCTTCAGGCTGTCGGACAGCTCCTTATAAACGGGACCGACCCAGCCGATTTTGTCTGCAGCGTGTGCAGTAGCTGTAACAAGTGGCGTTAGAGTCAACGCCATTGTAATCACAGTGAAGACAGTTACGGTTAAGATTCTCCTTTTCATCTTACACTCCTTTCCGGTGACAGTGTCACATGTAAAAAATGAAGGTTTCTTTGTTCTGAAATATCTCCAACCGTAAAACGTTTGTTCTCAGGCTACGACCCGATATCGTGTCATCAAAAATATTTTGTGTATCACCCCCCTTTCTTTATAAAATCTCACTCGAAGCATTCTCATATAATGGATTGTAGAATAGAGAAACATTCACCCTTTGTCAATGACAATGTATATCATAAAAACAGACCTGATTGTGCGACAGAAATAACGCAACTGACCGATTTATTTTGACATATTCAATTTTCATCCGTTTTTGATTGCTACCACGCGTCACAGCGAATGACGCGGATACGATCCAACGCGTCCGCCCCGGATTCAGGTCTCGCGTCACATTTCCACTCTCTCGACAGCATCTCCCGTCAGGCAGCCGGCCATCCGTCGCTGTCCGATCTGCGCTCGAGTATTATTTCCATAATCTCCGCGAAACCGGCGCCCCCATCCAGGCTGGCCACGAACTCAGGCAGGTATTTCATTTGATCCGCAAAGTGAAGCACATTCTTTACACCCGCGGTATGGGGAAAATATTCAAACATGGGTTCATCATTGGGTGAATCGCCGCAAAACAGAAAGTGTTCCCTGTTGTCATCCATATCCATCCTCCAGCGTTCCCGAACGAATATTCGTGTCATGCTCAGCTTGTCATACTCGCCAAACCACCCGTTAACATGAATCGAAGACACCTTGCATGTCGCTCCATGCCCTCTGAAAATCCGGCAGATTTCCTCGACACGCACCGGATCAAGGGGGTCCACATCCTCTCGGTAATCGACGGCAAGATCGGCCTCCCGGTAACGCTGGTCGCCGGCAATCGCCGTTCCCGGAACCTTCGCGAGTATCTCTTCGCCGATGAGCCTCAGTTTTTTCCGTTTATCGCCTCTGACCATTTCCGAATCGAGAAATGTCTTCTTCAGCTTCTTCTCTTTCTCGTCGAACCAGAAATAGAAGGCGCCATTTTCTCCGACGACACCGTCCACCGGCCACATCCGCGCGATATGATCGCACCACCCGGCCGGTCTGCCGGTTATCGGAACAACTTTCATGCCGGATTCCTTCAACCGCCACAACACGTTAAAGGCACACGCCGGGATTCGGCCATCGGTTGTAAAGGTATCGTCGATATCAAAAAAGATACCGAAAAAATCCTTCGCCACATCCGATTCCATCTTTTTAATCGGTAGAGTCACTTGAGCCCCCCGGTATCACTAAACACATTTTTTATTGTAACAACGAAAGGATAGCGAAGATTAAAAACGATTGCAACAGATAATCACCGGCCCTTGCCGATCTATTCACCCCCCCTAAAGAGCTGGATAATTGTGATCCAACCTGACGCTTATCTGTATTTGCTGTGGTATTCTTCCTGAAATCGAGGAGATTACATGGAATTGGTTTATTGGATATTTCTTTTTGTAATCAATAGCATATCGCAGAATCGGTTAGTCATGGAGAGTAGCGAAATTGCTAGTCCTAGTTGGCACGGTTGTTATATTTTGTCCTTTGATGATCAGTTCGGCTGTGTATCAGTTGGCCCATTTGTCGGGTCACCCTCAGCCATCATCTGAGTCAGTATTTTACGCTCTTCAATTCCGGGCACAACACCGCCGATCTCAGCTTCAATCACTGTAACATTACCTTCTTTAGTAATTGTAACGGATGTTTTGGCTCGACCCTTCTGATCTATGGCTGTGATTACCCAATTGCATGTAATTGTTTCACCGACATATACGGGCGCTTTAAATCGGAAGTCCATAGCAGTTGCCAGCCATCCAATTTGCCCGCCAATTTCGGTAACCAGACTTGCCGCTAACAATCCATGGCAAATTGGTGCTGAGAAATTCTTCGCTTTAGCAAATCGTGCATCAAAATGAACCGGGTTATAATCTCGCGACATCCGGGCAAACCGAATGACATCATCATCCGTAAAGGTGCGTGTAGTCCTGAATGAATCTCCTGTTTGAAGCCCCTCAGCTGCTCGTTCTCTCAAATTTACCATTTCCTGTATATCTCCTTTTGCGTTTGCGATTAAACCATAAGAATCAATAAAATTTAATCGGTGAAATTCCGGGGATACAATACTACAGTATGTATGCGTCCCTGTTTTTATATAGCCCTTTTGGTCCGGGCTTTTTCTTCCACAGCCATGCTTACCGGCGAGTTCGAGGTGGTAGCCTCGGACATGCCGGCGTAAAGCACGAGGGTATCTCACACTTTGTGCCGCGTTAATTAGTTTGTTTCACAACAGCAGTCGCTTTCGGGTCAAAGGGATTTATGCGAATCGCCAGGGAAAACAGGTATCCGTAACTCTCCTTCAAGTAGCGGATATACCCCAGCCATTCAAATATCAAGAATCTATAGACGCGTGCAATATCGCCCTCGAGATGTTTACGGTCGGAATCCAACAATTCAGACAAATCATCACGATGCAATAGTTCTTCACGAAGATGAGACAAGGCTTGGAGGAGTTCTGTAAAATTCTCATGTTCCTGAATACTCGGATTTTCAATCAGCCGCAAAAGCAAATCAGCTCTGTTTTCAAGAGATTTCAACAAGGCATGAATATCCCCCTGATGGTAATTGATGGAAAGAGAAAGTTTTTCCAAACGAGTATGTGCCTCGTCAAAATCTTCTTTTTTCCATTCTTCCGAAATTTTTAGAATGCTATTCAACGTTTCAACTTCAGGATCAAAACGTATAAAATGTTTCAGCAGATCGTTCCCCATTTCGCTGAAAAACAACCCCGTTACCATGTCAACTTTTTTCTGCCTGATCTCCTCCTCACGACGATTGACAAACAAATCCGTGATACTGGCAATTATCCCAAGAAACGTCCCAACACCCCCGATGATTATTATCAGTGCCAGAATCTTACCGATTTCAGTCTGAGGATGGATATCGCCATAGCCCACGGTTGCCATCGTTACAATCGAAAAATAGATCGCATCCGTCAATGACATATCTTCAATGAGAGTGAAACCCAGAATACCGACCAGGAGTAACACCATGAAAACTATTAAATATATCCTGAAACGAAATTTAATATTTGCTTTCATTTTTTCTTCTGCCAACGCGCTGTTCAGGGGTTACAGAAGCGTAGCGGAAACAATCCCCCGGAACCGATAAATTAATTAGAAATTAATTAGGGACACTCCCCATTTCTTTCTTGATCATTTTATCTTTCTTGTGAAAATAGGGAAGTGTCCCTAATTCTTCCTGATTCTTCAGCGGTTGTCCGGACCGACCGGTAACATCCCGCCAGTCGTGTTCGAAAAGATCCGCTGTCGGAGTCAGCAAGCCCCAGCTATGACGACCTGACTCAACTGAGTGCTTTACAGACCAGCCTGACCGGGGCTTGACTCTCATTCGGTTCTATTCTGATCCATTACGGGGATTGTTCCTCTTGCCCTGATTACCCATGATTTCTGTCTATTCGTTCCTGAGGATATCGGCGGCTTTTTCCGCGTCTTCCGCGGTATCGAAACTGATATACATAATAAATCTCGGACCAATGACGGCCACGGAGAAACCGTGAAGATTGATCCCGTCCGCCGCGATTTTTGCCGCCAGTTTTGAGGCAACACCAGGCTTGTTATCTCCCTCTACACGCAGTGACTTTAGACTGCTAGTGACGTTAAAGCCAAGGGTGGCGGCTGTGCGAATTTCGAGATCTCCGCGTAGAGGAGTAACAAACACAACACCGCTACCGGGTTGGTCTGGAGCGCGCCTGGCAATAATGAAGTCAAGATCCACGCCGGCATCCGCCAGGCCGGAGAGTATGTTTGCCAAACCTCCGGGTTGGTCCTTGATAGATGCAGCCCATACGTCAACTCTTTCGACTATTAAATTCATCGTCTCGCCCTCCTTATTTGACTTTTTTGCTGTTCTCTATTTTCTTCTTTTTAACCGGTTTATCCCCGTACCTCCATACTTTTCAAAACATCACTCATTGTTATAGAGTCCCCCCTATTTTTGTTCTCCCTGAACCATTCTGGTTATTTCGACCACCACTTCCGGATTTGCTAATGTCATGACATCACCAACGTCTGTGCCATTAGAAATAGCGCTCAGCACGCGGCGCATAATTTTCCCCGAACGGGTCTTGGGCATATCGGAAACAATCCAGACATTTCTCGGGCGCGCAATTGCTCCTATTTCCGTTACCACCGCATTTTGAATCTTCCTGGCAAGTTCATCGCTTGTAGCGGTCCCGGGCTTCAGGGCCACGTACAGATCAGGTTCTTTCCCTTTTACTTCATGTTTGACGGGAACAACGGCAGCCTCAGAAACCTCTCCTACGGCCATGGCGGCTGATTCGATTTCCTTGGTTCCAAGCCTGTGCCCTGAAACATTAATAACGTCGTCAATTCTTCCGAGAATACGTACATATCCATCGGCGGCAATAACAGCAGCATCGCCTGTCATGTATGGCCAGTCCTGCCATCTCTTGCTTGAGGGATCTTTGCAGTATCTTTCATAATACTGGCTGACATATCGTTCCCTGTCGTGCCATATGGTCTGAAAGCTGCCGGGCCAGGGGTTCTGTATGCAGATGTTTCCTGCTTTGCCGGAGCCGGGAGGGACAACATTACCATCGTCATCATAAACGATGGGGTGAATACCCGGCACTCCCGGACCGGCACTGCCGGGCTTCATGGGTTTGATCGCCGGCAATGTGCTGCACAGGAAACCGCCGTTTTCCGTCTGCCACCAAGTGTCAACGATAGCTGCTTTGCCTTTGCCCACCGTGTAGTAATACCATTTCCACACTTCGGGTTCGATGGGCTCTCCCACGGTGGTCATATGCTTGAAGTGATAATTATATTTTTGCGGCTCATCGGGGCCGAGCTTTCTCAGCGCGCGGATTGCGGTAGGCGCGGTGTGGAATATATTGACATCAAGGTTCTGGGCGATTCGCCAGGGTCTTCCCGCATCCGGGTAGTTCGGAACTCCTTCATAGATCACAGTGGACGCGCAGATTGCCAGCGGACCATACACAATATAGGAATGCCCGGTGATCCATCCTATATCCGCCATGCACCAGTAAACATCTTCAGGATGAATGTCCTGGACATACTTAGAAGTGCCAGCTACATAGGCAAGATAGCCGCCCGTGCTGTGCTGCGCCCCCTTCGGCTTCCCCGTCGTACCGCTTGTATACATGAGAAACAGCGGCGCCTCCGCGAGCATGGGCACAGGATCAATTCTTGTTCCAAGATACTCTTTGAGCAAATCATTGACAATGAAATCACGGCCTTCGAGCAGGGGTGTTTGCGACGAGTACCTGCCGGGATAACGCTGCCATATGAGAACTTTATCCACCCTCTGGTTATTGACTGCAGCCTCGGCCACGGCGATGTCAGCTTTTTCCTTGTGGTCGATCAACTGACCACCTCTATAGTAAGCATCCATGGTAACCAAAACGCTGCTTTCCGAATCAACCACTCTGTCGGCGCATGCCTTGCCGCTGAACCCCCCAAAAACCTGCGAGTGGATAATGCCGAGACGCGCACAGGCCAGCATGGAAATGGCAAGTTCGGCCACCATGGGCATGTGTAGCGTAACAGTGTCCCCGGCCTTCAGCCCGCAAACATCTTTTAGTATGGCAGCGAACTCGTTTACCCTGACGTACAGCTCTTGGTAAGTGATGTGCTCAATCTTTTCATCTTCGGGTTCCGGAACAAAGTGGATCGCCGTCTTGTTCTTCTGCTTGTCAAGATGCCTGTCGATACAGTTGTAACTCGCGTTGATTCTGCCGCCGACAAACCACTTCCAACAAGGAGCGTCGCTTGTGTCAAGCATGGTATGCCAAAACTCGTACCAGGTTAACAGATCAGCATATTCCTTGAAACAATTTGGGAAATTTTCCAGGCTGAAGCGCTCGTACACTTTCGGATCCGTCATGTTCGCTTGAGCAATAAAGTCTGTAGACGGATAAATGAGATCCTCTTCACCCCAATGTACCGCGATTTGCGCTTCCGACGTTTCCGCGGATTCTTTTTCTGTCTTGCTCATAAGATGACCTCCTTTCTTCTTTATAAATAAAGCATGACCACGCTGAAGGCCGCAGTCCGCTCAGAGGATCATAGCGATTTTAGACGCCTAAAACACAAAAACCCTGTCTCTTTTCAGAAACAGAGTTTTAATAATAAGCCATAGAATCACCTTTTCAGGAAACGATACAAATGTCTTGTAAACCTGTTCAGTGTTCTTTATGTTAAAATTATCCTCCTTGGGCATCAGTAAGTCAATAAGATAATTTCTGATATCTTTTGAAAGGGTACGGCAGCAGGTTGCTCCGCTGCGCGAAGAGACAGATTGTCACTGTCATCAACGGTAGTCTTGTAATAAATTCAACCTTTCTTGTACGTCATGGGCCGGTTTCCGGTCGCTTTAATGCCCTCCGCGGGCGCAAAAGAGTTCTGCTTATCCAGGCGGTCATACATTTTTCCGACTGTTACTACAGGGTGATCATAGCGTCGAAAGGTAGGGCAAACGAGACTTTGAGGAAATACGAGGAAAAGAAGGAACGAAGAATGACAGGTAACCCTGTGGGTCTTCTTTCGGATCCATTGAATGTTCATCACAACGCATAACAGCAATATTATGCCCTTCGAGGCTGTGTCCTTGATAGTTAAACCTTTCGAGAGAGTGCCTGTAGCAATATCAGCATGGTTACAAGTCTATACTCATCAGCCGGGGGCTCAATAGCCTCGGTTTTGAGACTCAATTGAACGACTACCCTGTCGATCAGTTTCACAGTTCCGCCAGTGCCTCCTCGAACAGGGGCTTGAAATGAGCGATCACTTCCGCCAGTGCGGGAACAGGCGATAGACCGACCCCCAATTCCTCCAGCACCACCTCTGTTTCTTTGTGTCCCATCATTTCTATCAGCTCCATCAAGAGGAATACCTCGGGTGTCGTGTCACCTACAAGAGCTTCACCGCGAAAAACCCCATACTGTTTCTGGATGTATTCACCAGCTGGCGCCCCACTAGGGTGTGGATACTGGGGAAAAACAGTGCTTTCGAACCGTAATGTGCACTTTCGGCAAGGGCCCGAGGCCAAACAGTTGTAGGTGAAATTATCAGAGTGTGCAGTGTATAGGGGGGGGATATGTCTATGATTGACAAAAAAACAAGGGGCTGCGAATCTCTCGCAACCCCTTGTCTGTATTTTGGTAGCGGGGGCTGGATTCGAACCAACGACCTTTGGGTTATGAGCCCAACGAGCTACCAGACTGCTCCACCCCGCGTCATGTTTTGTTTGTATGCATCCGTCGATGTACTCTCCGCTGCAAACGTGAGGCTGTATCTAAGCCAATATTCGTAAAATGTCAAGGAGTTTTCTATACGGGGCCCACGATATTGTATATATCTACCTTTCTGTCGATCCCTTTGAGGCCGATAAACCCCATATTTTCGGCCTGTACATATTCCCGTATTTCGCTGTACGTGTCGCCGCAAACAAGGATCTGACTGCCCTTCGCGAGCTTTTCAAGCCTCGACGCCACGTTGACCGCGGGCCCCATGACGGTATATTCCTTTTTTCTCGACGAACCGAATATCCCCGCCATCACTTCCCCCGTACTAATCCCTATACCGACGGAGATCCTTTGCGATGCTCCGAACAGTTCCTCGTTGAGTCTGTCGATTTCATCCATCATCTCGATCGCGCACTCGACAGATCTCCTGGCGTCGTCTTCGAAACTGAGCGGCGCTCCAAAGACACCCATTATGCTGTCTCCCACGTGTTTGTCCAGGGTCCCGTTATGCTCGCATATGATCGTGTCGAGCGGTGAAAAATACCACCTGTTGAGCGCTTCGGAGACTGTCTCCACGCTCATTCGCTCCGACAATCCGGTAAAACCCCGTATGTCGCTGAAGAGGACGGTCGCCTTCTGTTTCTTTGAACGTATCTTAGCCCCTTCCCTCGACATCTCCGAGTAAACCTGTTCCGAGACAAACTGTTTAAGCCGTTTCCTGAGGTTGTATTCCCGTACCTTGGCGCTCAGCTCCACGTTCAGGAAGGGTTTCGTGATGAATCCGTCTATGCCCGCGTTTACCGATTCGATGGCGCTCTCCATCGTGGCATATCCGGTAAGCATGATCCGTGTCATCTCCGGGTTGAGCCTGCCTATCTCGATCAATGTTTCCAGACCGTCGATACCCGGCATCTTGTAATCCGATATGACGATCTCCACCCGGTGTGGATCATCCCTGACCATCTCGACAGCCTGATCCCCGTCTTCGGCCAGGGATACGGCATACCCCTCTTTTTCAAGCACTTTTTTCAGTGATCGCCTCACTCCTTCTTCGTCATCTACAATCATCAGACCAGTCATCCGTTCCTCCTTTTGCATGGAAGTTCCACGGACAGTACGGTCCCCCCGTCTTTCCTGCTTTGTATACCGATACTCCCTCCGTGCCTGTTTATAATCTCGTGGGAGAGGTACAGACCCAGGCCCGTACCCTCCCCCGGCCTCTTCGTTGTAAAAAAGGGTTTGAAGGCGTCTCGTATCTCATCAGGAGACATCCCCTTCCCTGTATCGCCGCACTCTATTCGGATGATATCCCTCCCGGGCTCGTACCTTGTCATCAGCACTATTCTCCCGGTTCCGTTCGTGATGGACTGGATCGCGTTACCGATGATATTGATAAAGACCTGCCCCAGGTTTGCAAAATTTCCCTCGATCGTCGGCAGGCGTTCCTCCAGCCTTCGTTCAATTGTTATATTTAAATTCTTGTACCGGTTGTGCAATATCCTCAGGGCGTCATCGATCAGGACATTTATGTCGACCTGTTCAACATAGGTCTGTGTCTGTCGTGAAAGACCCAGCAGGCTTTTTACAATGCCGGCGGCCCTGTCAAGCTCCTTCAGGGAGAATCGAAGATCCTCTATCAATTCATCACGCTCGCCGTCATTTACCTCTCTCCACTGTTCAACCGTTTCGATGGAGGTCTGGACAAGACTCGATGAGCTTGCAAGGGGATTGTTCAGTTCATGAGCGGTCCCCGCGACAAGCTGCCCTATGGAAGCGAGGCTCTCCGAACGTATCAACTGCTGCTGAGTTCTGTCTTTTTCTTCAAGCGCGGCCATTAGATCTGCCGTCCGTTTTTTGACCTTTTCTTCAAGCTCGATATTGATCGTGGCGATCCTTTCATAACTCCTCGCGTTTTCAACAGCAATCGCCCCCTGGTTAGCAATGGTTTCCAGAAGCTCCATATCTTCATGCACAAACAGTTCCCCCGATTGTTTCTCCCCCAGCGCCAGTATCCCTACCAGTCTGTTTCGGGATAACATGGGTATCAGTATGGCGGCGCCGGTCGTATCGAACAGTTCGGATATTTTACTCTTCTGATCATCAGGGATGCCGTCCATCCAGGCAGTGAAACGTCCCATCACATTCCGGTGTGTTTCAAAAAAGTCCGCTATCGGTCGGCTCTCCAGCATACGGGTTTTCCGTTTCCTTCCGGGCGCGTCCTTTGCGTGGGAATACAGTTCCAGGAATTCGCCATCTTCGCGATAGACGGCCACAAAAACCCCTTTTGTTTTCAGGGCCGACAGGATGGAATCAAGCATAAAATCAACTATTTCCTCCAGCCTCAGGAGAGACGCTATGGCGCCGCTCACCCGTCTCAACGTCTCCTGGTAGTCGTACTTTCCCCTGAAGAAGATCCTGTCGACAAACTCCTGAACCTTTACCCTGGCGGGATTGAACAGGAGAACCACAATGACGGCGAAGGCGGAGGATATAATGAGCGGATGGGTATCCCCATACCCCATGAATAAGAGATTGGAGAGATAGATGACCAGGGCATACATAAAGGTCAACAGACCCGTCAGGAAGAAATAGGCGCTTCCCTTTCTGATAAGCATTCCCATATCGAGGAGATCATATTTCAAAACGCCGAACGCGAGAATTATCGCCGGGATGAAGTTAAAGTTGCCCATCGGATACATGTCATATCCGCTGACAGGGAGAGAGTTCAGAAAGATGAGAAACCCGCTGAGACCGAAGCCGATAAACACATATTTTATCCTGTTCCTCTCACTGTTCTCCTTTGCCCGTTTCATCCCTGAAAAGAGGGTTGTAATGCAGTAGATCGCGGCGATACCTCCCACCACGGAAAAGAGGTAATACAACGGCCCCGCCTCGGCGATCGTCCCGAAGGAGAACTGGCGAAGGCCGCTGATAAAGTATCCGGACTGGGTAAAGGGGAGAAGAGAAAAACTGAAAAGGTATGCCGTTACTTCAAGCCATCTTCTCGTTTTTATTCCAAGAAATGAATGAACGAACTGTATATACACCGGTATGACGAAAACAAAAAACAGATATGTCAGCCTGTCAATCCTGAGCGCGACAGGCCGGTCCGCGAGAAAGGATACCAGGGCGATATCGAGATCGATCAGGGCCCCGAGAAAACATATGCACGCGAAAAGGATGTTGGTAACATCTCTCTTTCCGCGAAAAATGGAGAAACATGCCAGGAGAGAAAAAACGATACATCCGATGACGGGGAGGAGAAGATAGGAATGCGATTTCCACAGAAGGCAGGGAGACACAGCCGGACGACCTCCTTCCAGATTCTACGGGTTATTGAGTAGAATTATACCGCTTTATGGCAAATGTGCCTTCGTCATAGACAAGATAGGAATAATGGCTTATCCAGTCACCCAGAATAACAAAGGTTTTCGGCCTGTTGTTTATCGTATGCCGTTCCAGCATGGGATGATGATAATGGCCAAGGATTACCGCGTCAAACCCCTCTTGAAACTTCTCCATGGCAAAGGTTCTCATCCTCGGCGCAAGCCCGTTTGAGGATTGTGCCCCGCCGTTCCTGTTTCTGCTTATTTTTGAGAGTTCCCTGGAAACATACCACAGTATCGACAACGGCATCTTCCTCTGTATCGAGTAGATGAGTCTGCTCCTGAGAAATCCACGCCATAAAAGGTATCGCGTATTGGAATCATCCACCGTATCGCCATGCGACACAAACAGTTTCTTCCCGTCCAGATCGATCACGGCCTCGTCCGTAAAGACAGGTATGCCGTGTTGCGTGAAATAATCGCCGAGAAAGAAATCGTGATTGCCTTCAAAAAATGAAATGTTCGTCCCTGCCTTTTTTATCTCCAGCAGTTTTCCGACGATATCGTAGAATCCGGGGTACACGCGGTTTTCGCTTGAAAACCAGAAATCGAAGAAATCTCCGACGATGAAGAGTTCGTCCACACCGCCCCGTATAGAATCAAGAAAACGCGTCAGATAACGATATCCGTCCGAGTCGCTACCGTCCAAATGAGCATCGGAGATAAAAACCGCTTTCATACATTTCCGCCTGATAATTTATCTCTCTGTAGCCCGCGTGACAAGCGATTCCGAGTTTCCGAACATTGTCTCGATTTCTTTTTCGCTCAATCCGGCTCCCATGGCGATCATGGCAGCCATCTTCTTGTCTACGAGGTCTCCGGGTGCGTGCGCATCGCTGTTCAGTACCAGTTGAGCACCCACTTTACGCGCGAGAGCGGCAACGTGACCGTTGGTTATACCGTGTCCTTTGCGAGCAGAGATTTCCAGATACACCGAGTTGTCGGCAGCCATTTTCGCTTCCTCTTCGGTAATCAGACCGGGATGCGCGAGGATGTCGACGTCGGGGGCCTGCAGCGCGGAACGATTGGTTCCCGGTATCACCGGCTCAACGATAGTTTCTCCGTGAACCACGATGACTTTCGCGCCCATCAGCCGCGCTTCGGCAGCGATCGAAGCAATATGATCCGGGTGAACGTGTGTGATCTCTACGCCCGGGAGAGCTTTTATGGCACTGACGGCTGATATCTTTTCGCAGACTTTGACAATCCTGGGAATAATAAAATCGATGTTGGAGTGATCGACATGGTCGGTTATCGCGATAAAGCGGTACCCCTTTACAGCCGCCCTCCGTGCCAGTTCGGAGGGAATCAGCTCGCCGTCACTAAAGATGGAATGTGTATGCAGATCGATCATGTATACTACCTTTCGATATCTCTTTGTCTAACCGTAGAGCAGGAATTTCAATCTGCTATATTGTGACATCACTTAACAGATTTAAAATTTAAGGTCAATCCAAGAAATATTGAAGCAAAATCGATTTACTGTTATATATTCGCAACACTGTTTACTTTTGAACGCGTAATGCGTAGTTCATTCGGCAACATCACCACCGCTTCAGGTGTCATTTCAGGGAACAGGACGAAAGGAAATCGTACTATAAAACAGATAATTAACAATTTTTCCTTTCAGTCGAGATGACCAACATTATTGTAGAGGTACATACGACATAGATTGTTACCGGCTGCCTCTACCGGAAACACGAAATGAACAGGATTGTCAACAAATACATTTTACGAGAAATATCGATCCCCTTTTTAATGATTCTCTTCATTCTTACCTTTGTCCTCCTGATGGGAAGAATCCTTCAACTCATGGATCTGATGATCAACAAGGGAATTGATTTTACCGATATCGCGAAATTGATTCTCTACCTGATGCCCTCCTTTCTCGTCCTCACGATACCGATATCACTTCTTATCGCGATTCTGATCGGCCTGGGAAGGCTGTCACGTGATAACGAAATTATTGTATTGAAATCATCGGGGTTGAGCCTGTACCAGCTTATGCCTCCGGTCGCGCTCGCCGCCGTGTGCGCGTTTGTAATGACCGCGGTTATCGGATTTTTTCTTATCCCGTATGGAAATGTTTCGACGAAAAACCTCCTGTTCGATATCGCCCGCCAGAAGGCAAGTATCGGGATCAAAGAGCGGATTTTTAACGACAGCTTTGACGGGTTTTTGCTCTATACGGATGAAATTCCACCACATGGAAATTACATGAAGGGTTTATTCATATGCGATAACCGGACGTTGAAAGAACCTGCCACCATTATCGCGCGACAGGGGTACCTTATATCGAACCCGAAAACCATGCAGGTGACACTGAGGTTGAAAGACGGAAGTATCCACACTATTGACTCCGCATTGAAGAATTACCGAAAGATCGATTTCGGGTCCTACGATATAAACCTGAACCTGTCGGAATCAGAACGGGACAAAGGCGGACCGGTCGTGAAAAACAGCAGAGAGATGTCGCTGCCCGAGTTGATAAGGGAGAGCAACACTCCGGGATTGAAAAAAACCGTTTTGAAAGATTATATCATCGAGATACACAAAAAGTTCACCATCCCCTTTTCATGCATAATTTTCGGCATAATCGGCATACCTCTCGGCATCACCAAACACAGGAGCGGTAAATCGAGAGGGTTCATTATCGGGTTCATCGTTATACTGGTCTACTATATCGTTCAGCTGGTGGGTGAAGCTCTGGGTGAAACCGGCATCCTTTCTCCGGCGACAGGCGCATGGATGTCGAACGTAATCCTGGGCATCATCGGGGTTTTCCTGCTCATAACCGCGGCGAGAGAAAAGCCTTTCATGCCTTCCTTCATCCGCAACATAAGGGTCCGGACACGAACATGAATACACTCGACAAATATATTCTTAAAGAATTTATAACCATATTCCTGCTGATTCTGGCGGCTCTTACGGGGCTGTATATCATCGCCGATTTTTTCGAGCGCGTACGAATGTTTCTGAGTAACAATGCCACCCCGGGACAAATCATTTCTTACTTCCTGCTGAATATCCCGATGATACTTTCGCAAATGATTCCTGTCGCGACCCTGCTCGGCGCGCTCCTCTCGTTCGGGTTGCTGTCGAAAAACAGTGAAATAACGGCCATGAAGGCGAACGGCGTAAGCCTGTACCGTATATCTCTCCCCGTTATCGCGGTATCGATCGTAATCTGTATCGTCGTCTTCCTCGTTAGCGAGTTTGTCACACCCTACACGAATCAAAGGGTAAAACATATAAAGCTCGTGGAGATTCAGAAACGGGAACAGCTGGGAAGTTTTAAACAAAACCAGATCTGGTACCGGGGGAAATCCGGGATATACAATTTTTCAATGTTCGACCCTCTCACGAACACGCTGAAAGGGATACGGATTTATCTCTTTGACCGGGATATGAACCTCTATGAGCGGATAGACGCAAAAGAGGCGAAATGGGAAAAGGAACAGTGGGTATTCAAGGATCTGCTCGTTACAACGTTCCCCGAGAGCGCGTTTCCGTCACTTGAGAAAATATCGTCCAGGGTGATCGACCTCGCCGAAGAACCCTCGGATTTTATGACCGTACAGAAAGAGACCACGGAAATGAGTCTTGTCGAATTACACGATTTCATACGAAAAACACGCTCGGAGGGATACGACACCATACACTACCGAACGGATATGCACGGGAAAATCGCCTTTCCGCTGGTCAGCCTCATTCTCGCGATTATAGGCATCTCTTTCTCGATGAGATCGGAGAGGAGCGGCGGGGTCGCTCAGAGTATCGGTGCGGGGATTATTATCGGGTTTTCATACTGGATCGTTTTTGCCTTCGCCGTCTCGCTGGGTCATGCCGGCACCCTGCCCCCCGTTTTCGCGGCATGGGCCGCCAATCTCATATTCGGCTTCGCGGCGATTTTTCTGTTTCTGCGCGTAAAGACGTAATCAACAAAAGAATCCGGCTTTATTCTATGTTCCCATTTCCCAAGAGTTCAGGTACTTGACCTGTTCGGGGGTGAGCGTGTCGATCTCTATGGACATTGATTCCAGTTTTAACCTGGCTATCTCCTTGTCGATATCTTCGGGCACGCTGTAGACTTTTTTCTCAAGCGTATCTCCGAGCCTGACAAGATATTCCGCGGCCAGGGCCTGATTGGCAAAACTCATGTCCATGACACTCGAGGGATGTCCTTCGGCGGCGGCAAGATTGATCAATCGTCCCTCTGCCAGTATATATACCCGTCTTCCGTCTTCGAGCGTGTATTCATCGATATAGGTCCTGATATTTCCGGTATATTCCGAGACACTTTTTAATCCGTCGATATCCAGCTCCACATTAAAATGACCGGAGTTGGAGACGATCGCTCCGTCTTTCATCTTCAGGAAGTGTTCCTTGCGGATAACATTTATATCACCCGTCAATGTGCAGAAAAAATCCCCTATCCCGGCGGCTTCCGCAATCGGCATGACCCGGTAGCCGTCCATGACCGCCTCCAGCGCGCGCAGGGGGTCCACTTCCGTCACGACGACGTTCGCGCCCATCCCGGAAGCCCTCATGGCGAGTCCCCGCGAACACCAGCCGTATCCGCAGACGACAAAGGTGGACCCGGCCAGCAGCCTGTTGGTGGCCCGTACAATTCCATCAATGGTACTCTGTCCGGTCCCGTATCTGTTGTCGAACATGTGCTTCGTGTCGGCATCGTTTACCGCTATCAAAGGGAATCGTAAAACGCCGTCAGCGGCCATCGCTTTCAACCGTATAACACCGGTGGTGGTCTCTTCAGTCCCGCCGATAATATTCGCGATAAGGTCCTGGCGGTCTGAATGCACAGTCGACACAAGATCGGCGCCGTCATCCATGGTTATCACCGGCTTCTCATCCAGCACCGAATGTATATGTTTATAATATGTGTCGGTGTCTTCCGCGTTGATTGCATGCACCGCGATATCACTGTATTTTACAAGATAGGCGGCAACATAATCCTGTGTACTCAGGGGATTTGAGGCGCAGAGAGAAAGCTCGGCTCCTCCTGCCTTCAGTGTGTCCATAAGACTGGCTGTCTCTGTAGTAACATGGAGACACGCACCCAGCGTGATACCCTTCAGGGGTTTTTCTTTTTCAAATCTCTTCTTGATACTGTTCAGAACGGGCATACTCTTGTTTGCCCAGTCAACACTCGATTTTCCCTCTTCAGCCAATGCTATATCGCTAATATCGTAGTCCATTTATAGTATCTCATTGCTCCTTTCAGTGCCGTAACTCCTGTCGTCGATTCTGTTTCCGCTCTGTTTTACTGAGCCTCCCTGCTCAGCTTTTCCGCCATGTCTGTCTTCTCCCAGGCATAATCATCCATAAAGAGAGTCTTGGGTATCTTTCGGTAAATATCTCCATTGAGCAAATCAAAACGTTCCATCATTCCCTTCGGTGTGAAATCGAAGAGCTTATCGGCAATAACCGACAGTTTTTCGTCCGGAATCTTCCCCGTGTTGAATGTATTAACGTAGATGGACATGGGCTTCGCGACGCCTATGGCGTAGGCAAGCTGTACGGAACACTTGGTCGCCAGACCGGAAGCAACAATATTTTTCGCCGCATAACGCGCCCCGAATACGGCGGAGCAATCAACTTTTTCCGGCGATTTATTTACAACAGATCCTCCGCCGAGCTGCGCCCCCGGGTATCCGCCATAAAGCTGGCAGACAAGCTTTCGTCCGGTAACCCCGGAGTCGGCCGCGCTGCAGGAATGAACAGCCTGCCACTCACCGGTGGGATTAAACAGAAATTCGGTCTTCCCGTTTATCCACTCACCAAGACCATCAAAGGCGATCTTCTTTGCCGTTTCCTCGATTTCTTCACTTTCCGCGACATGCCGGTAATCGATAGCGTTGGACATCAATACCTTCGTGACCGTCTTCGGCCTGCCGTTTTTATCATAGTCAACCGTTACCTGCCCCTTACCGTCGGGCGCGAAGATCGGGTTTTCGCACGTCTCGAACGCTCTCATCATCTTGTTTACCAGGACATAGGGAAGCGGAAGCAGTTCAGGGGTTTCGTCACAGGCGAATCCATACATGATTCCCTGGTCTCCCGCACCGATCTCTTTATACTTTCCAAGGTCGGCACGCGTTCCTATGTTTATGTTGGGCGATTGCGGTATAATCGCGTTGAAAACGCCCATCGAGTGTCCATTCAGACCGACCGCGGCGTCGTTGTATCCCAGCGACAACACCGTCTGACGCAGGCTCTTTTCAATATCTACATATATCCGGGTGGCAACCTCTCCGCCCACGATACAAAAACCTTTCCCCAGGAATACCTCCAACCCGCAGTGGGGAATTGTATGGATATCCATTCCTATCTTCTTCTCTTCATCCAGTATCCTCGCTATGATATTGGCCGCAATGGTATCGGCAACAATATCCGGATGCCCGATCTTTACAGCTTCAGATGTTATCTGCACGTTTCTCTCCCTTATTGGTATATTGCTTTCTCTCCGGGGGTGAAAGAACACCGCCGGATATAATCAGTGTGAACGCCTCTTCAACCGTCATATCAAGATGAACAACATCCGTCTCCGGTATCATTATATAAAATCCCGATGTGGGGTTGGGCGTAGTGGGAACAAAAAGATTTATACATTTCTGTGATGTCCTGGATTGTACCTCTCCTCGACTATCACCTGTTACAAAAGCTATGGAATACAACCCTTTACGGGGATATTCTATCATGACCGCCTTTTTGAAACTGTCTCCCTTGTCACTGAACATGGCCTCGAGGAGCTGCTTCAAGGCATTGTATACTCCCCGTACCAGGGGGATTTTACCGAGAATCTTCTCACCCAGAGATACGGCTTTTTTCCCGAGATAACTCTTGGTTACAAGACCCGCGGTGAAGATAAGGATAAGCGTAATGATAACACCGAGGCCCGGTATATGATAGGGGAGCAACTGGTCGGGATGAAAACCGTCAGGTATAATCTCCACCAGTTTATTCATCATCCCTACAATGAGGTAGAGGATATAAAATGTTACTCCCACGGGGACAATCGCCACTATTCCCGTAAGAAAAATATTTTTGATGTTTTTCCGGATATTCTTTGTCATCCTTCCCATATTTATCCTTTAAGAACTAGCAGATGAGAATTTATCAGAAAGCGCTTTAGACCGCAATAACGAAACGGTAAAAGCGTATGAGACCAGACTGGAAATCCCGGATTGAAAAAATTATTGCGGAGCAATTATTTTTTCTTGATACCGTTTTTATCATCAAGAAGCACGCATTTCGGTTTCCAGCCCTGTGCTGAATCTTCATCGATTAGAACATAGCTTGCGATAATAACAATGTCCCCCTGTGAGGCCTTTCTCGCCGCGGCTCCGTTCAGACATATCACACCCGATCCTCTGGCGCCCTTTATGGTATAGGTGGAAAATCTCTCTCCGTTGGACACGTTGTATACATCGACCTTTTCATAGGGGAACAGATCCGCCGCATCCATGAGATTTTCATCGATCGTTATGCTCCCCTCGTAACTCAGATCCGCATCGGTAACAACCGCCCTGTGAAGTTTTGATTTAAGCATTGTTCTTTGCATTTTTTCACCTGCCTATATATTTTCTCCAAATACATGGTTATCTATAAGCCTTGGAATACCTACCCAGACAGCCAGAGCCAGCACGGCTTTTCCTTCGAGAACCCTGACATCCTTCATGGTCTCGACATCGCATATCTTTACATAATCGATCCTGGTGCCGGGATGTTTTTCGATAAAATCCTTTACCGCGTTTATTATCACTGAAGCGTCCCGCTCCCCCCCGGCATAGAGACGTTCGGCAAGGGTGAGCGAGCGACTCAGGCTCAAAGCAGACTCTCTTTCGTTTTCCTGCAAATACGAGTTCCGGGAACTCATGGCAAGCCCGTCGGGTTCTCTTATGGTGGGTATCCCCACAACTTCAATATCCATATTAAGATCAGTTACCAGTCGTTTTATCACCGCAAGTTGCTGAAAATCCTTCTGGCCAAAGATGGTGACATGGGGTTTAACGATATTGAACAGCTTGGCGCAGACCGTTGCGACCCCGCGGAAGTGTCCCGGCCTTGTCAGGCCGCAGAGATTGTCCGTTATCGATTCGACGGTTACGTACGTATGGTACTGTTCGGGATACATTTCCGAATTCGACGGATAAAAGATAACATCGACTCCGACATCCCTTGAGAGCCTTTCATCTCTTTCGAAATCTCTGGGATATTTTTCGAGATCTTCACCCGGCCCGAACTGTGTGGGGTTTACATATATACTGGTTATCAGGCAATCCGACCGTTTCTTTCCCTCTTGCATCAGTTTCAGATGACCGTCGTGCAGGTACCCCATGGTGGGAACAAAGGCTATTCTTTTACCCTGGAGCCTGAGAGATTCTGAAAAGTTCTGCATGTCGCGTACTGTCTCGATAACTTCCATACTGGAATCACTCCATAAAAAAAGGCCTCTCCGCTTTGGAACGGGAGGCCTGAAAATTACATTCTATAGTGTTTTTTGCCCTTTTTCCGTCCCAGTCCATAAATGGATCCAAGCAGATTATGTGCTTCCTACCAGAAGAGCCTCGCAGAAGTCAAGAACTTTATGCCCGAAAAAGTCAGCGGATCCGGGAAAAAATGGCAAAGAATCCATCCAAAACAATAGTATTTGCAATCCATGTCTGAATAGTTTATATTAGTAAATTTCGAGCGAAGCTGAATGGGCGCGATCATCAACACCCGGGGCAGGCGATTGTCGCCCGGGATGTTGACAAACCGGGATCAGGAATTATTATAGATACAGATTCGAAAACATCTCTTCAACGGGCCTCTATTCTCAAGGAAAGGAGAACCAATGCCAAACCTATATATATGTAAGAAGACACAGGATTTTATTACCACACCATGTGATGACAGAACATGCGAATGGTGGTTAAAGAATGAGACGTTTTGCAATTGCACATGGGTTGCCTGTAACTACGGACCTTTCACGCTTGAAGAAGTCGGCGAGATGATGGGTGTTACCCGGGAACGAATACGACAGATAGAAGCAAAAGCACTTAAGAAACTGCAACACAAGAAAAGAAAAGATCAGTTGATCGACTTCGCAACAATGCAGGATTTTGAATAGAAAACCATGCTCTTTTTTTGATTCCGGTCTCTTCCTGAAGAGGGTGGCGCCCGGTGTGCGTGAAAAAGTGGTTAACACCCGGCCTCACAAACCCTGCCCGCGATTCACCATCTCCATCAAATCTTTGCCGGTCTTGAAGAATACGATATTTTTGGCAGGGACATAGACCTCCGCCCCTGTCTTGGGATTTCTTCCAATGCGGGATTCCCTTTCCGTAATGCCAAAGACGCCGAAATTTCGTATTTCTATCTTTTCCCCACGCAAAAGAGCTCTTTTCATACTCTCGAAGAGTATGTCCGCCGCACATTCGATATCCTTTTTCGAAAACTCAGGAAGCGCTTCCTGGATTTTCCCGATCAGATCTTTTTTTATCATATCACATACCGCGCGGGGGTTTATACAAATAGGCAATCCCCGCATCATCCATAGCAAATTCGTCGGAGATGGAAGAGACTGTTTCACTTGCAATGTATCGAAGCAGACTCTTTCGTTTTTTCTCGGGATAGACAACTTCGGCTTTACCCTTTACCCCTGCAAGTTCCGAAGCAACATCAATCGCGTATTCCAGGTTGCCGAGATCATCAACAAGACCCGCTTCAAGCGCCTGTCTCCCGGTAAATATCCTTGCGTCGGCGATATTCTCAATTTCCTCCCTGGGAATATTCCTGTTTGACAATACCACCTCGATGAACTGGTTGTGAATATCATCGATTACATTCTGAATAAGGTTTTTCTCTTCAGGCGTCATGTCACGCACCGGAGATCCGACATCCTTATATTTGCCCGCCTTGATAACTGTGGCTTTCAGGCCTATCTTTTTCAGCAGCTCTTCTATTTGAGAGATTTGCATTATAACGCCAATGCTTCCGGTTATCGTTCCGGGATTAGCGATAATCCTGTCAGCGGCACACGCGATATAATACCCTCCCGATGCCGCAACCGACCCCATCGAGACTACCACCTTTTTGGATTTCTTCAGTTGCAGAATCTTATCATATATCTCCTGGGAAGGGACCACCGAGCCGCCCGGCGAATTTACACGCAGGACAACCGCCTTGACGTCGCTGTCTTCTTCGTATTTGTCAAGCTGATCGATAGTATTCTTCGAATTATGAAGAACGCCTTCTATCGTTAAAACACCAACTTTGTCTTTAAATGAAAAACCCGCACTCTTTTTTTCGAAGGGAACAACTGTGCGGAGGATCAGGAAACACAAGAGTCCGATAATCACCAGGATAAGGAAACCAAAAATAACAGGATGTCTTCTCATTAACCTTCTCTCGAATGGAATGCCATTGCACTAAAGAGATCGAACATCACCGGAACGTGTCGCGGTGATGTTCGATTATTATGAAAAATGGTTATTTCTATTCATCCGACAACCCTGTTTCATACGGCGGGGGATATCCCGACGGATGGGGATTCGATTCGGCTTTATGCTCTCGAAAAAACAAGATCCAACGGCAGGAACACCGTTTTATACCGGGATAAATAATTCCCGAGCGTGATACTCACTTTCAATATGCCGGGACTGAACAATGAGCCACTCGTACAGTCCGCCTTGATAAACCTGCCCCGACAGAAACCGGCAGGGAATGCGGCGCATGACAATCCCGACATGTCGTGATCTGAAAGATGATTAAAGCTTTATGCCCGAAAGCATGTCGCCCAGATTGGAAACGACCTTCTCATCATTATTTATATACAGCTTCTTGGATGGTTCGCTTGAAGCTTTTTCGGTATCTTTAATACTGAGACCGATTTTCTGGTTAACGATATCTACATTTTTTACCACGGCAGAGACAACATCACCGACAGAATAGATATCTCTGGCGGAATTGATTCTCTCATGGCTTATTTCAGAAATATGAACCAGCCCCTCTATACCGTCCTCTATTTCAACAAAGACACCGAAATCCGTAACATTGGTTATCTTCCCGGTGATTACAGACCCCGGAGCATATCTTGAGGCAATATCCTCCCACGGGTTTTCGGCAAGTTGCTTGATGCCGAGAGAAAATTTCTCCGCTTCGACATCAATTCCCAATACGATCGCTTGAACTTTCTGGCCTTTTTTATAGAACTCCGACGGGTGTTTTATGCGCTTCTTCCAGGAAATATCCGACACGTGTATCAAGCCGTCAATATCATCCTCAATTCCAACAAAGATACCAAAATCAGTAATATTCCTGATTTCACCCTCTATAACGGTCCCTTCCGGATATTTTTCTCTCAGTTCCACCCACGGATTAGGAATTGTCTGCTTGATACCAAGCGATATTCTCCTGTTGTCGGGGTTGACATCCAGCACCATCACTTTTATCACATCGCCGATAGTAAATACCTTGGACGGATGCTTTATCTTCTTTGTCCAGAACATCTCGGATATGTGTGCAAGTCCCTCGACTCCCTGTTCAATCTCAACAAACACCCCATAATCCATGATGCTTACAACTTTTCCCTCTATTACGGCGCCAACAGGGTATTTTTCAGTAATTGAATTCCAGGGGTTTTCAGTAAGTTGTTTAAGGCCCAGCGATACCCTTTCCTTTTCCCTGTCAAAACTGAGCACCTTGACCGTTATCTCGTCATCCCGTGAAAAGCTCT
>Ga0272444_10000304_pt1 | contig 55195 bp, 36 predicted proteins | sample SSMForm13_FD_201033 | JGI IMG/M metagenome (GOLD analysis project Ga0272444, IMG submission 201033) | Marine sediment archaeal communities from Little Sippewissett salt marsh, Falmouth, MA, United States - SSM-Form-13 | ecosystem: Environmental > Aquatic > Marine > Wetlands > Sediment ... | reverse complement strand
GCGATTGCGACGCCAACCGCGCGCACGGCACGACCTGGTTCCACGTGGTTCCGGACAGCACGCCGCCGATACCGGACTGCGATCCGGCGTTTGTCGAGGTCGCGCCGCCGGTGGGCACTTTCGGCGTTCCGATCGGGCATGGCATCAACATGGTTTTCGGCCCGGCGGATCCGGCCTGCACAACGATGTGCTGGGATACGCTGAGCTTCCACGGCTGGCTTAATATAATGTCCGACGGTGCGGTCGATTCGGTCGAACTCGGCCCGGAGGACGTCGATTTCTGGTTCGGCGACTATCCGGAAATCGGGATCGAGTATCACTATCCGACGGATTGGCCTTACGGTGCAACCGTTCACGGCGGTTGGGCTATCGCGAACTGCGACAGCGTCTGGGCCGACGGCATGGTCTATTTCCATGTCGAGGAGGACAGCACACCGACGCCGGACTGCGACCCGATGTTTATAGAAGTCACACCGGCTCTCGGGGATTCGGGTGTTGCGGTCGGTTCCGGTATAAATATGATATTTGGTCCCTACGATCCGGCCTGCTCGACGATGTGCTGGGATACGACGAGTTTCTGGGGAAGAATCGATATATATTTGGACGGCGTTTGGGCGGATAGCGCTTATTTGTGGCCATACGACGTAGATTTCTTCTGGGGCGATTACCCGGAATTGGGAATCGAATGGCATCATTGGTTCGATTGGCCCGCCGGTGCCGAAGTTATCGGGCAATGGTCGATTGCGGACTGCGACGGCGACACGGCAATGGGGAGTATCCACTTCTTTGTCGAGGATAGCACTCCACCGGATACGGTCTTCGAGGTCACTTTCCTCGAACCGGATGCCGAATTCACCGCTTGTCCGCATCAAGAAATCGTATTCATCGTCGAACCATACATTCCGGACAGCCTAATAGTCTATGTGGATTGGGGATTCTATATCGTCGGCGTCGCGCCGGAACTCTCGGTAAGTGGCGATACGGTCATATACACACCGACATCGCCCTGGGCCGAAGGCGTTCCGCACGTAGTCGAAGTCCTCGACGGCAGATTAGAATTCTACGCCGATAGAACGGCTCCCGTATTCTACCTGATTTCCCCGCCTGAGGGAGCTATCTCGACTCCGGTCGTGCTCGAAATGAATCTACATGAACCCTCGTCGGCATCGGGTGTGAATCTTTCCGCGAGCACTATGACAATCTTCATCGACGGTGTTCCGGCCGGAGGAAGCCATTCATTGGATGAAACCGGTATCACCTATATAGAGCCAAACCTGACTATCGATATCGCAATCCTCGATCCCGCGATAGTTTTCGCGTCCGGCGATACAGTAACGATCCTCTTAGGTATTTCGGACAACGTCTCTTCAGAATATTGTGGACCGAACGCAACAATAACCGATCTCTACTATTACATAACAATCGACAGGCACTTGCTTCGTGGCGACATCGTGGACGCCTTAACCTTCGATCCACTCGATGGAATCACCGTCCAACTATTCGATTATCTCGGCGCGCCCATGCCGGAATTCGTTTGCACAACCGATATCGACGGTATCTACGAATTCGACGTCTTACCCGGAATTTACGCGATAGGCGCGTTCGATACAGTCGGCGATTATCTACCGGTCTTCTACTGCGACCGCTACGACCTCCTATTCGCCGATCCGATATTCGTAAACCCGATGAGCCCCGCAATAATCGAACTCGACACGATGCATATGGTCGATTGGAGCGGCGGAATGCTTTATTCCGTGACGGGCACCGTTAACGAAGCGGGCGACGGCCCGATCGACGCCGCGTATGTCGTCGCGATCTCCAGCGAGGACGACGAGATACAGGACGCGGTAATAACCGGACCGACCGGCGACTATGAACTCGAAATCCCGGATGGAAGTTATATCATCCTTGCGTTCCACGACAGCTATATACCGGGATTCTACGGCGGTAGTTTCTATTGGGGTTCTGCGGATAGCATCGTCATTGCGGGCGCACCGGTCATCGGGATCAACATCGAACTGCTCCCGATGCTCCCCGGCGGCGGCGATTTCGAGATATTCGGTTGCGTTTACTCGGATAGTATAGCACGCGCGGTCGTTCCGACCGAGCAACGCGGTGCGAGAGTCTATCTCTTCGACGCGATGTCCGAACAGATAGTGTCCGCGACAGTAAGCGACCACGAGGGCTATTACGCTTTCGAGAACTTAGATGTCGGCACTTATCGCATAATTCCCGACCTCGTTGGCTTTGTTCCCGCAGCGTTATGGTGGGATATATATGTCGATGCTACCGTTACGCAGAATGTCACATTGCATTCCGTAACCCCAGTGTTGGAGCCATTCAAACTCGCCTACGATTTCGAGTTGAAATCCGTCTCGCCGAATCCGTTCAACGCGGCATGTGCAATAAACTTCACAATCGATACGCCCGGAGAGGTTATTATCGAGGTTTTCGATGTTACCGGCCGCGTGGTCGAGACTATCGACAACCGCGAACTCAAGACCGGCGAATATGTCACGGTATGGCAACCGGACGGGCTTTCGAGCGGAGTATATTTCATCAGGATTTCTCACGATGGCAGGGGCCGTTCGGAAAAACTCCTTCTAATCAAATAAACTCGCGCTCCCCTGCGATAAGAAAAGCCGCCCCGAATTTTCGGGGTGGCTTTTCATTTTCCGGCTATCGAACGACGAAGTGGGAGTGGAGTGCATCATTAAATAAAAGCCCCGAATAGAGTTTACTATCCGGGGCTTAGCTTTAACAGGTCGCTAAAATTTAGTAGCGAGGTCTTCTGTTGCCGCCTCTGTTCTCACGAGGTTTTGCCTCGTTGACCTTGATCGTGCGTTCTCCAAGCATCATACCATCGAGGGCCTTCATTGCTGCCTGCGCCTCGGTGTCGTTGGGCATTGTTACGAAACCGAATCCTTTAGAATCGCCGGAATATTTATCCGTGATTATCTGGACCGATTCGACCTGCCCGTGCTTTTCGAATTCCGCTTTGACTTCATCACTTGTCGTTTTGAAGTCGAGGTTGCCTACGTAGATATTCATACGTTTGTCCTTTTCGCCATGGTCTTGTTTTTATCGATAATCGTCCGTCCATGGCAAAGTGACATTTCATCGATTTCTGTGATTATGGCTACAGATAAGCCTTTGAACGCGCCCATTATAACACCTATTTTTTCAAATGCAAGCTTTTTTTTCTTTTTTTTTCGATAGCTGGAAGAACATGAGGTAAAAAGGACGGCTCTCGCCGCCCCTAATATAAAAAACCCCCCCTTGTCAAAGGGGGGTTTGGGGGGATTATTCTGCATTCTACATTCTAAATTAAATCTCGTATTTGATGCTCACCGGCCCGGCGAAATCGCCCTCTTCGTCGTCGTGGACGCCGCAGGCCCAGTAATCATACATCATGCCCTCAACGTTGCCGAAATCCATCCAGCCCGGCATCGTTGGGTCGAGGTCGGTCGCATAGGGCGCGTCCGGACGCTCGCCAATCGGGTCGGCGGGCATGCGCTCGGCGCGATAGACACGCCAGCTCGTGCATCCGGCGGGAAGAACAAGCGTAACAGTAATCCGCTTCAGCGCGTTGATTGCAACCGCCAAATCGGTCGGCGCGTCGCCTTTCCAGATGCCGTTGCCGCCGCCCTCGCCGATAACGACCGAAATCTGCGCGCTCCAATTCCCGTAGCCGTTGTCGCTACGGGCGCGGACTCGAACGAACCACGTCCCCTCTTCCGGCGTGAACTCGAAACTCGTCTCCTCGCCCGAATAAACCTCCTCCCAGACGTCGCCGTCGGCGGAAATTCCAAGCTGATAGCTCGTCGCGTCCTCGACCGAATCCCAGGAGAAAACGCCGTTTGCGTAACCCAAACCGCCCGGAGCATCGGGAACGTCGCCGCCGCCTTGAGGGAATTCCTGCACGAAACCGAGCTCGATAAGGCGCGGGTCGATTTTGCCCCAATAAATCACAATCCAATTGAGAAGCTCGCGGAGGTTGTGGCTGTCCTCGTCGAACAACATGCGAAGCTCCACCGTGGCGCTTTTGGCCTCCCTAATCTCCTTGCCAACGTTCTTAAACTTGGCATCGACACTATCTGCCAGCACCTCCAACGCATCTATCATACCCGACGGCAGGACTTTCGGATCGCCGGCAGCGTCGAGTTCGCGATTGCCTCTGATTATCTCTTTCGCAACCCAATTTCTCTCGTTCTGAGCTTTTGGTAGGCGGCCTTTGAGTTTGAACTCATACAGAAGTTGGTCGTCATCGCCGTAGCGCGTGACAATAAGCTCTTTTATCGCGACCAACCTGTTGTAGAGGTCGATGTTCGCCTCGTCCAGCGTCTGAAAAGCCTCGAACTTGTCCGCTTGCTCGGAGGTCTGGTTTAGAAGCGCGGCGAGGTAATTGTCGTATGCATCCTTCGCCCAATCCTTGATTCTGTCCGGCAATTCGAGGTCGCCCGCATGGTCGAGAATATGCGCGGACAACAGCATCAACCGATAAAGCCGCAGTGCCAGCGGGTCGTTCGCGAAATGATTTGTCGTAATAATAAATGACATTCGAAGCCTCCCGTTTTATGTTTTTTTGGGGATATTTACCCCGTTACCGTGCCTATTTGCGCCGTTACTTTGTCTATTTGCAGCGTTACCGAGTCTATTTGCGCCGTCCTCATGTCCATTTGCACCGTTACCGGGTTCATTTGCATTGCAAATGGTGTTGGTAACGGCGCGTTTGGCGATGGTAACCGTGCAAACAGGGCAGGGAACACCGAGTTTGACGCCGGTAACCGCGTATTTGCGGTTGGTAACCATGTAAATGCTATCGGCAACGCCGTTTTTGGTCATATTTTGCGAATTTTTGCGCACTTTCGCCCGATTTTTTCTATTTTAATCGAATTCAACGTAGTCTTGTGGATTTACTCTTATGATCGGTAGATTTAATTCATCTTCAGTCGGTTCGGAAAAATAGACTAACCGAGCTAACTTTACCCATTTTATTCTATCTTCAGATGTGCAAGTGCTGTCTTTATCGAGAATTGTCGAAATACGGCTATCATATGCCGCACCTCTTTTAGTATTTGCACCTCGATCTTCTCTATCTCTGCGATTTTTAGCGACTTCAATAAGGTAGTATAGCAAATCTCGTGCTGTTTCTGGTTGCATATTCTTTTCTCCTTTTTTACGTAGTTAATCTATTATAGAAACTTCGTAAGAAGTCGCCATTATTAATTCTTCGTTTTGAGGGTTGATCGATTCGCTTCTAACTAACCCGTAATTTCTCGCATAGAACTTCTTACTTATTGTAAGCAAATCACCTTCTAAATAAGAGGACTTTTTGACTACTATAAGATGTTTAAATTCACGTCGTCGTGTTTTTAAGACGGGTAAATATTCTGCTTCACATTTATGTTCGCTCCTCTCATCTCCATCATCATGATAAGACCATTCAATAATATCTTCAGTTGTATTTGGCATTTTAAGGATAATAGGTCTTTCGAAAAACTTCTTTTTCCCTAACATACTCATAGTGAAGTCTAAAAACACTTGATTTCCGCCTATTGCATATACTTCCTGACTTTCTATTTTCATAGAACCCAAAAAAACTGTTCTTTTAAATGCACCCCACAATTCCCCTTCTACATTTTCCTTTTCCGTGCAAATCTCATACGAGAATCTCGTTTCTCCGTCCGCGTTTGGTTCAAGTAAATCGAAATGCTTACCTACTCCAACCGAAAAAGGAAAATATTCTTCTATTGTTCCTGGAATAAGCGTGTCAAGACTATCAAGGCTATATGCCGTTGCTATTACGCAAAGAACACAGGCGGCCACTTTCATTTTGTTCTTCATAAAATCTCCTTTAATCTCGTTCTCCTCGTTTTTCCGCTCTGCGTCGGTTTGGTTTCGGTATTCGTTGGTGGCGGGGTGTCATTTCGAAGCGCAGGGAGAAATCTCGTATTCATCCCCACGAACGGGCGAACACGAGGTTGCGCCCCTACGCTTATTGCGCGGGGTTCGGGTTGCGTTTTATTTCCGGCGCTCGTTGTCATGATTAAACGAAATATACGTCGCGGTTATTTGAAGTCAAGGGAATATTTTGACATTGGGCGAAATGCGCCTTATATTGGGCGAAATGGAGGTTTGAATATGTCAGTTAGAGTTAGATTTGCACCGTCGCCCACAGGGATGCCGCATATCGGCGTCATCCGCACCGCTATCTTCGATTGGCTGCTCGCGCGGCACCACGGCGGGCAGTTCATCCTGCGCATCGAGGACACCGACCGCTCGCGCTTTGTCGAGGGCGCGGTCGAGAATATTATCGAGGCCCTGCGCTGGCTCGGGATGGACATCGACGAAGGCCCCGCGCCTATTGGCGGGGCGAGCGGGCCGTATTTCCAGAGCGAACGCCTCGATTTGTATTATCGCTATGCGAAATATCTGCTCGAAACCGGGCGCGCATACTGGTGCGACTGCTCGCCGGAGCGTCTCGCGTCGATACGCGAGGAGCAGGCGGCGAAGAAGCTCGCAATCGGTTACGATAACCATTGCCGGACGCGCGGCCTGCGCGGCGATTTCGGCGACGGCGTCCACGTCCTGCGGTTTGCAATCCCGGAAGGCGGCGCAACGACCTTCCGCGACGAGCTTCGCGGCGATATTACAATCGCAAACGCCGACCTCGACGACCTCGTCCTGATTAAGCGCGACGGTTTCCCGACCTACCATTTCGCGAGCGTAATCGACGACCACCACATGGCGATTACGCACGTTTTCCGCGGCGAGGAGTGGATTTCCTCCGCGCCGAAACACCGTTTGCTCTATGAGGCCCTCGGAATCGAGCCGCCAAAATTCGTGCACGTCCCGGTCATCCTCGGCCCGGACAAAAAGAAGCTATCCAAGCGTCACGGCGCGGCGAACGTCCTCGAATACCGCGATATGGGTTATCTACCGGAGGCGCTGTTCAATTTCCTCGCCCTAATCGGCTGGAACCCCGGCAACGACGACGAGGTCATGACGCGCGAGGAGCTTATCGAGCGATTCTCGCTTGAGCGAATCAACACCTCGCCGGGCGTGTTCGATATCGAAAAGCTCGACTGGATGAACGGCGAGTATATCCGCAGAATGTCTATCGACGGGCTTCTCGAACGCCTCGCGCCGCTCATGATCGAGTGGGGCTGGATAGACGAGAATTTCGAGCCGTGGGGCGAGGAATATATTCGCCAGACACTCGTTCTCATGCAGGAGCGCCTCAAAAAACTACCCGATCTTCGCACCGGCGGCGCGTTTTTCTTCGAGGAGCCGGATCCCGATAAATTCGACCCCGCCCATATCAAAAAAGCTTTCAAGGGCGACAATATCGAAGGGCGAATCTCGCAAACTCGCGCGGCACTCGAGTCCTGCGAGTGGTCGCACGACGGAATCGAGGCCGCGATTCGCTCGGTCGCGGAAAATCTCGAAGTCGGCGCGGGGAAGATAATCCACCCCGTCCGCCTTGCAGTAAGCGGACTTACCGGCGGCCCAAGCCTGTTCGATATGCTTCACCTGATAGGCCGCGATAGTGTTACGAGACGCATCGACCGCGCAATCGAATGGATTCACTCTCAGCGCTAATAGGCGATTTGCGGTAATGGTCAAATCGGGGGCGTCTGCCGACGCGGCGCCATGGCATTAGGAAATTTCCGTAATACAAGAATACTCTCTGATATCCCAAAATTTCCAATATCCGGCGCGCCGCAGCGGCTGGATAGATCGGCCCTTAAAGCCACGGATCGATTGTTTAGACAAGATAATCTTCGCCCAATATCTGGCGCTGAAACCGGTAGCCGATCTATCCCACGCCCTGCGTTCATCGGGCGGAAATTGTCGCGTGCAAGATAAATCTTTAGTCCGATGAACGCAGGGCGAAGACGCCCCCGAAACTGCGCACTTGGAAAATCTCATTTCGCGCGTATATTTATTGTGGTCGATTAGAAAAGGAGCGTTTGGATTATGAGATATTTGATTATCGCGGCGATTTTATTAGTCGGAACGGTTTTCGCGATGGCAGTCACGGAGGCGGATGTAGTGAGGATCGCGGAAACGCAATTAATGGGGCATTCTGGCAACGCTGAATTGTCGATAGGCGCTAGGAGCGTAAAAAAAATCGTGCCGCTAATCGAGAACGGCGAGACGATTGCGTTCGTGGTCGAACTTAATCCGACCGGTTTCATCGCCATTGCGCCGGACGACGGGATTCGACCGGTAATCGCCTATTCGTATGGCTGCGATTTCGACTATACAATCGGCGCTCCGGGGCGCGATATGCTTGTCTGGGATATGAAATCCCGGTTGGCCGCGATCCCATACACCTCTCAGGAGACTATCGACGAAAATAACGAACTCTGGCGATTATATATCGAAAGCGATCCGGAACTCATGTATAGGCTATCGACAACAACGGTCACGGGACCGCTTTTGGACACCCGCTGGGATCAGGGATCGCCATTTAACAACCTCTGCCCGATAGATCCCGAAACAAGCGACCGAAGTGTAGTAGGTTGCACTGCAACCTCTATGGCGCAAATTATCAACTACTGGGAATATCCATCGAGCGTGCATTTCTCGGCGGGGGAGAGTTACGAGTCCGACAGCACGACGCCCTCGATTTGGATAGATGCGACGACCGCGACAATCGACAGCATAGATTATAACGGCGCCGGCATGCACCCCGATGCTACAATGAAAGCCGCAATTAGCTGGGCTTGCGGAGTTTCGATTTACGCGATTTACAGCTCCGAAGGCACGATTGCGTGGTTCCACGATTCGTCATTTACCGATAAATGGGGCTATGTTCGCGCGGAAAAGGTCGATCCGCCGGATATGCCCGAATTCTACGACACCCTTGTCGCAAACATGCTAACCGCAAGGCCCGTGCAACTCGGTATTTTTTATTATGATCCGCCCGACACAAGCGGCCACGCAATTGTCTGTGACGGTTGGATGGATACCGGCGAATACCATCTGAACTACGGCTGGAGCGGCTATTCCGATGGCTGGTATTTTCTCCCTACCGGAATTCCCGCGCCATTCGACATCGTTCGATGGGCAATCGTCAATATCGAACCTCCGCACCGCGCGGACTCTCCCGACGATTGCGCATCCGCAATTGCGTTGACAATAACCGACGAAACCGGCCTTATAAGCGATGAGCTTTTCCCCGGCGACGAGGATTGGTTTTCGTTCTATGCGTCGCCCGAGTATACTTATCTCCTGAAAACCGAAGGTCTCACGGACAGCCGCGGCGAAATCCTCGACTCCTGCGGCGGGGCAATCCTTATGACCGACGACAATTCAGGATCGAATGACAATTTTTTTCTCGTCTTCTTCCCGGGCACATCAGGTAACTATTTTCTCCGCGTTTCGCAATCTGCAGAGACCGCCCCGTTTATCTATAACTTGCACTACGAGCGGGTTTCTCCACCGAGCGTCTCGATAACTATGCCCAACGGCGGCGAAACGGTGAACGATAATTCGACACAAGTCATCACGTGGATCCGCGAGGGAATGCCGGACATACCCGTTGTAGTAATCGAGTATTCGATGCGTGGCGCCGATGGCCCGTGGTCAATGATTGCCGACTCTATCGCCAACTCCGGCCTTTTCATCTGGAACGTTCCCGATATGGATACTACTTCCCACGACTGCTACATAAGAATCTCCGAATACGGCTTGCGTCGAGTTTCGGATATGAGCGATGCCCGCTTCACAATCCTCGACGTATCCAACGTCTCCGAAATCCCGAATATCCCAAAAGATATCGCTATCTTGGTTTATCCCAATCCGTTCAATTCCTCGGTAACTATCACCGTAGGTGCAAGTTTTACGCCCGCATGGATTGAAGTTTTCGACATGACCGGCCGAATAATAGCAGAAATCCCCGCGAATAGTTACCTAAAGGCTCAACATACCGCGCCTGTATCGGATCGAGCACGTTCGATCCCTATAAATTTTATTTGGACGCCCGACGAAAATATCGAAAGCGGTCTGTATCTCATTCGTGCGCGTTTTGATAATATCGATGGTTATAATAACAGTTCTCTAGTATCACGAATAATCTACCTTAAATAGAAGGCAAGAATCGAGGGATAAAAAAGGCCGGAGCATAAAGCTCCGGCCTTTTTCTCGATATGAACCGCCTTACTTCTTTTTCTTGGCGATTCTATAGATTCCGTATCCAACTGCTCCCACAACGATTACCGGAATCGCGAGGGGTCCGACCGGAACTGCTTCCGCCGGGGGGCCCTGAGCGAAAATCGGGGTCGCCGCGAGAATCGGGATAAGAGCCATTATTTTCTTCATGTTCTCGTCCTCCTTCTTTTTTATTTGATTAACGTCATTTTTCTTGTTTCGCGGAAGTCGTCGGCAACTACCCGATACAGGTAAATCCCGCTCGATACTTCGCGACCGGCGTTATCTACGCCGTTCCAAACTATACGGTGATAACCGGTCTTCATCGGACCGTCCACCAAAGTCGTAACCTTCTTGCCGAGTAGGTTGAACACCTCGATCTCGACATCGGTGTCCTGAGGAAGGGCAATCTCGAAAGCAGTCGTCGCGTTGAACGGATTTGGGACGTTTGCGCCAAGTGAGAATTCCCTCGGTTGATTGTCCTCGATATCCAAAGCACCATCGATAAGCGTTAACGTGAAGGTCCTAGTCGCGCCGCCAGAGATGAACTCATAGCTGAACTGTGTCCTCATGTCGATCGATTCGCCGGTTGCGTTATCGGTCAACTGCAGCGACCAGCGATCGTCTATATTGGTAACGCCGATAGAAGCATCGTCTGCTGTCGCAGCGCGATTATTCGGCCATGTCAGCGTAACATCCATACCGGACGGTAAGTTCTGAACGCTGAACGTCCAGGTCTTGGTGTCACTGGAGAAGTTCTCCTTGGTTATTCTGGCGTAACGAGCCCCGCCCTCGGCGAAGAAAGCGTCGATTCCACCAATCGGTGTCGGAAGCTGCGGCTCGCGGATGTCCATCATGTCGATTCCGTCCGTCGCGTCTTCATCGACACTAATATAGTTGAATTTGTCGATGCGGATATCGGTGCCGCTTTCAGCATGAACCGAAATCCTGAGTGCAAACTCGGCTGGATTGGCGGTTTTAACGCTTGCGCTTTTGCCCAGTCCGGATTTGGCGACCATGAAGGTTTCCATTGTGCCATCAGCCGGATAAGTAAGGTTGACCCATGTTGTCGGGCAACCGCTGCGAACGTAAACGAACATTCCGCGCCACGCGTCGATGAGATTATCCTCGCCGCCGCCGCCGACTATCGGGCTATACCAGGTCCAACCGTCAACCTGACTCCAAATCCAGTATTCCGGGTCCATATAGGTGAAGTCGTTGTAAGCGTAAACAGCATCCCAGTCGAGACGTCTGTTGAACGGGTTACCGACCAACCACCAGCCCCAGTTCGGGCTTAATTCCGGATAGTGCATCGTATAGGTGAAATCGCCAGCCGGATACTGATCGCCGTAAACATCCCAGTAAGTTTCATCTACCCAGGTTTTAAGGTAATAACCCTTGCCGCGAACGAAACCGTCCGGCAGTTCGAGGATACCAGCGTCCTGATTGTATCCATAGATATTCGAGAATGACGGATCGACAGTGAACGGAACGATGTCATCTACGAATTGGATTGCCGGATCGTCGGGCGTTGCCATTAACGGAACGGTAATAAGCTCCCAGCCCTTTTGCGCTCTCGGCTGAACCTGAACACAAGTGGGCATTGCTCCGTAGATTTCATACTGGCCGTCTGTATAGATATAGGTAATATCGAAGCAGTAATCTCCGACCGGCGTTAACCACGCTCCGTTAATTAGCGCGAACGTTACGCACTCGCCCGGAGCGATGAACGTATCCGGATCGACATACATGCCGACCGTCGGGCCTTCGAGAACATAAGTCTCTTGGGTGTTCATATTATTGACCCAAATCTGACCCCATTCGTCGATGCCGAGACCGGCGAGGTTGTAACCCCCTACCGCCGGAGTCGGGAACGAATTGATTATCGTATTGGTCTCCGGATCGATCTCGTGGACTACGTCCATAGGATCGTTAGGAGCAAACCAGATAGTTTTTCGGAATGGATGCCAGGCAACGCCCGCGCAACTAACCGCGTCAAAGGAACGTAACGCAACGCCCGGAGTTGCCCAAGAGGGACCTGCTACTTCTATAACTAAGTCCGTCATCCAACTTCCCATATAGAAAACGTCGCGTTCGGCGTCATAGCCGATCCCTCTCTGAGTTGTGTACGACCAACTACTAGCAGGATCGTATAGTGAATCCACCAATGCACCAGTTGTCGCATCGAATGCGTATATATAGTGTATCGGAGTAGTCGCCCAAATTGGAACCTGCCAGAAATAATCTCGATTCGAATCGTAGCACAAATCAGCCATCCAAGCAGAGCCGGCGAGCCCGATTACATCGTAATAACCGACATATGTCCCCAAAGGTCTTGTGAAGACGTGATTATACTGATAAACCAAAGGATCGGCAATCCAGAATTGCGACGGTCCAATACCGAGACCCCAGGCCATGTCGCCGCCTTCGCTTACGTCGTAGATCCTCCAGAGATCGCCCATAGCCCTCGTGGATGGTGATGGCGTTTTACCCCAACCCTCGGGGCGCCTACTAAAGGCGTCCAGTGCGGTTGGTCCCGGAATGTCGTCGCCATCGGTTCCACCATCTCTAATAAGATAATCCTCAAGATCATATGGCAATGGCGCCCACGCAATCCAGATCGTATCGTCGGTCGGGTTGCAGATCTCGAAGTAAACCGAATCGTCCTCGCCATAGGCAAGATGGCCTTCGATGTCGTCGACTCCAAGTGGTTCCATGCAGATAAGAACCATCGCGGTATCGTCGATAAAGACCGTAATATCGAAGATATATCCCGGGAAGTAACCGGCCAAGACCGCAGCTATATCGACAGTGCCGTATGGCACATTATCGATGAAGAAATAGCCGCTTGCATCACTTACGCCGGAAAGAGCGCCGGCGTAAACGTCGGCTCCCGTGATCGTAGCGTAGGTATTGCAGTTATATATGTAACCTTCGACCGCGCCGGTATATACGGGAGGATTACCGGCCATTAAATCGTCGATATACCAACCGGGGTAACCAACAGAGCTATCGCTACCAAAGCGGAAACGAACTTCATTAACGCCAGGCGTGGCGGTAAGATCGATTGTTACTTGATGCCAATCGGCAGAACCAGTATACGCCCATTCGCCACCTATCGGATTGCTATATGAAGAGCTTAGAATATCATTGTAGGCTGGAACAGGATCATCGATATGAATCCAACTTCCACCGCCATCGGTTGAAACTTCAAGGTTTCCACCGTCGAAACCACTTTCTAAATCATAATACTGCCAATAGGTAATTGTATCTATAGGTCCGATAGGAATCGGTATTTCGAGATTATCAAGAATTAACGCTGGGTAGTTACCATCAATTACGGTTCCCCAGCAATAGCTACCACTGTGAGCAGTTGCTGGACCGACGGATGAGGGAATTCCCCACTCCCAAACAGTGCTTGTCGGAACTCCACCTCCATCGTCGGTTTCGAAATCCTCTATCCACCAATCACCCGGGTCAAGATAGAGTGTATCAACATCGAGAGACTCGCCAGCTGCTATGGCGAAAACCGGGGTATAAGCAGAGAAGTATAACGGATAAGTAGCAATAACCTGAACGTCGCCCGCTATAACGCCGTCGAGGAAGAAATAACCGGCAGCGTCGGTTGTTGTGCTTAACCCGCTGCTAAGCTCGGTAATCGTTATGCCGGCGTCCCCGACGGGAGCGGGCGTATCGGTTAAATCGGCCCAACCCTCGATATATGCGAGAGGGTATGGATCGAGCGAGAAGTTAACCTCCGTCGAGTCGCCGTCGATTATAATCCGGCCCCATGCCGTTTCGGGATAGAATACCGCGTGGACGCAGTAAACATCGTAGGTTCCGGGCGGAACGCCTGTGATACGATAATAACCCGCTGCGTCGGTGCTATCGAAATAAACTCCGGGGAATCCGCAAACTCCAACTTCCGCGCCGGATTCATCGACGCGACCGACAAGATCGACCATCCCGTAATAATCGCCGGATGGCGGCGGAACGGTGCAGTAGCGAATCGTGCGGGTTGGGGATGTAAGGCCGAGGAGACCAGGATCGTCGTAAATACCGCCGTCGTGAACGTAAGGAACACCTTTCGAGCCATCGTAATTCTCGATTCCAATTTCGACAATAGTCGGCGTTGGAATTGTATTGAATCTAACATCTATAACGCTGTTTCCTCCTGGTGTCGGAATCGCCGTCGGCGACCAGATTTGAACCTGGCAACTGAAAACCGTTCCGCCAGACCAATAGTCTTCCCAATCCAAGAAAGTGAATAGAATCCAGTCACCGGAAGGATCTGCGTTATACCAAGCCGTGCTATAATAACCGCTCAAGTCGTTCCAAGACCAGGCGATTATGGAGTTAGGAACACCTGCCGATGGTATTAGGGATGAGCTTGGATAACTCGACCCCGGACTACCTGCTGCCATTTGAATCCATCCGTTTGTACTAAACCATAATTCAGCTTGCGCGACTCCCCAATAAACGGGGTTGAATGGAAATCCGAAATAACCCGCGATGTCATCGTCCCATTCCAAGTCAACTAATTCGAATCCACCAGCCGGGTCGATCCATGTCGGGTCGGGGCTCATCGCATAGCCGGTACCGTCCTCATAAACGTAGTAAGTTCCTTCGATAACCGTCATGCATGTGCTTGAGGTGCCGGCAGATGCTGGAACATAAGTATCCGTTGCGATGAAGTAGTAGTCGACAACGTCCCAATCCTCGAGACCATATAGCGTATATTCATAATCGCCCATACCGTCGCCGGCGCCGGTTAAATAGGTTAACGGAACGCAAACTTCGGGATCTGAGTTGAGAGTGTAGCAGAACTGCGCACTCGCGGGATCGACACCGGTGCCGTCATTGATAGTGACACCGAATGTGTGGTCGGTAGTCCCTGAAGGCAAGAAGTCTATGCAAGTAAACGCGAAACCCGGTGCGGCAGGTTCGGGTGGGGGCTCGTAAGCGTAGATTGTAACATTGTCGATAGCCCAGTGATAATCGTTATAGGCCGCGTAATGGAAAGCAACTATGCAATTAGCGCTGCTTCCTGTATAAGCCTCGATATTCACTCTGCGGTGAGAATCCAGATAACTTGTCCGACCGTAGGTAAAAGCCGTTCCCCAGGTCGTTCCACCGTCCGAACTCACGTAAATATAGCTATTGCCTGAACCAAGAGAGTAGATCATATAGTCTTCATCGAAATCGACGATTACGGAGTCGTAGGGAGTTGCTGAACAATCGAAAATCGTCGTAAACAGGGTATCGTCGTTCGGGAAAGCGAAACTGCAATAGGCCGATTGCGTGCCTGCAGCTCCCGGAAAAGTATTCTGTTGCCAATCGGTGGAACCCGCGTAGGGTGGATTCTGCGACCAACCGGCAGGCATCCATGTAGCGAAATCCTGAGTTGGCATTAACACAGTCTGGGCGAACATGGCCGATGCCATCGCGAGTAGCCCCAGAATGATAAGAGCTTTTTTACTCATCGAGTCCTCCTTGTGGTTTTTTAATTCGATATTAATCATTTTCTCCAAATTACTTACCTTATACTATTTTGTCAAGACGTTTATTGCAAAAACCGCATTAGTTTCCGTAACAACGGAAAACAACAACCGTCCAATGCGGGTTGCATAATATCACCGTGCGCGGACTTAAGACGTCCGCCGATTATTAGCAACTAAAGTAATGCCGCCAAATGGATAAAACAATAAAAAAATCCGCCTGCCGCGTTTTTTTTTCAATTTGTTGTGAATCGGCGAAGTTCAAGGGAAGATATTTGCTTCAATTAGGCGTTTACGCTAACGATGCTGTTCTCTTTCGCAAGCAGTTTATAGAGCACCGGCACGACCAGGAGAGTGAGGGCGGTGGATGTCAGCAAACCGCCGATTATCGCCCAGCCCATCGGGTTCCACATGTAGCCACCGAATAGCGTAAGTGGCAGCAGGCCGCCGATAGTCGTCGCGGCGGTGAGGATGATAGGCACGAAACGCACCTCTCCCGCCGAGATTAACGCCTCGGTGACACTCGCGCCCTCAGCTCTGCGGGTATTTGCGAAATCGACCAGGATTATCGCGTTATTGATGACAATTCCCGCAAGGCTTGCAAGCCCGACCATCGCAGTGAACGACAGGTCGTTGCCGCTCAGGAAAAGCGCGATTAGTGAGCCGATTATCGCAAGCGGAATAGCCGAAAAAATAATTATCGGCTGGCGGATGGATTTGAATTGATAGACCAGAACCGCGAAAATAGCTATTATCATTATCGCGAAAGAACGTCCAAGGCCGCCGAAAGCACGGGTTTGCTCCTCGCGCTGGCCGCTAATGTGGTAATAATACCCATCCGGCCAATCGTATCGGTCGAGTTTCTCTATTACGCTACTCGTCACGCGGTTCACATTGAAACCGGTTTCAACGTCGGAAAGAACGGTGTTGCTTCGGCCCAAGTCGTAATGATCGATTAAAAGTGGCGACGAAGTATATTCGATTGTCGCGAGGTGGGCGAGAGGGAACTGGTTCCCCAGAGGATTAGTAATGTAAATACGGTCGAAATCCTCTATTCTCGCGGTTCCGGTAACCGGCAGGCGCACGATAATGTCGTATTGCCTTCCCTCCGCGTCGCGGAAAGTCGATGCCTTTATGCCCGCCATACTAACACGAATTGCTTTGTCTATATCAAAGGGCGTGATACCGAGCATGCCCACTTTTTCTCTGTTTATGTTTATTTTGATATCGGTTCGCGCGCCGCTCATCGAATTTTCAATATTAACCACCCCCGGAGTGGACCGGAACATCGCCTCGACATCGCCGGAAATTCGTTTAAGCTCGTCCATGTTCTTTCCGATAACTTGAATCGCCACTGCGGCTTCGTTTGGATGCCCCTGTTCCAGTTCCTTGACATCGATTCTCGCGCCGGGATAGTCCGCCAAATCCGCGCGAAGTTCGGCTACAATTTCCGGAATCCGCCGACTGTGACGCATCTCGATTTCCACAAAAACCTGCCCGATATTCGCACGCGCCTGTTTCGGGAAGGCGTTATAATATATTCTCGGGTTGTGGCCGCCGATGTTCGCCACGTAATGATCGATATAATCTTTTTCTGCGAGAATATTCTCCACGTAAGCGATTGCATCCTCCGTGCCCTCTCTGCTGGAGCCGTCGGGGAGTGTCACGTTGACGAAAATCAGGGAAACATCGGCTTTTGGGAACAGGCTCGTGCCCATGACATAAATAAGCGGCAATGTCGCTAAAAAGAGAAGCAGCGCGATTCCGAGCGTCGCCCAGGGCCGCCGGAGCACTGTGGTAATTATTATCCGGTATCTCGTCTCGATGAAACTATAGAGTGCTTTTTGCACAACGCCCCTTTTCCTTGCGGATTCCGGTTTGAACCATTTGCTGGCTAAATATGGCACTAAGGTCATCGCGCAGAAAAGGGAAGCAAGCAAAGTGAAAATCACCGTGATCGGCATACTGCGGATAAAGTCGCCGGATATATTTGACATGAGGATTATCGGCAGAAACGCGAGACATGTGGTTATCGTTCCGCTCGCTATCGACGGCCCGACTTGCACAGTGGCATCGACAGCCGCAGCTTTTGGCGAGTGGCCGTTCGCAATAAACCGGTTTATATTTTGGGTCACGACGATGGCGTTATCCACGATGAGACCGAGAGCCACGACCAAACCGGCAACCTGGACCTGTTGTATTCCGAAACCGGCCAAATCGACGAAACCCATCGCTATGACGATTGATGCGGGTATGCTTATCATCGCTACCGCGGATGGTCGATTCCCGATCCCGATCCATGTAATAAATCCGACAAGAAGCACGCCCTCGAGAAGATTCAGGAAAAAACCAAGGATGAAACGTCGGACGCCTTGCCCCTGATCGAAAGCGTAGTGTAGTTTCATATTCGATGGGAGTTTGCTTTCGAAATCGGAAATTACCTTGTCCAACCGACGTTTGATATGAAAAATATTCGTGCCCGATTTCTGGTTCGCGGTCAGCAGGATTGCCTTCTTGCCGTTGAAGCGGGCTTCGTGACCGGATTCCTCGTCCCGAAATTCCACTTCGGCGATATCGTGTAGGTAGACTATCTCTCCACCATCGAGGGGGATAACGGTGTTTTTCAAATCATCGATTGTTTCAAACGAGCCGCTGGTTTTAATATTATAGCTTTTTCGACCAATATCGACCTTGCCACCCGGGATATTCGCGTTACTCGCCTGAATTACGCCGATAATCCTGTCGAGCGGGATTTTCATTGTCGCCATTTTTTCTAGATCGACGGAAACGCGCACTTCGCGTTCCGGGCAAGCGAAAATTTCCGTTTCCCGAATACCCTCTACCTTTGTAATATCGTCTTTCAGAATTTCGAGATGGTCGTGTAACTCGCGATATGAGGCGGTTTCCGAGACAAGCGCAAGTTCGATGATATTAACGTCGTCAACCGACCAGCGGATTACTTCGATACCCCCGAGTTCCGGCGGCAATTCCGGGCGAATTGCATTGATTTTCTCGGTCACCTCGCGAAATTTCTCAGCTACATCCGAGCTTAGCTCGAACTCCACGGCTATTGCAGCGTAACTGTTCCCACTTACCGAGGTAATAGTCAAAAGCTCCGTTAACCCGTTAATCGCCTTCTCGAGAGGTTCGGTTACCAATTCCTCCATATCCGACGGCGACGCGCCGGGGTAAAGAATAATAATCGATACACCGGGCGGTTGTATCGCGGGATTCTCCGCTTTTGGCATTTTTAATATTGCAAAAAAGCCGTAGAGCACCAGCCCCAGAATCACCATAAGGGTGAGATAGTGGTTATCGACCGCGAATTTCGGGATAGATTTCATTCCGCCTGATCCTCTACAATCTTTATTCTACGGCCATGAGATAGATATTGGACGCCGTCTGTAATAACCTCGGCCACGTTTTCCAGACCGGATTCGATTATCATCTCGCGGCCCGTCGCACGGGAAACTACAACCGGAGTTTTCGAGGCAGTCATCTTCGACCTGTCTATCGTGTAAACAAAACCCTCGCTTCCCTCGATTTCTACAAGGCTATGAATGGGCACAATTCGACGGAGTTCGCGTTTGGCCGGGCGAATTTCAGATTTCGCAACCAATCCGGTAACTAATTTTTCGACACCGTTTTCTATAATTATCTCTACTTCGAAAATCCCTGTATTGGGATCGGGAGCTTCGGCAATTTCGCCGACGAAGCCGAGAAAAGTTTTATCGGGGTATGCGTCGAGTTGTATATCCACAGAATCCCCAAGCTCGATTCGGACGATGTCCCTATCGACGATGCCCACACGAACCACCCAGCTCTCCTCCCCGGAACCGAAAACGAAGACCGGCATTCCAGGCCCTATCATCTCGCCCTGTTCGGCAAGGCGTTTCAATATCGCGCCTCCGGCCGGTGCTCGAATCTCTGAATGCTCTAAATTGAACTTAGCCACACGCATGTCGGCAGCGGCATATTCATATGCGGAACCGGCGTTTTCCAGTTGTTCGAGAGTCGCCACGCGGTCTTTATAGAGCTTCTGTGCACGTTCCAGATCGCGTTCGGCTTTTTCAATTGCCACACGGGCCTGGCCAACTCTCGCCTCGATTTCGGAGAGGTCGAGTTTTGCCAGCAGTTCTCCATGGCTAACCTCATCGCCTTCGTTCGCATTAATAATCGCAATCAAACCGCCGGTTTTAAAAGATAGCTTGACCATTTCCCCTGCGTAAACACGTCCCGTGGCATAAATAGGATTCGATATGGATTCCTCTCTGACCGACGCAATCCTAACCGGCGTAATCTGTTTTTTCTCATTGGATTGGCGAGCTTCCCCGCAAGCAGTAATCAAGATAAGAGTCCCTATTCCTATAATAATAGTGCGCTTAGCCCTATTCATCTTTTCCCCCATATAATTTATTCCTCGAAATAAGCGGAAATATCATCCGCCGCAATAATCCTCGTAAGCCTCACTGCGGCTGCTTTCCTGTCGTATTCCGCGATAAGAGCGCGAGTCTCCGCTTCGCTCAAGTAGGTTTGCGCTTCCATATATTCGATTTGCCCGATCATTCCAAGCGAATACTTCTTTTCGATTATTCCGAATGACTCCCGCGCCGCGCGGACTTCGTCCTTTGCGGCTTCCGCGCGGATTTTTGCCACAGATAGAACCTCGAATGCATCCCTAACCTGCAGGAGGATTTTGGCGCGTAGTTCCTCCAGCGAAAGTTCTACTTTGGTATATTCGAGATTTGCAGACCTTGCGGCAAACCAATCCTGTCCGCCACTAAACAATTCCCACTCGAGAATAAGCGACGCCATCCAGAAATCGTGCTCGCTATCGAAATCGTATTCCTCGCCCTGAAAACCATAATCGAAAACACCCACTAAGCCCGGCAAAAACGCGCTTTTAGCGAACCGCGCGTAGTTCGTCGCGACGGATAGTCCGCTTTCCATCGCCTGCAATTCCTCACGGTTGGCAATTGCGATAGATTCGGCTGCAGCAAGTTTATATGTTTCATGAGGATATGACATCGACTCGACCGTTATCTTCGCATTGTGCTCGCGGTTCAGTAGAAAATTAAAATACGCCGCCGCCATCGTGCTGTCCTTGCGGGCGGAGGTTGTTTCACCTTGCAATTGCGCAATTCGGGCCTCCGCGCGGAAAACCGCGTCCTCGGTAACTTTGCCGTTGTCGAACAAGCTTCGACTTACCCGAAGATTCTCCCCGGTCAACTCGAGATATTCCTCGCAAATATCGACCGCGCCGATTGCCTGAATATAATGGAAATACGCCGTTCGTATCTCCATTGCAAGTTCGCGCGCATACATTGCCCGCTCCGCGTCGCTTATCTCCCTCATTCCCGATTTTATCCGATAGTTAAATAGTATTTCCGGCTTGAAAATTGGCTGTATCACCCGGAGTTTCGTCTCCTGCTCCTCTTCCGGTAAAATCGGGTAACTCTCGTTTTCGAGGTTCGATGGGAATTTCGGATCGTAGCCACCCCATGTAAGAATTTCGTTGAGCGTCTCATAGACCGGATTCATCAAGTCGCCGATAGGGACTTCGAGTGAACGGCCGCCATCGGCGCGTGAGTATCTCGAAGACATTGTCACCGACGGCAAGAACAATCCCCCGGCCTCGTGAAGCGCCGCCACGCTTTGGTCGTAAGAAATACTATGCTGTCGTAATGCGAGGTTACTCTCCAGGCCCGCCCGAACATATTCGTCCAGAACGGTTTGTGAAAAGCAAACCGTCGCGGTGACCGCGAAAAGTATTATTTTGAGCGTAACGTTTATCATAATTTATTGGGTAACTTCTCGTTCCGGCACTCCAATTCCACGGAAAAGGTCGTCCACGAATTCCCGCCAGAAGGATTTGGGATCGAGCCTTCTCCCGGTCATCCAGTATGCGTTTCCAAGCCCCATAATTGTCATGACGATACAAAAACTCAAGCGGCGAAAATCGCCCACACGCAACGCTTCGCGCTTAATAGCTTTCTCGAAATAACGACCGATATAACCAACTCCCGTTGAAATATTCTCGAACAGTTTCTCGCGAACAGCCGGGTCTTTGACCGCTTCCGCACGGATCTCGTCGTGGAGCCGTTGAAGAAAGGGATCTTCCATAATGCGCTCGATGAATAACATCCCCCCGGCGAAAAGCAACTCTTTTGGGGAAAGCTCGTTGCTTAACCGGTCTATTTTGTCCCAGATTGCGCGATTTATGATTATATTTTCCTCGAGGATTGCCATAAAGATTTCGCGTTTGGAACGAAAATACCAATAGACGCCGCCCTTTGTCATCCCGGCGTGTGCCGCAATATCGTCCACCGTGGTCGAATGATAGCCTTTTTCGGCAAAACAAAGTGTTGCGGCTTCGATCAGTTTTTCTTTTTTCGATTTTTCAACCATATTTTCTCCCATACCGACTGGTCGGTATGTAATATACACATAGCTTTGAGGATATGCAAGTGATAATTTCTATTTAGTGGATCCCGGCGAATGTTGTGACTTGATAAATCGCAGTTTTGCTTTATATTAGGAATAACTATCGATAGCTAATGATGAAAAAACCGCTGAAAATAATACATATCGTCGTTTTTTCGACCCTACTGGGATTGTATATTTTCGCCAATCCATGGGGCGGGTATTTTCTGAAGGGACTCCCTTACTCGATTTCCGGCTTGCTTCTTATTAGTGGCTATGCACTTACATTATTTTTCTGGAGCAGGGATAAGTTTCGGTTAGCCTGGAAATGGCCGTGGTTGTGGGCAACGATATTTGCCGCCGTTTTCGCGGTAATCCCAAAGGGGTTGCCTGTTTGGTCGAACGCCCTGTATCGTCTGCCGGCACTCGCTATTCAAGAAATCGGCTCATCGATAAAAGCGCCGGGTGAGATTATATGGGCGATTCTGGCCGGTAATTCGATTCGCATTGGGCGGATTTGGGGATGGTCGTCTTTCGAATCGGTCGGGATTTTGTGCGCCCTGCTCGTCGGATTATATGTTCTTACCGTTCACCGTCTTTCAAAAGACCCGATTTTCGCGGAAAACCGCGATCTCGTTTTCTGGGGATTAATAATCGGCGGTGTTACACCGGCAATCGCATTCGGGATGAGCAGCGCGTCACTCGGCGCACTTTTGACGACGGTTTTCATTTACATTTCACTTCACTCGCTATCCGGCAAAACAAGGGAAAACGCGCCAGTAGTCATTATCTTTGGCGCGCTATTAGCAGTTTTTCCATACTCTTTCGTTTTCCTCATCCCCTTTGCTTACGTTCTACTCAGGCATGCAAACAATGCGGGATTTAGTGGCGCGCGCAAAGTTATCTATGTCTTTTCAAATACGCTACTGGCGTTCTTACCCGCCGTATTACTATTCTGGGCTAATCCGCCCGCCTGGAGCGAATTGTGGGATTTCTCGCGCTTTTTCTCGCTATCATCCTGGGGCGATACGCTCGGGATGATAGCTATAATGAATATCTTCCTCGTTCTAATCCCCATTCTAATCGTCTTGAGTTTCCACAGATGGGAGAGAATCGACGACAAACACAAATTCCTCGCTTTGTCCGCAACCTGTTTTATCATCGGTTTGCCGATTATATCCCTCGACTACGGCCGCTTCGACTGGATTTTGGCCGCTGGATTAGCTCCGGTGGCATTAGTATATCTTTTATCATTCTGCAGCGACGTGAAGTATATCAGAAAGGTCTCATGGACTTTTCTGAGTGGCGGATTTATCGTTTTTATGGGTTTGGTTCTATCCAACGCGATAGGTCCGGCAAATGCTAATTGGGTCAAGTTCTGGGTGGATAATACGGAAGACGATGATTGGAAAATCGCACGGATGTCCGGGAGACTCGCCGAATATAACGATAGACGACAGGACGCCTTAGATACTTATATCGCCGCCATACAGCGATTTGACCGGAAAGAGCTGAAACTCGATCTCGCCCGGATGCTATCCGATAGCGATCCTGCACGGGCTATCAGTCTTTTCGATGAAACGACATCGGGAGAAGAACAGCTAATCGAGGGAAGTTTCGGAAAATGTTATGTTCAGGTTGCCACATGGCATATCGATGAAGCGTATATCCTTCTAAGTTCGGGCTTATTAGAAGCTATCGAGGTTTTGGAATTCGGCAATCGAATGGAAATCGTTCCGTTTTTCCGGCTCGAACAAAACATAATCGCATTTAAAGAAAAAGAAGCGCTTCCAGATAACGACCTCGAACTTTTTGCGTTGTATTTTCATTTACTCACAGAGGATTTTGAAAATCCCGAATATATTTTCGCATCGAAAGACAGAGAATTCGTAAATAAGCTCTATATGTTAATTGAAACTCAACGGGCAAGGCTCGAGAGTATGACCCAGGGTTCCAAAGCTACGGGGCTTCGCTATGAATCAACCGGAAACCAGATTGCGGACCAATTCGTTTTTGCCGCCGCTTTAAACTCGGTTAAGGGCAATATGGACGACGCGATAGTCTATGCGAATAAAGCTATCGAATACGCCCCCGATTACGCTCCCGTCTATTATGTTTTAGGCTATGGAATGCACCTTGCGGGCGAGTTCGATTCCGCGAAAGTCCTCTACGAGAAAACGATCGAGCGTGACCCGGAATTCGCATCCGCGCATAACAATTTAGGGATAATTCTCGCCGGGCAAAAGGATTTAGAAACTGCAATCGGTCATTTGCGCAGCGCGGTAGAACTTCGACCCGATGTCCCCGATTATCGCTTGAATTTGGGTGGCGCTTTATACGTAGTCAAAGATTATTCGGGAGCAATTATCGAATATGAGGAATACCTTAGGCTCGCGCCGGATGCGGAAAATTCGGTTACAATCGCGGGGGAGATCGAGAAAATAAAAATCAGGCTATCGAATTAAGCAATATGGAAAAAAGCAGGGAAAAACAGCTTCTCGAATTTGCGGCGGTGACTGCCGGAGCGGGATTTTTACTTTGGCTAAATAGTGTCCTGATGGTTCCTCGACCACCCGGTGGCGACGCCCTGTGCTATATAGAGATGGTTGCGGGCAATTTCGATATTGCCAACAGCGTAGCTAAAATACGAGTGCTTACGCCCGTAATGGCAAGGATTATCTCCATTATTTTAGGGATAGCGCCACAAAATGGTCTCGCTACAGTGAACTTCGCGGCTATGTTCGCAACGGGCATTTGTTTCTATTATTTCCTTCGGGATATCGGTTTTTCGCGGCCATATCGAATCCTTGGTTCGATTCTTCTCATGGAAAACACAATATTCATTTATTTCACATGGAATCCTCTTTTAACCGATCCGGTTGCATTGTTGCTTTTGTTGCTTTCGATTTGGGCGATAATAAAGAATAACTCGAAACTATATATAGCGCTATTGGTTCTGGCGGCCTTGAATAAGGAAGTTTACAGCTTATTTACACTCCCTGCATATTACGCCTGGAACTTGAAGACCGGTAAGTTCTTCGATTGGAAATTAATCGGCAGAACATTGCTTCTTTCTCTTATTCCGATAGCGGTGCTTACGTTCCTTTCCTATTCCGGGATTATGCCCGACACGAATGCCATTCAGGGCGAATCGGCCGGGATTTGGAGTGTGAGGATTACCGGGCTTTCTCCATCTAAAATTATCGAACACGGAACTGTTAGGCGGAGTTTCGGTTTTAGGAAGGTCGATGGTCTTACAAGGCTTATCTATGGCGGATTCGGCGTGTTGTGGATTATGTCGTTTTTGGGCTGGTCTATTGTTAGGCGCGAAGAACGCTATGCTTCCAGGATGTGGTTACCCTTTATTTTACTAATACCGTTGCCGTGGTATCTAACGCCCGGGCGGCTTACGGCTACTATGTTCCCGTTTGTAATTCCATTTGCGCTTTATGAACTCCGTTTCTTGAGCAAGTCGATTTCATCAAAGTGGCGAATCCCCGGTGCAATTGGGATACTGCTTTTTTACAGGATTTACGGCACGTTCGATGTCAAGTTTAAAGGACTCTCGGCCTGGAGCGACGTGATTGGAGTGAGGATTTTTGCTAACTCGTATTATCCCGTTGCAATGGCAGCAATTAGCGCTGTGGCCGTCTTACTTCTGCATATCAACGGACTTATTTTACGACGTGCGAAGGTTTCCGGGGAATAAAAAAAAGGGCGCCGAAGCGCCCTTTGAAAGCCAATTTCGTGCTTACACTATTTAATTAAACTCACCTTGCGATTGACATTTCTCCCCGCTCCAACGTAGCGGATGAAATAATTTCCACTGCCTATCGTCTGGCCGGAGAAGTCGTTTCCCTGCCATGTCACATTGTAGAAGCCGGGATCGAGTTCGGCGTCCATGAGAGTGTTGACTTTATGACCGAGAATGTCGAAAACATCTATGCGAACCGGGCCGCCTTCGCCCTCGGGAATCCCGAAATCTAAACGTGTGACGGCGTTGAATGGATTCGGCGTGGGACCGGCGAGGAAGAACTCCTCGGGAACCCGAGCGTCTTCGGTGGTTTCTTTCGATACCCAAGCCAACGGTGCAGTGGCGATAATCCGGACTTTGTGGATTCCACCGGTGCTTTCGAAAGTATATTCGGATTCCTCTCGCATATCCACGTATTCTTCGTGTTCCGGGTCCTCGATAAATAGAGTGAATCCTTCCGGAATGCTCTGTATATCCCAGCGAACAGATATTTTCCCGGTCTTTGCCGAACGACAGTCGAGCACGGCGTCGAATATCGTTACCGATGTCCTCTCGCTTTTGTATTGGTATGAATAGCGGTTGTCCTCGCTGTCGATGAACCACATTCTAATATGCGGCGCGGGATATGCGAAATCTGGCATTTCATCGATACGCATCCGGGGTTGCGCGGCAGCCATATCAACATATTCCTTGAATCCGAAGCCATTATAGCTGTCGGCATCGCCGATCTCGTCGGAGTGAAGTCCGATCCGAACATCCCAACCCGCGATAAGTTCGGGCTCGGGTTGCGGACGCGTTCTGCGACGGCGACCCCCGTAGTCCGTAGTTTTCATCCTTAACGCGAGCGAATCGCCGACCGGGACGCCGCTTGCAGTCGATAACCAGAATCCTTCCCAATTAAGGAAAGATCGATCATAGTTCGGTCCGGCTATAAGGCATGATACAGGATAGTAGTCGTTTCCGTCCCAAAGACGAATCGCCGCATCAATATAATTTGCGCCGGCTGCTTCCGCGACCGTTAGTATTTCTGCGAGGACGAGAGGATCGCCGCTATATCTCATTATCTCCGCATCGTGCCAGAGAACATCAAAAACATCACCGCCGCCGGTATTTTTATAAAACGGGTTTGCGCACATGTTATAGAACATTTCGTCATGCAAGCCGTCCCATACTGCGAGCGGGATATTATACCAACTGGTTTTGTCCGGTTTAAGTCCATGTTCGGAAATATCGACCGAATCGCAATGGTCCTGGACTAACCAATATCCGCGCCCCGGCCAGAAAGGATCGACATTTGGGGGATCGCATGGGCCGTTATATAGGAAATAGGAATTCAAGGCCGGATAGAATCTGCTGATCCGCCACCATTCCTCGTATTTACCCGGAGTTCCACCGTCGGGAACTGAACAATCTGCCCAGAAATCGTCGTAAAGCATGACATCCTGATCGCCTCTCGTCGTCGGTGGCCAACATGCAGGCTCGGAGCCATAAACCGCCACATGACGAACGCGATAGGCAGTTGTATCTTCCAGAGGGTAAAGTGGGACGCCCATTAGAACATAGCCGCGCCACGCGACCATACTCGCCGTGAGAGTCGCGTCGGTAGGCTGGCCGTAAACAATCTGTTTGTCGAGATTTTTATCTAGCTTCTCCCAATCGCGCAGGCTAACCGTATACCACGGCTCTGTCGGGTGATCGGTGTTTTCGGGGAACTCGAGATTACTACCGGCGTCGACCCATTGTGGTCCGGTAATGACACTCCAATCGTTATCCTCGTCTAAACCCGAACCGGCGGGAAGGCCGGTGGCATCGTTGCCGAACTGATACCAACGAACTAAATCGACTTCGCCAACATGCACGCCCGACGGTTCATAGACAATATCGATATTAGCCTCGTATTGCTGGAAATAAAGTTGGTGTTTCTCGGTGCCCGCCGACCAGTTAGCCCATTCGGTATAATCTACAGTGCCTGTATAATCATCCCCGGTAGTCGTGGCGTTCCAGCGAGTGTAATCGTATGGCGGCGCTTCGCTGGCGTCGCTCTGTAGGACATATTCCCAATCGACATACTCGTCCAACCATAGCGTATCGGTTGTGCCGCCGGTTGCGCCGGAACCACCGTAAACGTCCGCTAAACTCGTTCGCCACAAACCTCCACTCATATTGCTGTATGATTGATAGCGGACATGCACGGGATTAGTGCCGCTTAGATCGACGAAATTCCAATCTAACGGGTCGGGGTAAGTATCGCAAGCGCTGGCGGAGAATATCACGGGGATGTGGTTAATCTGAACGTATCCCTGCCAAATATAGAACGAATCCGCACCGGATTCATACCATGTTCGAATCGAGACATTTTGGCCTGCGGCGGCTTCAGAAATGCTATACGCTCCGCCGGCTTTGGCCTTACCGGAAGAGAATGAGCTTCTCTCCATATTGTATTGGGCAAAAGCCGCGAGACACGCCACCAAGCTTATCACGATTACGTATTTAAATTTACTCTGCACCGTCATAATACCCTCCGATATTTACAAATAGGGCAAAAAACGAAACCACCCCAGTCTATTCATTATATATATTAAACATCCTTTTTACAAGCCAATTGAGCTTATAAATATCAACGTTGATAAAAATCCCAGTATTTACTTTCTTTCTCATCATTTCGTTGGCATTCTTTGCCGAAATCTACTTATGCACGTCATATGCCACGGTGTTAATGTATTGAATAACATAGAGTTAAGATGTTTTACAGCTTCGAATAACCAGCAATATTACCCAGTTAGATAGCGAATAGTTGGGGAATAATCCCGAAACGCCGCCGGAATTTTTGCTATTATTCATGAGAAAGGAAAACTAAGATTCAATTATTAAGTATTACGCCGGCCATTTTCGCACTCTATTCGGGTTCATAAACCGATCCCATGAATAGCAACGCGCCGGAATTGCGCTCCCGAATAGCGCAGAAAAACGGCCTGTCGATAATCATTACAAACGGTTCCGGCGGATCCATCTCCATAGCCGTAGCTCCGGCCATTTCGATTGCCGTGACAGCGGCGGCTTCGGTGCCTTTCTCATCGACATCGATATAGGTTTTATGGATTACTCGGCTTATCCACGCCGGTTTGAAAGGCGTTATCCCTGAAAAATCCGCATTCGCCGCAATGAATGCATCCTTCATCCCGATTGCGATAAGTGCGTCGTTCAGAGTCGCGCCATATTCGACTTTGAACCGTGGCATGGAGAGCTTTCCCTCCTGTTCGCGGAACTCCGACTGCCAACTATTCCAGTTCTCCGGGCCGATATTGCCAAGAAAAGAATCGAGGTTCGAATAAACCGAAGGTAGGAAAATCAACATCTCGAATCCCCAGCCTTCATACGGCAAACGCACGGCCTGAAAGGTTTCGGTTTCGAAGTAGCCGAAATCGTCATGCTGATACATCATCATAACTATTTTTTTGGTTCCGTTCGCGAGAGTGAAATCGTCTTCTTCGGTTACATAATCATTAAACGGATTCTGCCACGCTGCCTTAAAATAGACCGCGTTTATTAAAACCATTATTGCCATAGGATCGAGTTGGTCGATAATTCGGTCGATTTTGCCGTGGGTTTTTTCCGAAACCCACTCGTTGATTCTCGTCACGGTTTTCGGATCGGTGAAATCGAGTTCGGCGGTCTCCGCACGGTAAAATTCCTCTATCGCTCGAATATATTCTTCCACGAAGGGAATACCCCCGCGCGCCCAGAGCGAGTTTGCTGTTTCGAGTGTAACATCCTCGTTTCGCGAGAGGAAATCCATCAACCGGGAATTTCCTCTGTTTACAGCTTCCACCGGCATCCCGGAGATTCTCATGACTTCCGCCATCTGCACCTGAGTTTCCTCCGATGCTCCGGCATAGCACATCTGCAGCGCCATCGCGATAGAAAGCGGGGAGATTAAGACATTCTCCTGCGGTTTCGTATCGGCAAGCTGCGAGAAGATCGCAAATCCAAATTCATTGTCGGCATGGACAAGGCCATAATCGACTTCCTCCGGGACTTTCGCGGAAGCAATACCCGCGCAAAGACCGGTCAAAACCGTCGTCACTGCAATGATCAATAATAGATTGAAATCCATACTATCCTCCAGGATTCAATGTTGTTATTGAAATTTGTGAATATAGCGCTGCTAAGTCAAGACATTTCGCAGAGATTCCGTCATATTCAACTTGCATCGAAAGATGTAAAACTATATATTTATACAGATTATGGGCTTTATTCCAAAAGAACATACCGAAGGGCAAATCCGCATCAACCGAAATAAACCGAATTATTTTGCGTATTGGACTATTGCGGTTGTCATTGGGATCATCCTCGCTGTGCTTCTGAAGAGTTTTTTTATTAAAGGGTATTACGTCACTGCGGATAATATGTCCACTAATCTAAAGCCGGGGGATTTGGTTGTAGTCCACAAGCTAAACATCGATCAAATAACTAAAAGAGAAGATATGTTGTGTTTCCGCTATCCTGCGGAGCCGTCGCAATACCGTTTTGGTCGCGCTGTCGCCCGTGGACTGGATATAGTCGAGATTATCGACAAACAACTTTATGTTAACGGTCGCATGGTTGATCCTCCTGTAAGAGCGCATTTCACGGATAGCGAAGTTGAAGATGATCCATTTTCTTTGAGAGATAATTTTGGGCCATTTGACGTTCCGGAAGATCATTATTTCATTTTGGGTGATAACCGTGATAACGCTATCGACTCGCGATACTACGGAGCTTTACCCTATGATGATGTTCTCGGCAAACCTGTTTTCGTTTACTTCGGTTGGGAACCGGACCCGAGGGCTCCAAAAGTTAGGGAATTAATGGACATACCCTCCGTTATAATTTACAATATATCCCATTTTTTCGAGCGTATAAAACTCGACCGTATCGGTAAGACTGTTCAATAATGCCGCTTGGTTGTTATGTCCACATCCCTTTTTGCGCCGGCGGGAAATGTCCCTATTGCGCTTTCTACTCGATTCCATACGACAAAGAATTCTCCAACAGTTATGTCGATTCCGCGATAGCGCAGATTTCGCGAGAGTGTGTATCTGAAGTCGATACGCTATATTTTGGCGGTGGCTCTCCGACTTCCCTAAATACGGAGCAACTTCGCACGCTACTCGGTGGTGCAATCGAAAAAATTGAATTATCTGCGTCTTCCGAGATAACTGTAGAAGCATCACCCGAGACGCTTCAAGCTGAAAAAATAACGTTATTAAAAGAACTCGGTGTCGGTCGTCTCTCGATTGGATTGCAGTCGTTATCGAATTCCGTTTTATGTATGCTCGGGCGAAGACACGATTCCGATTGCGCAAAAAGGGCAGTGGCTTCTGCGGTCGAGAAGGGGATGGCCATTTCAATAGACCTGATATATGGCGTTCCCGGTCAAACTTTCGCACAATGGGATGAATCGCTGGAATACGCGATAAACTGCGGCGCAGAGCATGTTTCGCTTTATTGCTTATCCTATGAGCCCGGAACACTTTTCACGAAACGTTTAGCGGATGGCGTTCTTAGCCAAATGGACGAATCGACCGAGAAGCGGATGTTCTTTCGGGCCGTGGATATGTTGGGCGGCGAGGGATTAGAACACTACGAGTTATCCAGTTTCGCTCGAAAAGGAAAACGTAGCCGGCATAATATGAAATACTGGCTCGGCGAGGGTTATTATGGCATCGGAGTGGGCGCCCACGGCTATTCCCCCGGCCCACCGGAATGGACTCGTTACTCGAATATATCCGATGTTTCGGCTTATATCGAGGGCATAAATAGGTTCGGCGATGTGCGGGAGGTTTATGAAAAATTAGGTTTGTATCAACGCGCCGAGGAATTTCTTTTACTTAACCTTCGTTTAATCGAAGGTTTCGATATCGCGGATATCCGGCGGTGTTTGGCGGGTATCGAGCCTGACGAATTAATTAAAACACTCTCACCGTTGGTTGAGAAGGGATACCTGTCAAACCGAGCCGGGCGAATTGCTATTCCTGAAGAAATGCTCTTCGTATCAGACGGCGTTATCCTTGAAGCCGCCAATGCTATAGAAGCTTATATAAAGAACATCTCCCCCGATGAAGAGGCGGGGGAGATATTCAACCGAAGGAAAATAGAAATCTAACTTATTCCCAAATATGTGACTTCCCCTGAAAGTATTCTGTTTAACATCTTCACGAACTTCCCGCCATCGTCTGAAAAATTGACTGGATAATTCTGGATTTGCGACAAACTAACTGCCCTGCTGTATTTTGGGCGGGGGTGCTGGTAATCTGTCTTACGCCTTCTCACTCTACGTTTCCGGGAATTTTGTGTGGCAATCGTGGCGCAATGACTCGAACAGTATTTTGGGACATATTTCGCCCCGACCTTTATAATAAAGGTATTCTCGCATCCGTCTCGTTCGCATTTTTTTAAGGCACGTGGTAATTTGTTACGCGGCATAATTCGCCTCCCGACATTCTAGTCCGGTAACCATTCATTGCGCCTACCGTGCCAGAGGTGGATAATAACGCGTAAGTGCTTATCATTCTACGAGATAAAGCTATTCGAGATAAAATTCCCAGTTGAAAGGAATCTATTTATGGGTAAAATTACCCATAAAGATATGGTTTTTATCCCCGTTTGAGCTTGTCAGTAACTTATTTTTAACTATATTTCATTATGATTATGTCTATATGCACTGGACTGGAAAAAATTATCGAGAATCCGGAGAATTTCCCAATGGGAGAATCGCCGGGATTGTTGTGCCATTCGGCATCGGTCACCTCCGAACTAACCCATGCCGTTGACGCTATAATTGGTCGCGGAATTCTGCTATCTGTGGTTTTTGGGCCGCAACACGGGATTGGCGGCACGGATCAGGCCAACATGATAGAATGGGAGGGAGATCGTGACGGGCGCACAGGTCTGCCTATATACTCACTCTACGGCGAAAATCGCCGCCCGACCGCGGAAATGCTCAGTGGCCTTTCGTCGATGATTATCGATCTTCAGGATGTCGGTGCGCGCTATTATACATATATCTGGACTGCATTTTTATGTATTCGAGCCTGCTCCGGGCAGGGGATTCCCGTTATAATTGCCGACCGACCAAATCCAATTGGCGGCGATATAATCGAAGGCCCGGGAATCGACTCTGGATTCAGCAGTTTCGTAGGATTGGGAGATATTCCCGTTCGTCACGGCTTGACTATCGGCGAATTGCTAATGCTTCTCGCTACGCGGAAAGGGATATCCGATAACCTCCATGTCGCTTGCGTGGAGGGTTGGCAGCGTTCGATGAAGTGGCCGGAAACCGGATTGCATTGGGTTAACCCGTCGCCAAACATGCCGTCGTATTTAACTGCGCTGGTTTATCCGGGCGGTTGCCTTGTCGAGGGAACCAATCTCTCCGAGGGCCGCGGAACCACCCGGCCTTTCGAGTATATCGGCGCGCCCTGGGTAGACGCCTACGATTTAGCTGCCGCTCTGGATGCCGAAGAATTACCGGCAGCGATTTTCCGGCCCTGCGAATTCAAACCCGCTTTCGATAAATTCGCGGGGCGCACCTGCAGAGGAATTCAAGTTCACATTCTCGACGAAAACGAATTCCGCCCTGTCCTAACTTATTATGCAATAATAAAATGCGTCCGCGCGCTTTGCCCAAAACATTTTCGCTGGTCGGAACCGCCTTATGAATACGAATTCGATAAGCTGCCAATCGATATTCTCGCCGGCTCGACCGCTTTCCGGGATGCGGTCGAAAACGATATTCCCGCGACGGAAATGGTAGCGTTATGGCGGGCAAACGAGGATGTTTTTAAAAACGAACGCCGCGGTTTTCTTCTCTACTAAACTATGGAAGCAATAATTCTCTGCGCCGGCGAAGGAACACGCCTGCGACCACTGACTCATCATGTAGCAAAACCGCTTTTTCCGGTTCTCTGCGAGCCGTTGCTCGGGCGAATACTCGATAACCTTATCGAACACGGCATTTATCGCGCCGCGGCAAATGTTTTCTATCGACGCGAGGACTTCTTCGGTTTCGTCGAAGCCGGGGTGACAAGCATCGTCAACCTGTCGCTCGTTCAGGAAGACGAACTGCTCGGCACCGGCGGCGGAATTGCAAATGTCGCCGCTAATCTTCGCCCGAAGGGAACTTTTATCGTTCACACCGGCGACGTTTATGCGGAAATCGATTTCACATCGGCGATTCGCTCACACAGGGCATCAGGCGCAAAACTGACCTTTCTCGTCCGAAGCGGAGCGAAGGAGATTATTACCGAAAATGACGTAGTAGTGGATATCAACGGAAGACTCGGCGCGCAGGGCGATACCGCCCGTAAGTTCACCGGGATAAGCATCTGGGAACCGGAAATACTCGAATTCATGCCGCGTGCGGGAACTCCCGGAAATGCCGTGGACGGCTGGCTCGGAGCAATCCGCGCATTCCCCGGCGAAATACGGGTATTCGATATCGGCGAATCGCTCTGGGCGGATATCGGCACAACACGCGATTACGTCGCGCTTCATAAAGAATTACTTTGCGGGGAAAATTTCGTCCCGGGCGGCGTGGAAATTCCGCCTGGCGTTCGACTCGAAAGTAATGTTTGTATCTGCTCCGGCGCTAAAATCGGCGAGGGGTGCGAGCTTCGGGATGTCGTTGTGTGGCAGGGTGGCGAAATATCGCCGGGCACCGTCCTCGACGGCGCTATCGTTGGACCTTTCGGGATACACAGACTATGATAGACGAACGTCTGAAAGAACTTCTCGCCGAGGCCGGTTTCGATAGCGCAACTGCCGAGCGACTCCCCGGCGCGGGCTCTGACCGCGAGTTTCACCGCATCCATCGCAGCGAAAAGTCCGCGATTCTCATGACCGGCGCGGGTCACGGCGCCGCAATCGACGATTGGGTCGAAATCCAACGCTATTTATTACATCTCGGATTCGGCGTGCCGGAGCTTTTTGCGGCGAATCTCGAAATCCCCGCCGCGCTGGTAGAGGATTTGGGCGGTTTTACCGCGCCGTCGTTGCGGGAATATCCGACTATTGTTCGCGAGCTTGCACGACTCGCGGTAATCGGGGGAGAGCGCATCGCCGATTGTCCGGTAGTGGCAAATCGCTGCTTCGATTTCGAGGCGTTCCGGTGGGAATCTACCTATTTCGCCGAGCGATATCTTCGCGATTACAGGAGAATCGAGCGGGAGATTATAGAGACATTCGCGCCCTCATTCGACGCAATAGCGACCGAACTCGCCTCATTGCCGAAATATTTTACGCACCGCGATTTCCAATCGACGAACGTGAGCGTTATCGACGGGCGCGTGCGGATAATCGATTTCCAGTCGGCGCGGCACGGCCCGGCGCACTACGACCTCGCCAGCCTGCTCTGGGACCCGTATGTCGAAATTCCCGCCGATGCGCGGCGTTCATTAATCGAAATCTATATGGATGAATTCGAGCGGCTTACGGGCAAAATCGATAGAGAGGATTTCGAGCACACTCTTCTCCTGGCCGCAAAATCCCGGCTCATGCAGGCGCTCGGGGCATTCTGTTTCCTCTCCGATGTCAAGGGCAAAACCGCGTTTCGCAAATATATCCCCAACGCCGAACGCTTATTTAACGGATTGTTGGATATTGGATTAGTATTAGAACTGTGAATTTGATATGTGGTGATTCGATCTTATCTGTTGTAATATCCTAAAACTCCGCGCGAAAACCGAAATAGGGGATTCGCGGAATCATCGTGACTTCGTCGTAATATATTTCGTCGTTGACCTTCTCATAAGGGTCGCGGTATAGGTAGTTCTCCCGCCCGAAAAGGTTCAACACTTGAAAGAACATGAACATTTTCCAATCCTTATCGACCATTTTCCAGCGGAGACCGAGGTCGAAGCGGCTGTAATACGGCAAACGTGCGTTATGGTAAGCTCCGCCTTCAGCGGGATAAAAGAACGAGTCGCTTCCTGCATACCAATATTCGAGTTCCCAGTCCTCCGGTTCGGTGTAGGGCTGCCCGGTGCCGAAATTGTAAGCGGCCATCAGATTCAGACGGTTGCTGAGCCGATAACCGAGTGAAAACTTGAAACTGTGAAGCCTGTCGTATTTCGGCGGATAATATTCGCCGTTGTTGAGGCCGTCGGCGGTGTCGCCCATCTGGTGTTCGACAAATCCGAGGCTGTATCCGGCCCATCCACCGATACGGTTCCATTCGCCCTCGACAAGCATATCCAAACCCGCCGCCCAGCCCTTGCCCTCGTAAAACTGCGAGTGCAGGTTGTCGTCGAGCACCATGATAAACGCCTCGCGCCCGGCGATAATATGGTCCATATGCTTTAGGTAAGCGTTTGCGGCAAGGTGAACCGGCAGATGGTCGGTATCGATACCGATTACGAGATGCTGCGCCGAGGCCGGTTTGATATTGTCATCGACCGGAATCCAGAAATCGAGCATCTCGAAACCCATCTCCTCGCCGGGGCTGTAAAGGTGAATGTATTGATAATACTGCCCCGTGGCGAATCGCAAGGTAGTGAGGTCGTCGATGCGGCGTTGCGCGGAGAACCTCGGCCCGACGCGAAAATAGTTACCGTTCACCGCAAATTCCGCACGCAAGCCGAGCTGGAGGTTCCAAAATATATTCGGATTGAACTCCTCCTGCCCGTAAATCGCGATAAGCGAGGCGTTCGTCGTGTTGTCCCAGACCGCGGTCGTATCGACCCAGGTATCGGTCTCCGGGTCGTAGCGGTTCTCCTCGATAAGGATTTCGTCGTGGTTGCGAATCTCGCGCCATTTCAAGATTCCGCCATAGCTAATCGTGTGCTTGTCCGAATAGAAATATGACATATCGCTTTTGAGCGTGAGGTCGCCGATGATATTATCGCGGTCGTAATAGCCGTCGCCGGTAAAAAACTTCGCGCGGAAACGGCTGGCCGCAAGCACCGTATGCCCGAAAAGCCTGTCGCTGTATATGTGTTTCCATTGCAGGCTCGAAGTCACATTGCCCCAGCGATAATCGAAGGCGTTATCTTCATCCTCCCAAACAGTGTCGCCGGGGTCGTCCTCGAACTGGAAAATGTCGTCGCCGGAGTAGAAACTCAACGTTAGCTTGTCGCGTGGCGAAAAATCCTGATTAATCCTGCTCTGAAAATCGTAGAAATGGTAGGGCAAATCCTCGCCTTCGGGGATGATGCCGCCATTCTCCATCGCCTTCGTGGCGTAGTCTATCCACGTCCTTCGCCCGGCTATCATGAAACTGCCATTGCCGACCGGGCCTTCGACCAGCGCCTGCCCCGAAAGGAACGAAAGCTCCGCCATGCCTTCGAACTCCTTGCGGTTGCCGTCCTTGTTCGTCACTTCGAGAACCGACCCAAGCCGCCCGCCCCATTTCGCGGGATAGCCGCCCTTGACCAGATTGACCTCGCGAACCGCATCGACAATGAAAGTGCTCATGAAACCGAACAGGTGCGAGGGATTATAGACCTCGATATTGTCGAGCAGCACCATATTGCCGCTCGGGGAACTGCCCCAGATATAGAGGCCGGAGGAGTAGTCGGACAGCGACAGCACGCCCGGCAGAAACTGAATCGAGCGGAAAAGGTCGGGCTCCGCGAGACCGGGAGAGCCGAGAATCATCTTTTGTTCGATAATCGTGTGGCCGACGTATGGGTCGAGCATCCCGCCGACACGCTGGGCCTCGATTACGACCTCCTCGCCCATAATCGCCTGCTCGACAAGCTCGAAATCGAGTCGTTGCGGCTCGCCGGTGCAGGTTATCTGACGGGTGATCGTCTCGTAGCCGAGCGCGGAGACGTTCAGCGTGAACAGGCCCTTCGGCAGGCGAGGAATATTATAGAAACCGTGAATATTCGCCGCCGCGCCGAACGGCTCGCCCTCGATTTTGAGGTTCGCCCCGGCGATAGCCTCGCCGCTGGACGCCGCAGTGATATAGCCGGAAATCGAGCACCCGCCCTCGCTCTGCGAAAAAGCGGCAACGGCGAGAAGCGTGCAGATTATCGCAATGATTTTAATTTTCATATCGCTCCGTGGCTGCGGTTTTATTTAAGACGATCATCTTTCGTGAATTGGTTGTTTTCGACTATTTTTCAGCCGCCACGACATGTTTCCGAATGTCCACCGACCTCTTCCGAGGTCTCGGAAATACTTCGTGGAGTCTCGGAAATGGTTCGTGGCTCCTCTGAACGACCCCGTGGAGCCTCGGAAAGACCTCGTGGGACCTGCAAAATGCTTCGTGGAGGTTGCGAACGACCCCGTGGCGACTGATAAGTTATTAAAGAACAATGAATTAGCGATAGAACCACTGTAAAAGTTGATCTTATCTGGATTGGCAGATAAGGCAATTACATCCACTCGCAGCAAAATGTCGAACACCAACAACCTTGCCGTCTTTCCTATCCGCCCGTTCGAAAATGTTATTGAAGAGGTCAACCTCGCCGTTTTCCAGATATCTCCTAATAGCATAACTACATATATCTGCCGCCTGAACCATACAAGTAAGTTGGCTATCCACAAACAAAGGCGTTTCGATAATATTTGTAACCTGAGTCCAAAGTGTTCCTTTTTTATGAAAATTAACCATTAAATCGGTTAATCTCTTAGCAACGGTAGGATTATTATCGTGAATCAACATTCCCATAATCGAGTTTTGCTCATTTTTTGAAATTATTTGTAGGTAATGTTCAAATCTCGAAACTAATTGTTCGAATGCCTGTTCGTCAACCGTTGTCGACCTTAGGGTTGGGTCAAAATGGACTTTATCGATACATTCGGCGAATAACCGTCCGAAACCCCAATCGGCAATTATTTTCGAGAATTCGGTGATTACAGATTGTCTTTCATCGTGAGTCAGATGAATATAATTTTCGGTTAGCCTGAAATTCTTCTTTGCCTGGCGGTATGCTTTTATATTCGACCTTTGGAGTCGATATAATTCACCTTTTCGATAAGACAGAACAGCGCTTCGACGATTGGTGTAATCGAGTTTCTCAAAATCGTGGATTCTGCGTTGCTCTAAAAAGGGCCTTAACATCCAAGCCGTGTGGATTTCGGCGTCTTCCAGCCCCCAGTTTCTTTTCAGGTTATTAATATCCCGGTCGCAGTCTTTCCAATGGTATTCCGGGATTGCAAGGCCGGCTAATATAAAATGGGAGGTGTTTCCGGGAATATCTGAAGTGCCGGATTCATCGATGTAGCATAAAATCATGGTTTAGCCCCACCCAAAAAAAATAGCGACTGGGTGTAAGGCCATTGGCCTTTCGACGAGACGCTTGGCGACTCATCCCAGACGCTAAATCCGTTACCATATCTGGTAAACAGGATGTATATTATAAAGTTTATCATTTAAATGTCAAGAACTTTTTTTTTCGATACCCTCTTCCCTCATCAGCGTTCTCGTCTTAGATGGTCTCCACTTTAATCGCACGTCACTCCGTTCGTTCGGCCTTTTCCGAGGGCTGCAACATGGCCTGCAGTATTTTCTCGAAATTCGCAAGCGCGTTCTTGGAGAATCCAACCATCGATTGAGCGACTATGCCATCAGGCGAGATAATCACGGTTTGCGGGGTCGCGCCGCCGTAGTAGGGATCGAGTTGCGATTCGCTTTCCTCGTCGGGCAAAATTACCGGATAGAGTAAGTTTTTATCCTTTATGTAATTGATTACCGAATCGCGTTCGCCGACGTTCACCGAGATTCCCAGAGCCGCGATTTCCGGGTGGTTCGTGACGAGGTTCGAGAGCCAGTCCATTTCCTCCTCGCAGTGTTCGCAGTCGGTCGAGAAGAACTGGAGCACGAGCGGTTTTCCGCGAAAATCGCTGAGCGATATTTCCTTATTCGTGCGAACATCAGTCGCGGTGATTTCAGGCGCGGGTTTATTGATAAGCTCCGCGCGCTGTTTCGCCCATTGTTGCTGTAGATCGGCCATGAGCGCTTGTTTAACGTATTCGCGGGCGTTTAATAGAATCGAGTTCAGCGTATCGGAAACCGTGCCGTTTACCTTATCCGCGGGAATATTGGGTATAATTCGGCCGAGGGGAAGGTGGAAAAAGCCATCGACGACCATGACATTGACATCTACTCCGCCGCCCTCGTTTGGTCGGACCTCTCCAAAAACGCCGTAGCGAACGCCTAATATATTATTCCATTTTCTTGCTACGTCATGAATGGGAAGCTTGGTATAGTGAGGATCTCCCTGTATCGCCTCGGTGTATTCATTTGGATTTAGCGGCGTAAAACCGGCGGGCATGTGTTCGGCCATATACTTAAAAAGCTCGAGCGAATATTCGTTCCCACCCGGCATACCGCGATTCTGGAAAGGCACGATTACTACCGAGGAGTCACCCGGTTCGAGATTCGATTTGATAACATCCGCCGTGACGGTTAGCTTCGTGTTCTTAGGTTCGGTGTTCGTTCGAAGCATGAGACTGCTCTGGTCCGGCCCCGCGCTATCGGGAGCGATATACGAGACCATCAGACTGTCCACACCGCCGGGAGGAATGCTATCCGGCGTTGTCTCGACAATAATGCAGTCGCACATCGAGCGGACATTCTCTATTACGAGAATTTCCTCGCCGGGATTTCGCAGTGTGAACCAGATATTCGCTCTTTCCTTGGGCATCATTTTGCCAAGGTCGTAAGTCGTAGGTTCCACAGCAAGCTGCGGTGTTCCGCTGCAAGACAAAGCAAGTAGGATGATAATAAAGATGGCTTCGATTTTTCGCATGATTATTCCATAAGATTAAGTTCGCCCGCGCTCGTGACGAGGATAAATGCCCCCGCGCCCGGCGATATATCGGTTACAGATGAGTATTCTTGTTTTAATGGGTCCCATCGATATATGAACGTTTCGATATCTGCGGTGGAAATCGCCCCGATTGCAGACGTCCCAACTATGCCGCGGATTCCGCCGACTGCATGCCAACCGGTAGTAACGTCATGCGAATATGTCACCAGCGGATCTCCGGCGAATGAGACAAGCGTGTCGCGATCATAAAGGACGAAATAGCCCTTGCCGGGCTGTAACATTGTTATTGACTCGTATTCGGAGGAATCGGGATTCCAATGCCAGACATCGCCGACTCTGTCCGCGAAAACGGAATCGACTGGCAAAGCTTCATCGACGGGTATTGAAACGAGATTCCATCCGGCGAATAAGGGTAATGCCGCCCTGCCCGCGATGGGATAGCTCAGCGCGGCGAAGAGGTTCGGCACGCCCCAGCCGACGTCGTTATTCGGTGCGGTTCGCCGGGATGCCGTATTCATAAACGCTTCACGAACGTCCATAGGCCCGAGATACGGTCTCGCTTGGAGAAGCAACGCGGAAATCCCCGCGACAATCGGAGTTGCAACGCTTGTGCCGTTGCCGTAACCGTAGGTTGAAACGCCGCTGGAGGTTGCGCACCAGACTCCCGTCCCGAGCGCGACGATTTCCGGCTTAATTCGGCTGTCGGCGGTGGGGCCGCGCGAAGAGAAAGAAGCGACTGTGCCGTAAGCGTTTACCGCGCCAACGGTTATAATGGAGTCTGCGTCGCCGGGCGCGGTTATTGTGGAACTGCCCGGGCCGTTGTTACCCGCCGCGGAAGTAATCACGATCCCCAAACTCGCCATTCTGTCCGCCGCAATCGAAATCGGCGCGATATCGCCGGTCATGGAGTCGGGCGTATACCATTCGTAGTATCCAAGACTGAGAGTAATAATATCCGTGCCGGCGCTGTCGGCCCATTCCGCGGCGGCGATCCAGAAATCCTCCTCGATAGGATCCTCCATATCGTAGTCTTCGGTTCGGGCGAGCATGAAACTTGCCGCGTGCGCGATCCCGATAAGATTCGATTCGTCGTATCCGGCCATTATAGACCAGGTTTTAGTTCCGTGTGTTTCGGATGCCGGAGCGTCGCCCGGTTCGAGAGAGACAATAGTGTCGCCACCAATAAAATCGTATTTTGCGATAATATCCGTTGAAGCCATCGCTTCATGATCCAATTTGAATCCCGTGTCGGTTATACAAATCAAAACGCCGGAGCCGTCGTAGCCCAGTCTATGCACCGGTATCGTATTGACATTTTTGTTTTGCGCGTAGCTATTTCCGTAATGCGCTTCGCTTTCGAATGTCCGCGTAGTCACTGGCGGTTCCGTTTCGCGGCGGACATTGACCGGCGTAATCCTATCGACAAACCGGTAATCCGCGATTCTCGATAGAACGTCCGCGGGTGCATCGATGCTCGCCGCGTTAAGCCATCTGCTGACAACACGTATTTCAGCTCCGCTGCTGGAAATAGCGTCGAGATATTCGCCATATACGTCGATATCGCCATAATCGACGATATTATTGAACTCGCGAACCTTCGCGCGTCGTTCTATGCATCTTGCAGAAAGCTTGTTCTGTGCTCGCGTTAGGGCTGCGGATTCGGCAGGGGAGCCGCTTTTGACACCTTTATCGACAAACCAGACCCAGTGAGCTTCCCCAAAACACACCGAGGCAAGTAAAACACAGAGGATAGCGATTCGATTAGCTTTCACTTTCGCCCTCCGGTTCTCTTCTAACGCTACTTTCGCGCTTATCTGCTTTTTCGATTAACATAGGCTCGCGGATTATCATAGAGTTGAATAGGGCAACTTCTTCGCCGCTATCGGTCTTAATTTTGGTCCAGACTATTCCAACGTTGCTTACCTTGCCCGCGATTCTACCGAGTCGCACTCTATCGCCCTCGCAAACCCTCCGGGCTAAAAGCAAAGCCAGTCCGGCAAACACGCTCGATATAAATGGCAACGCGGCGATTCCAACGAAAACCCCGATAAGGATAAACATCCCGAATGCGAGGTATTCACCCGGGCCGGGAATTACAGCTATCAATGCAACAACGAAAATCAACACGATTAACGCTTTGACGAGTCGCTTGAGCGGGATAATTGCCGGATTCGGAATACTCGTCGATTCCGGCGCTTCCTCGTAATGCCGGAAAACCATATCGGTTATCGCCCAGAATATCCTCGCAATAACATATAGAACAAGTCCCACGACCGCGAATTTTAAGACACTCGCGAGAATATGTCCGATTTTTTTAAGCCAATCGATACTGACTTCCAGAATTGCCTGAGAATACTGCTGTGTTGCGGGAAATAAGGTGAAAAACACGAAAATCATCGCGTATAAAGCGAGGGCGATTACGACCCATTTAATAACCAGTAGTAGTTTCAGAGTGATACTGACCTGTAATTGCGGGGGGATAATCGCGACTTTGCGGAATTTGATCCCGCGAAACGTCCGGCCCTCCCGCCGAACGACGGATTTCGCCAATGCTCGATATGCCTTGTCTATTAAAATGTAGAGGAACAATACGAGAAAAGGAAAGAGTATTCCCAGAGCCAGTTTGGCCAGATTATCGAAGCCCCATGACCGCTGGCGTTCCTCGGAAATGCCCTTACGAATATCCCAATACCATTTATTGGCCAGTTTATCGACGGTCATTCCTGAACCGAGGGTATCCATAGATAAAACGTCGATTATACGGATAATGTCTTGTTTATCGCCGTCGCATTTACCTCTAAAAATAATCGAATAGGCGCTATCGGTTTTAACCAGCTTAATCGAGTCCAATGCGCCGTCCGGACTCGTCATAATACTCTCGATAGCATAAGTAGCGATACTCGCCCTTTGCACCGGCCCGAGATCGCCATCGGAATTCTGCAAGCAGAAGAGATTCGTATGGCCCACATACACGCACGAGTCCTGTTCCGCGCCGAAAACAAGTGCTGCGATAATCAAAAGCGATAAGCAAATATACTTCTTCATATATACTCCTTAATAATCGAGAGAAAATAGCTACCGAAGTCGCAATTGTCAATCGAAATACGTTCTATACCTAAGAGCGTTGGCGTGTTGTCAAACTTTGGAAATTACTTAGTGTGCCTAACGCGCATAGAGTGGCGTGACTCCGCCAATTCAATGAAATACGCTGTTAAAACTCAAGTTTACGGTTGTAAGTTGCTAGCTAAATTTATATTATTTTGAATAAGCTCTTGTTACGTAGCTATTTCGAAAGGTAATATGAAATCCATCCCCGCATTTACAGTTTTTATTCTATCAATAATAGTCGGCGTCACAAATGCCTTTACGATCGATTCGGCAATGGTCCCAATGAGCGACAGCATCGATTTAGCGACCCATATTTATTTGCCTGAATTTTCCTCGGGACCTTGGCCGGTGTTGCTTCAGAGAACCCCATATAACCGCCGCGAATCCGATTTGCCGATAGTCTTATGCGATATTATGAATTACGCATTCGTTTCTCAGAATGTCCGCGGAACGAGAGAATCGGAAGGCGAACCTATGGTCTTCCTTACCGACGGTTGGGGTGAACATATCGATGGCTACGATTGCATCGATTGGATTGTATCGCAAAGTTGGTGTAACGGTCGGGTCGGTATGGTTGGGGCTTCTGCGCCGGGAATGACTCAATATATGGCAGTAGGCGCTCTTCACCCGAATCTGACTATGATATGCCCAATATTCGCGGGGCCGAGCATGTATCATTATGTCACATTTCAAGGCGGAGTATTTCGAAAAAAACTTGTCGAGACCTGGCTGACCGGCCTCGGAACGCCCTGGTTAATCGATACAATCGCAAATCACCCTATCTACGACGAACTCTGGTCTCACGTCGATCTTACGACGCGATACGATTCCGTTTCCGTCCCGGGATTTCACGTCTCGGGGTGGTTCGATATGTATACGGACGGTCAACTGGATGCTTTCGGCCAGCTTCAATTATTACATGGCAATAATAAATTGCTGATTGCGCCGTGCGGGCATGGCGACGCGGTCGGAACACTCGAACAAGGCGATCTCGTTTACCCGCCGAATGCCTTAATGACGGAAGCGGATTTTATCGAAATCGCACGCCGTTGGTATGATTACTGGCTCAAGGACAGTCCTACGGGAATTATGGACGAACCTCCCGTTCAGTTTTACCTATCCGGCGATTGCGATACATCGGATACAACGCTGTTCAACAGGTGGATGACCGCTGAGACTTGGCCTTTACCCGAATCTGAATATAGAGAGTATTATCTTACGGCAAGTGGAATCCTCGATACGATTTTCCCGACAGACAGCACATCGCTATCGTATGTTTACGATCCCGAGGATCCTTCCCCAACCGTGGGCGGACGCGAGTTTATTGGTATGGATGATATCGGCTACGGCCCGAAGGATCAGTCGATATTGGTTGAGCCCCGATCCGACATTCTGATTTTCACTACTCCAATGCTTACCGAGCCTATGGCGGTTATTGGTAAAATAAAAATGATTCTTTTTGCGTCATCCGACCGCCTGGATACCGACTTCGCCGTTCGCGTAACGGATGTCTATCCCGACGGCCGCTCGATCCTTATGACGGACGGCATCCTCAAAGCACGTCACCGCCACGGTCTCGACGTCGAGGATATGCTTTCGCCCGGGATTCCCGACACTTTCGAAATCGATGTATGGAGTATAGCAAATGTTTTCAATACAGGGCATCGAATCAGGGCTATTGTGTCATCTGCGAATTATCCTCGATTCGAGGCCAATCCGAACACGGGGGGGCCGTTCGTTCGTAATGATCCCGTAACGCTTGTAGCCACGAACACGGTTTTCATGTCCGAGGAGATGCCGTCGCATCTACTTTTGCCTATCTACCCGCTCGATACGACCGGAATCCGCGAATACTCCTCGCTACCCGAAAGAATCGCCATACGCACCTATCCGAATCCGTTTAACTCGGCGGTGCGAATCGCTATCGATGCACCGGTAGGGGAGGGTCTTGTGCCCTCCCGGGTTGAAATTTTCGACATCGCCGGGCGATTGGTTGCGGAAATCTCCGTTGAGGAGGGTTTTACGCCCTCCCGCTTGTCGCAAACCACCAAAACCGGCGGGTCTGAGACCACGCCCCTACGGAACGAATATATCTGGCAACCCGATCCCTCTTTCGGTAGCGGCATTTATCTTGTTCGAGCGAGAGTGGGGGAGGATGAGGTCACGAAAAGGGTAGTTTTCATGAAATAGGCTAAAAGCATATTTCGAGCCGCCTGTCAAATTGAGTTTTGACAGACAAAAAAGCCCCGATTTTTTTAATCGGGGCTTTTTAATAATCCCGGTAACAACCAGTTCCGACCGGAGTGGTTTGTGCTCAATCGCCTTCGGCGGATTCGCTTCCGTGTTCGGAATAGTATAACCAATTATTACTTGAAATCTAAAAAGTCATCGACCGATAATCCGATATCCTTGATTATCTGTCGCAAAAGTATTGGAGATATGTCTCTCCCTTTATGATAAGGTACCGCCGTAATTCGACCATCAGGATGTCTAAACTGCTTATGCGAACACCTTTGCCTAACCTCTGAAAAGCCCATTCTTTCGAAGATTGAGATTATTTCACGAGGTTTTAAAACAGGTAATACTCCCATTGTTAGTTTATTAATAACGTTTGAGTCCCAACGAATTCCGTTTCACATTTCGGTTCGCCATCTTCTAAAAGCATTTCGATAACCTCTCTCAGGTTTTTATATAACTCATCGAGAGTTTCCGCTTGTGAATGAGCGCCCGGGAAACCGGGGATATAACCCACAAATATGCCTGTTTCCGGACATCTTTCGATAATAGCTGTATATGCTTTCATATTTCCTCGTTTGTAAAGATAAAGCGCTCGGAAAAGAATTATGTTTAGATGAATAATATGGATTAAAAAAGGCAATTCAAGGCAAAAAAAGTCCCGGCAGCGACCTACTCTTCCACGCAGTTGCCCACGCAGTACCATCGGCGATGAAGGGCTTAGCTTCCGTGTTCGGAATGGGAACGGGCGTGGCCCCTTCTCAATGACTACCGGGAAAACCTCCGTGGCGAAGCGGACTCCGCCACGGGGAATCTATACAATAAGGAGTCTATCCGTTGTCCGGATACTGTGGTGAAAAGGCTCGTTTCGGATTTCATAAAGAAATATATATGGATCAAGACGCACGGGCTATTAGTACGGCTCGGCTGAACATGTTACCATGCTTACACCTGCCGCCTATCAACCTGGTGGTCTACCAGGGCCCTTTAGGTTCTTACGAACGGGAAACCTCATCTTGGAGCGGGCTTCGTGCTTAGATGCTTTCAGCACTTATCCCGACCGAACATAGCTACCCAGCAGTGCCGTTGGCACGACAACTGGTACACCAGAGGTTCGTCCGACCCGGTCCTCTCGTACTGAGATCAGACCTCCTCAAGTTTCCTACGCTCACAGCAGATAGGGACCGAACTGTCTCACGACGTTCTGAACCCAGCTCACGTACCACTTTAACGGGCGAACAGCCCGACCCTTGGGAGCGCCTTCACCCCCAGGATGTGATGAGCCGACATCGAGGTGCCAAACCGCCCCGTCGCTGTGAACGCTCGGGGGCGATAAGCCTGTTATCCCCGGAGTACCTTTTATCCGATAAGTGACGCCCCTTCCACGCGGTGGCGCCAGATCACTAAGACCTGCTTTCGCACCTGCTCGGCATGTCTGCCTCACAGTCAAGCTCGCTTATACCTTTACACTCTTCGCGCGGTTTCCAATCGCGCTGAGCGAACCTTTGTGCGCCTCCGTTACTTTTTAGGAGGCAACCGCCCCAGTCAAACTGCCTACCAGACACTGTTCCCCGACCGGATAACGGTCGCGGGTTAGAGTTCCGACAAATTAAGGGTGGTATTCCAAGGATGGCTCCACGGAAACTAGCGTTCCCGCTTCAAAGCCTCCCACCTATCCTGCACATAAAGTGCCAAAACCCAATATCAAGCTGCAGTAAAGGTTCCGGGGTCTTTCCGTCCCGCTGCGAGTACGCGGCATCTTCACCGCGAATACAATTTCACCGAGTCCCACGTTGAGACAGCGCCCGAATCGTTACACCATTCGTGCGGGTCAGAACTTCACTATCTTCCTATCTTTCGATAGGTAGTGGACTATCTCTTCACCTCGTTAAGCACCGTTAGGAGTTCCTCCTGGCTATATTTCCGTTTTCCGGAAGGGTTCATTCGATATGCTTTATCTATAATTTCCGCGAGGGAATCGCGGTTTAGATGCAAGTTTCGATGAACCATTATACATATTTCTCGGTATTTTTCGAAATCTTCCCTTTTCGCCCCCGACAGGGGGTATTTCTCGAAATGGGGGATGACCTTTTTTACAATATCGCTAATCGAACGAGTTTCGAACTTATAGACCCGGTCGCCTCTACTGAAGCGGATTGCTCCGCATCGAAAGAAGCTATGAATCATCTTAATAAGTTCGAGGTCGCGTTTCGAGAGCGAGATTGAAAACGATGGTCTGGTTTCGATTCCGACCGAGAGTTTGGCTCTTTTCGTGAAAGACACGGAAAAGCAGCCTTCTCCCTCGGTTAAACCCGTTATATACCATGGTTGGAGCATATTGCCTCCTTTCGGGAGGTTCTCCTTAGATTGCTTCCCATTGTTATGGGCATAAGGAACGAGGGCCGGCGTATTACGCGAATCATTCGCGTCTCATCTTTCGAATCAGTCTCTACGGGTCCCCCAAAACTGGGATTCCCACGGGATTGCCCTGGCTTTCGCCTTAGGGTTTCCCCGTTATTAGCCGGTGTTCACCGCTCCTCACGGAGCGGCAAGGCAAGAATTACTTACCTGACAAGGAATTTCGCTACCTTAGGACCGTTATAGTTACGGCCGCCGTTTACTGGGGCTTCGGTTCAGAGCTTCGCCTCCGAAGAAGCTAACCCCTCCCCTTAACCTTCCAGCACCGGGCAGGTGTCAGTCCCTATACATCCTCTTGCGAGTTAGCAGAGACCTGTGTTTTTGATAAACAGTCGCCCAGGCCGATTATCTGCGGCCCCCTTCCGCTTCACCTGTAGTATTAAACTTAGGTTACACGTACTGAGGGCACCCCTTATCCCGAAGTTACGGGGTCATTTTGCCGAGTTCCTTAACGTGGGTTCTCTCGAGCACCTTTGGATACTCTCCTCGCCTACCTGTGTCGGTTTGCGGTACGGACGTCTTATGAACTGGCTTAGAGGTTTTTCTCGGCAGTATGGAGGCCGGAGACTTCGCCGCCGCCGAAGCTTTGGCTCGTCATCACCCCTCAGAATAATAAAGTCGCGGATTTGCCTACGACTTCTTCCTACAGGCTTAAACGCGGACAACCAACGCCGCGCTCTCCTTTCCTTCTGCGTTACCCCATCACTCATAACGTTCATAAAACGGTACGGGAATATTAACCCGTTTCCCATCGACTACGCCTTTCGGCCTCGCCTTAGGGACCGACTAACCCTGGGAGGACAGACCTTCCCCAGGAAACCTTAGGCTTTTGGTGAACATGGTTCTCACATGTTTTATCGCTACTCATACCGGCATAATCACTTCTGCTTCGTCCAGCATGCCTTCCAGCACACCTTCATCCTACAACAGAACGCTCCCCTACCGCCAGACGATGCAAGCACCGTCTGACCCACAGCTTCGGTGATATGCTTAGTCCCGATCATTTTGGGCGCAAGATCACTCGACCAGTGAGCTATTACGCACTCTTTCAAGGATGGCTGCCTCTGAGCCAACCTCCTGGTTGTTTTTGCAATCCCACATCCTTTATCACTTAGCATATACTTAGGGACCTTAGCTGGTGGTCTGGTTTGTTTTCCTTTTGGACACGGACCTTATCGCCCGCACCCTGACTCCTGTGCATTGCGTTACGGCATTCGGAGTTTATTTGGGTTTGGTAAGTTTGCACCCCCTATCCCAATCAGTGCTCTACCTCCGCAACGGTCGACACAAGGCTAGCCCTAAAGCTATTTCGGGGAGAACCAGCTATTGCTGGGTTTGATTGGCCTTTCACCCCTATCCACAGGTCATCCAAGCACTTTTCAACGTACCCTGGTTCGGTCCTCCACGAGGTTTCACCCTCGCTTCAACCTGCCCATGGATAGCTCACCCAGTTTCGGGTCTATTCCCTGCCACTTAATCGCCCTATTCGGACTCGCTTTCGCTACGGCTACGCCGCTGAACGGCTTAACCTGGCGACAGAAGAATAACTCGCCGGTTCATTATTCGATAGGCACGCGGTCATCTTCCCCAAATGCGCAAGCGCAAATGGTTCCGACTCCCACAGCTTGTAGGCACACGGTTTCAGGTTCTATTTCACTCCCCGCCAGGGGTTCTTTTCACCTTTCCCTCACGGTACTGGTTCGCTATCGGTCAAACGCGAGTATTTAGCCTTACCGGGTGGTCCCGGTAGATTCAGACGGGATTTCACGTGCCCCGCCTTACTTGGGAGTTTGCCAAAGAAGCCGCGAGATATTTCGCTTACGGGACTTTCACCCTCTACGGTCCACCTTCCCAGATGGTTCAACTATATCTGCGGTTTGTAACTTCTTCCCCCGCCTGGCAGCTGGGGACGGCATTTCCCACTACACCGAACAAGCATAGGCTGCCACCTTTCACACTTGCATCGGTTTGGGCTGTTCCGATTTCGCTCGCCGCTACTATCGGAATCACGGTTGTTTTCTATTCCTGGGGTTACTGAGATGGTTCAATTCACCCCGTTAGCTCTGTCCGGCCTATATATTCAGCCGGAAGTGGTCCAGATGGACCGGGTTTCCCCATTCGGATACCTCCGGATCTAAGGTTGCTTCCACCTCCCCGGAGCGTTTCGTCGGTAACCACGTCCTTCATCGCCTGCGTTTGCCAAGGCATCCACCATGCGCCCTTAATATCTTGATCCAAAACCTATTCACCACAAAGTATCAAGAGCAGAACTTCAAGACTCCTTATTGAATTTTCAAAGAACCGTCCGGGAAAAAAAAGCCCCCGAACTGGCAAACTGAAATTTAATAATCTCTACCTCTCATGTCAAGGATTAAATTATTATTTCTGAAAACAATCCGAAAGCAAGGCCAAGCGTTGTTTCCAGATTGTAAATCATCGGTTCGTAACGTTATGTATCGTATTAAAAACGTAAACGTAATTCGAGCTATTTACTCTTCATCTCGCGGATTTCGCCCATCATTTCATTAAGTCGCCATTCCAGCGATGTCAGAATCCATAACTGAAAATGGTTCACGCGAGACTGGCTGTGCATCAGGAAAATGAGTTTAAATGAGATAGCGGCGATTGCGACCTCGCTCATTGCAAGTCGGAGAGTGCCCTTAGCGATAATTGAAACAACGAGGCTCGCTACCACTAATACAAAAAAGACTATATTGAATGCCTTTGTGTTGAATGTAGGAACGCCGCCTGCCTGCCCGACTATGGCGCGGACACGCTCTTTTTCCTTTGTGAAATCGTCGAGTTGGTTGCGAAGGTCTTTTATTTCCTCTTCGAGGCGCCGTTCATCGGCTATTTGTTGCTCTTCTTCGTTAATCGGTATTCCATTGTTCATCGAATGTCCTTATCTCGGGTTGCCCTTTCATTATTTTAACTAATAACATCGAAAACGCCTCTCAGGTCAAGTTCAATCTTCGGCTGTAAATATGCGCCAAATATAGAGCGTCACTATAGCTGAAACATCGGTATATTTGCCTTGACAATCATATTAGCGATTAATATTATCCGGCACTGTGCGTCTGTAACAATATTAAAAGGAGTAAAAATGGATTGGAAATCGAGGATCGACGAGACTTTTGCAAAACACCGCAACACTGCGGCAAACCCGCCAAGGGAGAAGATGATACGCGAAGCAGTCGAACGAAATGAGTGCATAATCTCGAAAAGCGGCGCTTTGGCAACCTGGACTCCACCGGAATCGAACGGTAGAAGCCCAAAAGATACCGTTATCGTGAAAAGAGCTGAGAATGAGTCTAAAATCGACTGGGACAGCCCGAACAACATACCAATCGACGAAGAGACATTCGATATGGCGATGGCCGACGCACTCGAGCTGCTGGCAAAAAGCGAAAAGCTCTATAAAACCGATAGGGTGATCGGCGCGGACAGCGCTTATGCGCTTCCGGTTAAACTCGTCGCAAACTGGGCGTTGGCGGCACTTTTTACAGATAATATGTTCCGGCCGGTCCCGAACGATATCGATAGAAGTATATTCGCAAAGCGCCCATTTAATATGGTTGTAGTCCCTTACGAAAAACTCGATGGGACCAAATACGAGGGCAGACTCCGTAAACTCCCAAACGGCAAAACTTCCAACATGATCGTTGCGATGGATTTCGAACGGGATCTCGGCGTATGTATCGGCTCGGCCTACGGTGGTAGCGTAAAGAAACTTATGTTCACAGTGATGAACTACATTCTTCCGGGCGAGGGCATTCTCCCGTTACACTGTTCCGCCAATGAAGGCCCGGACGGCGCAAGCGCTTTGCTTCTCGGACTTTCCGGCACAGGGAAAACGACGCTTTCCGCAGATCCGCGACGCGCGCTTCTCGGCGATGACGAACACGGCTGGTCAGACAACGGTATCGCGAATTTCGAGAACGGCTGTTACGCGAAATTCATCGACCTCTCGAAGGTCAAAGAACCGGAAATCTACAACGCCGTCATGCACAAGGACGATTTCGATAAACACGGCGCTATCGTCGAAAACGCGATGATATACCCGTGGGGCGATTTCGATTTCTTCGACGACAGGCTCACGCCAAACTCGCGCGCGAGCTACCCCCTACGCTATCTCTCTAATATCAAAGAAAGCTCGGTCTCCGGTCATCCAAAAACGATTCTGTTCCTAACTGCGGACGCCAACGGCGTGCTGCCGCCCGTCTCCAAATTAACCCCGGCACAGGCCATGTTCTGGTTCTTGATGGGCTATACAAGCAAACTCGCAGGCACCGAAACGGGAATCGTCGAACCGGTATCCACGTTCAGTCGCTTCTTCGGGCAACCGTTCATGCCGCGCAACCCGGACGTTTACGCCACGATGCTCGGCGAGAAGATGCTTGAACACGATACGACCGTTTATCTGGTAAACACCGGCTGGAGCGGCGGGCCTTTCGGCGTCGGTAAGCGGATGGACATCGATCTTACCCGCGCGATGGTCGAGGCCGCTATATCCGGCGCGCTTAAAAACGTCGAGTTCGAGACCGACCCGATTTTCAAGGTTCTCGTCCCGAAAACTTGCCCGGACGTCCCGGCGGAGATATTGAAACCGATTAATACATGGGCGGATAAAGCGGAATATGAGCGCAGGGCGAAAAAACTCGCGCAGGATTTCGGCGCATATTTCGACAAAGCATACGGTAACAAGGGCATCGACGCCGAAGTTGCGGCGCAGTGCCCCGGACGTTAGTCGGCAAGGGCCGCTGATGTTCGTGCTTAACCGTTGGCACGCTATTTTCTACGTCCGATTTGGAATATTTGTTACATTATGTCGGACGAAAATATCGCGCCAACGGCGGCAATGCCGCAGATATATGTGCTCAACGGCTTCGCCGATTCGCTCCTACAATCGAAAATTAACCATCCTGTCATTCCGGGCTTGACCCGGCCATACGGCCCGTAGGGAATCCAGCAGGCGGCTTCTTCAGCCGCCTTAATATAATAAAGCCCCCCTTTAATAAGGGGGGTTTGGGGGGATTATTCTACATTCTCCATTCTTAATCCTACATTATGCTGGGATTTCCTCAGGGACGATAACCGTCGCGTAGGCCGGCTCGCTCGGCTCGACCGCCTCGTTGTATGAGACGAACTCATACTCCCATTTGCCCGGCGGAACATCTCTTTCACGGAACGGCAAGTGTTCTTCGCCGCCCATCGGCAGGCCATCGAAAACAATCTCCCAGTCAGCCACGCCGTCGACTAGCCTACGGCGAAGTCTGGCCTTCACCGCACCGGTAACCTTGCTATAGACCAGCTCGACAAAGCCTTCGCCGAGATAATTTGCCGCGAAATCGGCAGCCTCCGGATGCACCGGCCATTCCGGCGCCCCCGGCTCCGGGTCGCCCTCCGTCCAAATCGCGGATTTCGGGACGAAACCGAACGCGAACAACCGCTCATCATCGTCGCCCCAATTCGCGATTACCCAGCGATAAACCTTGCGCAGCAGGCGATGGCCGTTCTCGCGCGCCTCGTAAATGACATCCATCGCGTTCAGTTTTTCGAGCTTTTCCGTGTCGGCGGTGGTGCGCGCGGCGACAAATGCGGCGAGCGCATTCTCGATTCGCGTCACGAGATCGTCGGGCAAAACCCATTCCGAATCGAGCTCCTCCAATTTCGCCTGACCCAGCAATATAGCCTCTCCGGCGGTGCGAACCGTCTCGTATTTCACCGACAATTTCTCATCTATATTGAAATGCCCGCGAAGCAAATCCTTCGTCGATTCAGGAAAAACGGGGTCTTCGAGAATCGATTTCACCATCCAACGCGCGTCGGAAATCGCGTCGATAAGCGCGGTGCGCTTGGTTTCATACTCGATAACCGCCGCGTGCCATTCGTCGCTTTCGACATCCTTCGCCACGAGAATTCCGGCGTAATAGACAGCGTATTCCTCGATTTCCGTGACGAGCGAAGCCAAAATTCCGAGCGCCCCGGAATATTCGTGAAGCCCGTTGACACAGTCCTCGACCCGCGTGCGATGCTCGTAATGGTCGTCGCTTGTTAATTGATTGTTTTTGAACATTTTGTCCTACCTTTCCTTTGTTTTACGAAGCTGAAAACGTGATTTCGGAGGGTGAAAACGCTTTTTCAGAGGGCTCGGAAATCCCGTTATCTCCTTCGGAAATGTCGTTTTCTCCTTCGGAAGAGCAATATTCTGCTTCGGAAATGTCGTTTTCTGCCTCGGAAATGCTCTTTTCTCCTTCGGAGCTCGCGTTTTCTCCTTCGGAAATGCAATTTACTGCTTCCGAGACGTCGTTTTCTCCTTCGGAAATCGAATTATCTCCTTCGGAACTACGATAAGTTGTTAAAGAGCAATGGTTTAGGGTTGTTTTGACGCGATTTCTATCGAATATCATGAATCCGCAATGCGGCGATTGAATTGGTAATGCGATTTTCGATTACTGTCATTCCGAACTAACACACCCTGTCATTCCGGGCTTGTTCCGGAATCCATCTTTTCCCTGCTCGACGCGAATGGATTCCGGCTCGGGGGCCGGAATGACAGCGCGGGCGTATGCGATACGCCCCTACGGCAAATTTATTTCAAATACACGATTCGTTTCGATGTCGATTCGTCCCCGAATTTCGCCCGGACGAGATACACGCCGGAGCCGATGGCGGCGTCGGGTTGCCATACGAATACACACCCCGTCGCCTCCGGCGCCACCCCTCTCATATACTATTTGCTGAACGGTTCTTTGTATTCTTATTATTGGGTGTGGAAAATAACAAAAGGGTGCATCGGGATGTAAGCACGAACCCCCCTGGCGAAAAACGCCATGAAA